>Ga0114931_10000604_pt1 | contig 43987 bp, 30 predicted proteins | sample 2SBtaG_FD_89579 | JGI IMG/M metagenome (GOLD analysis project Ga0114931, IMG submission 89579) | Deep subsurface microbial communities from Kolumbo volcano to uncover new lineages of life (NeLLi) - 2SBTROV14_V59a metaG | ecosystem: Environmental > Aquatic > Marine > Volcanic | place: Kolumbo... | reverse complement strand
TTAATGGAGTAAATTTACTATCGTAAGATTCAAATTTTTATGAGAAATTTTCTTACAATTTTTGTAATGACTCATTGCTTTGTAGTCATTACAAACGGAGAGAAGAATCTTGCCATGGAAAAGGAAACTAAACATATTGAGAAGATCGGCCAGGAGTCCTTGTATGACACACCTTCGGGCAGCGATCTTTTCACTCATATTTTAAACTTTCAACAGGATTTACTCTTGCTGCTTTGACAGACTGGTAGCTCACTGTTAGCAGAGTGATGACGGTTGCCAGTATTCCACTGAATACAAATACCCATGAAGAAATAGTGATCCTGTATGCAAAATCCTCCAACCAGCTTGACATAATGAAATAACCTGGAATAATAGCTAAAAAGAAAGCGATCAAGGCATATTTGGTAAACTCCCTGGAGAGCAACCTTGTGATACCCATCATGCTGGCTCCCATTGCTTTTCGAATACCAATTTCCTTGGTTCTTTGTTCAGCCATGAAGGCCGCCAGGCCAAAAAGTCCAAGACAAGCAATAAAAATGGCCAGGGAAGTGAAAACATAAAAAAGCTGACCCATTTTTTGTTCCGATTGGTACAAGGCATTGAAGTCGTCATCAAGGAAATTGTATTGGAAAAACTCTCCGGGGGCAATGGCATTCCACTGTTTTCGTAGGGTTGCAACAGCCGCTGAAGGATTTGTTGAAGTGTTGAACCGGACCATTAACTGGTTGGCCTTCGGGAGGAACCGTATAAGTATGGGTCGGATTTTATCACGAATTGATTCGAAATTGAAATCTTTCAAGACCCCAACAACGGTTAGATTAGTGGGATTGTCATCTCCCACCAGCCGTATTTTTTCTCCAATAGGATCGTTCCAACCCATCTCCTTAACTGTAGCTTCATTTACCAGACAAGCGAGGGTATCAGAGGGGAATTCCCGACTGAAGGGCCGACCCTTAATCACGTTGAATCCCATGGCTGCTACATGATCATAATCTGCCAGGTAGGTACCCAGGATATGATCTACGTCTTCTCCCGGAGCCCGAAATACAGTTGTCTGGTTCACTCCAGGGAAGGTATTAGTGGTGTAGCTGGCTGCCACCACGGCGGATAGATTCATAAGATTTTTCTTAAACGCCTGTCGGTCATCTTTTAACCGGCCGGTATTGTTGATGACGAGCACATGTTCCTTATCGAAGCCAAGATCCAGGTTTTGAGTGAATCGAAGTTGCTGATAAACAATCGCAGTACAGATAATTAGAAGGATGGAAAGGGTCAGTTGGGTAACAACCAGGATCCCCCTGAAACGGCTGCTTTTTACCCCGGCTTGTAATTGTCCCTTCAGCACCTGGGTTGGCCGAAAAGCGGTTAGGTAAAAGGCGGGATAGCTGCCTGCCAGAAGACCCACCAGCAAGGTGATGCCCAGGACGATGAGGACAGGTCCCGCAGAATAAAAAGCAGAAAGGGTGATGGTTTTCCCACTGAGTAGATTAAACGATGGCAGGAGCAAGAAGATCATGATCATGGCCAGGATGCCGGAGACAAGACTGAATATAAGCGACTCCAACAAAAACTGACCTATCAAATGTTTACGCTGAGAACCTAAGGTTTTTCTAAGACCCACTTCCCTGGCTCTTCCTGAGGATTTGGCCGTAGCAAGATTCATGAAATTGATACAGGCAATGAAAATAAGGAATAGGCCAATAGCACTGAAAAGATAAACGTATTTGATATTCCCCGGAGGCTCAGGTTCATCCTGTGCCTGACCATAAAGATGGAGTTTTGCCAGAGGAAAGAGCAGGTAGCCATAAACGTTTCCTTGTTGCTCAAACTGGTCAAACGATACTCCCATGAATTGCTCAAGTTGAGGACCGACATGAGCCTTAGTGATGGTAGCAAGCTTTGTATTCATTTCATCCAGATTGAGTGGAGAGGAAGATTTTACATAGGTATAGTAACCATTGTTAAGCCAGATATTCGAGGTAAATCGCTCATTTCCCACCGTGCTGAGTAAGGCTTTGAACTTGATATGAGAGTTGGAAGGGGGGTCTTTGGCAATACCGGTCACCTCGTAGGCGGTGTTGTCATTAAACATGGTAATTTGTTTGCCAATGGGCAGTTCATTACCAAAATAGCGCCTGGCCATCGTAGACGTCAGCACCACGGAGTTGGCCTTGTTTAATACGGTAGCCGGATCGCCCTCAAGAAGTTTGTAGCTAAAAAATTGAAAGAAGTTAGAATCTGCGAAATAAAGTCTGTCCTTTTCAATGAATGATTTTTCATCGCGCTTAACCACTACATCATGAATCTGCTGGGTTCGCAGAGCGCTAATAATTTCAGGCATTTCATCTACCATGGTCGGACCAAGAGGAGGGCAGGAGTTAGAGGTGAGCACTTCCTGGCCTGAAATACGACCTTTCAGATTAATTCTGTAAATGGTTTTTATGTCCTTGTTGAACTGATCGTAGCTGAGCTCGTCGTTGACATAAATAAGAATAAACAAACCCGCACATATACCAATGGACAAGCCCAGGACATTAATAATGGAGAATAGTTTCTGTCCCAGCATGTTTCGGACAGCTACCTTCAGGATATTACGTAACATGTTGTTATTGTTTAGGTGACCTTTTATAAAGATGCTTTTTTCGCACAAAAGGTTACACGATGGCCCAATTAAATTGTATAGCTTTTACACCGATGCCTGAAGTAGCAGTTGGCCATAGGTGAATTTGATTCTATTGGATAGTTTCCCAATGATGAGATTTTCTCCAGGGTCTGATATGTTGATGTACCTTTTTAGTGGGTGTACATCAGTTGATAGTATTCTTTTAACATTCGTTCTACATCAAAGAAGGACCGGGTAGTGCGCACACTGGCCATCATCATGTCTTTCCAGTGATCCGGATGATCATAGTAGTCCGGGACCACTTCTTTCAGCAGTACTTTATACAGGGCATTGAGGTCATGGTCATCCTGAACTTTCTCATCAGGGCTTTCAAATCCATCGCCAAACTGCCACCCATTGATGCCATGCTCACAGGCTTCGGGCCACCATCCATCCAGAATGCTGCAGTTGAGTACCCCATTCATCGCCGCTTTCATACCGCTGGTACCGCTTGCTTCCATTGGTCGTCGTGGATTGTTGAGCCACACATCAGCACCACGAGTAAGCAAGGAGCCTATTTCCATACCATAGTTTTCCAGGAACACCACACTTTTGGGATATTGTTTGCTGAGAGCAACCAGGTTGGCCACAATGGCCTTGCCATTATCATCCAAAGGATGGGCTTTTCCTGAGAATACAATCTGGATACGCTGATCATCCAGGTAAGGAGCTATGACATCAGGCCGGGAGAAAATAAGATTGCTTCGTTTGTAAGGCGCTGCCCGTCTGGAAAAACCTATAAGCAGCTTGTTTGCATTGAGTTGAACTCCATTTTTTCGTTCGATATATTCGATCAGGTTTCGCTTGTTTTCCTGATGCAGCTTCCATAATGATTCTGAGTTGTCAAGCGAATCAAGTATTCTTTTATCCACCCAGGTAGGGACATGAATGGCATTGGTAATGGCAATGATCTCCGAAGCTCCATGTACATCCTTCCACATCTTTCTTGCCGTTTCACCATGAAGCTGTGCCACTGCATTTGATATTTTTGACAATTTAAGCGCACCGACGGTCATATTAAATGGACTACCTCCCAGTTCTATCAATTCAGACCTGCTCATACCGGTATTGGCGCCCATATACATGAGCTTGTCAAGAGAGTGTGATTCGTTGCCCTGGACAATTGGAGTGTGCGTGGTAAACACCACTTCATTTCTGGTGACTTCCATTGCTTCTTTATGGCTGAGGCCCCTATTTCTTTTTTCACGCATCAATTCAAAACCGGCAAACAAGGCATGCCCTTCATTGAAATGATATACATCAACCTCAATATTCAAGGCCCTAAGGGCTCGAAGGCCTCCAATACCTAAAATCATTTCCTGGGCTATCCGTTCCTCACCAAACCACCCATAAAGCTGTCCTGTAATCCACCTTTCCTTGTTTTCATCGATGTCTGTATCAAGCAGATAAAGGGGAACATTGTCAAACGATTCGGTTTTCCAAACCTTACACATGATTGTTTCCTTTCGAATCTCTACCGGAACAGTAACGCCAGTATCTTCGAGATGGTCGTAATGATAGTTATGATAGGTGTCGAAGGGCATACCATCTTCCCCAATTAGCTGATCCGTATAGCCTTGTTTCCACCTGATACCAATGGCTACCATGGGTAAACCGAATTGCTTTGCTCCTTTGATATAGTCACCGGCAAGAATACCTAATCCTCCGGCATATAATTTAAAATCCTGGTGAAGGCCATATTCCATGCAGAAATAAGCTACGACAGGTTGTTTGTTATTCTTCATTTTTTGTGTTTTAAAACAAAGTGCGAAAATAGAGATAAGAATTAAAGAAAAAATATTCGATCAATTATTTTTTTAATCCATATACATACTAGGTTTGCGCCTTCTAAAATTATCAGAGATGAGTATAAAAAAACAGTACCTAAAGAGTAAACCTGTGTGCAAGGTCACGCTGAGTTTACCCAAAGAGGCCGCTCCGGATGCAAAACATGTGGCCGTTGCCGGAGAGTTTAATGGTTGGAGCAAGGAGACCTTCTCCATGAGCAAGTTGAAGAGTAGTGATTTTAAAACAACTCTCCAGTTAGATCCCGGCAGGGAATATCAGTTTAAGTATGTTATTGATGACCAGCAGTGGGAAAATGACTGGGCAGCCGACCGATATGAGCCCAACGGGATTTTCGGTGACAATTCTGTCGTGGTTGTTTGATGAAGTACAAGGCTTAGCTAAGCCATTTGCGTGGCAGAAAACTGCAATCCTACCAGGCTGGCCAACTCGCCAGCCTTCTTTTTTTCTTCTTCTTTCAGAATTTGGGTATTCAACAACCGAAAGACCAATACCTGGAGTTCATCAATGGCAGGATATACCCTGATCGAATCGAGTAGTTGTAAGGTATCTGTCAGGTTTTGAAACAAGGCGACTTTGTCCTTTATATTTTCATATTCCAATACAAGTTGTGTGATTTTCCTAGAAGCAAGATATGAAATGCGACTGGTGTTAAAATCGGCATGCCACTTATCGATTTCCGTAACATAGCGTTGCAAGCGATTGATATGAATTAGCTCACCGTTTCCTTCAAATATCTCTTCAAGTTTATACTGGAACACCGCCTGAATGTTGTTGTAGAGCAAACCTGGAACGGAAAGTTGGTTATTGTGCATGAAAGTGAGCAAACCATATGAATTGTCGAAGATTCGTTCGTAAGAGTTCAAAGCATACTGAAGACGTTCATCAATCACATGACTCAGCAGTTTAGCCTGATAATCCTTGAACAACTGGAAAAACGAAAATGTACGAGAGGTAAAGTTCTCTTTGATGCAATCGATAATTCCCGACATATCGACATCGTCGAACTTATATTTAAGGTGTTTTTTGATTTCATCGAACCAGTCAAGGTCCGTATTGTTTGAAGTACCGCCTATTAGATGATGATTGCCCATGTACAGAACGGCAAAGCTGAACCTTTTCTGGGACAAGGTTACTCTACTACGTACGTGGGTAATCCCCGAAAGCATAATTATAGTGCCGGCTTTATGGCGCTCAAGCACCTCACTCGTACAGTCGTAGTTCAGCACGGTTATCAACCGATCATGATCATCAAAAATGGCATCAACGGCATAATGCATCCCAACCTGTGTCAAGCTTAGTTTCTTAGGTATGATCCACTTTGTATAGATATCCTTTCCTGTTCCATGGTCTTCTAAGTTACTCTGGGCTTTGTTTAATTTCTCGAGGAAGTTTTTTTCAAGGTCAAGATCAGACATTTCTCCTGCCAATTGGAGCCCCCGGCTGGCATATTGCAGTATTTGCGTGGTCTCCAGTCCTGAAATATCATTGAAAAACCAACCACAAGAGGTGAACATATAGTTGGATTGTTTCTGCAATTCGAGTAGTCGTATGACCCAGGTCTTCAACTCGTCTGTTATCGGCTTGCTAAAGTGACTATCGAAAAAATGTTCAATTGACTCGTCTGTACGGTTAAAAAATAACTCAATCGAGCTATTTCTTAGCTCCCATGGATCATTATGGAAAGCGAACATTTCTTTCTCATAAATCTCGGCAAACCGGTCACGCAACCAGTTCAGAGATTCTCGTAACCCGGTCCTCCACTTTTGGTTCCAATGCTCTTCTCCTCCGGTATGACATCCGCAGTTGGACCGCCAGCGTTCAATACCATGGGCACAACTCCAGGAGGTGTTTTCATTTATTTTCACCTCATGTGCAACAGGTACTTTCATTAAAAAGTAAGCGTAATTCGATAGTTCGACCTCAGGCTGGTCTTCAATATAATGCAGGCAGAAGGCCAGGGCCATTTCACCATGACGATGATGATGGCCATAGCTTTCACCATCCGTTGCGATATGGACCAACTGGGGAGTGTCATTTTTTTCGAAGGCTCCCAGCAATGATTCAGCAAATCTTTTTCCGTTATCCAGATATCCGTTGAAGGCCACCCCCTGGGAATTTTCACCATCATAGAAAAAGAGATGAATAGATTTACCTGAGGGCAGGTTGCAGATGTAGGACTTATGGGTGTCTATTCCTTTGTTCCAATCATTCGACCCTATCTTTCGGTACTCTGCTGCCTGGTGAGGAGCGAGCACCGTAAACTTGATGTTATTCTCTGCAAGAACCTCAAGGGTCTCGGTATCCACGGCTGTTTCAGCCAGCCACATCCCTTCAGGTTCTCTTTTAAATCGATGCTGAAAATCATAAATACCCCATTTCACCTGTGTTTCTTTATCCCTCCTGCTGGCCAGTGGCATAATGATATGGTTGTATACCTGGGCCATAGCAGAACCGTGTCCATGGAAATGAACCATACTTTCCTGGTCAGCATCGAGGATGTGCTGATATACTTTCGGTGCCTTGTGTTCCAACCATGACAGGAGGGTAGGACCAAAGTTGAAACTCATCCTGGCATAGTTGCTAATGATATCTACTACTTTGCCTTTCTCATTGAGTATACGGGCAACACCATTGGGTCCATAGCATTCATGGGTAATGCGTTCATTCCAATCATGGTACGGTGCTGCTGATTCCTGGATCTCTACTTCTTCCATCCAGGCATTTTCACGAGGCGGTTGATAAAAATGCCCGTGTATACAGATAAACTTTTTTATCATCAATTTACTTCGATTTCAACTTAAAAATGCAAACGGCAAGGGGGGGGGCATTAACTTCAATACTATATGGCTGGTTGTGCATGGCTTGATCGCGGGTAGAAAGCGGTGCACCATTATAAATGCCACTGCCACCATAGGAAGTCTGGTCTGTGCAAAGGATCTCCTCCCAATAGCCTGCCAGGGGTACCCCAATAATATAGCCTTCTCTAGCCACCGGCGTAAAGTTGCATATGACGACCAGCTGTTTATTTTCATCATGGCCTCGTCGAATATATGCCAGGACAGAGTTTTCACTGTCCGAGTAGTCAATCCATGTAAATCCTTCTCCAGCATATTGAAGATCAATAAGCGCGCTTTCATTCTTGTAGAGATGATTCAGATCTTTGATCAGTTGCTGCACCCCTTTATGATAATCGTACTGAAGGAGATGCCAGGACAGGCTTTCGTCGTGTTTCCACTCAGATGTTTGTCCAATTTCATTACCCATGAATAAGAGATTGGATCCGGGATGTGTGAACATATATCCGTAAAGCAGGCGGAGGTTTGCAAATCGCTGCCATTCATCTCCGGGCATACGATCGATGATAGCTCCTTTACCGTGCACAACTTCATCATGTGATAAGGGAAGCATGAAATTTTCAGCGAAGGCGTAGGTAAGGCTGAAGGATATTTCGTTATGATGAAATTGTCTGTAATACGTGTTTCTCTTAAAATACTCCAATGTATCGTTCATCCAGCCCATCATCCACTTCATACCGAACCCCAAACCTCCCTGAAAAGTAGGTTTAGATACCCCTGGCCAACTTGTTGACTCTTCTGCAATCATCTGAGTTTCCGGAAAGGAGCTATAAACAGTTTCATTCAGCTCCTTCAAAAAAGAAACAGCATCCAGATTTTCTCTTCCTCCGAACTTATTTGGGATCCACTCTCCTGCTTTCCTGGAATAGTCAAGGTATAGCATGCTGGCCACAGCGTCCACCCTAAGACCATCGATGTGATATTGGTCAAGCCAGAAGAGGGCATTGCTTATTAGAAAGGAGCGGACTTCATGCCGGCCATAATTAAAGATATAGCTGTTCCAGTCCGGATGAAAGCCAAGCTTGGGGTCTTCGTGTTCGAATAGGGCGCTTCCATCGAAACGAAAAAGGCCATGTTCATCATTTGGAAAATGGGAAGGTACCCAATCGAGGATCACCCCGATCCCTGCCTGGTGACATTTGTTGACCAAATACTTAAAATCATCCGGTGTGCCATACCTGGAAGTAGGAGCGAAGTAACCGTGAATCTGATATCCCCAGGACCCATAAAACGGGTGTTCCATGATCGGCATGAACTCTATATGTGTGAAGCCCATTTCCTTGACATAGGCTACCAATTCGGTAGCAAGCTCACGATAAGTAAGTGAACGATTCCCTTCTTCCGGGTTTCTTCGCCAGGAGCCAGCATGTATTTCATAGACAGAGAAGGGACTCTGATGACCATTGACTTGTTTTCTCAGCCCTTCCCTCCATTTTTTATCACCCCATCTGAACCTGGAGCTGTATACCACAGACCCGGTTTTTGGTGGCTCTTCCCACGACCTGGCAAAGGGATCACCTTTTTCCAGCTCTTCGCCCGACTGGGTCACTATAACATACTTATACACCGTTCCAGCATCAACATCTGGTATAAATCCTTCCCAAATCCCGGAGGAGTCCCAGCGAACATGCATTGAATGTGTTGATCTGTTCCAGCCATTAAAATCGCCCATAATCGCAACGCGCCGGGCACCAGGAGCCCAAACGGAAAAATATACACCCTTTTTGCCCTCGTGTTCTACAAGATGAGAGCCCAGTTTTTCATATAACTTATAATGTTTCCCCTCCCGGAATAAATGGATATCCAGATCGCTAAAGGTGGTATAAGGGAGTACAGATGTTTTCATCCTATTGTCAATAAGAAGCCGGAAAAGTCAATTTTATTCTACCGTTTACAGTGTCAAGGAATTAGGTATGAATAAGATTCAGGGCTCAAATCTACAATTTCAAAATTGATTTTATCATGTAATCTATATAGGCCCTCCTGAAATTAATACAGGATGAACAGGTTAAGGATATGGTACTGACCGGAAATCATGAAATCTGTCCAGCGGGATGATGATCTCGCCTTCATCATCAATTTCAATAGTAGGTTCAAATTTGCCACCGACTACAATCTCCTTTCCAATATATGAAGACCTGGAATGAACATGTTGTGAGAAGGTGTCGTCGAATCCTTTCAGTTGAATGATTATTTCCAGATCCTTATGGTTGAGTTGAGTTAGATCCATTTTATAGAATGGACTATCCTCAGTGATTGGATGCACCAGTGTCCAGGTGGCTGGGAAGAATTCAATCTGATCAATCTCCAGATTTAGCCTGAAATAATTCCGCTTGTTCTCATTTTGCTCTTCTGTATGTATGGTGAGGGCCACACTAGCCTTCATTTCCAGGAGGATACTTTTTCGAAGATTGACGATCCTGAACATTAGTGCCCAACCCTCCTTGTAAGGAGCTATAAGCGCATTTTTACTAAAAAGGAGGCGCATGGAGGGCTTTGAAAACCGGCCATAAAGCAGGCCTGTTATCACGGCGAAAACCATCAGCCCAGTAGTAGATTCAATTATCGAAATAAAATTCACAAGTTTACCAACCGGAGCAATATGACCATATCCTACGGTAGTGAAGGTTTGGAAACTAAAGTAGAAACATTGCGATAAGTTTTGCCAGAAGCCACCTTCTAGATCTCCTGTAAGACCTTCCACCCCAACCATGGCGTAGAGGCCGGCAAACACCAGGTTGATCAGGAAAATGATAACAAGGGTGATCAGGAAAAACCGCCCCCATTTCATTTTTACCAGATGCTGATAGGTATCACGGATATTTCCCGGGATTCCAATTTTCTTTACGTTGAAGGTCCCATCTTTATTCAACAGCCTTCGTTCCCCCTGCTGATATTTGCTCCCTAGTCCCGGATCTTTGATTTGACGGGCCATATTTTGATCAAAAGGTCAAAGGATTACCTCCGATGTATTTTACCATAAGTCTGTATTATGCACAGAATTCCTCGAATACAGCGATCAGATGATGGGCGATCATTTCAGCATTTCTGCCTTCGATGTGGTGACGTTCAACGAAGTGTACCAGTTCACCGTCCTTAAATAAGGCTATGGAAGGTGAAGAGGGGGGATAGGGAAGACATAATTCTCTTACCTTGTTTACTGCGTCGATATCGTTCCCAGCGAATACTGTTGCCAGGGTATCGGGGTGATGCTCGGTATTATTGAGTGCCATGACCACTCCGGGACGCGCTGACCCCGCAGCACAACCGCAAACGGAGTTAACAACGATCAAAGTGGTTCCATGGTCGGTGGAAATATGCTGCTCCACGTCTTCAGCAGTTTTAAATTCTTTAAAACCGTTATGGGTTAATTCGGCTCTCATGGGAGCTACTAGTTCTTCAGGATACATAATATTGCGGGTTTATTTTGTTCGTTATAGATATCATTATTATTAAAAGCTTATAAAAAGCCCAATTCCAGCTTGGCGGCCTCAGACATCATATCGGGGCTAAAGGGCGGATCAAAGGTAATCTCTACCTTGACATCATTGACGCCTTCAATGGACTTGATCTTCTGTTGTACCTCATCCGGGATAATTTCCGCTGCCGGGCAGGAAGGGGAAGTAAGCGTCATGAGGACGAAAACATTGTCCACCGGGAATACGTTTACCTCGTAGATCAATCCCAAATCATAAATGTTCACAGGGATTTCCGGATCATACACCGTCTTAATCACTTCAATGACCTTGTCTCTCAGGGTAATTTTATTTTTCTCTACTTCAGCCATTATATCATTAGTTACTCATTGACACTTTGGTTTTGTAGCCAAGGGCAAATATTTTGAGTTGTTTGATCATGGCTGAAAGTCCATTTGAACGTTGTGAGCCAATCACCTGGTTCATGCCTATGTCTCGTATGAAATGCAATTCAGCATTAATGATTTCATCCGGTGTCCGATGGGATAGGATGCGTATCAGCAGGCTAATAAGCCCCTTGGTGATTTCAGTATTACTGTCAGCACTGTAAATAACCTTCCCCTCTTCAAAGTGGGTTGTTAACCATACCTTTGACTGGCAACCTTTGATCAGGTTTTCATCGACCTTATATTTTTCTTCAAGATCAGGAAGCTTTTGCCCAATTTCCATAATATAAAATATTGTGGCTTCCCTGTCTTCTGTCAGAAGGCTAAATTCATTGACAATTTCATTTTGTACTTCCTCTATGGATTTCATCTTTTCCTTTTGATTAAATAATCCAACGATTCGGCCAGATAATCCACCTCGCGGCGTGTGTTATAAAGGGCAAAGGAAGCCCTGACGGTACCTTCCAGCCCAAAATGATCCATCAGAGGCATGGTGCAATGGTGTCCTGTTCGTACGGCAATACCCCGGGCATCCAGCATCATGCCAACATCAAACGGATGTATTCCATCAATATTAAAAGATAGAACGCTGACTTTATTTTTGGCTGTGCCCACCAGAGTCACCCGGTGGATCTGTTCCAGTTCACTCGTAGCATATCGGATCAGATCATTTTCATAGGCAGCAATGGAAGTTCTACCTATGGACAGGAGGAATTCAACGGAACGATTGAAACCTATGACGTCAGCAATATTTGGTGTGCCAGCTTCAAATTTATATGGGATATCATTATACGTAGTCTTTTGAAAGCTTACTTCCCTGATCATCTCGCCGCCACCCTGGTAAGGGGGCATTTTTTCCAGCCACTTGCGTTTACCGTACAAGAAGCCGATACCAGTAGGGCCATACATTTTATGAGCTGAAGCCGCAAGAAAATCGCAATTGAGGTGCTGAACATCTACATGGAGGTGAGGCATGGCTTGTGCAGCGTCTATTACCACAACAGCCCCTGCCTGATGAGCCAGATCTATCAGCTCTTTTACCGGGTTGATGGTACCCAAGGCGTTTGATGCATAGCAGACAGCAAGGATACGAGTCCGCTGGGTGATCATCGATGCAGCTTCTTCCAGATCGATTTCACCAATGGAGTTTACGGGTACAACTTTTAATTTGGCATTTTTTTCTTTACAAAGAAGTTGCCATGGAACGATGTTGGAATGATGCTCCATCCCTGTGATAAGTATTTCGTCACCGGCTGATAGCTCAGATCTTCCGAAGGTGGAGGCCACCAGGTTAATGCCCTCGGTTGTACCCTTTGTAAAAATGATTTCCTCTGCTTCCGGGGCATTAACAAATTGCTGTAAAGCAATTCGCGTTTGTTCAAACGCGCTGGTGGCCCGTTCGGCAAGGCTATGGTTACCCCGGTGAATATTGGCGTTGTATCCTTGATAGTAGTTTACCAGTTCATTAATGACCGACTGAGGCTTTTGGGTGGTGGCAGCGTTGTCGAGATATACCAGTGGATGACCATTTACTTGCTGGCCAAGTACTGGAAACTGGGCCCTGATCTCTTCCACTTTCAATAAACCCACTGAATTTGCTATCTCATTCATGATCGGGCATCGTTAAAACATGTTCTGTGAGATGTTCAATATGCTCCCGGGCCTCCTTATTTCTGATAGATCCAATCACTTCTCCGGAAAAAGCCTTTAACAAAAGACCAATCGACTGTTTTTTACCAATACCCCTGGACTGCAGATAAAAGAGTTGCTCCTTATCGAGCTGTCCGGTCGTACATCCATGAGAGCACTTGACATCATCCGCCCAAATCTCAAGTTGAGGTTTCGTGTTCACCTTGGCTGTTTCAGCAAGAAGAATATTTTTGTTTGACTGAAAGGCATTTGTTTTTTGAGCGTCTGGACGCACAAATATCCTGCCGTTGAATACTGCCCTGGCATGGTCTGTTATAATCCCCTTGTAAAGTTCGTTACTTTGGCTATTGGGTTGGAGATGATCTACCGTAGTTTGATTATCAATGTGCGCATAGCCCGCCGGAAGGTATAGCCCGTTGAGATGGGCCTCACAATTTTGTCCATCAACATTGACCTTCAGATTATTACGAATCATTTTTCCTGAAGCATTGAATACAAAGCTATTCAGCCGGGCATTATCCGATAGGTTAACAGTTGTATTGTCTACTCTAAGGGTTTGGTCGGTATCCTCTCCAATCTTCACCAAGTCAAGGTTAGCATTTTTCCTCAGGGCAGCCGAACAACATGAATTGGCCACTGACGAATTTTTCCCCTGGCACATAAAAAACTCAATAACTGAAATCTGGGCATTTTCACCAATATCGAGATGAACCGAGGCCGATGAGAGAACTCCGCATGACGATGCGTCATTTAGGTGGACAATAATCAGGGGCCGGTCAATGATTGCATTTCGGCATACGTTGATGGTCAGGGTTCCGCGGGTAAATGTTTGATTTAGCAACTCAAACGGATCCTGTTCTTTCGAGGGCGCCAAAGAATCCGTGTCAGCGTCGTTCCATGTTATCCGGAGTTGCTCTTCATCACTCTGATAGCTAGAGGGTGGATGATAATGACCATTGTAAAAAACATGGTAACCAGGCTTGAAGGCCACAGGAATATCATTAACCTCAATGGGTGTTGGGGTATCTGCACCAATGCTGAGCGCACTGAGTTCTTTCGAGATAGCCCGGGTTATCTTACTATATTTATAGGATTCGGATTTGACACCAGGAAGGCCTTCTTTCAGAAGCAACTCCAGAGATGCCCTTCTCATATTGTGAAGGGCGCTCTTCTTTTCACCGTTGAGTTGACTTTCAAAAGTCAGGAATTTATTTTTGAGTTGCTCCTTCATGTTTTTGTCCATCTTCAGCTTGAATCAGGCGGTTAAATTTTTCTGGTCTTCCTTTATCCAGTCGTAGCCTTTCTCTTCCAGTTCATAAGCAAGTTCCTTTGGTCCGCTTTTAACCAATTTTCCCTTGTACAGCACATGCACAAAATCCGGGATGATATAGTCGAGAAGCCGCTGATAATGAGTGATTACCAGTGTAGCATTGGAAGGAGTTTTAAGGGCATTCACCCCCTTGGCCACTATACGCAGAGCATCGATGTCAAGCCCGGAATCCGTTTCATCAAGGATTGCAAGTTTTGGCTCCAACATGGCCATTTGGAAGATCTCATTTCTTTTTTTCTCCCCTCCGGAGAAAGCCTCGTTAAGGGACCTTTTTAACAGGCTTTGATCAATGTCAACTAATTTCATTTTTTCTTTCATCACCTGCAGGAAAGAGACGGCATCAAGCACAGGTTGACTACGATAACTCCTAACCTGGTTCACAGCAGTCTTAAGGAAATTGGTTGTGCTTACACCAGGTATTTCTACCGGATATTGAAAGGCCAGAAAAAGTCCTTCCCGGGCCCTGTCTTCCGGGGAAAGGTTAAGTAAATTTTGATTCAAAAATGAAACTTCACCTGCTTCAACCTCATACTCATCCCGTCCTGCGAGGACTGATGCAAGGGTGCTTTTACCGGAACCATTGGGTCCCATTATGGCATGAACTTCTCCGGCATTCACCTGTAAGTTAATGCCCTTTAAGATTTGATTGCCTGCGACAGAGGCATGTAAATTATTAATTGTTAACATGTTTCTTTTTTTAACCTACACTTCCTTCAAGGGTAAGGGCCAGGAGCTTTTGAGCTTCCACGGCAAACTCCATGGGTAGCTTATTAAGCACCTCCCTGGCATACCCATTAACGATTAGGGCAATGGCCGATTCAGTATCTATTCCACGCTGATTGCAATAAAAGATTTGATCTTCTCCTATTTTCGAGGTAGTAGCTTCGTGCTCTACCTGGGCTGTATGGTTATCTACTTCTATATATGGAAAGGTATGTGCTCCACATTGATCCCCTAACAGCAGGGAATCGCATTGCGAAAAATTCCTCACCCCCCGGGCCCTGCCATTTACCTTTACCAATCCTCGATAACTGTTTTGGCTTTTGCCGGCCGAAATTCCTTTGGAGACAATCCTGCTTTTTGTATTACTACCCAGATGGATCATTTTGGTTCCGGTATCAGCCTGTTGATAGTTATTGGTGACAGCCACTGAATAAAACTCTCCAACAGAGGCATGCCCTTTGAGGATACAACTTGGATACTTCCATGTGACGGCCGACCCCGTTTCAACCTGTGTCCAGGAAAGCTTTGATCGATCTCCTGCACAAAGCCCTCTCTTGGTAACAAAATTGTAAATTCCTCCTTTTCCATTTTTATCTCCCGGGTACCAGTTTTATACGGTTGAATATTTGACTTCTGCATCCTTCATTACGTAGATCTCTACCACGGCAGCATGAAGTTGATTTTCATCTCGCATCGGTGCTGTACATCCCTCGAGATAGCTAACATAGGATCCCGGTTCAGCTATAATCAAGGTACGTTCAAACTGGCCTGTATTGGCTGCATTGATCCTGAAGTAAGTTGAGAGTTCCATCGGGCAATGGACATTTTTTGGGATATAACAGAAAGAACCATCGCTAAACACCGCTGAGTTCAAGGCTGCAAAGTAGTTGTCACTTGCCGGCACCACCGAACCCAGGTATTTTTTGACCAGGTCAGGATGATCTTTGACAGCCTCGCTAAAGGAGCAGAATATTATGCCCAACTCGGCCAACTTATCTTTAAAGGTTGTAGCAACAGACACACTGTCAATTACCGCGTCCACCGCCACACCGGTGAGCCGTTTTTGCTCTTCAAGACTTATTCCCAGTTTTTTGAAGGTTGCTCTAAGCTCAGGATCTACGTCCTCAAGGCTCTCCAACTCCTTTTGCTTTTTAGGGGCCGAGTAATATATGATGTCCTGATAGTTGATACCAGGATAGGTAACATTGGGCCAAACAGGTTCTTCCATGGAGACCCACCGCTTATAGGCTTTGAGCCTCCACTCCAACAACCACTCGGGCTCTTCCTTTTTGGTAGAAATGAACCTGATAATTTCTTCACTAAGACCCTTAGGCGCTTCATCAGCTTCCAGGTCAACGGTCCATCCATATTCGTAATCCTTTGAAGTAAATTCGTTTAATATCTGGTCATCCGTTGGCATAAAGAAGTTCGAATTAGAATGTCAAAGGTACAATAAAATGTCTTATTTATAATAATTATAAATAAGGATTAGTTCGGCATTTCTATTAAATCCGGGAGGAATATTGACAAAACCGGAAAATTTAAATAGAAATCCTCTACAGCGTATGTTATTTTACTAAATGAACCAAGGAGGTGAGTTGCACAGGTCTGTTCAGACTTTCATCTAGTGAAATAATGGTTTCGGTACGGACGATCCCTTCAATAGGCTGAATTTTATCGTGAAGCAGATCTTTCAAATGATTGGTATTTCGACAGTGGATTCTTACGAACATGTTGTAATTCCCTGTTGTGTAATGGATGGTAGTTACCTCATCGATGGCCTTTAATTGGGAAAATACCTGATCATAAAGAGAGCTTTTGGCCAGGTATATGCCAAGAAAGGCTGTGAGGTCCAAACCTACTTTAGGGTGGTCAATGATGAGTGCAGACCCTTTAATCACTCCTGCTTCTTCCATTTTACGCATTCTCACATGTACCGTTCCTCCTGATACATTCACCAAACGAGCCACCTCCGTATAAGGCTTATTGGCGTTATTCATTAAAACCTCCAGAATGCTGAGGTCGATGTTATCAAAATCGTAATTGATCATATGTTTTGGAACACTAAATTACAAATAATATAATAATCAGCAATATAAAATAAAAAAATAGTAAATATTTAGTCATTAATATAAAATATTTGTAATAAAATGATCATTCTTTTACTTTTGAACTGTTAATGAAACAAAACGAGTTTCAGATGGCTGGTGACAGGTTATTGATCGATTGACGTTATTCAAAACTGTAGGGTGGCGAAACAGGCAGACGCACCCTCCTCTCTCGAGGGCAATGAGTTCGGGAAAAATCTATTTGACTAACCGCATTGTGAAGGTTCGACCCCTTCCCCTACAGCAACAGCTTCTGCTTTTTTGTACGTCCTCTAGAAGAATATACAGGTGACTTTTGCTTTGCAAATGAAGTAGTAGTCAATGTTTGTTCATTTTAGTGATGTGTGAAGCCCTGGAATATTCCGGGGCTTTCTTTTTATTTGATTTTGCGGGATGATTGGGGAATGTTACCGGGTGTTACCTATTAATGAGCATATTTGAGGTATATGATCTCTGAATCAACACATTTTATACCGCACTACGAAACCGATCAACAAGGCTGCTTACAACCCTTTTATTTATGCAATTATTTTCAAGAACAAGCAGATAAGCAAGCAAATGATATGGGATTTGGGATTGATGACCTACAGGATCAAGGCTGCATATGGGCGTTGACCAGGATGTCCATTCAGGTTAATTCCTGGCCGCTGGCAGGTCATTCCATAGGCTTAAAAACCTGGGTACAGTCCGTTGGAAAAATCATATCGGATCGATCATATTGCCTGTTAAGAAATGATGCTGTCTTGATCCGGGCTACTTCAAGGTGGGCATGCCTCTCAGGAAACGATCATAAGCCAGTGCCAATTCCGGGACCTATTGGAAAAAAGATGAGACCAATTCAGGACCCGGAGTACGTTTTCAGTCTGGCCAAGTTGCCTCCTTGCAAAGGCTCCCTGATGGATACTTTATCTTTGAAGGTTAGTTATGACGAAATTGATCGTCAGAATCATGTCAATAATGCACACTATGTACGTTGGTCCCTTAACCCCTTGACTTCTTCCATTCGGGAACAAAAGGAGCTAGTGAGCCTCGACATGAATTTTCTAAATGAAAGCTTTGAAGAAGATGAGTTGACAATGGTTATAAGGGAATCCGGAGACCATTCCTATGATCATGAAATTCTGAACCCTTCAAATGAAAAGGTTATCTTCAGAATGCGGAGTCGTTGGAAGGTCAAATAGACCTCAAGGTTGTAAATATCAAAATCTTGCTTATTTTTAAAGAACTAAGCCTGTTCATTAATTTTATTACATGCCAACATTTCCCTGGTTTCAGCATTATCCCAAAGGAGTAGGCCACTCCATAGATCAGTCAGCTTATAAGAATATCCCTGATATGTTGATACAAGCTATGCGCAGTTTTCCAGACCACGTAGCATTTGAAAATATGGGAAAGTCATTGACATACAGGGAGGTAGATGATTATTCTACTGCCTTTGCTGCTTACTTGCAGAACAAGGCAGGGTTAAAAAAAGGAGATCGGATTGCCTTGCAGATGCCCAATTCACTTCAGTATCCGGTGGCTATGATAGGTGCTTTTAAAGCAGGTCTGGTTGTCGTAAATACCAATCCTCTTTATACAATGCGGGAGATGGAGCACCAGTTTAAGGACTCCGGCGCCACAGCAATAATAATTCTGGCCAATTTTGCTCATAATCTGCAAAACATCCTGGCCAATACCAATATTGAGACCATCATTGTAACGGAGTTAGGGGATTTGCTTGGTGGAGTAAAGGGCCACATTGTTAATTGGGTGATCAGGAATATCAAGAAAATGGTGCCGTCATTTCATCTACCCACGGCGGTTTCTCTAAAAAGAGTGTTAAAAGAGGGAATGGAATTAAAGTTGACCCTCCCTGAAATCGATCTAACCGATCTGGCCTTTCTCCAGTACACGGGAGGTACAACAGGTGTTTCAAAGGGGGCTAGTCTTTCTCATGGCAACATCTGTGCAAATGTGCTCCAATGCGATCAATGGTTTCTGGATACAAGGAAAGGAGAAGAGGTAGTAGTAACGGCACTGCCTTTGTACCATATTTTTGCTCTTACTGTGAATGGTCTGTTGATGTTCACTTTAGGGGCAAAAAATGTATTGATTACAAACCCACGCGATATGCCCGGGTTTATAAAAGAGCTTAAAAAACATAAGATGTCAGTGTTTACTGCTGTAAATACTCTTTTTAATGGACTTATCAACCATCCTGAATTTGCCAATGTTGATTTTTCCAGGTTAAAATATTCTATTGGCGGAGGGATGGCTGTACAGAATTTTGTGGCTGACAAATGGGAAGATATCACTGGTAAGCCATTGGCAGAAGGATATGGACTGAGTGAAACATCTCCATTGTTAACATGCAATCCACTGGATGGAAGCCAACGAAAAGGTACCATTGGTTTGCCGGCCCCTGATACCGAGTTGGCGATTATGGATGAATCAGGCAACCAGCTTCCGGTAGGTGAATCCGGTGAAATATGTGCCAGAGGACCTCAGGTAATGTCTGGCTACTGGAACCGTCCGGAAGAAACAAGGAATGCCTTCTTCCATGATTGGTTTCGCACCGGGGATATTGGCATCATGGATGATGATGGGTTTTTTAAGATCGTTGATCGTAAAAAGGATATGATCCTCGTCTCAGGGTTCAATGTTTACCCCAATGAAGTGGAAGATGTAATTGCAAATCATGATAAGGTGCTGGAAGTGGCAGCCATTGGTGTGCCTGATGAGAAGTCAACTGAAGCGGTAAAGGTATGTGTTGTCCGATGTGATGACTCATTGACCGAAGATGAGTTACGGGAGTATTGTCATGAGAATCTTACAGGATATAAGCGCCCAAAATATATTGAGTTCAGGGATGAGCTTCCCAAATCGAATGTAGGCAAAATATTGCGCAGGATGCTTCGCGAAGGGTCATGACTTGATCAACGCTGCTTGATTCCTCAATTAAGGTTTAATGGGTTGCCGTTCGGTGAATGCTTACCTCGTTTTTACTACCTTGTAGTTAGCCTGCCCACCGATGTTAACTATATATAAACCTGGTGGGAGTCCCGTCAGCCTTACTTCGTTTACTCCGGCCCTTAGTTTTAGCATTTTAACTACTATTCCAAATGAGTTCATCAGTTTCATAAAATGAGGGTTTACCGCCTCCTTGATTTCAATGTTAAGCAATTCGTCAGTTGGGTTAGGGAAAATACGTACAGGGAAAGATTTATGGGAACTGTCTTCAATGGCTGTTACAACACATGACTGTACATTTTTAAATAATGAATAAAATGGCATATTGGGTACGGTTGTTGTTACAGATTTATTTGTAATTAAAGCACAAGTACTAAAAATTTCTGAGTTTAAATCGTTACCGAATTGAAGAAGTCCAGCATAGCAGGCGTGGACGAACTGGCGTTCATTGAAGCTGCAGAATGCATTTTGAATAAAGGTTGTGTCATAATTAAGGGTGTCGATAAATGCTTGCCATACATTGATATCAACTTTACTTGTATTCGCTGAATCCAGAAAGTTAATCATCCACGGAGTATTCTTAATTAAATCTCTTTTTTCTTTTGTCTGTGACCACTCTAAGCTTGAATATGGAATGGATGAATTTTGGCCCAGTACGATATGTTGCAAAGAATCCAGAGCGTCTATATTGTCATTCAATGACTTAATACCATCAACATTCAGATGGATATCAAGGATATCACTGCTTGTACCACTAATTTCCATGAGGGCCCGGTACCAATAATGCTCGATGAAGTCGGTAGTCACCACGCCAGCTTGTACGGTGTCGCCCGGGGCTCTGATGTATGCAAACGGGTTTGGCTTTGGAGTGTCAGATAATGCAGGCTCAACATCATGAAAAGCCGGGCTGATTATACCTATGGATAGCTGGTGTTTGGCAATGGTATTGGCAACATGTTTTCCCAGGGTATCAAGCCACTGAATGGCATAATACCCAAAATGAAAATTGTTGTCTATATCTATAAACTTACCGGGACCAGCCAATGGCTCATTTTGTAACTGGAAATAATCCAGATTGCCATCAAGTTTCATGAGAAGAGTATCGACCAATGCCAGTGAGTTAGTCAGGTCATTAGTATTGAGAAGGGGCACTCTGTCTGCTTCGAATGCGTCGTTGGGATCATTTGGAAATCGTAAACTGACAATTGTGGTAATCCCTGCATTTTTGAGCCCGCTTAATTCAGCAGACAACTGATCCAAACCACCGGAGTTTAGTTCATAATCTTTTCTGATCTGTCGACTGACCGTGGCATTCAAATCCAGGTAGTATGTGAGGAATTGTGGAGAGCTCAAAGCACGCAATCCAAGCTTTGTCTGGCCAAAACCGCACAATGCCAGAAAAAAGGCTACATTTATCAGCAAGACTTTTCGAACAAGCATGTCGTTATTAAAAAAAGTTCTTTCTGTTCTAATTTAGAGCTTTTCTGCCAGACCTGCGTCTTCAATTTCCTCTTATTTTGAGCTGTTTTACTAAAACTGAATTAATAAATAAAGGCTTCCGGTTGAATATTTTTTCAATAACGAGTAAATAAATACTAATAATATTAGTATATACTAATTTATATTGTTATTTTTAGAGTTAATTACTAATTATATTGGTATGATTCAAGAGAATCAGGAAATGGATTACAGGTTACGGTTGTCTAGTAAGCGTCTCAAGTCAGGGAATCTTCAGGTTCGGTTTGATGTTAGTTCATTAACAGGATTGAGTCGCTATGGGTATCTTTTGGCACGACCAAATACACCTTTAAGAGAGGTTGTGGAAAAAATTATTAACGAATTAAACGAATTTGAAGATCCCTTTCTTCATCAAAAACACTTGTTCCATGTTGGTAGATTTGATCAACAAAATGAACTAATGGTATTTCCATAGATTTTGTAGTTTGCATCCGGATTACTAATGGTAAGATGAGTAACGTTGGTGAAAATATTAAATTTTTCAGAAAGCGATTGGGCATGACTCAACAAGAGTTTGCCGATCGGCTGGACATCAAGCGTTCATTGGTTGGCGCATATGAAGAGGGTAGGGCTGACCCGAGGATCACAAACCTTGTCAAGATAAGTTCTGTTTTCAACCTAAAAATTGATGATCTGGTTGAGATTGAATTTAACAAAATGTCTGCCATAGAACTTGATCGTTTTATGGAAGAGGGAGGTTATAAAAAATTCAAGATTTTGACGGTATCGGTTGACAAGGATAACAGAGAAAACATTGAACTGATACCTCAAAAGGCTGCTGCTGGATATATGAATGGCTATGCAGATCCGGAATTTATCCAGGAACTCCCTCGTTTCCGCCTTCCTTTTCTCCCTGAAAGCGGTACCTTCAGGGCATTTGAAATTGCCGGTGATTCTATGCTTCCCATTAAGTCGGGTACAATTGTCATTGGAAGTTATGTAGAGCATCCGGGTGAGATAAAAAATGGAGACACATACGTATTGGTTACTAGATCTGAGGGCATTGTATTCAAAAGAGTATTTAACTATATAGACGAAAAGGGTAAAATTTATCTGGTATCAGATAATCGTTCGTTTGCTCCCTTTGAACTGGAGCAGGATGAGATAATAGAACTATGGGAAGCTAAGGCTTATATAAGCATTGATTTAACCGATCCCAACCTTGAATCTTCGGGATTATCCCTTACAGAACTTTCTGCAATGGTGAATGAATTGAAAGATGAAGTCACCAGAATCAAAAAAGGAAACCGTTAATTGATTAGGTGGATCATTTGTCCGCATAATACGTAAGGATTAAAATCAGTTAGTTGTATCATTGATCTATGTCTGTACCCTGGTTACAGTTTGAAATGTCTGCTTGGCTCATTCTACCATGTATTATGGTTGGGGCCGCCTATTCCATCTTCCAGTATTCCAAGTCATCACCCTGGACGAATCGGATGAATAACTTATTGGCAGGCTTACGATTTGTTTTGGTGAGCGTCCTTTGCATGTTATTACTGGGTCCACTTGTCAACATGGTTCAGCACAAAATTGAGAAACCCATCATGGTATTTGCCATAGATAACTCCAGATCCATCCCAATAGCTGTTGACTCTGCAAAGATTTTTCAGGTAATGGCCGGGCTTGAAAAGAGTGTTGATCAGCTTAAATCCATGGGATGGGACCCCCGTATCATCACGCTTGACGGATGGAAAAAAAATATTAGGCAGGTTAAGTTTGATGCTAACAGATCTGACATCACTGCCATGTTACAAAGAGCGGAAAATGAGCTTGAAGGATCAAATCTTCAGTCTCTGATTCTTGTGAGCGATGGGATCTATAATGCCGGATTTTCTCCGGAAGTGCTATCAGCATTGACACCTATTTACTCGTTGGGTATTGGTGATACCACCTCTCGTCAGGACATTAGCATTCTAAATATCAAACATAATCAGACGGTTTATGAAGGCGATAAATTTCCCGTTCAGGTCAATGTAAAGAATCAGGGAATGGCGTCAGACAGATTTGTTATTACTCTAAGCCAGGGCGGGAAGATCATTGATCAAAAAATACGGGGATTGAAAGTAAATGATCATTTCTTCAGTGAATCATTTGAGATTGAAGCTAACCATGCCGGAAAAAATCGTTTTGATGTTCGTGTATCTAAGCTCACAGGAGAAATGACAGATACTAATAATAACATGTCTTTTTATCTTGATGTCGTTCAGGGCCACCAAAAGGTATCTCTCATATATGATGCTCCTCATCCGGATATCAAAGCTCTGGCAGCGGTTGTAAATCAGAACGACCACTTTGAGCTATCCATTGGTCATTCTGTAGGTGATACTGCAAATGTTGATTTGGTGATATATTACCAGGTGCCATCATTTACCTCTCAGTCGATGAATGCCTGGAAACATCGACCTACAACCATTCCCTCCCTTCTGGTTGTAGGAAGTCACTCCAATATTAACCAGCTAATGAAGGATCAAGTATTGGATGTAATACTTATGGGGAAGCAGTTTGACCAGGTAACCCCTGTAGTTAATCCTTCTTTTTCGGCCTTTCAGTTACCTGATGAAATAAAAGAGTGGACGACCACTTTGCCACCGGCCATGGTGCCTTTTGCCAAGTATCAGTTATCCCCGAACGATGAAATTCTGTTGACTCAGCGAATTGGTTCTGTTGCAACAGATCGTCCCTTGGCATTTTTTGAAATGAATGATTCCAGAACCGGTGTGATTCTGGCCGAAGGGTTCTGGAAATGGCGAATGGATGAGTTCAGACGTACCGGTGACCATGCATTTTTTGATGAGTTATTTTCAAAAATAATCCAGTACCTGGCCGCAAAGCCGGATAAGAAGCAATTTAAATTTTACCCGAAAAAGGAAACCTTTGAGGTGGGGGAACCGGTAATATTCAATGCTGAAATATACAATCAATTATTTGAGCCCACCTTTGGGCAGGAAGTTCAACTTTCCATTGGAAATGGCAAGTCACCCCATTTGAATTTTTCATATACCCCGGTAAAAGGCAACACTGAATACATTGTGAACAATTTAGAAGAAGGTGTGTATACATACCAAGCCCAAACGCTTATATCCGGTAAATTCAACAGTTCCAGAGGAGAGTTTGTCGTAAAAAAACCAAATATTGAGCAAACCGATCTTTCGGCTGACTTTCGATTGCTTAGGCAGATTTCAACGACTACAGGTGGATCATTTTATTCTGTTGCATCATTGGATTCATTTACCGGAGCCTTGATGAGGATGGAACCACACAGTATCATTCATTCCCGACAGCGCCAACAGATGTTATTGAGCCTGTACTGGTTAATGATCGGGTTGTTTGTGCTAAGCACAGTTGAATGGTTACTCAGAAAGATTGAGGGAGGATATTAACATTTTAAGAACTACTAACGGCCATCAAGTGTTTTATCTATTGGTTACCTTTCAGTAATCAAAGGGATATACCCTTGGGAAGATGACTTCGCTTGGATTGAAGTTCATTGAATAATTCAATTTATAATTGTTGATTATAGTACTGATCAAAGATTATGTTGTGTGATGAGGAGTGAATTAATTAAAACAAAACTAGGTATTGAGGATATTTGATTTATTTGGGTTAATTTGCTCATAGAAAGTAGATTATGCTCATTTAACATTAGTATTAGTTGAATGAAAATTCAAAACAAAATCAACCAACTTTTGAACAATGATTTAAAGATTATTGTGGTTGCCGCCCTGTATGTGATCTCGGCACATGTTGGCTTTTTACTTAAGTTTAATGACATAAATGCATTACCCATCTGGCCACCCACAGGAGTTGCGTTTGCCTTGATGTTGCTGCTTGGATATCGTATCTGGCCGGGCATATTTATCGGCTCACTTATTACCTATTCGATCACTTTTGTCAATTATAATATTCCAATTGATTTAAATAGTATATCGGCCATTTCCGCTATTACAATTGCGAATGTCGTCGAGGTACTACTTGGATATTTTCTCTATAAGCATCTTATCAATGAAGGGACGCCATATGATCGCACGGGCAATACTTTCAAGTTTTTGTTCATTTCACTTGTTATTTGTCTGATTGGAGCAGGTGGATACACGGGTAGCTTGGGTATGCTGGGTGCCATAAATCCGTATGGACTCAAAGTAAGCTTCATTACCAGTTACCTGGGAAGTCTTACCGGGTTGTTGTTGTTTACAAATCTTATCCTTTCCTGGGTAAAAGGTAAAACTCACTGGAGACTTTCTCCCGTAAGTGTGGCTGAGGCTGTTATCTCTCTATTCCTTGTTGGATTACTTTTTTATTTAGTGGAAACTCAATCTTTGTCAGTTGCTGTTGAGCGATCTTTTCCTTTCATTATCATTCCATTTCTTTTATGGGTTTCGTTTCGAAGTACTATTCAGTCTGCTACTACTTTTGTGCTGGCCATCTCGTTATTCTCTGTTTATGTCACCACACATGGTATAGGTCCATTTATTCTGGACAATTCACAGAATTCGATCTTTTTGTTACAAATATTCATTAGTGTCATAGGAATTAGTACGGTTATCTTATCATCATCTGTTTTTGAACGCACTGAAGCAAAAAAAAAGGTTGAAGATTTTAATGAAACTCTTGAGGAAGCCGTTGTCAAAAGGACCAAGGAGCTCGATGAAGAGATTAAAACCAGGAAGAAAACCGAGGACAAAATTAGGGTGTCCAACCGTGAGCTTCGAAAAATAAATGAAGAGCTTGACAACTTTGTTTATAAGGTATCGCATGATTTAAGAGCTCCCATTTCCTCGATTCTTGGACTTGTGAATATTGCTAAAATGGACTCAAAGATCAAAAATGTAATGGAGTGCATGCAGCAGATTGAGAGTAGTGCCATCAAACAAGACGAGTTTATTAAAGACATCATTGAGCTCACCAAAAACTCCAGGCTTGAACCGAGTCGCGAAAAGATAGATTTTAAATCATTAATTAATGAGTCGTTTGATACATTGAAATACTCGTTGAACACCAAGCCTTTTAAACCATCTGTAAAAATCAAACAGTCAAAGAACTTTTATTCGGACAATAATCGTTTGAAAGTGATATTCAATAACCTACTATCTAACTCGATAAAATATCGTAGCAGAAAAGACCCTAAGATTGATATTCAAATAGATGTAGAAAACGGACATGCTGACATTGCGGTCTCAGATAATGGTACCGGCATTGATAAGAAGTTCCAGAAAGATGTGTTTAAAATGTTTTATCGTGCCACAGATAAAAATGCCGGTTCGGGTCTTGGCTTATATATCGTAAAAGAAACTATCGAGAAGTTACATGGGAACATCAAGTTAACTTCCGAGATCGATAAAGGAACTACCATTAGTTTAAGAGTCCCAAATATAAGTACTGGAAATTCATCAAAATCACATCAAAAGAATAAGGCCACAGCTTAAATCAGCCTATCTTTCTTCTTGAGTTGACGGTGGATAGATTTACATACCTATTCTTTTTTTACAAGTGATCCATTCAGGACTCGAACCTGAAACCTACTGCTTAGAAGGCAGTTGCTCTATCCAGTTGAGCTAATGGACCAAGCTTTAGCACATTGCCGGTTCCAATGGTGCCCCAAAAATACTATTTGTACAAATTGAAAATGACGAAATTGTTAAAATGATTAGATATTTTGATTTTTACCCCAATTCCATTTTCGATTTTTAAGTTATCACAGAAGGACAGTGTCAGACTTTCCAAAAAAATATGGATATGTTGAGATGACTTGTTGTTGAGGTGGCAGTCCCAATGGCTTTTAGAAATTGTAAAGTACGATCAGTTTCTTATTCTATGTGTCCCTGATTTTTTCAGTAGACCCTAAATCTCTAAAAACCATTGGATCAGTAGGATTGTAAGCTTACAGACGGAGTGGAACAGGTTCAATCTATAAGTTCATTATGACCAATATGTATGGTGCATTATTTTGCATCCTAGTTTTTCAACTGTAATTATTGATTTACAACCTCGAAAGGTTGCTTAAGTTCATTTCCGTGATGATCAACAATAGTAAGAGTATGTATTCCTTTTTTTGCCCGAATTCCCATTTGATGAATATCCGTTGTGGTTCCAATGAAAAATCCGTCCAGGTGCCAAAAGAGTTCTTCACCTTGACTTTGGGTATTAGCTTTAAAAATTACTTGGCCTGGTACTCCATCTTGTTCAATCGGGATGAATACTTTAGCATAATGATCAGGGTAGATCATCTGAATATTATTTGATATATTATCACTCCGACATGATATATCATACGGAGGAAGGTCAGCATATTCTGGATGAAATTTCTTATAATACCAAGACATGGCCGGTGGCAACACAAACCATGAGACTGTTTTCGACTGGGATAAATCATAACAGTTGCTGTTCACCTGTACCGTTACACTCTTGTTAACATGTATTTGCTTATGGTACGTACATAGCCTTGTGTTCATCAGATAGCCAGGTAATGCTATTTTGACGGTTTTGTCACAATAAGGTCCTGCTCTCATACCACTTATGTCACAAATGGCAACATTTTGACCATAGGGCTCATCAAATGTTACATCATCATTTAACAAACCAGCAAGATCGAATAATAAGGGTGATGCAGCCCTCAGTCCTGTCAACCCCGGCCTTCCTTCGCCGTCGGCATTTCCTACCCAAACTCCAATAACGTGTTGGTTGGTCATTCCAATAGCCCAACCATCCCTGAGTCCATAGCTTGTGCCTGTTTTCCAGGCCATTTTCAATGAGTTTGAAAATTCTTTCCACCCGGCTTCCTGGTCAGGTCGGGTCAGTCTCTGGAGATTTCTAAGGGTAAATCCAATAGATGGTGCTTTGAGATATCCTTGTTTTTCAAGTGGGGATCTTTGAAGTAATGTGTCGTTGATAAGGTATCTATTTTCATGGTAATCACTTGTGGAATAACCCAACTGATATGGGCGATTAGGGTAACGCAAGTAAGCTCTGACCATGCCGGCATAGGCAGATGTAAGTTCCCACAGAGAGGTTTCTCCACCTCCAAGAATCAAAGAAAGGCCATAATGACCTGCGGGCTTATCGAGAGAGTGAAGCCCTATATGTTTAAGGTGGTTGTGGAAATTTTCATATCCATACCTGATCAGTAGCTGAACAAATGGAACGTTAAGGCTGCTGGTCAATGCCTCGTTAGCAGGTACCACACCCCGAAATCTCTTATCAAAATTTTTAGGCGAAAAACCTCTATAGAATACAGGTACATCCGGAAGTAACTGATCGGGCAGGATCAGTCCTTCGTCGAGGGCCATGGTATAAAGAAATGGTTTGAGTAAACTTCCCGGACTTCTATTAGAGGTGATTATATCGACATGCTGACCATGATTGCCAGGATTGTCTGAATTACCTACATAGGCTAGTGTTTGGCCAGTGGATACGTCGATTATAATGGCTGCGGCATTAAATATTTGATCTGAAGCAAGTTTTGAACTATATGTGTTTACCAGCTTACTTGCTCGTTTTTGAAGGGTCAAACTCAAGGTAGTCTTAATTGTTTTACCATGATGTCCTTCTTTAATAGCTCTTTGCAACAGATGATAGGCAAGAGAAGGCAATGGATGAGGGGTTCCTGGCAGGTCTTCCAGTTTTGAGATCTCAAGTTGTTCGGGATTTAAATATCCATGCTTAGATAGTTTTTCAAGCAGTCGGTCCCTTTTTTCTTTAAACAAGTGTTTATTTCTACCCGGAAAAATGTCTGCTGGATGATTTGGCAGTACTGCTAACGCTGCCGCTTCCGCCCAGGATAATTGATTAGCAGGTCGGCCATAATATCGCCATGAAGCTGCACTAATTCCTACGGTATTACCTCCGAATGGAGCATGGTTGGAGTAGAGGCCAAGAATTTTTCTTTTTGGGTAAAGCAATTCCAACTTGAAAGCCGCTAGAATTTCTTTCAATTTTTGAGAATAAGTTCTTGGTTTATTACCATAAGCCATCCTCACCGTTTGCATGGTAATGGTACTACCACCACTAACAATTCTCCCCGCTTTCATGTTTTGGATAAATGCTCTTGCAAGGGATAGTGGGTTCACCCCGGGGTGCCAATAGAAATACTCATCTTCATAATATCTTATTGCAATGGAAAATTTTTCCGGCGAATTTTCTTCAGGTGGGAATCGCCACTGTTGATCCTGAGCAATGGTGGCATTTAACAGAGAACCATCCCTGGACGTTAAAAGGGTTGAATATGTTTCATTGAACAAGGGATCTGGTAGAGGTAGGAAAATAACTAAAACACCAATGATCAAGATTGGAAAAGCGATCCACTTTAAGATTTTGTAATTCATAATACGTAAATGCATGAGTCTTTATTTATCAATAGTCACCCATTGGCCAGACGAGTTTGCATAAACTGAGTTATTATACATTGTCCCTACAGAAGTAGCAGGTAAATAATACTTTCCAAGGTATGCTGCGTTCAAAAGGACTTTGAATTGGACACTTTTACCAGGTTTTAAGTCAAAGTAATGCATCACACGATCATCTCTTATATCAACATAATTGGCATTTGTTTGTTGAGATGACCCGTCCAGTCTCGTATTAATGATTTCCCATCCAGATGGAAATACCTGTGTTAAGGCTATATGATTGTATATTCCAAGTGTACCTGGGTTACCTATTGTAACTACAGCTTTGAAATTAGTTCCTTGTTTGAGTTTCTCATAATGAACAGGTTGATTGGCCTCATCGAGGTAAAGGATATCCAGTTTTATATTATGTTCGCTGGGTTTTTCCGTACCTTCAATAGGTACACCAGTCCGGATCAATCTAATAAAAACCGACCCTTCTCCCTTGTTCACAATGGAGATGCTTGAATTTTTATCCGGTTCTTTTATTGATACCTGATCGACATAATAGTTGTTTTCCACTGTAGTACTTGTGCCATCAATGGATACTTGTAGGTTACTGTTCTCATTAAGCTTAAAATGTTCGACATATTTCGAAATGGACACAAGACAGTAGGCAGCTGTTTGTGTACTCAACCAACGATTGGGGTCGCCCAATGGTTTTGAAATCTCAGCCAGTAATTCGAATGCTTCAGTTTTCCGATCAAGAGAGGTAAGTGTTTCCAAAACCATGGCTTGGTCGCGGGTAAATGATCCGAAAGTATATCGATAGTTGGTACCTTGGTCCTTGATCATTTTGCTATTTGAGATAATTTCGTTGGCTTGTTGAGGATAGCCGGCAACAGAATAGGCAAGTGCAAGCCTCCATTTGGCCCTTAGTGTAAGAGTTTGATATTGTTTGAGACGATTCATCGCACCAAGGATCGGTTCATCTGCCAGCGCCAAAGTAAAAAGTCTGTAAGCCTGCGTTAGATCATCATTGTCATCGCTATTTCCGGTGGTCCAGCCATTCGCTTTGGTTTTTTGGAAGGCAATCCAGTTGTCTATCATTCCAGGAGGCAAGGCATACCCCCTTTTTCGAGCTTCAATTAAAAAATGGCCTGCATAATTTGTTCCCCAAAGGTTTGCAAACTGTTTCCCAGGCCAATAAGAAAAACCACCATCAGTTAACTGAAAGCTTTTTAGCCTGTTTATTCCTTCTTTAACATTGAATTGGACTTGCTTCTTCTGTTCGATTGACAGATCCATTAGTTTATCTAGATATAGTTGAGCAAACACGGAAGAGATGGTCTGCTCAATGCATCCATGTGGATAGGAGATAAGGTAACGGGTTCTTTGCTGTAGGTTCAGGGGTGGTAAAGTACTTACTTCCACAACTCCCATATTTTTGCCCGGAAGTCCAAGAGGAACATAGTCGATGCTCCATTTTTTTCCTGCTTCCAGAAGGGTTTCATTGACCTTGGTCGTCTCTGGATTCCTTGCCATAATATTCATCTCAACATCATAAGACGCCGAAATTTTTCCTGAATTTGCCTCTACGGAAACCTTGCCAACGCCTAAAGTCTGTCGCGCCTGTAACTTGAAAAAAACTACTTGATCACCCTGTTTATCAAATCTTAATGTTTGAGTATTCCCATCTGGAAGACTGAATAAATTGTTCGTTTTCACCTTTAGACTTACATTCTTAACATCATCAGAAAGCGTGAATACATTAACAGGTAGCATCATCTCTTCGCCAGGACCTGCTACACGTGGTAGTGTTGCGAGAATCATGAGCGACTGTTTTACCGGGGTAACCTTATCAGAATGTCCGAAAGCAGTTTCAGATGATGCCACCACCATGGTTTTAACACTTCCAATGTATTGTGCCATTTTGAGTTTGTGCGTATTTGATTGACCTTTTTGGAGCATGAAGGGGCCTAGAAATTCAACTACAGGTTTAAATCGATTTGCGTTGTTATCTTCTCTTGGCTTCAGCTCTTCGTCACCTCCAATAGCCAGGATGTGTTGAAACTGACCATTGTAGGCTCCCATGACCTGGTCATACACGTCCCAGGATTTTATACCCAGTGCTTCCCGTGCAAAAAAAGTAGACCAAGGATCAGGGGTTTTAAAATTGGTTATATCAAGCAGTCCTTCATCTACAACTGCTAGCGTATAGGTCATGGCTCTGCCCTTGCTTTCTGAAACTGTTATTGAATAATTTTGTTCTGGTCTGATCTCGGAAGGCACCTTAAGTATCGGTTGCAATATTGTTTTTGGGTCTTTTATACTGATAGATTTATAACCATATAACCGAATGGGGAGATCATTTAATTTCTGCCCATGTGGTTGTATCATGGTTAATGATACATAGACATTGGGTGTCATAGTTTGGTCAGTATTAAATGTGATATCAGTACTTTTATTTGTGGTTTCTACCCAAAAGGAGTTTACTACCTGACTCCCGGTTTCCAGGCTTACGAGTACCCTGTTCCCTTTTGTGGAAGGAAGAGTTATATGCACCGGGTCACCTACCTGATACTCACTTTTATCTGTAGAGTAATCCAGCATAGCTGCTCCATCCATACCCCCTCGGTTGACCTTACCTGCCCATCCTGGCCAATCAACATAGACAACCTGACCGGAGGAATGGCCTGAAACCGGATCTTTTATCTGGATATAATAGCGTCCCCATTGGGGATAATTTATTTTTAACTTCCATATTCCTTTTCCATTTACTGTTTTAGCATTGCTGATTTGTACCGGGCGTCGGTAAGACGTACCTACATAGTTAGAAATATTATCATATGAATTGTCCCACCACCACCTCCAGTTGAGTTTAAAAACCTTCACTTCCAACTCATTTCTTGACACAGGATTTCCATTTGCGTCAACGGATGCGATTTGAATATCATGATCCTGATCAGTGAGTAGCATTCCTCTTTTATCTCCCTCAGGTACTTTCAAGCCGACAAAGCTAGTATATGGGAAATATGGTATGGAAATATTTTGAATGCTGAAGTCACCCCCTTTTTCATACACTTTGCCAAATAAATGTGCAACAAGACTTCCAGGAGAATTATTTATCCTTCCCATATCAATGGAAATATGTGCTAGTCCATTCTTGTCAGTTTTGCCCGAATATGCCAGTTTTCTTTCACTAAAAAAGTCTTTAGAAACATCATCGAAGTTGAAGCTAGGAAAGTTAGTAAAGATGGTTTTAACGGGTTTTAGCATTAGTTCGTATTCGACTTTCAGATTAGAGGCGGTCGCACCCGTTAGCCATCTCACATTAAGATCACCCGCCAATACGTGATCTGCAGACGTAAATTTTTCTTTCCTGAAATCAAGACTCATCTTTAGCCTATTGGGTTTTATGGTCTCGATTTTTACTTGTTTATAAAATTCGGAACCTCCAACTTTGGCTTTTGCCTTCCAGTTACCTGTAGGTGCATCTTTTTTTGTTATTAAATCAAATCGATACATATTACCAACCGGAGAAGAATTTACCTTTCTGGAGGTCAATTGACCGGAAGGGTTATAGAATTCTAGGATTACGGGGTGGTCTTCAGGCACCTTTATAGTGTTTTTGTCTTGCACAATCAAACATAGATGAACGGTATCAGCTGGTCGCCAGACACCCCGCTCACCATACAGAAACCCTTTTAATCCATTTTTGATTTTACTGCCAGATACATTAAAATTACTAACCGAGAGGGACGATCCATTGTCTAGTTTAAGGTATCCTACCTGGTTGCCCTTCTTAGCCACAACAAAATAAGGATTATCGGGCGATTTAAAAGAGACATATCCCGTGTTATCCGTATTTCCTGAGACCAGTGCTTGCTGCTGGTAGTCGAAAAGTTGCACTTCAACACCTTCGATAGGGTTCGTGGTTTTTAAATCTGTTACATAAACATGGAGGTTTCCTCCTTCTCGTTTTTTTGCAATTATCCCCAGATCAGAAGCAAAAAAAGTTTTACTAATCATTTTTTGCCTCCCATAATAGGAAATTGTGCAGGGATTATTCCTGTCTTCCCATTGATATCCAGGTGGATAATAGTACTCATAATTATCCCAAAAGGAGGCCTCTTCTTCAACATCCCATGTGTCATCAATCTCTTCTAAATCACTGTTTTGAGAATTCTCGCCACCGCATGAATATAATGATTGGGATTTCCTGAAACTGATGTTGACCTGATAAATTGCTCCAGGATCTTTGCCAACCAAATCAGATATATCAACGGTGAAGTTGTTCCACTTGTATAAATCGGTTACTCCTATGGTTTCCAGGTTGATGGTTTTCCTAAACACTGGTTTACCTACCCTGTGTAATTGTTGCTCATCACCAATGCTATTCACTTGTAGGTATTGGAGGACATTGGTATTAAAAACCTTTACAATTTGTACATCTACGGCCTTCAAACTTACTGCCTGAAACGGCAAATAGAGCCCTTGGGTAGAAGGCATAATAGACTTGCTGTTTTTTGATAAAAATTTGACGGAAGGCTTGAGTTGAGTGAACTGGATTTTTTTTAGAAAATCTTCTTCTAGTCTGGAACCAGTTATACTTTTAACACCTGCATTTATTTGTAGATCAGAACTTCCGTAAACTTCTCTGGAAGGATAGATTTTTAGTTCATTGAGGTTAATTACATATCGAAGATTAATCTTTTGATTAGAAAGATTAATGAGACCGGTCAAGTCCTGACTTCCATCTAGCGGATCAGAAAACACTACTGAAATGTGGGCGTCTTCACCATTTACAAATTTAGCCGACACGATTTTGTAATCTTTGAGTGAAGGAACATCGAGTGTTTGATTCTCACTGCGTTTGACACCAATGGGCATACCATTGATTTTAAGATTTACCTTACCAGATACTTCAGTTCTTCTTACATTTTCAATGATAAAGTTATAGTTCTTTTTGTCCTTCATTTCCCAATTAATAGATAACGGTTTACCATCCTGTGTCGCTGCTAACATTTGTTTGATCTTGGGTAGCTCAGTTACATCTGCCGTCTGAAGTTGTCCTTCCAGTTTGATACGGTTTAATTCTGAACTATTGTAAAGTTGAATTCCACCGAAAGAGAGTTCAAAGTTTTGGACCAGTGTTTGAAAGTTGAATGAAAATTTTTTTCTTTCATCATCTATTTTTGGAAATAGAGTTTTCAGATTTACACTAACCTTATAGGTCTTGCCGGCAATTAGTGAATGGTCAGGTTGAAATAAAAGAGTATGTTGATCTTCCCAGTAAGAATTCCCTTCAACATTGGGAATGAACGACAGTATTTTTTGGTCAATTGACCTCCCTATGATTGTATCATTTTGCCTGGTATTAAATTTTACCCGAATGGGATCAGTGACTGAGATCACTCCACTTGTATAGGAGAGAATGTAATCAACAAATTTAGCAGAGCGTACTTCATCTGTCTTTGTATTATTTTTTTGACAACCGTTAGTAAAAAGAAAGACAATCAAGCAAACGAGCCATAGTTTAGTTGGGCTAACAATTAATGCCTTAAAGAAAGAAGTAGTTCTAAAAGATTTCATTTAGGTTGTTGTTTAAAATTCCAATTTAGCAAATCGTGCTTACTCTTTCAGTTAGATGAAACTTTTTTTTGGTATTTGGCCAGATTCTTTTTCTTATAGCTCTTGAATTAGACCTTCTTATGTTAATAGGTAGTGGTTACAAATTAGAATATACGTTTTCGAATGGTTATAGATTGAATTCGTAAAAACATAAAAAAGGCAGGCCATTTTGACTTGAGCCTGCCTTTGATTGTGGGTTTTCCCCAGCAGTTTGTTATTGTAATTCCTCCACAATTCGATCAGCTTTATAAACATACTTTAATGAAGCCATAATACCACCCGCATGCACAGCAACTGTTCTGTTAAATGTATCATCGAAGATAAAATATCCAGGCAAACTTTCAATATTTCCATCAAAAACCAAACCTACTATTTCTTGTTTGGTATTAATAACCGGGCTTCCCGAATTACCCCCAATGATGTCAGCCGTACAAACAAAATCAAGAGGTGCCTTTAGCAATTCAGGAGAAGGGTTTAACCATTTTGCAGGTAGATTCCATGGGTACTTCTTATTGTGACTATAATAGCGATTGTAAAGCCCGTAAAAGGTGGTGAAATAGGGAGCTTCCGTTCCATTATATTTGTACCCTTTAACGACCCCATCAGCAATTCGTAAGGAGAATGTAGCATCCGGAGGACTGCTTAGGCCACTTAGTTTATACTGGAGATTCATTATTTTTTTCTCGTAGCCCTTATTTGCCAGGTAAATTTTTCTGTATTCACTTACTGAAGTATAGAATGCGGGTACCAGTGTATCAGCAAATGCCATTGATGGTTCCATGTTAAGTTTTTTCACCTTCAGTTTAAAAAATTTATCAGGATCATTCAAAAGGATACTACTATCAAATAGCTCATTTACTTTATCAGAAGGAGTTTTACCTCCAAGCAAACCGCTCATGTACCCCTGGGTCGAGTGATCATTTAATTCTTTTAACAGCGACCGAAATAGTACTTTTTCTAATGTTGGATCAAAAGAAGATAATATACTGTGTAAAGAATCCCGGGACTTTTCTATTCCTTCATCATCCTTTTTCACCATCATTTCATGATAGTCGTATAGTTCATACAAAAGCAAATTTACTTTGCCACGCAAAGCATTAGGACTTAGGTAGATAACTTCCGGGTAATAGTTACCTACCTTACTGACATTCGACTTTATTTCTTTCCAGGGATCATTATCTTCATTGAGAGATAAAGCAGCTTTTACCTGTTGCTCTTTTTTTTCTTTTTTTGCCATCAACACAGGATTATAAAAGCCTTTAAGTCGGCCTGTGTAGGCTTTATCAGAATTGCTTAACTCGAAGGCCAGGTTAACTACGCTATCTTTTTTAAATGGATCATCAATAGTCTTCGCCGTAGTGAGAAGAATTTTCTTTCTATCTCTTAACAAATCCAATACTACCGGTACTGTTACATCACGTTGATTATATAATTCAGCCACAGTTAAATAGCGACCGGTACTTCCCGGATTTCCAATTACAAATACAGGTTCATTTTTTTTGATTCCATCCGAATTATATTCGAAGTAGTTTTTGGGATGAAGTGGCTGCCCATTTTCATCATAAGCGCGCCATAAACTGAAGTCAAGGTTATATCGGGGATAGGTAAAATTGTCAGGGTCACCTCCAAAATATCCCATAGCAAGTTCAGGATAGAGGACTAATCGAATATCACTGTATCTTTTATATCCATACAGCGAGTATTTACCTCCGCTATAAAATGTTTTTGTTTCTAATTTTAAACTTTTCCATTCAGGTTTGTTTTGGTACTGAGTCTTAATTACTCTCAGTGCTGAATCCGGAGAAATATCGGTCATGTTTTTTACAACAGATGAGATATCGGCAATTTTTGTCAATTGATCAACATAAAGGCTGGGAGCCTTTCGTTCATCCGCCTGAGTTTCAGCATAAAAACCGTTTTTATCAAAATTTTCACCTTTCTTCATAACGGATGCTATCACACTTCTTGAACAATGGTGGTTAGTAAGAATTAATCCATTTTCAGAAATAAACGAAGCTGAGCACCAACTCGCAAATCGTAATGCCGATTTTCTGGCATCTTCAAGCCATTCTTTTGTTGCATCAAAATGATAGGCTTCTTTAAAATATTTTGTTGGGGGATTTTCAAAAGTCCACATCTTACCCTGGTCAAACCGTCCGGGTTGAACACTTTTTAAATTTACAGGCGTTTGAGCAAAAAGATGTAGGCAACCATAAAGAATAAGAACAGGTGTAAGTAAATTTTTATTCATGTGATTTTTCGTTTGGCGTCAAAGTTATAAAAGTGGTTCTGCATTATGACTGAAAGCAATTAATAATGATTATTGAATCCAAACGCTATGTTATTTTCATTCAACTTGATTCAAGCCGGCAATTTCAACAGTTAGCTAGCTTGATTTACAAATGTTAAACAGCAGAGGAAACGTCAGTTTATTCAATACATTTTAATCCTAAAAAAATCTTCATGCTTTGCTTTCACAATGCAAGACCTTAAATCACAATTGGTTAATGCATCAATCTATTTGTCTTTAATTCTGCTAAACCTCAACGCCTTCAACATGAAATCCGGTAATGGTTTAAGTGGGTCACGCTTCTCCAGGTTGAGGAATATGCCCAACTTTTCAATAATTGGGATTTTATATACTTCAATCATCTCAATTAATGTCCCGTCGGGGTCCTCAATGTAGGTGCAATGAACACGGGTAGTTCCTCCCATGTCCAGTGTGTTGTTTGTATCACAAGTAAAACCAAACCCTTTTTTATCTAATTCCTCACCAATTGCTTTCATTCCCCGAACGTCCATGCCCAGATGAACGAATCCGATATCTCCCCACAACCGTCTTTCATAAATTTTTCTTGAGATATAGTCTTTCGCTTCTACCAGCTCGATATAGGTGTCTGCCGTAACCTTTGCAAAACCACCGCCCGGTTTATCTGATTGTGTGAGTAGAACACGCCGGAAAGTCTTCTGTCCACCGGGCAGGTTTTCCTTCCAGTCATCGAAAACGGCAGTTTTGTCAAACAACACTTTATCATACCCCAGGATATCCGAATACAGAGCCATGGCTTTCTCAATGCTGGAAACACCTATGGTACAGCCCACCGTACCACCAGTGACATGCCTGGGATGCATGTACCAGTTCTTACCTTCTATAATCTGGAAAATCAACCCATTGGGGTCCCGGACAAAAAATGTTTTACCACCGTAGGGAAGTTCCTGAATTTCCCCCATCAAATCCGCATTTTCTGATTCAAACCAGGTATAGGCTTTTTCTACATCCCGGGCCTTTACCTGGGCGATAAAAATTCCCAAATCACCGAGTTCAAAAGGTTTCTCCGCATGAGTGGCCTTGAAAGATATCGGAGATACGACTTCCATAGCGCATCCTCCACTAAGGTTGAGGATCATAGCTGCCCGCTTGTTGATCACTTCACCTTTTGTATAGATGGTCATTAACGGTGCTTCGGCCTCTCCGTTAAACATGGCAATATCCATACCTAAAAATTTTCGGTACCATTTCCATGATTTGGCGTGATCTTCCACACCTACACCCACATGCTGGATCCCATTAATGCGTTTGTACATTGATATTATCGATTTAGGCCAACTATTCTAAAATGCCAAATGTAATAATTTTGGCATCTATATAAATTACATACTCCTGATCTTCTCCAGTTTCATGTCTTTCAGGATATTCTTAAGATTATATCTATGTCATGTAAATCTCTAACAACCGGTTGTATATTTGCGCGATTATCATAAATCATGGATCAACGGTCATTAAATCAATACATTGAAGGATACAAAAAAAGAGGATTAAAGTTATTCACTACCTCCTCTTTTCAATCCCATAGTTTGGTGCTGCTGCATATGTTAAGCCGCATAGACAATCATTTGGCCGTGGTTTTTATTAATACAGGTTATCATTTTCCTGAAACGATTGAATTCAAGGATAGAATTGTTGAACTGTTCGACCTAAAAAACGTGATTGATCTTCATTCTGAAACTCCTAAGAGCATGCAACGTGGGCCAAATGGAAGATTACTGTTCGCAAGCGATCCTGATCATTGCTGTTATTTGAATAAAACCCAACCACTGGAGTCTATTCTGCGTACTTATGACATCTGGATAAATGGTGTCAGAGCAGACCAAAGCGATGCTCGCAAGTCAATGAAAATTGAGCAAAAAGCCCCTTTTAATACCATTCGACTCCATCCGATGCTCGATTGGACATCAAAAATGGTCTACGAATACAGGGAGAAATACGATCTTCCAATTCACCCACTCGAAGAAAAAGGATACTTGAGTATTGGTTGTGAACCATGCACCAGGAAATTTGATTTGGGGATGCAAGAAAGAGAGTCTCGTTGGTACGGGCTAAAAAAAATTGAATGTGGACTTCATATAGATCTTATTGCCACTTGATTTGACTACCGACCTAAACCCATGAAGATTTTAGTAACAGGAGGCGCTGGTTATGTGGGAACGGAACTTGTTAGTTCACTTGCCCAAAACGATGATGTATCCTCCATAGTGGTTTACGATAACCTTAGCCGCGGTAATTTCAATACTTTTTTAGGTACGAAAATTAAAGGATATAAAAAAGTCAAGTTTATTGAAGGCGATATTCTGGACACTCGTTTGCTTAAAAAGAACCTGGAGGGCGTAGCCATCGTCTATCATCTGGCCGCCAAAGTAACCACTCCATTTGCCAATACTGATCCTCATTTGTTTGAGCAATCAAATAATTGGGGTACCGCAGAGCTTGTTTATGCCATAGAGTCTAGCAAAGTGGAAAAGCTGATTTATTTAAGTAGTACTAGCGTTTATGGAGCTTCTGATCAGCGTGTCAATGAAACCAGCGACTTACGGCCAAGAACATTCTATGGCATTTCTAAGTTACGAGGAGAAAAGCACGTAGAAAGGCTCCTGAATCAAGGAAGAGCAGTTATTCTGCGTTGTGGCAATGTTTATGGATATAGCAAAAGCATGCGCTTTGATGCCGTAATTAACAAATTTGCCTTTGAGACCAATTTTTTTAACCGAATCACCATCCAGGGGAGTGGTCAGCAAAGCCGTGCTTTTATACATATTAATGATCTTTCACAAGTACTCAATGCGCTCTGCTGCACAGAAGTTAAACCAGATATCTACAATCTTGTCATGAGGAATCTGACGGTTTTGGATTTGTTGGATGGGTTTAAAAAGCTCAGACCATCCCTTGAGTTTATTTTTGTTGACCAGCACCTCTCATTGCGGAATTTGGAAGTGGAAACTGCATTGTATTTAAACAGTCAACTTGACCTTCCAAAAGTAAGACCTATCACTAATGAATTATCAGAGTTTTTAAACAGGTTTACATTTTAATACATTATGTTCCGATTATCCCTGATTATCAGGTGCTCTGAAAACTAGAGGAATGGTAAGTTTAAAAGTAATATTCCTACCCATATTGAATACACCTGTCCTTCCCGTCACAAGGTTTTTCGATGCAAATTTGAGCCTGCTCAGGTGACTTTGATACGCCTTGTCGAACAGATTATTGGCGGTAATAAAAATGGATAAGGCAGGTTGATTTTTTTTATTATAAATCGTGCCTCCAATTCCCGCATTGATAAGCGTATAACCAGGGGTTGCCGTTTCAGTATTAAAAGCAGAAAAAATCCTGTTTTGATCAAAATATCTTGCAAGCTCCACTTTAATATAGGCATTTCTCATCCAATTCCTTACATGGGCAATGTTCGCCCTTAACTCCGAGCGCAGTTTTGGAGCCGGAATGAGCGGAAGGTTCCGCATACTATCCGGTTGGTTTTCCTGCTTGGCATAGGTAATGGCATACGTTGTTTGAAAATGCAACCAGTCAAGCGGATGCGGATGAATATCGATACCCGTTTCACCACCATAGAGATTCGCTGTGCCCTGAGTATAAGTGAATCCGGCCACAGGTTCAGCGGGGTCCGGAATACTGTCAGCACCATTGGAAGCCAGTAGCTTCTGTAGAAAGATATAATTGCTGATGTGGTTCAGGAAAAGGCCTGTTTCAAATGAGACATGTTTGTTCTCAAACAATATGCCCATATCTGACTGCAGGCTGGTCTCGGCTTTCAGATCAGGATTCCCAATTTCATAACGGAAAGTGCCTTCATGAACACCATTGGAACTTAATTCGGCCAGCGTGGGGGCCCTGAAAGCTCGGGCAAGGTTTAGTTTTAACGTCCAGTGCTTTCCGGCCTGATAACTCAGCCCGGCACTCCCGGTTATATTACTAAAATTAGTGCTTATGGCCTCAAAATGTTCAACAGGAGCTCCATTTTCCTGTAATATTAGTTGATCTGAGCTAATATGGCGGTTGTCAACACGCAACCCTCCTGAGATTAAGAGGGAATTGATTTTTCTTTGGGTAAGGACAAAAAGACCTCCATCCATTAGATTATAAGCCGGGATGAGAAATTCCTGACCAAGATTGGCATTGCTCTGGTACATACCGTTAAACCCTATAACCGTATTCCAATTGTTTTGTTCGGGGAAGGCATACTTGAAACTATAGTTGTAGGTATTCAACTTGAAGTAAAGTCCCTCTTCCGATGGATTAGCAGGGTTGCCAAATTCCTTTCGGATGTTTTGCTGAAATGCCAGATCGATTGACAGGTTGGACCTGGAAAAATAGATATGGGAAGCATCGCTAATTCTGAAATGATTAATGGACTGTCTGGGAATATCCAGTTGGTATCCGTCTAGTTCGTCTTTTGTTACCGGCCGTTCCACTACTTGTCCGGTGTTGTCCTTTATCATGCGGGTAAAAGAGCCGGTTGAGGACCTATCACCTTCAACAATACCAATATTTTGATGAAAGTTGCTGAAGGAGAGATTTGAGAAACCCCATTTTTTATTAATGCCCAGTGCTCCGTTGAAGTCAAGCTCATTGAACCCGGAATTAAAAACTTTTCCATCCAGGGAATTTTTATAATTGCCCGCTTCCTTTCTTGTTACTCGTCCTTGCCAGTTGATCCCATGGATTTTCCCTGAGTTAAATGCTGACAGACCATAAAGGTTGCTGTTGGATTGATATTCTGTTTCCACATTTGCCGAAATCCTTCCTTCCTTCTCTTCCTTGGGCGTTTGGAAATTGATCACCCCGGCCATGGCGTCAGATCCGTATGCAATACTTCCGGGTCCTTTGATAACTTCTACTTTATCAATGGAAAATTCATCTATTTCAATGCCATGCTCATCACCCCACTGCTGTCCTTCCTGACGAACTCCATTCAGCAGGGTAAGTACTCGATTATAACCCAGACCCCGGATAATAGGCTTGGAAATGGCCTGGCCCGTAGTTAGTTGGTCCATACCCGGAATTTTAGCAATAGCATCCACAATATTTGTAGCGCTGGAATGCAATAGGTATTTTTTGTTTTTCACTGCCGCAGGAATAGGACTTAATCTGCGCTCCGTTGAGGCCGATACTCCTGTTACAATCACTTCATTCATTTCCCGGGCTGACTCCTTCAAACGAACGTCCAGGGTCTGGTTTGATGATGTAAGATCAACTTCGATTACCTGGGGGTCATACCCAATAAAGCTGATTTGTACCGTCAACCTACCTGTAGGTAGATCATCGATGGAATAAACCCCATTAACATCAGTAATTGTGCCTTTTTTAAGGTCAGGGAAATAGACTTCAGCACCAATCAAAGATTCATTTGTTTCAGTATCTGACACAGTACCATGAATTTCCCGTTGGGCGAAAGCATGTAGGCAAAGTATTGCTGGTAATATATGAATAACAAGTTTCACTGTATAGTTTTTAATTGTTTAAGATTTATTGGATTGCAGATGGAAGCAATCTTGTTGTTTCAATCTTAAACAATTGGAGAACCTTTGTTTTGGATCTCAAAGGTTACCGGTAAGAGAAATGTTGGATTTTTGTAAAAACCAATGAAGCAACAATTCTTAATCGAAATTGAGAAGGTCCCTGCACTTACAATGAAGCTGCCATGCAGAATAGGAAAATATTTTGCCAGTGGACAAATAAGGTACGCGATTTTATACGAAGCCTCAGTTGTCGGACTATCCTTCCAATTGCTTAAATAGGATGAATAGTTAGAATGAAATGTAACAGATGAAATATGTCGATGTAATACTTCAAAAGGCAGTATAGTATCGGCAACAATTACAAGTAGGATAATTGCTATCCATCTCTTAATCGTCGCATTTCTTAAAAAGTCAAACATTTCAGCATAGCTTGCCCGCAAAGTTAAAGACTTGATGACACATCTGTCCAAAACGATTGAACAAAATTGCCAATGTGTAGCCCCAAAACAAGGGGCTACTTACTTTTAGGTTTTCCACAAACTAAAATCACATTGGCAGTATGAATATCACACTATTTGCACAAATACTACAAACGCTCGACCGAATATCTTTCAGAAAACTGGTTAGTAACCATCAAAGTGACAAGCATGAAAAAGGGATCAATAGCTGGACACACTTAGTGACCATGTTGTTTTGTCAGTTTTCTAAGCTCAACTCACTACGTGATGTATGTAATGGACTAAGATCCGCT
>Ga0114931_10000603_pt1 | contig 43997 bp, 35 predicted proteins | sample 2SBtaG_FD_89579 | JGI IMG/M metagenome (GOLD analysis project Ga0114931, IMG submission 89579) | Deep subsurface microbial communities from Kolumbo volcano to uncover new lineages of life (NeLLi) - 2SBTROV14_V59a metaG | ecosystem: Environmental > Aquatic > Marine > Volcanic | place: Kolumbo... | reverse complement strand
GGTATTCTCGATCGGTTTCGATTTCTTTAGCCTGCTACGCTATTAGTTCCGTGTTTCCATTGAAGTGATGGGTGCTTCGTACGTGCGGCTGGGCCGCGCAACGCGGGACTAGCAGCGTTTGTTTGGGGCGCAGCAGCGCCCCCTCGGCTTCGCCGAGCCTCCCACTCGACCGCTCCGCGGTCGTCTAGCCGCTCGATTCAAGAGAATCGAGCGGCTAGCGCCGCCGCCCGCGTGGCGCGGGCGGTTTGGCGTTGCGGCCGTCCTCCGGCCAGGCGTGTTTCGGGTAGCGGCGCATCAGCTCGCGGCGGATGGACGGATAGTGCCGCTCCCAGAAGCCGGACAGATCGCTGGTGACCTGCACGGCGCGCTGGTTCGGCGCGAGCAGGTGCAAGGTGAGCGGCTCGCGTCCGTCGCAGATGCGCGGCGTGTCGCCCATGCCGAAGAAATCCTGCAGCCGCGAGGCGATCCACGGCGGCTTGCCCGCTTCGTAGTGCACGGCCGTGGAGCGCCCGCCCGGCAAGGTGACGCGCTCCGGCGCCAGCTCGGAAAGCCGCCGCGCTGCCGGCAACTCGGCGCGCAGGAGTGCCGCGAGATCCACGCCTTCCAGCTCCGAAAGCCGCGTCAGCCCCTCGCACGCGCGCGCGAGCAACGCGGCGTTGTCCGGCGGCTCGTCGAGTCCCAGCTCCGGACACTTCGCGCGTACCAGTGCGATGCGCGCACGCAGGCCTTCCAGCGCGTCGTGTCCTGCGAGCGGTCGCCCCTCCGCCGCGCGCAAGAGCAGGCGCGACGCTTCCTCCGACGGCGGCGCGGGTGCCCGACTCTCTTCCAGCACCACCGAGCCGCACTGGATGCGGTTCACGCGATCCACGCGGCCCGCTTCGGCGTTCCATGTGAGCTCGTCGCTCATCTCCAGCAGATCCGGATGCAAGTCGAGCAGCCACTCGGGCTCGATGGCGCTGGCGAGCCGCACCACGCCGCCGCGCCGGCGTCCCGTCTGCTCTTCCACGTCGACCGCCACCATCAGCAGCGCGTCGTGCACCACGCTCGACGGCGAGAGCTCCGCCGCCCTGCCGTTCGACAAGGTCAGCTCGCTGCCGCCGCGCTTGCGCCGCCGCGCCACGCGATCGACGAAGCCCGCCAGCACCGCCAGCGACAGCGCCTCTTCGACGCCGTCCAGTCCGTCGGGACGCTCGCCGCGATCGCGGGTGATGCGCGCGATCTGCTTTCGCGCGCGCTCCACGGCCTGCACCGCCCGCCCGTCGAGCTGCATCTGCCTCAGGCTCTGCCGATCGAAGCGCTCGCCGCGCGCCTCGTCGAAGCGTTCCACGAGCTCCAGCACATCCGAGGGGCCGCTCGCTTCGCGCGCGGCATCGTAGGCCTGGCCGCCGAAGCGCGTGCGCGTCTGGCTGCGGATGTCGCGCTCGCCGAGCAGCGCGGCGACCAGCGCGCCCTCTTCGGCGACGCCACGCGCTTCGGCTTCGACCACCACTCGCGACAGCCGCGGATGCAGCGGGAAGGCGAGCATGCGCCGCCCGACCTGCGTGATGGCGCCCTTCGCGTCCAGCGCGCCGAGCCGACCCAGAAGAAGCTCCGCTGCCTCCAGAGCCGCGGCGGGTGGCGGGTCCAACCACGCCATGGCTGCTGGCTCGGTGATGCCCGCACCGTGCAGCCCTAGCAGCGTGTCCGACAGATCCAGGCGCTGGAGCTCCGGAGCGTCGTGCTCGGGGCGCGTGTCGTGGTCGCCCTTGGTGTATAGGCGCAGCACGCGCCCCGCGCGCGTGCGCCCTGCGCGTCCTGCACGCTGCGCGGCCGACGCCCGGCTGATCTTCGCGAGCTCCAGCCGCGGGAGCCCCGTCCACGGCGAGTGCGCCGCCCTGCGCGCGAGCCCGCTGTCGACCACTGCCGTCACGCCGTCGATGGTCACCGACGACTCGGCCACGTTGGTGCTCAGGATCACCTTGCGCTTCGAGGCCGGTTCCACCGCGCGCGCCTGCGCTTCGATCGGCAGGTCACCGTGCAGCGGCAGCACCAGCAGCTCCTCGCGCTCTGCCAGCGACGCCAGCAGCTCGCCCGCGCGTCGGATCTCGCCAGCGCCGGGCAGGAACACCAGCACGTCGCCGCTCGTGTCTTCTGCCAGCGCGCGCTTGACCGCGCTCGCCACCTGCTTTTCCAGCGGGCGATCGTCGGGCCGCGGCAGGTGCTCGAGGGTGAGCGGGAACAGCTTGCCCTCGCTGCGTAGGAGCGGGCAGCCGCCGAGGTAGCGCGCCACCGGATCGGCTTCCAGCGTTGCGCTCATCACGATGAGCTTCAGATCGGGCCGCCCGCCCTGCTGCAGCCTCGCGACCAGCGCCAGCGACAGATCGGTTGCCAGGTGCCGCTCGTGGAACTCGTCGAGCACCACCGCGCCCACGCCTTCCAGCGTCGGGTCGTCGAGCAGCCGCCGCACCAGCACGCCCTCCGTCACGTAGCGGATGCGGGTGCGGCGGCTCGACACGTCCTCGAAGCGCACCGTGTAGCCGATGCTCCGGCCCACCTGCTCGCCCCGCTCCGACGCCACGCGTCGCGCCGCCAGCCGCGCCGCCAGCCGCCGCGGCTCCGCCACCAGGATTTCCCCCGAGCCCGTCAGCCCCGCATCCAGCAGCGCCGCCGGCACGTGCGTGGTCTTGCCCGCCCCCGGCGGCGCCTCCAGCACGAGTGCCTGCGCCGAGGACAGCTCGCGGACGAGCCCGGGCAGCAGCGGATCGATCGGCAGGGCTTGCATCGGCGGTGTGCAGCATCATGTAGACGACTGCCTCCGACTCCGCTACCTCGCCAAGCGCCCATGCCCGAAAGCCGCCGCGCCGCCCTGTTCGACATGGACCGGACGCTGATCCGCAAGGACTCGGCCACGCTCTATACGCGCTACCAGCGCGACGTGGGCGAGGTCGGGGCGTTGGACGTGGCGCGCGTGGCCTGGTGGCTCCTGCAGTACACGTTCGGGGTCATCGACGCGCCGCGCGTCGCGCAGAAGGTGCTCGCCGGCTACCGCGGCCGCGAGGAAGCGGCAATGATCGCCTCCTGCGACGTGTGGTTTTCCGACTACGTGCTCGAGCACGTGTGTGACGCGGGGCGGCAGGCGGTGCGCCGCCATCAAGAAGCGGGCGACCTGGTCGCCATCGTCACCAGCGCCACGCCCTACGCCGCCCGCCCGCTGGCGCGCGAGCTCGGCATCGAACACGTCGTGTGCACGCACCTGGAGGTCAACGAGCGCGGCCTCTTCACCGGAAAGCTGGTCGAGCCCATGTGCTACGGCCCCGGCAAGATCGAGCTCAGCCAGCGCATGGCCGAGCGCGAAGGCTTCGAGCTGGGCGCCGCCACGTTCTACAGCGACAGCATCACCGATCTGCCCCTGCTCGAGCGCGTGCAAACGCCCATCACCGTCAACCCCGACGCGCGCCTGCGCCGCATCGCCCGCCGCCGCGGCTGGCCCGTCGAACGCTGGTAGCCCAGTCATACCCACCCACCCGCCCCCACCGGAATCCTCCTCGAGGGGGCTCACCGCCCCTCGCCGCGGGGTATCGCCACGGGGTATCGCGACCCCCCGTGCCCCTAGCCCTTGACGCGGATCGCCCAGGTCAGCCGTGCGACGCTGCGCAGCACGTTGGGTACCCGCTTGAACAGATTGATCGAGGGCGGTCGCATTTCCATGACGCGCACGGGGATCTCGCGGATGCGCACGTTCGCGCGATACGCGCGGATCACGAGCTCACTGGCGAATACGTCGCGGTCGACCAGGCACGCGCGCACGATCGGATCCAGCGTCTTCCGGCGGAACGCCTTGAGCCCGTGGGTGTCGGTGCCGCGGAAACCCAGGAGTGTGCGGAGCAGACCCGTGTAGAACACGCTTGCCGCGTGCCGCACCCAGGGCCGGTCGTCTTCGGCACCCCCGATCAGCTTGGAGCCGATGACCATGTCGGCCTCGCCCGACTCGATCAGCTCCACCGCCTGCTGGTGGAAGTGCGTGTCGCACAGATCGATCTCCTCGCACAGCACGATCCCACCGCGCGCGTCGAGGATGCCGAGCTTGAGCGCCTTGCCGTAGTTGGGCTCGCCGGCCGAGAGCGTGCGGACCCCGGGGTATTTCTCGCTCAGCTCCTTGGCGATCTCGACGGTGCGGTCGCGCGAGCCGTTTTCCGCGATGAGGATCTCGTACGCCCAGCCCAGCGGCGAGAGCCGCTCGCGCAGATCCACGATCGCCGCGTGCAGGATCGCCTCCTCGTTGTAGACGGGAATGACGATGGAGATCCGGGGGTTATCGCTCGAATCGATCATGTGGGGGCCGCCCGCAGCGGCGGGAACGCTAGGTCATGAACGCCCATTCGGCAACCGCTGGCTGACGGACGCTAGTGCGCGTCGTTCCAGTTTGCTCCGTGGCCGACCTCCACGATGAGCGGCACGTCGAGCGGATAGACGTGCTCCATCGCGTGCTTCACCCGCTCCTTGGCGGCGTCGACGTGCGCCTCGGGCACTTCGAACACCAGCTCGTCGTGGACGGTCAGGATCATGCGCGCGCCGGGCGCCACCGGCTCGGCGAGGGCGAGCATGGCGAGCTTCAGTAGATCGGCGGCGGTGCCCTGGATGGGCGTGTTCATGGCGACGCGCTCGGCGGCGAGGCGGCGGGCGCGGTTGCCGCTACGGATGTCGGGCAGCAGACGGCGGCGGCCGAGCAGCGTGCGCACGCTCTCGCCGGCGCGGGCGTGCTCCAGCGTCTCGTCCATGAAGCGGCGCACACCCTCGTAGCGGCGGAAGTACGCGGCGATGAAGCTCGAGGCCTCGGCGCGCGGGATCCCGAGGCTCTTGCCGAGCCCGCTGTCGCCCTGGCCGTAGATGACGCCGAAGTTCACGGCCTTCGCCCGGCGGCGGTGCTCGGGCGTGAGCTCGTCGGCAGAGAGCTCGAAGATCTCCATCGCGGTGCGCGTGTGGATGTCCTGTCCGGTGCGGAACGCCTCGAGCAGCACCGGATCCTGCGACAGGTGCGCGAGCACCCTGAGCTCGATCTGCGAGTAGTCGGCGCTGACCAGCTCGCAGCCGGGTGGTGCGATGAACGCGCTGCGGATGGAACGGCCCAGCTCGGTGCGGACGGGGATGTTCTGCAGGTTCGGATCGGTGGAGGAGAGGCGCCCCGTCGCGGCGACGGCCTGCTCCCACGAGGTGTGGATGCGGCCGGTGTCCTTGTGGACCAGCTTCGGCAGCGTGTCGATGTAGGTGCCCTTGAGCTTGGCGAGCTGGCGCAGCTCCAGGATGACGCGCGGCAGATCGTGCTGGTCGGCGAGCGCTTCGAGCGTGGCGGCGTCCGTGGAGCGCGAGGTCTTGGTGCGTTTGATGGGCTTGAGCCCGCACTCGTCGAACAAGAGCGTTTCCAGCTGGCGCGGTGAGTTGACGTTGAAGGAGCGGCCAGCGATGCGGTGCGCTTCCTTCTCCAGCCGCTCGAGATCCTTGTCGACCTGCTTGCCGAGCACGCCGAGAACTTTCGTGTCGACCAGCACGCCGTCCATCTCCATGTCGGCGAGCACGCGGCTGAGCGGCACCTCGATTTCCTCGAACACGCGCGTCAGGCCCTCGTCGGCGACGCGGGGCGCCAGCCGGTTCATCAGTCGCAGCGAGAGATCGGCGTCGGCGGCGGCGTAGGGCGTGGCCTCGTCGAGCGGTACCTCGTCGAAGGCGAGCTGGTGGCCGCGGCTCTTGTGCGTGACCTGGTCGTAGGTCGTCATCATCACGCCGAGCTCGCGCTCGGCAAGGTCCTTCAGGCCGTGGCGCTGCTCGGGATCGATCAAGTAGTCGGCGAGCCGCGAGTCGAAGGCGATGCCGCCGAGCGGCAGCCCGTGCCGGCGCAGCACGCAGTCGTCGTACTTGAGGTTGTGGCCCGTCTTCTTCGGCTTGTCGGCGGACAGCAGCGGGCCGAGCACGGCCTGCACCTTGTCGAGCGGGATCTGCGCCGGCGCACCCATGTAGCGATGCGCTACGGGCACGTAGTACGCGTTGCCGGGTTCCCACGACAGCGACAGGCCGACCAGCGCCGCGCTGGTGGCGCCGAGCGCCGCGGTCTCGGTGTCGACGGCGAGCCACTCGGCTTCGGCGGCCTGGGCGGCCAGGCGCTCGAGCTCGGCGCTGTCGAGCACCGCGGTGTACGTGGTCTCGACCTGTGCGGGGAGCGGCGGCGCCTCGGCACCGGCCGGGGCAGATCCGGTTTCGGCCTCGGCGTCGAGCTGCGCGATGAAGCGGTGGAAGCCGAGCTCGGCGTACAGCCGTCGCAGCCGCGCCACGTCCCGCCCACCGTAGCGGAGCGCGTGCGGATCGAAGTCGATGACGCAGTCGTCCTTGAGCGTGACGAGCGTCTGGCTCATCACCGCCTGGTCCTTGTTTGCTTCCAGTGTCTCGCGCAGCTTCTTGCGCTTGAGCTCGCCGACGTGCTCGTACACGCCCTCGAGCGTGTCGTAGCTGTTCAACAGGTCGGCGGCCGTCTTGGGGCCGACCGAGGGCACGCCGGGGATGTTGTCGGAGGTGTCGCCCATCAGTGCGAGCAGGTCGCGCACCTGGTCGACGCGCACGTTGAAGCGAGCCTCGACTTCTTCCACGCCGAACACGCGGTCGCGCATGGTGTCCCACATCATCACGTCCGCTCCGACGAGCTGCATCAGATCCTTGTCGGCGCTGACGACCACGACCTTGACGTTCTCGTCGGCGGCGCGGCGCACCGCGCAGGCGATCAGGTCGTCGGCCTCGACGCCCTCCTGCTGCAGGATCGGGATCGCGAATGCGTCGACGATCTCGGCGACGCGGCCGATCTGGCTTTTCAGCTCGGGCGGGGCAGGGGGCCGGTGCGCCTTGTATTCCGGATAGAGCTCGCGGCGGAAGGTGTCGCGCCCGGAGTCCATGGCCACGGCGAGCATCGCCGGCTTCTGGTCGCGGACCAGACGCTCGAGCATGTTGATGGTGCCGAAGACGGCGTTGGTGGGCTCGCCGCTGGGGCTCGAGAGCTCGCGGATCGCGTGGTAGGCGCGGAACACGTACCCGCTCAGATCGACGACGTAGAGCACGTCCGGGGCACCGGGTGAAAACAGCCGGGTCGGCATGTCGGCGCATGTAGCACAGCGTCCCCAGCGCCGGATCCCACGCGCAGGCCGGACGACTTTTCGCCTGCGGCACGGTTTGTCGACAATACCTGGCACCGCGGAGCCAGGGACAGTACGCTAGCTGGCGAAATGCCCGGGGCGGCCGACGAAGTGCCTTCGGAGCTGGTAGCGGAGAAATACCGTCTGACCAGACTGCTGGGCCGTGGTGGCATGGGCTCCGTCTGGGAAGGCGTCCACACCTCGCTGGGCACCCGCGTCGCGGTCAAGTTCATCGACGCGGCCTACGCCGAGGACGAGGAAGCCCGGAATCGCTTCCGGAACGAGGCGCGCGCAGCGGCGACCCTGCAGAGCAAACACGTCGTGCAGGTCTATGACCACGGGGTGGCCGACGACGGGCGCCCCTACATCGTCATGGAGTTCCTCTCCGGTGAGCCGCTCGACAAGCGGCTCGATCGCGTGGGGCGGCTCTCGCTGCAGGATACCGCAAACATCATGATGCAGACCTGCCGTGCGCTGTCCAAGGCGCACGACGCGGGCATCGTGCATCGTGACCTGAAACCGGAAAACGTGTTCCTCGTGTGGGACGACGAGGACAACGCGGACATCGCCAAGGTCGTCGATTTCGGCATCGCGAAGTTCACCGATCCAAGCCTCGGCGCGTCGTCTGTGACGCGGACCGGCTCGGTGCTGGGCACGCCGTACTACATGAGCCCGGAGCAGGCGCGGGGTCTGCGCACGGTCGACTATCGCTCGGACCTGTGGTCCCTCGGCGTCATCACGTTCCGTTGCGTGGCCGGCAGGCTGCCGTTCGAGGGCGAGGCAATCGGCGACCTGCTGGTCAAGATCTGCACCGCGCCGCTTCCTGTTCCGTCGACGCTGGTACCGGGCTTGCCGACGGCCTTCGACGCCTGGTTTGCCCGGGCCCTGGCTCGCGAGCCCGACCAGCGCTTCGGCAGCGCTCGCGAGCTGGCCGATGAGCTGTTGGCCGCCTGCGGCCTGGCGCAGCGGCTGCCCATGTCGTCGATCGTCGACCCGAGCAGTCCGCACCAGGCAGCGCCCAGCAATGCGGAGGGGTCCGCCGCGCGGCCGCAGGCTGCTGTCGTCACGCCTGGCATCGGGGGGGTCACTCCTCCGCCCGCGGCGCTCACCGGCGCTCCGACGACGCAGACACCCGCTCCGCCCGGCAAGTCGCGCGTCGGGCTGGTCGTGGCGCTCGCTGTGACCGGCATGCTCGTCCTGGGCGTGGCTTCGGCGGCTGCCTACAAGCTCGGGAAGAGCCCGGCGGCCCCGACGAAGGCGAGCGCCCCCGAACGGTCGGCCAGCATCGCAGTGGCCGCGCCGTCGGCGGCGGCCTCCAACGCCGCACCGCCGGTCGCGTCGGCCAAGCCCAGCGTCGAGCCGGTTCCCAGTACGAGCGTAGCGGAAAAGCCGTCCGCCGCGCCCCTTCCGTCCGCTGCCAAGCGACCGGTGGCGGCTCCCCACCGGCACGCCACGGTGAAGGCGCACGCCGCCACTACGCACAAGAGCGGCGGATCGACCGGCGAGATCGAGCTCGGATACTGAGCCCGGCCCGGCCGCTTGCCGGCCGCCTGCTTCTTGACCTCGGCACGCGCGTGGACCTACTCAGTGGGGCGATATGCCTGCCCACAGACTGCCTGCACTTGCCCTGCGCGTCCGCTTCGCGCTTTCCGCCGCCGGCCTCGGCGCCGCGGTGCTCTTCGCCCCGTCGCCCGTCCGGGCCCAGTCGGCAGCCGACAGGGCGACCGCGCGCTCGCTCGCGACCGCGGGCATCAAGCTCTACCGCGCCGGCAACTACAAGGACGCGCTGGACAAGCTGACGCGGGCCGAGGCGCTGTACGACGCCCCTATCCACCTGCTCTACATCGCCCGCTGTCAGGTCAAACTGGGCAAGGTGGTCGAAGGCGCGGAGACCTATCGCAAGCTCGGCCGGGTACAGCTCTCGTCGAACGCGCCCCAGGCGTTCAAGAGCGCCCAGGACTCCGGTGCCAAGGAGCTTTCGGCACTCGAGCCGAAGATCCCTGCGCTGCGCGTCGAGGTCCAGCCGCCCGACGTGAACGACATGGACGTGGTCATCGACGGAGAGCATCTGCCGTCCGCCATCGTGGGCATCGACCGACCCGCCGATCCGGGCAAGCACACGATCCGGGTGACGGCGCCGGGTTTCAAGCCCGCAGAGACGACCGTCGAGCTCAAGCTGGGCGAGAAGAAGCCGGTGAAGCTGGCGCTCGAGCCCGGCACAGCGGGCGGCGCTGCGCCGGCCGGGTCGAGCCCGTCGGGAGCGGGTGGCACCGCCGAGGGCGGCGGGCACGAGAAGGGCAACGCGCCGCCGCCGCCGACCGGGAAGAAGCCCGCGCTCATCGGCTTCATGGCAGGGGTACGCGGCGGAGCGACCTTTTTCACGGGCAGCGCCTTAAAGGATGCGGCCGGAAACAAGCTCAAGATGTCGCACTTCGCGGGCGTCGGAGGCGGCGCAGAGCTGCACGGCGGCGTGCGCATCTGGCACTACTTCACGCCGGTGCTGACGCTCTTCGCGGGCGGCCTCAACCCGCCGAACCAGGAGCTGAGCAGAGCGGGAACTCCGCTGAACTCGACGAGCAAAGCCGACTATTTCGGCGGGGGACTGGGCGTGCTGGTCGGAACTCCGCCAGGCCGCCTCGGCGGCTTCGGCGAGCTGGACGTCACCTACGACTCGGTGTCGCAGCACACGACCCTGAACGACCTTCCGAACTGCACCGTGACGGCGACGCTGAGCGGAAGCGGCGCCCGGCTGGGCGGAGGAGTGGTGATTCCGGTGGCGCCATTCCTGCAGCTCACGCCGCTTGCCATGGTGACGCTGGAGACGTTCGACACGCGGAACGTGGACATCTCCTCCCGCTGCGGCGTCCCGCCGGACGGCTTCCGTCAGGGCGAGCAGAGCATCCAGAATCGGACCTCGCACGCGATGCTGTTCCTGGGCGTGGGTGGCGACTTCATATTCGGGGCTGACAAACCCACGAAATGACAGTTGAAAGCCCAGCCGTACAAGGTCGTGCAACGATTTACATTGCGGTGACAATTCGCTGCGGGGTGGGTGCTACTTGCCGTGGGATACGGCATGGAAACCCTTCTCGTTCTGCTCTATTTCTCCGTTCTCCTGTTGCTGTGCTCGTACGGAGTCCACCGCGCCCACCTGGTGTGGCTGTGCACGCGGCACCGCAAGAAGTTGAAGGCGGCGGAGCACGCCGTGGTCGTCCCCGAAGACGAGCTACCGTCCGTCACCATCCAGCTCCCGCTGTACAACGAGGCGACCGTCGTGGCTCGCCTGCTGGATGCTGCCGCGCGCACCGACTATCCGCTCGATCGCCTGGAGATCCAGGTGCTGGACGACTCGAGCGACGAGACCCGCCAGATCGCCGCGGCCAAGGTCGAGGAGATGAGGGCGCGCGGCATCGACGCGGTCTACGTGCGCCGCCCGAACCGCGTGGGCTACAAGGCTGGCGCGCTCGACTACGGTCTGAGTCGAGCCAAGGGTCAGCTGATCGCGATCTTCGACGCGGACTTCATCCCCCAGCCCGGCTTCCTGCGCCAGGTCGTGGGGCACTTCCGCGAGCGCGACGTCGGCATGGTGCAGACCCGCTGGGGTCACATCAACCGCAACGACTCGCTGCTCACCAGCGTGCAGGCGCTGATGCTCGACGGGCACCATCTGGTGGAAAACCGGGCGCGCTTCGGCGCGGGGTGCATGTTCAACTTCTCGGGCACGGGCGGTATCTGGCGCGTTGACGCCATCAGCGACGCCGGCGGCTGGCAGCACGACACGCTGACCGAGGATCTGGATCTGTCGTACCGCGCCCAGCTCGCGGGCTGGCGGTTTGTCTATCGTCCCGACGTGCTGACGCCGGCGGAGCTCCCCGAGGACATGTCCGCCTTCCGCGCGCAGCAGTTCCGTTGGGCCAAGGGCACCGTGCAGACGGCGCGCAAGCTGCTCCGCCGCGTGATGCGCACGAAGCTCTCGGGCACCCAGCGTTTCGAGGCCTTCTTCCACCTCACGCCGCACTTCGCCTACCCGCTCATGACGCTGCTGAGCGTGCTGCTGCTGCCCGCGCTGATCCTGATGCCGGCGACGGACGTGAAGTCGATGCTTATCATCGATCTTCCGCTGTGCATCGGTGCAACGGGCTCGCTGGCGACGTTCTACGCACTGGCAGAGCACGCCCAGGGGCGTTCACCGTGGGCGGCGATGCGACGCCTTCCGGCTCTGATCGCGCTCGGGGCTGGGCTCGCTCCGCACCTGACACGCGCGGTCTGGGAGGGTCTTCGCTCGATGTCCGGGGAGTTCATCCGCACGCCCAAGCGCGGCATCACCGCGGGCCGCTACAAGCAGGCCGCTCAGCTGCCGCTCGCCGAGATCGGGCTCACGCTCATCAGTGCGGCCAGCGTCGTGGCTGCGTTCGAGACCGGCCACTGGTTTGCGCTGCCGTTCGCGGCGCTTTTCATGCTCGGCTATGGGTACGTATCGACTCTGGTGGTGACCGAGCAGCTCAGCCGTCGTCGCGACACCGAGGCCGTCCGCGCCCCGGTCGAGAGCGGCGAGACGCTGGTCGACGGTGCCGCGGAGACCGCCAGCGTCGCCCGCGCCGCGTAGCGTAGGGACACGAAGCCAGGTGGGCTGGCCGGCCTGACAGGTCGGGCTGGCCTACTGCTCGCGGCCCCGTTGCCGCTCGAGACGCGGAGCTTCCCGTTCCTCATGGACTTTTTCGGCTGCGTGGGTAGTATGACCCTACCTTCGGGCGCCCTTGCGGCTGGTTGTCGGGGGTGCCCTCCAACTGTGCAAGCACGGCCTCGCGCCGCTGCTCGACGGGGGTGCCGATGACCAAGGCCGACATCGTCCACGCGGTGTACACGAAGCTGGGAGGCTTTTCGAAGAAGGAGTCCGCCGACCTCGTGGATCTCGTGTTCGAGACCATGAAGGAGACGCTCGGACGCGGGGAGAAGATCAAGATCTCGGGCTTCGGCAACTTCGTTCTCCGCGACAAGCGGCAGCGCCAGGGGCGCAATCCGCAGACCGGTGAGCCGATCACCATCACCGAGCGCCGCGTGCTCAACTTCAAGGCAAGCCAACTGTTGAAGCAAGCCTTGAACGACCAGCACGATCCGACCGAGGGCCGGGGCCAGCAGGCCACCGCGCAGGCGCTCTCCACCGACACGGCCAATGTCCCCGCGCGGCCGGTGGGCAGCAGTCTGTCTGTCGCCCAGAGCCCCGGCTCGACGGCGAAGGAGTAGCCGACATTGGCTGAGCGCCGTCCCGGCGAGCTGCCCGTCAAGCTCTACTACCGCATCGGCGAAGTCGCCGGGATCGTCGGCGTCGAGCCCCATGTGCTGCGGTACTGGGAGACCGAGTTCCGTTCGATCCGGCCCCAGAAGTCCCGCAAGGGCCAGCGTATCTACTCGAGGCGGGACGTGGAGCGGCTGCTCAGGGTCAAGGAGCTCCTCTACACCGAGGGCTTCACCATTGCCGGGGCTCGCAAGCGCCTCCGCGTGCGGGGCGTCGAGCCCGTTCCCGCCGACGATCCGGCCCAGCAGCGAGCCCGCCGACTGCGCTCGGCGCTGCTCGAGGTCAGGGGCGACGTGCAGGCGCTGCTCGCCGAGTTCGATGCCGGCGAGGATCCGGAACCTGGGCCCGGCGCGAGCGCCTGAATCTTCGGCCAACGCGCAACCGGGCCCCCTGGCGACCGACCTGGGCCGGAGCCGCCTTGACGCCCGCGGCCTGAACGACCACACCCGACCGAACCCCATTGAAGGAGCGCCGCCCATGGCAGAAGGACTGAACCGCGTAATGCTGCTCGGAAATCTCGGAGCCGATCCCGAGCTCCGGATGACGAGCGGGGGCCAGGCGGTTCTCAACATGCGACTCGCAACGTCGGAGACCTACCTTGATCGCAACAAGGTGCGTCAGGAGCGCACCGAGTGGCACAAGGTGGTGGTCTGGGGCAGGCGTGCGGAAGCGCTCGCCAAATTCCTCGCGAAGGGGTCGCGACTGTTCGTAGAGGGTGGCCTCAGGACCTCGAGCTACGAGGATCGCGACGGCAACAAGCGCTACCGGACCGAGATCGTCGCCAACAACATCATCCTGGCCGGATCGCGCGGCGGCGGCGGCGGCGGCGGCGGTGGCGGTGGCGGCGGCGGTGGCGGCGCCGGCCGCGGCGGCGGTCGCGGCGGCGGTCGCGGCGGCGGTGACGCTGGCGGGCCCGAGAGCGGGCCGCCCCCTGGCGGCGGCTACGATGACGCAGACTATGGCGGCGGCGACGACGACGACATCCCGTTCTGAGATGCGGCGCCCGATTGTCTGGGCGCTGCTTTTCCTCCTGCCAGCACTGCTGGGCGCGTGTTCGTCCTGCGGGAGCCCGGAGGGGCCGTCCCCCTCGGCGTCGGCAAAAGCCGTCGAGCTTGCCCCGGTGCCCGCGCCCGCGGGCCTCTTGGCCGAGCTGTACGTGGAAAAGCCCGGTGCGACGTGGAGCAGGGTGCGCAAGCTGGTGGGCGGTCCGGCGCGGCTCCTGCCGGCGGGCTTCCAGATGCTGGCCGCCACGCTGCTCGGCCTGCCGCCCGAGGCCGCAGGTCTGATCGACGATCTTCCCGTGCGCGGCGCGATGGTGCTCGACGACCAGGGCTCACCGCGCGTGGTCGTTGGCCTGCACGTGCGCGCCGCCAAGGAAGTCATCGCCTCGCTCACGACGGGCTCGAAGGCGCGCTTCCACGCGAGCCACGACAAGAAGAGTGGCGTCACGCTGCTTGACCCCGTCGAGGGGAAGGCTTCGAGCGACGTCGCGCTCGGCGTCGTCGGTCACTACCTGCTCGCCGCCAAGGCACCCGCGGTCGTCAAGGCGGCGGGCCCGTTCGTGGCCCGCACGCTGCCCACGAGGAAGCCGCCGCCGGGCCCCATCGTTGCGGTCATCGATCACAAGGCGCTGGCCGGTGCCGTCGCATCGCGCCTTTCAAGAGGCTGGAAGGCCTACAAGAAACAGCTTGAGCAGAGCAGCCGCAAGACCCAGCAGAAGCAGGGCCACCCGGCGGATTTCGCGGATCCCGCGGCGGCGCTGATGGGCGCCAGCTCGGCGGTCGGCGGCGCTGTAGACGTGCTGAGGAGCTCCGAGCGGCTTGTCGTCGTCCTCGACCCGATGCAAGCGCGCCTCGCTGCCCGGGCCGAGCTCACGCCCGGAAAGAAGGGGGCTGCGGCCGATCTGGTCGCGGGCATGACTGTGGGGTCGCTGGACGCGCTGACCAGGCTGCCGGGCAGTACCGCGCTGGCGCTGGCTTCGCATACCGACGACAAGTCCCGTCAGGCCTGGGCCGACTCGACGACGACGGCCCTCGAGAAGCTGCTCGGCAAGCGACTGACCGGCGCGGACAGGAAGAAGCTGGAGCAGACGCTGTCGGACCTCGCCAAGGGCCGCGGGGACAACGCCGCCATCGGGGTTGCCGTCGGCGAGCAGGCGAGCGTCCTTTTGCGTAGCTCGGTGGCGGATGCCGACGCATTCCAGAGCGGAGCCCGCGGCTTGTTCCAGCTTCTGCGCGTGCCGGCCATCGTGCGGCCTGTCCAGCAGTTCCTCGGAAAGACGACGGTGGTGTTGTCGAAGGCGCATGTGAAAGGCATCGATGGCATCGTCCAGCGGGCGAAGGTCACGGTCGCACCGCCGAAGGACAAGCAGAAAGTCCCCGGGATCCGGCTCGGGTCGAAGCCCATCGATTTCCTGTGGACGGTGCAGCACGGGGTCGCCCTCGGCGCGGCTGCCCACGAGCCCGAGCCGGGTCTGCTCGGGCTCGTGCAAGCGGCGGGCAATGCCAGCTCCAGCCTCGGAGGCGAAGCCAGCGTTGCGGCGGCCGTGAAACGGCTCGGCCACGACGCGGCGTTCGCGTTGTTCATCGACCCGAAGGCGCTCTCCGCCGCTGGGCCAGCACACGGGGCGAGGGCGCCAGTGCTGCTCGGGTTCGGTCGCACCCAGGGGCGGGGATGGCTCAAGGCCGACGTATCCCAAGCCGCGATCCAGGCTGTGATCCGCGTCACGATGATGCGGAGATGAAGGAGGCACCCCCATGCACAACCCGCGTGTTTCGCTTGTCCCCCGTATCCTTGGACTCGGGATTGCAGCAGCCGCGCTAGCAGCGCTGGGACTGCCGGGGTGCCTGGGCCGCTCGAGTCTGGAAAACCCCGAGCTGGCGCCGCCCGACGGCGGCGGCAGCGGCGGCAGCTCGGGCACGGGCGGCAGCTCGGGCTTCGGCGGCAGCTCGGGCTTCGGCGGCAGCTCGGGCTTCGGCGGCAGCTCGGGCTTCGGCGGCAGCTCGGGCTTCGGAGGTACAGGTGGCGGGCCCGGCTGCGGCCCCCAGAACTGCAAGGGATGTTGCGACGCCGCGGGCAGCTGCCGCGGCGGCACGGAGATCAACGCCTGCGGGTTCGCCGGCGTGGACTGCGTCGATTGCGGCGCGCTCGGCTTCAACTGCGTGAGCGGCGCGTGCGAGGGACCGCCGCCGAAGTGCGGTCCGGGCAACTGCAAGGGCTGCTGTGACGCGAGCGGTCTGTGCCGCTTCGGCACTGAATCCGACGCCTGCGGGGTCGGCGGTGTCGCCTGCTCGAACTGCACCCAGAGCGGCCAGGGTTGTGTCTCCGGCAAGTGCCAGGGATCGCCTCCACCGAAGTGCGGACCGTCGAACTGTGGCGGGTGCTGCAGCGCGAAGGGCGTGTGCCGGACCGGCAACAGCGACAAGGCATGTGGTGACACAGGTCAGGCCTGCGCGAACTGCTCGTCGCAGGGTCGCACCTGCACTCAGCCGGGCAGCTACTGCGCCTTCGTGCCGAGCTGCGGGTCGTCTACGTGCCCCAGCGGATGCTGCGACGCAAAGGGCAACTGCCAGAGCGGGAACACGAACTCCGCTTGCGGCGACATGGGCCAGAAGTGCGCGGACTGCGCCCAGGCCGGTCAAAGCTGCGCGGCGCAGGGCTTCTGCTATTCGGGGCAGCACTGCGGTCCGGACAACTGTGCTGGCTGCTGCACCGCGACCGGTGCGTGCCGGGCGGGCAGTTCCTCGCTGCGCTGCGGCGAGTACGGTGCGCTGTGCGACAACTGCTCCGCCAAGGGGCAGACCTGCCAGAACCGCGTGTGCAGCGACGGGTCGACGTGTCCGGCGGCGTACCCCGGCTGCAGTCCGGCGTCGCTGACGCCACCGCCCAAGACCTCGAAGAGCTGCAGCAGCAGCGATCTGAACGCTCTGGCGAAGGCGTGTCAGGGCAATCCGGTAGCCTCGAGCTGCTCGCCGTTCTTCCAGAAGCTGCTCGTCGGCAACCCTTCCTGCTACGACTGCCTGCTGCAGTTCACCGGCAACGACGCCTACACGCGTTGCCTGACGCCGTACCTGACGCAGAGCTGCAACCACAACCTGACCTGCGCCGTGGATTGCTCCAATTCGAGCTGCCAGAGCTGTCCCTCGAACCAACAGAACCAGTGTTCGAACGACGTCTTCAGTTCGGGCGGCCAGTGCACGTCGTGGGTGGACGGCTACTATTGCGCGCAGGCGGCCATTTCCGGTCCGGCCGGCTTCTGCGACTTCCCGTCCGGCGCAGACATAGGCAAGTGGTGGGCGGGCGTTGGAAAGCACTATTGCGGCGGGTAGTGGGCAAATACCAGGGCGCTCCGGGCCGGCGGATCGGCCACGGGCGGGCTAGGGTAGAAGGATGAGCCGGCGCGGCTACGAGCGGGTGTACCTGGTCACGGGGTTTCCGACCTTCCGTGGTCGGAAGATGGTCGAGCATCTGCTCGAGGCCGAGCCGCGCTGCCTGGTCTACGTCGTCGTCCGCTCCAAGTTCACCCGGGAGGCCGAGGAAGCCCTCGACCATCTGCCGCGCGAGCAGCGCGCGCGCATCGTGGCGCTCGAAGGGGACGCCGCGTCGATGGATCTCGGCCTGAGCGGGCAGGAGTATCGCGAGCTCGCGTCGCGGGTCGAACACATCCACCACGTCGCGCAGGTCACCTACCCGGGCGTCGATCGCGCCATGGCCGAAGGCGTGAACATCGGTGCGACGCGCGAGATCATCGAGCTCGGGCGGGTCTGCCGCGATCTGAAGACGATCGTGGTCCACTCCAGCGCCCTGGTCAGCGGCAACCGCACGGGACTCGTGCTGGAAGAAGAGCTGAGCGCAGGGCAGCTCTTCCGCACGCCGGTGGAGGAGACGCTCGCCCGCGCCGAACGACTGCTCAGGTCGGCGATGGGCGAGCTACCGATCGCCGTGGTCCGTCCGACGCAGCTGGTTGGCGATTCGCGCACCGGCGAGGTCGACCGTCTGGACGGCCCCTACCTGTTGATCCTGCTGATCGTGAGCTCGCCGCAGGACTTTCCCGTGCTCCTGCCCACGCGCGGCGACGCACCCATGCACCTGGTTCCGATCGACTACGTCGTCCGTGCTGCGCACCGCATCGGGATGCAGGCGGATGCGATGGGGCGCACCTTCCATCTGGCTGATCCGAGGCCGCTCTCGGTGCGCCGCGTGTTCGAGCTGGTGGCCCGGAGCGGCGGAAAGAAGCTGCCGAGCGGATTCATCCCGACCAACGTGACCAAGGCGCTGCTCAGTGCGCCGGGCGTGAATCTGCTCTCGAGAAGCCCGCGGGCGTTCCTCGATCTGATCGCCACCCCGGTCCGGTACGACACGCGCAATACCGAGGAAATCCTCCGGGGCAGCGGTCTGTCGTGCCCGCCGTTCGAGTCCTACGTCGAGGAGATCGTGGCCTACGTCAAGCACCGCGTGGAGCAGCGCCGCGCGCGGGACGAGGCAGAGGAGGCGGAGGTTCTTGATCCGCTCTCCTGACATCGAGCGCGCCGCCGTATTGCTGCTCGCCTGTGCGAGCGCCGTGGTGGCGGTAACCTGCTCGGGCAACGGAAGTCTGCACGCCGAAGCGCCGGCGCGCACAGCGGCCGGCGTCACGCTGCCCAGCGCGCGACCGGCGGCTCCGTCGGCATCGGTGTCGTCCGGGCCCGCGTCGCCGCCGGGCTTCCAGCTCCCGCACCTCTATGCCGCGCTCCGGCAGCTTTCAAGCGGCGCCGCGCAGGCCCCCGTCAGGATCCTGTGGCTCGGCGATTCGCATTCCTATCCAGATTTCTGGACGAATGCCGTCCGGCGACCGCTGCAGAAGCGCTTCGGCAACGGGGGCCCCGGCTTCGTGTTGCTCGGCATGGACCCGTACCGGCACGCCGGCGTGAAGGTGGCGCGCCAGGGGCACTGGCGCCACGACCCGCCGAACCCGGCGACGGCGCTGCATCATTCCGACGGCGTGTTCGGTCTGGGTGGCATTCGTATGGTGCCGGTCTCGCGTGATGCGCGCGCGAGCGTGGAGCTCGAGCCCGGAGCTGTGGCAGGCCGTGCTCACTGGACGCTCTACTACCGCCTGCCTGATCCCGGCGCGCACTTCACGGTCGCAGTGACCGGGTCCAGCCCGGTGCGCGTGGATGCGGACACTGGCACGCCGCGTCCCGCGGGTTCGCCGCTGCGGCAGCTCGCGCTCGACAGCCCCCCGACGGGCAAGCTCGAGCTGAGCGCGCCGTCCGGCAAGCCGCAGCTTTTCGGCGTCACCATCGAGAGCGCCAGCCCCGGCGTGGTCGTCGACACGCTGGGCATCAACGGTGCCCGTGCGGCCACAACGCTGGCCTGGGAAAAGGCGGCCTGGGAAGCCGAGGTCAAGGAGCAGAAGCCCGCGCTCGTGGTGCTGGCCTACGGCACCAACGAAGTCGCCCATCCGCTCGCCATCGCGAAAAATCGCCAGTACTTCGACCGGCTGCTCGCTCGCGTGCACGCCGCGCAGCCGCAGGCGGACTGCCTTCTGGCTGGGCCGACCGACTGGGACGACAACAGCGGTCGGACACGACCGCGGGTACTCCGTATGGACCAGCTCGAGCGGCAGATCGCCTCGGCGCACGGCTGCGCCTACTTCAGCGTGTACGACGCGATGGGCGGGCAGGGCAGTCATCGCCGCTGGGAGCATGCGTCGCCGCAGCTCGGCGCGGTGGATCACATCCACTTGATGCCCGCCGGGTACCGGCGCGTTGGCAAGGCGATGGTCAAGGAGCTGCTGGGCGGGTACGCCGCGTCGGCGGGCGGCGGACAGCCGTAGGCCCGTGCCGCGCGCGGAAGGCCACACCTCGTCTCAGGGGTGCTTCTGCTTCAGGTGCTTCTGGTAGCCGTCCATCAGCGCCCGGTAGATCCAGCTGCCTAGCACTTCCGAGCCGCTGCCGGTGGGGTGCGTCAGATCCGCCTGGCCCAGGCCGCGCCGCACCCAGGATGCCATCGAGCCGTAGCCGCCCATCGCCTTGAAGGTGTTCCAGAACGCGCAGCCGGCCTCCGCCGACGCCGACTTCTGTTCTTTTACGAGCGCGGGGATGACGGGCATCGTGCGGAGTGTGTCGCCGTGCTTCTCGGCGCGATCCATCGCGGCCAGCACCAGACAGCCCGCTCCTGGGACCGCTTTCCGCCCCTGCTCGAGGACCGCCTTCAGTGTCCGGTGGTAGTCTTTCATCGGGTAGGCGAAGTTGTCGCCGCTCTCGTTGGCGCCGAACTCGTAGATCATCAGGTTCGGGCTGCGCCACTCGAGCTGCTCGGCCCACTGTTCGTCATCGACCTTGTCGAGAAAGCGTACCCGCGCGCCCTGCACGCCGATGGCGTCGAGCACCACGCCCGGCACATCGCGCTCCATCACCACGCCGAAAGCGCGACTATAGGTGCCGCCCCGCGTGACGATCTCGAGCATGTGCGCGCCGTCGGGAACGTCGATGGTCTTTTCGACGGTCTTCTTACCGGGGCCGTTCGTGTCGATCACGCCCCAGGGCTTGCCGTCGAGGTTGATCTTCAGCTTTCCGCCGCCCGGCTGCTCGAGGTAGTCGATCTCGAAGCGCGAGACCTTGCGGCCGAAGTGTCCGTGCTTCGCGGTGCCGAAGCGGGCGCGGGCGCCGGGGGGAGCGCGGAACGAAACGCCGCCCATGCCGTACAGCGCGTCCGGGGTGAGCGGCCCCACGATGCGGCTGACGCGCCAGCCACGGGAAGCAAAGCGGTACACGTCGTTGTGGAAGTAGGCGGGCCAGGCGTTGGCGATCAGGCTGAAGCCTGGTCCGGCGTCACCGAACTGCTTCTGCAGCTTGCGGCGCAGCGTGCCCGAGACGTAGTCGCTCGTGACGATCGAATCGCCGAAGTGGATCACGCGCGTGATGGCGTGCGGCTGCTTCTGGGCGGTCCGGTACAGCGACTCGTAGAAACCGTCCAGCGCCTTGCCGCCCGGATCGATGATCGGCACCGGCGGCTTCTTCACGTCGATAGGCGGCAGGTCCGCGTGCTTTTCCGCGATCGGCCCGGTGTTGCCCGTTGGCAGCTCGATGTTCTCGGGCTGCTCCATTCCGGGCTGCTCGCGCGACTCGGTCTGCAGCTTCGCTTCGCCGACCGTCAGCACCGGCTTGGGCACGGGCGCGCGGCCCGGTGCGGAGGGCGGGTGAGCGAACAGCCGCACACGCTCCAGTCCCGGGGCGAAGTGCGCGATGGCCGCGAGCACCAGCACGGTGATCGCAGCCAGCGCCGGGCGCGACAGAAGCGGTGTCTTCGGCGAGCGCACCACCTCGCCGTGCACTGCCACCTGGTTTTCCACCGCGCCTTCGACGGCGGGGCGCTCGGGCGCGACCATCGTCAGTTCACGCAGGACATGTCGCCGAGCTGGCGGCACAGGGCTCTGAGCAGGCGCTTGTCCTGGTCCGAGCCCCTGCCCGAGGCGACCTTGGCCTTGAGCGCGTTCTTCACCGCGGTCTGCTGGCTGCGGTCGCCACTCGTTGCGCCGTTCGGCTCCTTGGGCTTCGCCGTATGCGACGTCGCCGCCGCGTGCGTCGTGTGGGACGAAGTCTTCTTCTTCGGGGACGCACCGAACGGATTGTGCCGCACCAGACCACCGCTGCTGGAAGCGACCTTCTCGGTGGCACTGGGCTGGGCTGTCGCCTTCGCATGCGGTGCGCTCGGAAGCTGATTCACGTCGACGCCTTCGCCGGCCTGGTCCAGAAGGGCGATCTCGTTGGCGGCTCGCTTGCGCCGGACCGAGTCGACGCTGGTCGTGCTCGCGACCTTGTCGAGCAACGCGCGCTTCTTCGCCGCGTCCGATTCCTGCTTGGCGCGATCGAGCAGCAGGTCGGCCCAGCGGGCTTCGATCTCGCGGAAGTCCGCGGATTGCCGCGTGTTGCTGTCCTCGCGGATCATCAGGGCCTTGGCGTGCGCCGCTTCGATGTGTCCCTGATCCAGCAGCGTCTTGGCGGCGGCCAGCGTGTTGGCGGCGTTGTCCGTCTGCTCTGCCTGCACGGGGCCGGACGCGGCGCCCTGCGGCGCATGGCGCGTCATTCCGACGATCACCATGCCGAGGATCATCAGCACGCCCAGACCGCCCAACGCCGCGACCGCCTTGACGCCCGTGGAGAGCCCGGCCTTCGGCTGCGCCTCGATGCCGGGCGTGGAGGCGAAGTGCTCCGGCATAAAGGCGGCGACGGCACCGATCTGTTGGCTCTCGTCGGCGCCCGGTCGGTAGATCTGCCCCGCGGGGATAAACTTGAACACGACGTCGCCGAGCTCGATGGTGTCGCGGGCGTCGATCAAGCTCCGCTCGAGCTCCACGCCGTTGATGCGCAGCCCGTTTGCACTGCCGCGGTCGAGGAGCTCGTAGCGGCCATTGCCGATGTTGCGGATCTCGGCGTGCACCCGGCTCACCGAGCCGTGGTTGATCGAAACGTCGCACTCTTCGCCCCTGCCGATGACGACGCGCTCCCCGGTCAGCGGATACTCGCTGCCAGGTGCCGGCCCCACCAGCATCACCAGGCGGTCGGGCTGGCCGAGCAGTGAGTGGCCACGCGGCACGCCCGGCACGGTCGCCGGGCGGTTGCCGGTTCCGACGTCAGGAAGCGTCTGCTGGGTCGCGGCGTCGTCGAGCAGCTCGAGCCGGTAGTCGCCGAGTTGCACCAGGTCACCGTGTTCGAGGTGCTGGGGCTCGCCGACGCGCATGCCGTTGACGAAGCAGCCGTTGTAGCTGGACAGATCCTCGATCACCCAGCCGGATTCCTGCTTGGCGATGCGAGCGTGGTTGCGCGAGATGTTCCGCTCGGTCAGCCGAACGGTGTTGTCTTCCGCGCGGCCGACGGAGTACTCGTCACGCACGAGGTTGACGACCGTTTTGTTACCTTGGTCGTCCTCGATGGTTAGCTTCCACATCGGGCCTTGACGATCCTGCCGTGAAACCCTGCCGACGCCAACTGGGCGTCTAGGGATCAGGGCATTTTTGTCACGGATTTCCCAGACTTTCTAGTAGAAGCCTCATGCCCGGACAAGGCATGCTGTCGTTTCCTGCGCGGGCTCCGCCCGGGCGAAGGGCCGGGGACCCGGCGCGGCGGCTGGAATAGTCGCTTGTACGGGCCTACGGCGGCGCCTACCAGCCGCTCCGCGCCAGTGTGAAGAGTGCATCGTGTACGCGGGGGCGTGCGGCGCGGATCGCCGTGTGTTCGCGCGAGGGATTGACGCGGTTGGTCAGCAGCACCGCGATGGCCCCGGCGTCCGGATCACACCACAGGCTTGTGCCCGTGAAGCCCAGATGCCCGAAGGTTGACGGGCCGCAAACGCCGCCGGCGGAAGAGCCCGCCGGCGACAATCCATCGAAACCGGCGCGCAGTGTGCCGCCCGGTCGTTGACGCACGAGCCCAAGAGCGGCCTGGGCGGGGAGCCATGCGGAGCGGCGCCCTGCCAGTGCGTCGACGAGGGCGGCTCCGAACCGCGCGACGGAGCCAGCGGTGGCGAACAGTCCGGCGTGTCCCGAGAGCCCGTGCCCTCCGAGCGTCCAGGCGTTCTCGTCGTGCACTACGCCGACGAGCTCGCCGCCGCGCCACGCCACGTGCTCGGTGGGTGCGACGCGCTCGGAAAACGTTGGCTCACGGCCGAGCCAACCGCGGCTTGGCGCAGCGTCGAGCCCAAGCGGCACGACGACCTCGCGCTCGACCAACCGATCGAGCGGCGTCGCGTGCGCGCGCGCCAGCGCTTCGCCCAGCAGCAGGTAGCCCAGATCGCTGTACACGGGAGGGAACCCGCCCCGAGGCGGTCGTCCCGTGCAGTCTTCCCGGCGCGCGTCGGCGGCTTCGGCGAACAGCGCCGACCGGTCCACCCCGCGCCGGCCGACCAGGACCTGGAACAGCGGGCGGTGGGCCTCGAGTCCGCTGCGATGGGAGGCGAGCAGCTCGAGCGGTACGTCGTCGCTCGCGGTCCCGCGGGCTTCCTCGAGCAGCTCGCCCAGGGGCGTGTCCATCGCGGGCCCCTCTCCGGAGGCGAGGCGCGCCAGTACGGTGGCCACGAAGGGTTTGGTCACCGAGGCTAGATCGAAGGGCGTGGCGGGCGTGATCGGCCGGCTCCCACGGTGCCGGCCGGCAGCCCCGACGCCGATGGCCCAGCCCCTGGGCCCGTGGCGCGCCACCGCCAGGCTCGCAGCCGGCGCCACGCCCGGCCCGACCACGAGCTTCTGGGCCAGCTGCGACAGCCGGGGAAGCGGTTCGGGGGCGGGGCCGGCCTGCATCCCGCCTGTTATAGCGGGCTGGCCCCGCCAATCCCTGTGCATTTTGACCGAACGGGAGTGCCCCCGGTATGCTTTCGAGTCAGTATCCGACAAAAGGGCAAGAACCCCCGTATGGCCGAATTTACCTGGGAGGCTCGCGCGCGCACTGGCGAGATGCGCAAGGGCGTGATGGAGGCGGACGACGCGAACGCCGTCAACGCACGCCTGCGCCAGCAGCAGCTGAATCCCGTCAAGGTCAAGAAGAAGGGCACCGCGATCAACTTCCAGATCGGCAGCGGTGTCGGCACCAAGGATCTGGTGACCTTCAGCCGGCTGTTCGCGACGATGATCGACGCCGGTCTGCCGCTGGTGCAGTGCCTGGACATCCTCGCAGGGCAGCAGAAGAACAAGATCTTCGCTGGCGTGCTGCGCGACGTGAAGAGCGCGGTGGAGCAGGGCAGTACCTTCAGCGAGGCGCTGGCGCGCCATCCGAAGGTCTTCGACTCGCTGTTCGTGCACCTGGTCCACGCAGGCGAGGTCGGCGGCATCCTCGACACCATCATGAACCGCCTCTCGATCTACCTCGAGAAGCGACAGAAGCTGGTCCGCCAGGTGCGCGGCGCGCTCGTCTACCCGAGCGTGGTCGTGGTGATCGCGATGGGCGTGATGACGGTGCTACTCACGTTTGTCATCCCGTCGTTCCAGAACATGTTCAAGGACTTCGGCGCGAAGAACGCTCTGCCGAAGCTGACGCAGATCGTCATCGCCGTTTCGCACGGCTTCGTGAGCTACCTGCCGTTCCTGCTCGCGGCGGCGGTGATCGCTGGCGTGGCCCTCGGCTACGTCTACCGCACGCCGGCGGGCAAACGCTTCTTCCACAGCTGGATGTTGAAGCTCCCGATCATGGGTCCGGTGATCCGCAAGATCGCCGTGGCCCGCTTCACGCGCACGTTGGGCACGCTCTTGCAGTCGGGCGTCGCGATCCTCGACGCCCTGGAGATCTGTGCGCGCACTGCCGGGAACGTCGTGATCGAGGCGGCGGTGATGTTCGTCCGCGAGCGGATCAGTGAAGGCAAGAACATGGCAGAGCCGCTGTTGGCGACGAACGTCTTCCCCGACATGGTCGTGCAGATGATCGCGGTCGGCGAGCAGACCGGTGCGCTCGATCAGATGCTCAACAAGGTCGCCGATTTCTACGAGGAAGAAACGGACGTGGCAGTGGCCGCCCTGACCAGCATGCTCGAGCCGGTCCTGATGGTTGGTGTGGGCGGCATGGTGGGTGTGGTGCTGATCGCGATGTACCTGCCCATCTTCTCGCTGGCTGGCAACATCAAGGCGGACTAGGCCCGGGGCCGCATGGCGTTCCGCCTCGGCATTCCGGATCGGCTTGCGGGGGCCCCACTGCCGCGACGGCTGGCGTGGCTTACCGGCGCGCGGCTGTTGTTCTTGACCGTGCTCCTGGGGCTGGTGGGGGTGTTCTACCTGCGCGGCCATTTCCGGTTCGATTCGTTCACGATCCGCGTCGCGCTCGTCACGTTGGCGGTCGCGTTCGCGCTAGGCGGCGTCTACGCGGCGGTGCTCAGAAGCGGCCAGCACCTGGCGTTCCTGGCGGACGCGCAGCTTGTGCTCGATCAGCTGACCTGGACGGCGATTGTCTACCTGTCGGGCGGCGCGTCGAGTGGCGCGACCTCGTTCTACGGGTTGAGCTGCCTGGTGGGCGCCATCCTGACGGGACTGCGCGGAGCCGGCATCGCGGCGTTCAGTGGCGGACTCTGCTACGCGGCGCTGGTCGGTGCGCTGCAGATGGGCCTCCTGGCTTCCCCGCCGGATCAGCCAGCGGCGCTGTACGTCGTCTCGAGCAGCGAGCTCACCTACTATCTCGCCGTCAACCTGCTCGTGATGGTGGTGGTGATGCTGCTCGCGGGCTACCTGGCTGAACGGCTGCGCATGACCGGCGGACAGCTGGTCGAAGCGGAGGAGCGGGCGGAGCAGGCCGAGCGGATGGCGGCGCTCGGGCGGCTGGCGGCGGGCCTGGCACACGAGATCCGCAATCCACTCGGCTCGATCGCGGGTTCCATCCAGCTGCTCCGCACCGGCAGCGGGCTCTCGGACGAGGACCGGCAGCTCTGCGGCATCGTCGAGCGCGAGGCTGCGCGCCTCAACGACCTCGTCACCGACATGATGGACCTGTCACGCCCGCGCAAGGCCGTCTTCTCCACGGTGGATGCGGCCGCTGTGGTGCGCGAGGTGGTGGAGCTCACCCGCCGTTCGGGGCGAGGCGTGTCCGACGTCGAGGTGGTATGCACGGCGCCGGAGCACGTGCCGGTCCGCGCTGACAGCGCGCAGTTGCGCCAGCTCATCTGGAACCTCGTGCGCAACGCGGTGCAGGCCTCGATCGCGGGCGACTCGGTTTTCGTGACGCTCGTGGTGGACGACACGGGGCGGGTGGAGCTCGGCGTCAAGGACGAGGGCATCGGCATCGACGAGCCGGCGAAGGCCAGGCTGTTCGACGCCTTCTTCACCACGCGCTCACAGGGGACTGGCGTGGGCCTGGCAGTGGTCAAGAGCATCGCCGACGAGCATGGCTTCGTCATCGAGGTGGACAGCGAGGAAGGGCACGGCGCTACGTTCCGCGTGGCCATGGGTCAGCTCGTCGAGCAGGACGCCGCGGAGAGCGCCGAGCCGGCCGCTTCCGATCTCGGCGACCGCGCGGAGCCGGACGCGGATCCGGCCACTGAGTCGGAACCCATTTAACATCCGGCCTCCGTGTGAACATCAGGGTGCATGGTACCCGTCACATTTGTCGCGAGCGGAGCCCGCCGGTCGCCCGCGAGCACGGACGCGCCGCGTCCGGTGCCGGAGCTAAATTCGCTGTTATTCCAAGTAGTTATGGGCTCTCTGCCAATCCCGTGTGAAGCTCTGGCACCACCGTTGCGTACAACGAGATAGTGCCCCAGATGAAAGCCTTGAAAATGATTCGATCCCGACTCCTTTTCCCGCTTCTGCTCGCGCTGGCCGCGCTACTCCTGCCGGTCACGGCGCTGGCGGCACCGAGCCCGCAGACGTTCGTGAATCAGAAGCACGTGCAGCTGACCGCCCTGCTCAAGAAGCCGAAGTCCGCCGCCACGGAGAAGAAGATCCAGCGCATCTTCGACCAGCTGCTCGACTACCACTCGTTGGCGAAGCACTCGCTCGGCGAGTACTGGGACAAGCGCAGCGACGCGGAGCGCAAGGACTTCGAGAACGTCCTCGAACGCCTGGTCCGCAACGCCTACCGCAAGAACCTGCGCAAGACGCTCGACTACAAGATCGACTACAAGGGCGAGGCAAAAGCCAAGGAAGGCTACCTCGTCAAGACCGTCGCCAAGAGCCGGACGAACGCCCGCGAGGACCCGGTCAGCATCGACTACACCCTCCACAAGGTCGACGGCAAGTGGCGGGTCTACGACATCGTGACCGAGGGCTCGAGCCTGGTGAACAACTACCGGAGCCAGTTCCGTCGCATCATCAAGAAGAAGGGCTTCGACGACTTGATGAGCCGGATGAAGAAGAAGCTCGACAAGGAAGAGGCGAGCTGAGCCTCCGCTACAGGCGGCCCGCAGGCACTTCGCCCCGGACAAACCGCGTCCCCGCGTGGTCCCGGGGCGTTCCTGTCGGCGCAGCTTGGGTCGTTCCGGGTGCGGAGTTGCCCCCCTCGAGGCCCGGGCTGGTACGATCCGGGCAGGTGACCGCGCGTCCTGACCCTTCCCCGGCGCCGCCCGTAGCGGCGGAACGAAAGCCCGCCGAGCCGCACAGCCCGCTCCGGCTGACGGTGGCCCGCGGCTCGCTCGGGATGGAGCTCTACGAGCCGGTCGAGGTCGGGCCCCTCGAGGTTCTGGCGTTGTCGCTGACGCTGCCCGGTCTCAGCTTCCCCCTGGACCTCTCCGGCGGGGTGCCGGTCTTCCGCCATCGGCGCGGCGATCTCGAGCACCTGGAGCTCGCTGTCGGTCTGGACGCGCTCGGACGCTGGATCGTGCCGCGCGTTCGCGAGGTGCTCGGGCGTCTCGAGGCTCCCGTGACGGTGTGGAGCATTCCGCAGGGGTTGGGCGTGGGGCTGGTCGGGGAGGCGGGAGCGCTGGCTTTCGACCTGCTCTGGGCGCCTGCTCTGGGTGACGCCCGGTTCGTGTTGACCCGGGCACGCGGGGTCGGTCTCGGCGCGCCGGCGCTCGGGTTCGCGCTCCGGGTGGTCGACGCCGCGCTGGGCGGCCGCGCCGAGCGCGCCGGTCGGGCGCTGACCTTTCCGCACGCCGGGGCAGCGCTCGGCCGCGCCGTGTTGCCCGCGATCGGGGCGCGGGCGCCCGCTGCCGCGCGGGTGCGGTTCGGTGCGTTGTCCGCCGACGGCGATCGCGTGACCGCAGCGCTCGACTCGACGTACGCGCCCCCTGCGCTGACGGACGAGGCGGTGCGCGCGCTGGAGCTTCACGGACTAACGCGCGAGGCGGACGAGGCCCTCGCGCGCGGGGACATCGAAGCAGCGCGCGCCGGCTACGTGTCGGCGCTCGAGCGCGCGCCGCGGCACCCCGAACTGGCCCAGCTCGTGGCGGGGGTCGACGTAGCCATCGGTGGGCGGGCAGAGGCGGCGCTGGGCATGCTCGTCGAGTCGATGCCTGCGACCCGCGCAGGCGTCGTGGGCGCCGAGCTGCTCGCCGAGCTGGGCGATCGCGAAGCGGCCCGGGATGCCATCCTGGCTGCAGCCGACGCGGAACCCTACGCTCCGGTCGCGGCCCTGATGTGGCTGCGCCTGTCCGGGATGAGCGGCGACGCCGCGGAAAGGCTCGAGGCGCTCGACCAGGCCGTGGCGCGCGCGCCCGGCCTTGCGCGGGTGCGTTGGGCGCGATTGTCAGCGCGTGTGGAGCACGGCGATGTCGAAGGCGCGCTGGCCGACGCGGAGCATCTGGAGGCCGCCGCCCGCGGCTCACACGCGCGCCACGAGCTGTGCCGGAACGCGGCGCAGGCGCTCTTCGACGCGGGTTTCGTGCGCGACGCCGGCCGGCTCTTCGAGCGGGCGTTGCGCTACCTGCCGGACGACGCGAAAGCGACGGCGGGACTCGCGCGATCTCTAATGGATGTCGGTCGCCGGGAGCGGGCGTTCGCACTGTTCGAGCGGGCCATCGCGCTGGGCGACCGTCATGGACAGCCCGAAGCGGGCGCACTCGTCGATCTGGCGCGGATGCTGGCCGGCGATCTCGGCGATCTGCCGCAGGCGATCGCGCGGGTGCGCGAGGTACCCGCCGCGGCTCCGCGCGCGCTGGAGGCCCGGCTGCTCGAGGCGCGCTGGCGCTCGAAGTTGGGCGATATCCGTGGCGCCTCGCTGGCGTTCGGACGGCTCCGGCAGGCCGTGGAGCTTTCAAGCCCGACTGACGCCGGCTGGGCGGAGTGGCTTCTCGAAGCTGCGCGTTTCGAGCGTGACGTGCAGCACGACGCGCTGGCCGCCGAGCGACATCTCACCATTGCCCTTCGCCTGGCGCCGCGCGACCGCAAGGTCGCGGAAGCCTATCGCGAGGTGGCGGCCGTCGTTGCCGCACGTGCGCGACACGAACGCGAGGCGGGGGAGGGGCGTGACGAGGAACTGGCGCCGCAGGTGCCCGGGGTCACGGCGGACGCGGAGGAGCTGCGCGTCGACCGCCTGCGCGGCGCTCTGCACGTCGATCCGGACAACCTCGATGTCGTGATGCAGCTGGCCGCCGCGCTGGAGCTGCTGGGGCGCGATCACGATCTGCTCGCCTTGCTCTCTGCTCGGCTCGACGACGCCGACGTGGCTGAACGGCAACAGCTCGAGCCGAGGTTGCGCGCGCTGCTCGAACGGCTCCGCGACGCCGCGCTGGCCGAAGGACGCGAGAGCGACGCGGAGCTCTACGCGGGCGTGCTGGCGCGGCTCGACTGAGCGGGACCCGCCGATAGCGCGTCGCTCCCGCCGAACTCGTCGTGCCAGGCGCGCTCGGCGGCGAGAAGCGCCGCTTCGGGTAGCACAGCGCTGATCCGGAGCGGCGTGCCGAGAAGCGACACCGCCGGCGCGCCGAGCAGAGCGAGCGCGCGATCGACCAGCGCCGGCCGGCTGCCGACCTCGACGCCCACCAGGCTCAGCCGTCCCAGCCCCAGCTCGATCGAGAGCCCTTCGCCCAGCGCGCTCTCGAGCACGCGCCGCGAGCGGGCGAAGTCCGGCACGTTCCTGAGCGGCACGCACGCGCGCACGCCGCGCTCGTCCAGCGTCGTATCGGCGAGGGGAAGCCCCGCTTCCGCCGCCGCCTCGAACAGTGGCGTGCCCGCCGGCGCGCGCAGGAGCGCGATCTGCCGCTCGGCGACCACGGCGCGCGAGGGCGTAGATTCCGTATCCGGCGCGATGCGCGTCTCGCGCACTTTCCCGGTGGCGGGATCGCTCGTGCGCCGCGCGACGATCGTCACGCGGTTCTGCTTGGCCCACTCGACGGCCTGCGCGCAGAGCACCTTGGCGCCGGACTCGGCCATCTCCTGCATCGTCGCGTAGTCGAGCTCCGGCAGGTGTTGCGCGTCCGGCACGTTGCGGGGGTCGGCCGAGTAGACGCCGTCCACGTCGCTGTAGATCTCGCAGCGTTCGGCGCCGAGGGCCGCCGCCAGCGCGACCGCCGTGGTGTCGGAGCCGCCGCGGCCGAGCGTGGTGATCTCCCGGCGGTAGCTCATGCCCTGGTAGCCCGCCACGATGACCACTCGCCCGCGGTACAGCTCGTCCTCGATGCGGTGCGGGCGCACCTCGATGATGCGGGCGCCGAAGTGCCGGTCGTTGGTGATGATGCCCGACTGCGAGCCCGTGAAGCTGATGGCGTCGAGCCCGCGCGCCTGCATCGCGATCGACAGGAGCGCCATGCTCACGCGCTCGCCGGTGCTGACCAGCATGTCGAGCTCGCGGCGTGGCGGCTCCGGTTCCGCTCCGTCCACGCCGTCCGGCGTTCGTGCTGCGTCGCGCGCCAGCGAGAGCAGGTTCTCGGTCGTCTTGCCCATGGCGCTGACGACCACCACCACGTCGTGCCCGGAGCGCCGCGCCAGCGCGACCCGGTCGGCGACGGCGTGGAGCTTCTCGATGTCGGCCACCGACGACCCGCCGTACTTCTGGACGAGGACCGCCATGACTCCTGCGCGTAGCACGACCCCGCCGGCTGGGCCAAGCGGATGCCTGCGGTCGAGCACCCGAGCACGACCGCGGCGGCCTACAGTGCGAGCTGGAACAGGCGGCAGGCGTCTCCGCTGCCGGCGATGGCCGACCAGGGCACGAATGCGATCCCGCTGGCGCGAGCGACCAGCGCTCCGGCCAGTGCCGACACCTTGCCGGAGCCGGACTCGATGAAGTCCAGCAGCGCTTCGCAGGCTCCCGGCTCCAGGTCGTCGGCGAGCAGCAGGCAGTGCCCCTCGGCATCCACGAGACGGATGCCGGCGGTGCGATCGCTCTCGATGCGCTCCGGGGCGAGCAGTACCGGTAGCGGTCTCGCCACCAGAAGCAGCGGATCGTCGTGTACGCCGTCGCGGACCGTGAACGAGCGCTGGGCGAAACCAGCGGCACGCGCCAGTTGCCCGGGTGCCGCTGCGGGTGCGTACTCGTACTGGTAGATGCGGATGCGCGGAGGGTCCAGCCCGACAATTCGGCTCGAGAAGTTGACGCCAACCCGGCGCCCGGGCGAGCCCAGTGACAGCGCGCCGCGCGTGGGAGCTCCTGCTTCACGCAGGAGCTCTCCGGTCTTGGGGTTGACCAGGAGTCGCGTCTCCCAGCCGACGCCGGCCCGTTCGCGGCAACGCCCCACCTCCACCAGCTCGCACCACTCCATCGGACCCGTTTCCCGCTCGTCGCCCCGGAGCTCGGCCGAGGCCGGGTCATCCGGGTCCGACAACAGGCGTCGCGCGACGAAGCCGATGGCAGCCAGCGCCAGCGCGCTCTCCTCGATCGGCGCCGCGGGCTCGAGTGCGTTCTCCAGGCGCGCCAGAAGACGCGCGATGCACGGCAGGTCGTGTTCGGAGAGCGAGTTCTTCGCCGCCGCGAGCGCCTCGTCGACGGTCGAGGTCTGCGCGGTGCGCCCCGCCCTGAGCACCGAACCGACGAGTGCCTCGAGCGTGGCCGGCAGCGGTTCGGGATGCAGCGTCGACGGCGTCAGGTCGAGCGGGGCGGTGTCTTCCCGCAGGTCCACGAGCTCGACTGGGGCCTGCGACGGATGCGCCACGGCTGGTGGGCGTTGCGAGGCGGGACCCACCCTGAACGAGATGGGGGTCGCGCCCAGCACCGACACCGGAGGCGGCGAGGGGGGCGACGGGTAGACTGAAGGGGGATGGGACGCACCGGGGTGCACGGCGGTCAGACCGAGCATTTCGATCACCTGTCGCGCTTCGGGCAGCTGCGCGTTGCCCGTCGTGTACACCCGGAGCGTGGGTCCGAAGGGATCGCGAATCACGATGGTGGAGCCGCCCTGGCCATCCGCCAGCTCCACCGTGATGCTGAGCACACGCGGGTCGCTCACGCCTCGACAATACTCCGATTGCGGCCGTTCCGGCAGCAGACTGCCGGAGGCCGCAGTCGTACGCTGCGGAATTCCCGACGAGGGACCGACATCCCCATCCGGCCTGGCTACGGCTTCGCCACGTGCTTCAGTGCGTAGTCGATGACCTTCCTGAACGCGGCAAGCGAGTACGGCCCGGACGCGCCGGACGGGTAGTAGCCGTTGATGTCGAACACCCGTGCGTCGGTTGCCGGCATGGCGCGTGGGTGGAAAGGAGGGGGGGCGTGATCGCCTGGCCCCGCACGCCATCGAGCTTGCGCCCGACCGGACTAGCGAGCGGGACCGCCGGAGGCCGAGGGCAGTGACGGCATCAACAGGAGCCGTCGTCGCCGGCGTCTGAGCGCGTGCCGGATGTGGGGCGGCACGCAGGACAGATCGAGGACCGAGAGCTCGTCGAGCACGGCCCGGGCGACCTCGATGCGCCCGGCGTCGTGCAGCGCTTCGGCACGGTTCAGATAGGCCGTGGCGATGCGGGTCATGTCGGCGTGGCGCGTCGAGAGCTCGGCCGGGGCGATCGCCAGTGCTCGTCGGTAGCCGGCTACCGCGCGTGCCAGGTCGCCAGCGCGTTCCCACAGCCGGCCCTGATAGAGCCCGGGCCGGTACCAGCGTGGATCGGCGGACAGAGCGCGGTCGCACAGCGCGCTGGCCGACTCGCGCATGTGCAGCACGGACAGCAAGATCGCCCTCAGCATCAGGCTCCACGCGAGCACGCGGTGACGCTTGGTAGGCGTCGCGCCGGGAGAACGCTCCAGGGCGCGGGTCATCGTCTGCGCGCCGCGGCGCGCGCGTTCGAGCAGCTCGTGCGGCGCGTTGCCCCGCATCTCGGCGCGCGCGAGCACGGCCTCGCGGGCCACCGAAAGCTCCACGCCGAGCGCGGGCGGAAGCTCCGCCTTCCTTTCGCCTTCGAGCCGGTCGAGCCAGCCAAGCGCGCGCTCGTCGCCGGCGCGCCCCAATGCGCGGATCGCGGCGCGCCGTTCGTCGAAGTCCTCCTGGTTGGCCCGTGCCACAGCACGCTCGACCAGCGCGGGGTCATACAGCGCGTCGAGAGCGGCGATGCGCGTTCCCCGCCCGGGATCGGCCAGCCCCTCGAGGATCGCGTCGCTGCCGCGGAAATCGCCCCAGATCCCCAGTGCTTCGGCTAGCGCGACCCGTTCGCCGAGATCCGAGGCGCGCGCGTTGGCCATGACGAGCAGCGGCACGACGCGCCGGTCGTCGACGCGCGCGATGCAGCGCGCGGCCTCGGCGCGCACTTCGCTGCGCGGGTCATCCAGCAGCGCACCGGCGAGCACCATCAGTACGCGGGCATCCGCCATCGGACGCGCCGCCGCCAGGCTGTCGACGGCCTCGGCAGTGTCCCCCTCCGTCACGGCCGCGCTGATGCTGTCGATGATGAAGCCGATCGAGAAGTCGTCGAGGCGGCGCGCGTGGAGCATCAACCGGGCCCTCTCGTGGGGGTCGAGTTCCGCGAGAGGATGGCCGCCCCGTACCCCTTCGACAACCTGCCGCACGGCCGCCTCGAACCCCTTGAGTAGCTGATCGACGCGGGCGAGCTCCGCCCGCGCCTCGCGTCCGGCCGCTCCCCGCAGCCGTGCCGACAGCCTCAGGAGGTCGAGCTCGAGCTGGGGCAGGTGGCTGACAGGGCGAAGATCGATGTCGTCGAGCAGCGCGGCGTCGTGCTCGGCCAGCTCCGCCAGGCGCTCCAGCGCGGCGCGGCGCTCCAGGATCGCGCCGCCGCGCGCGGTCGCGGCCAGCGAGGCGACGTCGTCGGAGTCGGCCAGAGCGCGGCGGCGCATGCGCGCCGCCAGGATCGCCGCCTGGAGGGACGGAGGCGGAGTGACGCGCGCCCGGGCCTCGAGCGGCCGCGCGATCAGCGGCGTCAGGAGCTGCCGTGCGTCATCGAGCCATTCCGCGGTAGCGGCCGCGGCATCGGCGGCGGGCCCTTCGTCGCGCAGGAGCCCCCGTTCGACGTCGTCGTAGAGCGTCGAGAGCTTGCGCCCGGATCGCGCGTCGGAAGCGTCAGCCTCTTGTGCCGTCGGTCCCCTCGCTGCCGGGTGGCGCCCAGGAACGGAGCCCGCCCATGCCCGCGGCCCACAGCCGCCGGCGTTCCGGATCCCAGCCTAGCGCAGCCACGCGCGCGTGTTCGAGCGCTGGCTCCTCTTCCAGGCCTGGCGCCTCGATTTCGGCGATGCGTTCAGCTATCGCGCGTTCGGGGTCGACCAGTACCAGGTGGGTGTGATCGTTCGGTTCGTCGTAGATCGCAGCCCAGACGCGCGGCCGCGCGTCGAGCTCGCCCGCCGTCAGCGCATTGATCCCCCCGCAGCCGTCCACGTGCGCGAAGCTGGCGCCGCCGTCGGTGGACACGGCCAGGCCCCGTGCGCTGTCGCCGATGCAGACGAGCTGGCCGCGGACCGCGAGCAGCGGCGCTGTGCCGCCGGCGACGCGGCGCCCCGCTTCATCCAGCGGCTGCAGGCTCCAGCTCAAGCCGGTATCCGCGGAGCTGAGCAGGCTCAGTCCGGTCCGGTCCTCCACGAGCAGGGCCGGCGGCGTGGCGTTTGGCGCGATGGCGATCACTCGCGCCCGGACGTCGACCCCCGCCCAGGTTTCGCCGCCGTCGTCGCTGCGAACCAGACGCCCCGAGGACGTCCGGGCCAGCACCACGTCCCGAGCGCTCGATGCGCACTGGCACAGCTCGATACCGGGCGCGCCCAGGTTGCCGCCGCCGACGACCCGGCCCCAGCCGGCGACGAGCTGCGGCTCGCGGGCGCTCCTGAAGCGTCTGAGCAGCCGATGGTCCCTGGTGGCGAGCAGCACGGCGTCGAGACCCGGACCGACCAGGGCCAGGCTCTCGATGCCGCGCGCGCCGGCATCCAGGTGTTCCGGGAACGTGGCGCCAGCGGACCACCACACGAGCTCTTTGCCGCCGGCAACCAGCGCTCCGCCGGCGAGCGCCAGCGCACCCAGGATCCCGGGAACGCGCACGTCGGTGCGCCAATGCCGTTCCGCCCACGGTGGCGGTTCGTCGTCGCGGGTTTCGGGAAGCGCGAGCCAGGCGGCGTCTTCGCCGTCGTAGTCGCCCTCGCTGTCCGCATCGAGCTCCGGGAGAGCGCCGGACACCAGATCCTCGTACGGTTCGTCCGTGCCTTCCTCGACGGGCCCCGCGAGGCTCTCGGCGGGCGGGGCCTGGATGCCCGCTGAGGCGTCGAAGTCGACCGGACCCGTCTCGTCCGGCTCGCCCGGGTCGGGCTCGTCGTCACCCAGGTTGAGCAGCGTCGCGATGTCGAGCACCAGCTCGCTGCCCGTCTCCTCGGAGTCCTCCGGAGGAGCGGCGAGCTCGATGCCGACGTCGAGCTCCGTGGCCAGCTCGTCGTCCAGCCCCTCCTCGTCGTCGAACGTCGTGAGCAGCGTTCCGGGGTCGATCGAGATCCCCGGTTCCTCTTCCTCGTCCGCGCCGTCGAACGGAGGCAGGTCATTTCCGGGGTCGTTCTCGTTGGCTTCGCTGTCCAGCTGGCTCATCTCGTTCTGGCCGATTCCGGAGCGCTGGCGGAATTGCCCGCAGCCCGCAGGATTGTACTCTGCCAGGAATGGCCGCGCCTGTCCTTCGCGCGCGGCGGATATCCGCTAGACTGGAGCGATGTCCGTGAAGGCGCTGCTCGGCGCAGGTCTCGTGGTACGTCGGGTCCACGTGGAGCCGCGCGAGGTCGTGTTCGTCAAGGGTATCTTCGAAGCCAGCGAGGGACTTGGCGCGCTGTTTGCCGAACGCGGCGGAGACCTGTTGATCGCCGCCCCCGTTTCGCGCACAGCGGATCTCGACGAGGTGCTCGCCGACCTGGCGCGCGAGATCGGTGCGGTGATCGACGCCAAGCGCTCGAGCAGCTGGATCGAGTGACCGACGTCATTCCCCCCCCGGCAAGCGTCGCCGGTGTGGCGCGGGGGCGTGCGCCCTCGGGACAGGTTGCGCGCGCATCCCTTCAAGCGGCCGTTGCGAGGCGCCACTCGATCCTCTAGATCATCAGCTTGCGCTTTGAGTCGCGATAGCGCGCCACGAGATCCATGAAGCACCCCTCCAGTCCAGACCTGACGACCCCGCCGCGTTCCGCGTCGAGCGGTCTGGATGCACGTGTCGTGGACGCGTGGGTCACGTGGCTGGGTGCACTAGCGACGGACGCGGAAGCAGCGCTGGCCGCGGCAATGGCGTACAAGGAGCTCGACGCGACGGCGCGCAATCTCTGGCTCTCGGCGCTCGAGCACGATGCCGAGCGCGCGAACGTTCCACGCATTGCGGTCTACGCTCCGCTGCTCGCCGTCGAGTCCGATCCCGAGCGTCGCGCGCGCATCACCGAGGCGATCGGTCCCGCGGACGTCGCGGCGACGCCGCGTGTGGCGGCCAGCGCGCTGTGCGGGGTCACCGGCGCCGGCCTGCGCGTTGCCTCCATCGTGACGCCCCTGTACCTGGATTTCGTGCAGGTGCTTGCCTGCGGCTACCGCCCCGCGGGCGGCTTCGAGTGGGTCAAGCACGATCCCATCGTCGACCGTCGCAACGCACCACGTCCCGGCGACACCCTGGGCGAGGCGGTCATGGAAAGCACCCCGCTCAAGCCCCTGGTCGACCAGCTGGCACACGCCGTTCTGGCCCACCAGCGCAGCGGCCGCGTCATCCCGGAGGCGCTCAAGGTTTTCGCGGATCTGTTCGGACCAGGGGCGGGGGGCACCCTGCCGCCGCCGGCTCTCTGAGCGCCGTGGCCGTGCCGTTCCGTCTCCGGCTACCGCCCCACGGCCTGTGGCTTGCTTTTCTGATGGCAGGCGGCTGCGGCGGCGCTGCGGCACAGAGCCCGCACGTGTCGAGCGTCGGCCATGCCCATGGCACGCCGGTTCTCTTTTCCTACCGGACCACCGAGGGTGGGGTGTTCAGCAGCGACACGACGCGCGGGCGGGCCACGGCCGTGCTGTTCGTGACCACCTACGACCCCGTGTCCCAGCTCGCCGCGCAGAAGCTGGACGAGGTGCTGCACGCATTCCGCCCGCGGGCGAACGGCGGCGCGATCGTGCTGGAGCCGGAGCAGAACGCCATGTTCGCGGACGTGTTCCGTTCTACGCTGCACCTGTCCTACCCGGTGTCCATCTCGGACACGGGCGCGCGCCTGGGCGACGGTCCTTTCGGCGCGGTCCACGTCGTCCCCACCGTGGTGGTGCTGGATCGCGACGGGCGCGAGGTCTGGCGGAAGGCCGGGATGGCTAGCCCCCGACAGCTCGAAGCCGCGCTTGCCGGCGCTTCTCGATAGCCCAGCGATCGTCTACGCGGGGGCTCGTCCGGCTGGTTATGGTGATAGAGGGGTAGAAATGACCTTTCATCGTCTGGAACGGGTCTCGAGTTGGCGCACGATGGCGTTGCATGCCTGGAAGGGTCCGGTCGATCCCACGGTCTACGGCGTCATCGATGTCGACGCGCGGCCCCTGGTGGCGCACGTGGAGAAGCTCCGCGAACAGAGTGGCCACCGCATCACGCTGACGCATCTGGTCGGCAAGGCCGTGGCGATCGCCATCGCGGAGCGCCCGGAGGTGAACGCCATCGTGCGACGCGGTCGGCTCTACGCGCGCGACTCGATCGACGTATTCTTCCAGGTCGCCTTCGAGGGGGGCGAGAACCTGGCCGGGGCGAAGGTCAACGACGTCGACGACAAGAGCGTGGCGCGCATCGCCGAGGACCTGGCCCGGGCTACCGAACGCATCCGCGAGCGCGGCAACGACCCGACCCAGGTGAGCGCGCGGCGGCTGGGCGCTTTGCCGCCCGCCCTGATCCGCGCGGCCATGAAGCTGGGCGAGACGCTGACCTACGACTTTGACCTCGACCTGTCGAAGCTGGGCATCCCCTACGACGCTTTCGGCTCGGCGATGGTGACGAGCGTGGCCGGTTTCGGCCTGACCACCGGACACGCGCCGCTGTTCCCGCCGTCGCGCGGTCCCATCGTACTGACGGTCGGAGCCGTGCACGACGCGCCGGCTGTGCTAGAGGGGCGGGTCGTCGCCCGCCCCACGCTCACCATCGGCGCCACGTTCGACCACCGCATTCTGGATGGCTACCAGGCGGGCAGGCTGGCGAAGCGATTCTGCGAAGCGCTCGAGAACCCAGAGAAGGAGCTTCTGTGAAGAAAGTGGAAAAGGTCGTCCTCGCCTACTCGGGCGGGTTGGACACCAGCGTGATCCTGCGTTGGCTGAAGGAGAAGTACTCGTGTGAGGTCGTGGCGTGGTGCGCCGACGTGGGCCAGGCCGAGGAACTCGACGGTCTCGAGCAGAAGGCGAAGGCGACCGGCGCCGCCGGCTACGTGCAGATGGACCTCAGAGCGGGCTTCGTCCGCGACTTCGTGTTCCCGGCGCTGCGAGTGGGCGCACTCTACGAGGGCGAGTATCTGCTCGGCACGTCGCTGGCCCGGCCCTGCATCATCGAAGGCATGATGAAGACCGTCGCTGAGACGGGCGCCGACGCGATCGCGCACGGCGCAACCGGCAAGGGCAACGACCAGGTCCGGTTCGAGATCGGCGCGGTGCACTTCGATCCCGAAGTCCAGGTGATCGCACCCTGGCGCGAGTGGGATCTGAAGTCGCGCACCGACTGCATCCAGTATGCGAAGACCCACGGCATCCCGGTCACGGCAACGGCGGAGAAGCCGTACTCGATGGATCGGAACCTGCTCCACCTGTCGTTCGAGGGCGGAGTCCTGGAGGATCCCTGGGTCGAACCGCCGCGTGACATGTTTATCCTGACGAAGGACCCCGAGGACGCCCCTGAGGAGCCCGAGTATCTCGAGATCGACTTCGACGCGGGAAATGCCGTGGCGGTCAACGGCGAAGCGCTCGAGCCCGTCGATCTGCTGTCGCGCGTGAACACGATCGCCGGGCGCCACGGCGTCGGCCGCGTCGACGTCGTGGAGAGCCGCTACGTGGGGATGAAGTCACGCGGCGTGTACGAGACGCCGGGGGGCACCGTGCTCCACAAGGCGCATCGGGCGATGGAGTCGATTACGCTCGACCGCGAGCAGATCCGCATCCGGGACGGGCTCGTTCCCGAGTACTCGACGCTCGTCTATCGCGGGTTCTGGTTCTCGCCGGAGCGCGAGATGCTGCAGACCATGTGCGATTCCATCCAGAACGTGGTGAGCGGCACGGTGCGGATGAAGCTATTCAAGGGCAACGTGACCGTCGTGGGGCGCAAGAGCCCGTATTCGCTGTATCGCGAGGATTTCGTCACGTTCGAGCAGGACAGCGTCTACGACCAGGCCGACGCGACGGGCTTCATCCGCCTGAACGCGCTGCGCCTCCGTCTCGAGGCCCTGCGCGACCGGAAAGCACGTGCCTGACGCAACGCGTCCACGCATAGGCAGCATCGGCGGTGGCATTGGTCATCTGGGGCTGATGTAGCGAAGCCCAGCTGTGTCATGTAGACTGGCGCTGGTTTCTGCGGGGCGCGATGGGCGCAATGCACGGGAAAATGGCGGATGCTTGATCTGGAACGGAGACGGCTGCGGTCGGCGGTGCAGCTTCTAGTCTGGGCGTCCGCAGCGGCGTTGGCGGTGTCCTGCGCCAGCACGCAAAATAGCGGGCTGCCGACGGGCAGCTCGGGCGGTGCGGGCGGTAGCGGCGCGACCGGCGGCAGCGGCGCGACCGGCGGTAGCGGCGCGACCGGCGGCAGCGGCGCGACCGGCGGCAGCGGCGCGACCGGCGGCAGCGGCTTCGGCGGCGTGGGCGGGGCCAGCGACGCTGGCTGCAACCCTGCGTTCTGCCCGACCAACGGTTTCGGGCAGCCCTGTTGCGTGGCGCCGTCCGGTCCGTGCGGTACCGACACCGGAAACGGTTGCGTCGCCCAGGCTGGGGACGGCGGCCCGAGCACAGGTGGCGCAGGCGGCACGTCCGGCGCAGGCGGCACGTCCGGCGCAGGCGGCACTGCCGGCGCGGGCGGCACTGCCGGCGCGGGCGGCACGTCCGGCGCGGGCGGCACGTCCGGCGCGGGCGGCACTGCCGGTGCCGATGCCGGCGCGGACGCCCAGCCCGACGTGTCGGTCGACGCCAGCTCCGACGCCTCGCAGGACGTGTCGATCGACTAGCCTCTCGCCGATCGTCCGCCGCTCCAGCCTGGTTCCGCCACGAACGCGCCGCGCGCATCTACGATGGCCCCGACGAGGTGCACAAAGTCGTCGTGGCGCGGCGTATCCTCGAGCGCTACGGCCTGTAGGTCGGAGCCCAGGCGTAAAGGAGGACGACGGTGAGCGAGCTGGTCGACAAGCCGCGTGGCATTCGGGAAGGGGAAGAGCTCGACCTCGAGCCGCTGGCCGCATATCTGAGAGAGCATATCGACGAGATCGGTGGACACGCCGAGCTCAGCATCGAGCAGTTTCCGAGCGGGCACTCCAACCTGACCTACCTGGTCCGCGCGGGCGGCCGCGGCTACGTCCTCAGGCGTCCGCCCTTCGGCAGCAAGGTCAAGACCGAGCACGACATGGGGCGCGAGTACCGCATTCTGTCCAAGCTCCACGCTGTCTACCCGCTCGCTCCCGAGCCGCTCGTCTACTGCGAGGACGGGAGCGTGCTGGGCGCGAAGTTCTACGTGATGCGGCGCATCGAGGGCATCATCCTGCGAAAGAAGCTGCCGCCAGGGCTTTCGATGTCGCCGGAGCAGATGCGGCGCCTGGACGAGACCCTGATCGACAACCTCGCCGTCCTGCATGGTCTCGACTACGCGCAGGCGGGGCTCGGGGATCTGGGCAAGCCGGCCGGCTACATCGAGCGGCAGGTCACCGGCTGGACCAAGCGCTACCACGCCTCGCAGACCGACCAGATCGACAGCGTCGATCGCGTCGCGAAGTGGCTGGCCGAGACGATGCCGGCGGAAAGCGGCGCTGCGCTCATCCACAACGACTACAAGCTCGACAACGTCGTGCTCGACCCGGCCGACCCCATGTGCATCATCGGCGTGCTCGACTGGGAGATGAGCACGCTCGGCGATCCGCTGATGGATCTCGGTACCTCGCTCAGCTACTGGGTCCAGGCGGACGACGGCGACGTGTTCCAGCAGGTAAGCATGGGGCCGACGATGGTGCCCGGCAGCATGACGCGTCGCGAGCTCGCCGATCGCTACGCGGAAAAGACCGGCCGCGATGTCTCGAACATCCAGTGGTTCTACTGTTTCGGTCTGTTCAAGACGGTCGCCGTGCTGCAGCAGATCTACTACCGCTACAAGCAGGGCCTCACGAAGGACGAGCGCTTCGCTCCGCTCATCCTGCTGGTCGGCATGCTGTGCGACCGGGCGGTGGAGAGCATCGAGAAGAATTCGATCTGAACCCGCCGTGCCGTAGAAAGCGTTACCCGACGGCGAGCTCGAGGAGCTCGGCACGAGCCTCTGCTATCTGCTCGGCGACGCGCTCGACCAGCACTGCGCTCCACGCGGCGTGTTCGTCATCCCGGACGTGGCCGAACCGGAAGCGCGGAGCTACGACGTGATGATCGAGGAGATCGGCGAAGTGGGCGAGTGGACGCCGATCGTGGGTGCGGACCATGTGCCCGCCTCATTGGCGAACGCGCCGGACGGTAGTCTCGCGAGCATGGTGGGCCAGATGCTGCGCGCACCCGGCGGCTGCTTCAACGTCTGGCGCGCTTGCGGCTAGTTGGTCGTCGGCGGATCGGCGCACTCGGTCTGGCAGTTCGCGTGTTTGCACTGGGAGAACGCTGACGTGGCCGTGTCGCAAGCTGCCGTGCGCTTGCTGTCGCAGGAACTGGCGCAGGTCGATGCACAGCCCAGGTCGACACAGCCACAGCTCGAGCAGCCGCAGTTGTTCTTCTGCGCGCACGTGACGATGCACTGCTCGTAGTCGCCACAGGGACCGCCAGCGCATGCGAAGCCGCCAGGAAAGCTGGTGCCGCACATATCCTGGTACGGGGAGTCGCAGTTCTGCGTGAGGCAGGCGTCGCAAGTTGTGCACATGACGCTGCCGCTGGACCCGCCGGATCCGGCACTCCCGCCACTCGCTCCGCTGCCGCCACTCGCTCCGCTGCCGCCACTCGCTCCGCTGCCGCCGCTGCCGCTGCCGCTGCTAGAGCAGGCACCCACCGGGGCTGCTAGCGCCAACACGAGGGCGATGCGCAGCGGCGAGGGGAACAGCTCCTTCAGGGCAGAAAAAGCGCGAGGTGACCGGGAGTGGGAGGGAGTCCTGCGTTTCAGCCAATGTACCATCCGATGCAAGCTATCAGGGCGTCGCCCGGCGTCAACTACATGCTCGCGTCAGCGACAACTAGATCTCCCCACCAGCCTCCTTGCCTGACTGCTTGCCCTTCGTCGTCTTCGTAGTTGTCGGCGATCGGCGAGCAGCTCATGGGCCGGGAACGGGCCTCCGGATAGGGGTCGAGCCCGGTCGCGTCACTGCCGTGGGATCCTTCACGTAGCGCTGGAGATACTTCCGCACGTTCTCCAGCTTCCGCTCCACGGCGGGGCGAGGACCTTCCTTGTCGAAGCGCGCGAGCGCGGCCAGGTCCCACTCGGCTGCTTTGGGCACTCCACCTTCCAGCGCGCCCAGCGCGGCGATGCGTCCGGCGTTGTCGCTCGCGCTCTGGTACAGCTCGAGCAGCACGAGATCACGCCACGCGCGGCGCAGCCATTCACCCAGATAGCGCTCGGCGCGGTTGCGCTGCCGCTCCCCGACGCCGAACAGCGCCAGACCGAAGTTTTCCACGTCGTAGTACTGGTAGACGACGAAGCGGGCACCGGGTGGTGGCAGGGGGGACACGCCGGAGCCCAACTCGCGTAACCTCTGGTAGTCGACGGTTTCCGTGGTGAGATGGGCACGGATGCGGGCGCCGAGTGACGGGTCTACTGGCCTGTTGTGCAGCCGTTCCTCGTAAGCAACGAACCTGTCGGAGACCGCCACGTCGAGTGCACTGCGGGCGGCGGCCAGCGATTTCGGCCGCGGCGCGGCGTCCTGGAGGCGCTCGCTAGCTGGGTCGAACACCCCGCGCAGCGCCACCCCCTCGACGCCGCTGCCGAACAGCCCCAGGGCGAGGAGCAGCAGCGTTCCGCCCGCGAGGACCCAACCGCGCCGCCGGCCCAGCCGCGCCGTGACCCGGCGCTGCGCCAGCACGACCAGCAGCAGAGCGAACAGGATCAGCGCCGCGTCCAGCCCGGCGAAATGCGGCGCGGTGGTGGGCAGGCTTTGGTTCACAACGCCATCCTACGGCATCCCGAGCCCCGCATTCCCCCGACCTGCCGCCCGCGCAGCACGCCGAGCTCGCCGGTCCGGTCGACACGCATGCCTCTTACCGACCAAAACGGGCAAGGAGCAGGGCTCCCCGTCAGGCTCCGGTCGCGACGGAGCAGGCCTCGCAGGCGCCGAAATCGTCGTCCGCCTGCGAGTTGCCCGGCTCGACGACCTGGCTCTGCTCCCACGCCGGTAGATCGAGCGCCTGGGCGACGCGCGGCGTGCTGCGTCCCGATCGGCTTTCCGCTTGTACACGCAACGAGCAGCCCCCCAACCAACATCCAAGCAAGAAAAGCAGTACACCCCATGGAAACCTCCCGGGGGACACCCAAGGAGTCAAGGCTAGCCGCTCGAGTCTGTTGAATCGAGGGGCTAGACGACCGCGGAGCGGTCGAGGGGGAGGCTCGGCGAAGCCGAGGGGGCGCTGCTGCGCCCCGAACAAACGTTGCTAGTCCCGCGTTGCGCGGCGCAGCCGCGCGTGCGAAGCAGCCATCGCTTCGATGG
>Ga0114931_10000602_pt1 | contig 43999 bp, 42 predicted proteins | sample 2SBtaG_FD_89579 | JGI IMG/M metagenome (GOLD analysis project Ga0114931, IMG submission 89579) | Deep subsurface microbial communities from Kolumbo volcano to uncover new lineages of life (NeLLi) - 2SBTROV14_V59a metaG | ecosystem: Environmental > Aquatic > Marine > Volcanic | place: Kolumbo... | reverse complement strand
CCCCAGGCGACCATGCCTGCGGTCGTAAGTGTGCTGGTACGGAGTTTATAGATATAACCGTCCTGTTTCAGCGTGATGATATCCAGGTGATTGTCACTGTCGAGATCCGCGATCATAGGCTGACTCTTCAATGCCGGCCCACGTGCTTTGTGCTCAAGAATCGGCTCTCCAGTTGCGCCTTCATAGATGTAGATGGCGCCGTCGTTGCAGGCAACCACCACATCCATCGTGCCGTTTTTGTTAAAATCAGCTAAGACTGGATAGCCGGCAAAAAGTTGAGCCGGGGGAGAATTCTGCTGCCAAAGCAGCATTTCACGATCTCGTGCCTCACCGACACCCTTTAAGGCCCTTATTCGTCGGCCCGATGACAGACTTACGATGTCAAGCAGACCATCTCCGTCAAGATCGCCTACCACGACATGATTACTATTCGATCTCCCTGTCTGCGGCCCGGCTTGCACGAAGTCGTACCAGAGGCGTGACCGGGTTTTGCCACTAACGGCAAGAAGATTACCCTTAGTCGTGGTAATGGTGAAATCATCATAACCATCTCCGTCGAGGTCGCCTAATGCCACTGGAAAAACAAAGGCGCCCGTTTCGATATGCTGGCCGGCCGCTTTGTCGAATTCATCTGCGACATTTATCTGACCGAGAGTTTGTCCCTTAAACGCATCTACAAACGAAATCTTGCCGTCGGCCGACGCAAGAATGAGATTCGCCGACGCCGCGCCCAACACATTGCCAGCGCTCACGATGGCATTGCCATCCACCGGAAGCGAAAGATGCTGCCAATTTATGTCACGTAATGAAGCCCGCCCCAGGTGTATGCCACCCGAGGATGATGCAATCGCGATGTCCTTGAGTCGATCGCCGTTTATGTCAGCTACGACCGGGGCACCAGTGAGAGGGCCAGCCAAAATGGGGCTCCTGTTTCGTTCGATGCCCCAGGCGCCATCCAGGATGCGCACCGTGTTGTCACTTGCGACCACAATAATCTCGAAGCGATCGTCATCATCCAGATCTGCCACGGTGATTTCAAGATCCGGTTGAACACTGAAATCTGAATTGCGCCAAAGCGGCTCCTTATCTTTCCCGTTAATGCAATTTAGGTGCCCCTTTGCAGTCAAGTAAATAATATCAAGGTATCCGTCGGAATTGAAATCGGCCACAGCCGGACTTACCAGTCCGCCGGCCCTTTCCGGCCCGGTTTGCGCATTGGCCCAATAGGTTTCATCCGCGATCAATTCAGATGGTTTACTGACAATGAAATGCCGGCTGCGAAGGGCATTGACAAGAACAAACAACGAAACGAGTAAAAGCGCCGCCGACGTGAGATGCACCATTTGCATGCGATGACGAACGGACCAACTGCCTGCTTTCTTCGGAAAAGAATAGTTGGACGAGCCCTCTTTCACCAGGCGAAAGATATGACTCTTTTGGTCACTAATTATTTCTATTTCGTCATTCTCCATAACCGGCAATTCTTCGGTTTCAGATAGTTTTCTGCCATTCAGCCGCGTTCTGCTCTTGCTGCGTTTGTCAGAAAGAAGCCAGGTACTATCTTGCCGCCTAAGGGTCGCATGTCTTCTGGAAACACTCTGGTCCATCTCTCCCTTGGAATTCTTACTGATGACAATGTCATTGAGCTTATGGTCACGGCCAATGCGTGTCTTGGGCTCTCTAACTTTGAAGCGGCGTCCTGAGTAGGCGCCATGAATGCCAAGCAGGCAATACACCTGATTGAGCCCCTCTGGTGGCTCCGGGTTTTCCCCCTCGGGTGGAGAGGCGGTTGCCTCACTATCTTCATGTGTTGTTGAAGTACTTTGCTCTATGTCGTTTGCTCTGTCCGCCTCCGGATCATCGACGAGGAAATCCGAATTGCTTTTCGCTTCGGTGAGAGGCGCATCATATATGCCGGATACAGGTATTTCGTCGTGTCCCATCCGCGGGTCATGGCCGACGACCGGGTCATAATCGCCCACAATGAAAGAATCTAGGTCCGCATCGAAATCAAATGGTTCTACCGTCTGAGACGAACCTGGCGAGCCTGCCTCAATATCGCTTTCCGATGGCGTCGGACTCTTCTCAAGGGTGTATGAGTCAGGCAAGGCATCCGTTGCCTGGGGCGAGGTATTGCGCGTTGACCCATTGCGTGATATGGGTTCGTACTCTTCCGAGTCTGTGTCTAACCAGCGATTCAATTGTTCAAATCGGGGGATTCCTGAGATCCGATCTTGTGCGCCGGACACAAAGGGATTGGCGTGTTGTAGCCCTCGCGCTTCAGAAACCGTTGCGTTAGCCGGTTGTTCAGTGTTTTCGGGAATCAATAATATGATCTTGTGCCCGCCGAGTCTTATTTCATCCTGATCCTCGATCGCCGTTCTTGTTGAGATCTTTTCACCATTGACATAGGTTCCCCATTGGCTTTGCAAATCGCGAACGTAATATCGGTCGTACTGCTTTTCGATCTGCAAATGGAAATACGAGATCGTATCGTCCTTGATAATAATATCGTTGCCACGTTCACAACCAATAGTGAAGGCCACCATATCCGCTGGGACTGTAAATTTCTTAACAATCACCTGATCTTTTTTTATGACCAACTTAGGCATAACTTTGATGCAGTTAGTTTTCCGGCGACAATTCGAATGTCAAATTTGTTGGACCCGGATTTGCGAGAATCATCCTGTCAAGCGGTTCATAGCCGGGTTTGCGAATCTTAAGCGTGTACGTGCCAGGCGGCATCTCGCCACTGGCCTTTCCGAGGGCGCCGGTTTCGACCAAAAAGATAGCCAGTGTTTGTGGGTTTTCAACACTGTTATAATAGACCTGGGCGCCCGAAATCGGCGCCTTGGTTATCGCATCGACGACATTTATCCCTAAAATGGTTACCGCCGGAGACAACTTCGCGGAGATAGCGTGTGACGTTGCCGTCAGGGCCACCGTTTCCTCACTATATCCAGGCTTCGCAAAAACGGCCACATGTTCCACCGCAGGCAGGCTTAATTCGAAGGGAGTTTGCCGCGGGGCCCGTAAGAGCTCCCTTCCGTTTGCCTTGATGCTTGTCACAGTTGCCCCCAGATCTTCGTTAGCCGCACCGCCAGTGACACTGCTTGAGAATGTAACGTTTCGGTCCAGAATCACCTGTAGAACCTGGTCAAATGCCCGATCGATGTCAACTACTCGCGTCTTGGATTTGAACCCCGTTTTTCTAAACTGCAATGTGTGCGTGCCAACAGGCAGCAACAGTGTTCCGTCAGCACGGGCTTGTACAACGCTTTCACCCTCGGTTAAGTCCACAACAGAGGCACCGGGAGGCGAGGTTCGGAAACGGACCCTTTTTCTAAAAGTCCCAGTTACTACATATTTCTTGTAGGTATCATTATATACGCTCAAATCCCACAATCTGCGGTCATCAACCTGGTCAAATCCGGCACTTGTGTCTAGAGTATAACCTGTCAATGCTTCGAGTCCGGGCAGCTCTAAAGTAAGCGCCATTTTATTGCCGGCTTCCCACGGAATTCTGGCCGGTGTCTGTTGGCTAAGTTTGCTTCCGTTGATGATGATGTCTGCGCCTGGGGGGGTCGAATTGATTGTTACATCGGAGACAAAATGAAACGTGTAGGTTTGTTCATCGCGCTTATGATTTTCCCCTTGAATTTCAATATCTCCCTCTCTGGGTACGAAAACTGACTTGACCATTGGCTTGAAGTTCTTGAGAGAAACCTCTAGTTTGTGCACTCCAGGTGAGATTTTTTTTATGGCCACCGGTGTACGTCCCGCAAGAGGGCGTCCATCCAGCCGAAGGCGCGCATTCGGCGGCACAGAAACGATTTTGATGGCGGGTGGGAAAAGCGAGTCATAAATCCAGGTCCCAGCACGCGTCCAGTGGTTGGCAGTATCGAAAATGCCGAAAACAAGCGCGACCAAAACCAAACCGAAACCGATTCTTATAAACTTTTTCTTGCTGTCTTTCCGCTCGACCCTCATGACGTCGATGACCGTCTTCAGATAGTCATCTTCTTCACGGGCTAATTCTTTAGGTGCTTTGATCGGAACTTGTGGTTCCTTATTCTGGACCTTTCTGCGCAAGTCTGTTTCGGCGGTCGCGGGGCGAAGTGCGGAAGACAATGCACCATTGCGAGGCTCAGGAGCCTCGTTTTCCCAGCTTGAAGACGAAGTTGTGGTTGTACTAAGTGGTGTCTTTGAATAGTAGGACGTGCCGTCAATCGGAGTTTCGTATGGCACTCCAACTTGTTTTTCTCCGAACTGACCAGCGTACTCAGCCAGATCGTCCATCAATTCCCCGGTCTCGTTGCAAGAAATAAGATATTGCAGCAAGTCGATATACATGTGATTGGCATTCTGATATCTTCTTTCGATATCCGGGTCGAGGGCCTTGAGCAGAATCCGCACGAGAGGCGTGCTTATCTTCTTGCCTTTCAGAGCCTTCTTGTAGAATTTCGCATTGCGACCCAGCGTCATCAGCTCTTCCTGATTTTCGAATAATCGCTCTCCAGTGAGGGTCTCCAGCAGGACCAATCCGAGGGAAAAAAGATCACACCGAGGGTCAGCTTCGTTGCTGGAGAGGAGTTGTTCGGGCGCCATGTAAGGAATCTTACCACGCAGTTTATTGTCTTTTTTATCCTTGTGGTGTCTCCGGACTGACGCGATACCAAAGTCGATCAACTTCACACTACCATAGTGGGAGATCATGATGTTGGACGGCGAAATATCTTGATGAACGAGATTGAGAGGCTTATTAGTGAAGGCATCGCGCCGCTGATGGGCGTAATCGAGTGCCGTACAGATTTCGGCAGTAATGTGGACGGCCAGGCGTGGGGGAATGCGGGTTTTGTTTCTTCTGGTGTGCCTGATAATTTTTTCCAGATCGGTACCATCGATATATTCCATCACGATGTACAGGTGTCCGCGATCTGTCTTTATGAGTTCGTAAATATGGACGATATTGTTGTGGCTGAGTTTGGCAATATTTAACGCTTCTTCCTGGAACATGTCCAGATATTTTGGGTCCTCAAGAAGGTTGGGCGCGATTTCTTTAATAGCCACCGGCTTGTTGAGCTTCTTGTCCACGCCGTAATAGACAATGCCAAAACCACCCTTCTTGATCTCATGAAGGATTTGGTATTTGTTTTCGAAAGCACGCTTGACTTTTGAATACACTTAAGAATACCGTTTGTTTGAAGGGCATCAAGAGACGGCAAAAAACAACGTCGCTTTGAGCAGGTTGATTAACCCATGCAAAAAAGCAACTAATATGCCACATTGATTCGACATATCATATATTTGTTATATACTTGCATAACAAATACTTGCCTTTTAGCGAAATGGCGAAAGCGGTATTTGTCGATTGTGCCTTTTTGAATCACCTGTTCGAAAACTATACAAGCGTTAGGGTCATTTCTCCGGTATCTACCTAATTTGAAGTTTTACTAGCAATTAGAATTGTTTGGTGTCCGCTTTTTCACTTGCATTTTTTTGGTCAGAATAATATCTTCACAAGAATCAACTGTCCGCCAACTGTAACATGCCTATGACAGGAAACAAGCGAGGCACCGCCCTGGAATCTCCCACACATGCGGTTGACCAACACGATGAGATCCGTTGCCTACGTGCTAAAGTAGCTGATCTGTCAACCTTAATCGAAACCAGCATCATCATCAACTCTCTGCTCGACCTTGAAGAACTTGTTGGTCTGGTCATGGAAAAAGCCCAGTCGGTGATGAAAGCAGAAGCCAGTTCGGTGCTTCTGGTCAACGAAGAAACTAACATGCTAGAGTGCGAGGTCGCTTTGGGGGAGGTCGGCAAGGAAGTACGAAAATTGCAGTTGCGAATGGGAGAGGGCATCGCCGGCTGGGTGGCCGAACACGGCGAGCCACAAATAATCCCGGACACGACCGTTGACAAACGTTTTTCCACAAAAATAGATCGGTCCACGGGCTTTAATACGCGCTCCATTCTGGCGGCTCCATTGACTGTGAAAAATCGCGTCATTGGGGTTGCCGAGGTCATAAACAGGGTTGATGGCGAGGCTTTTGATGAAGAGGATTTGGCACTTTTTTCAACCTTTTGCCGGCAAGTCGCTATGGCCATCGAAAATGCACGGATGCATAAGGTCAAACTTGAAAAGCAGAAGTTAGAGGAGCAGCTTGAGTCAGCCAGAATCATACAACAGAGTTTTATGCCGCAGGAATTTCCGCACTCGCCTGGCCTCGGATTCGCTATCGCGGCCCGAAGCGTGCCAGCCATTTCCGTGGGAGGTGACTTCTTTGACTTTACTGAATTTGAACAGCGGTCGATCGGTATTGCGGTAGGCGATGTGACCGGCAAGGGTGTCCCGGCCGCGCTTTACATGGCCAGGCTGGTCAGCGATCTGAGATTGTATGCCCAAACCCATCGATCTCCAGCGGACTTGGTGGCCGCTTTGAATCAGGTCTTAGTTGACCGCAGCCGGCGCGGAATGTTTGTAACTTTCCAATATGGTATTCTTGACGTAGCTACGGGTGTTTTTACCTACAGCAACGCGGGTCATCTACCGTTTATCAGAATAAGCGCCTTGACTCAACGTGTAGATTTCTTAGAGGACGCGAAAAGCATTCCTCTGGGAATTAGGGCCGATATGCCGTTCACCGAGGAGTCGATTGAGTTGAATAGTGGTGATTGCGTGGTCTCAATAACGGATGGCATCATAGAGGCCATGGATGCACAGGGACAGGCTTACTCCTTTGAGAGAGTGGTTGACGTATTATCCAGACCAGCCGAATCGGCTGAGGCGCTGGTCGCGTCTTTACTCGAAGATGTACGGCTTTTTTCAGAAGGCACCCAGCAACACGACGATCTGACGGTCCTGGTGCTCAAGCGAAATTAGTGGTTGCTATTGCTCGAATGTTGAAAACGGCCAACTTTGGTTCTCAAGGAGAGCATCCAGTGCATGAAATCGAAATCAAAGTTCCGAGCAGTCCTCAATTCTTGAAGATTATTCGCAGTGGCATTTCGCATATCAGTGAGCTATGTGGTTTTTCCGAGGAAGAATGTAACGCCTTGACCATTGCAGTTGATGAGGCTACGTCAAACATTATCAGACACACCTACGGCGGAAACACCGAACAAGTAATCGTGGTTAATTTCCGAATCCTGGATGATAGACTACGGATTGTTCTACGCGATTTTGGAGAAAAAGTCGACCCCAAGAAAATTAAACCCAGAAATCTTGATGAAATTCGGCCAGGGGGCCTCGGCGTTCATCTGATCAAGAGCACGATGGATGAAGTGCACTATGACAACACACCAGAGGTAGGGAATCAACTGGTTTTGGTTAAGTATTTACCCGGAGGGAAAGATACCAACTAATGTTAGATGTGAAAACGACATCGGAAAAGAAACTGACGACCGTTGAAGTCAGCGGCGAAGTTGATTTGTACTCTTCGCCGGATTTGCGCAAAGTTCTTCTCGACTTGACAGGGTCGAAAACAGCCACGATATTGGTCGATTTGGGCAAAGTCAGATACATGGATAGCTCGGGTGTGGCTACATTGGTTGAGGCCTTACAGCAGGTCGGAGCTTATGGTGGAAACCTCAAATTGGCCAACTTACGAGATGCGGTTAAGGATGTTTTCGAGCTAAGCCGCCTCGACAAGGTCTTCGATATTTATCCCACTGTGGCTGACGCAAAAAAGAGCGAATAGACCGATGGCCCTCGTTCCCAAGTTGTTTGGCAGGATAGGACGTCCGACTCTGAGTTTTCTTGAACAACTTGGCAAAGTCACAAACCTGGCATCGCAAACCTTCTACTGGACGTTTGTCGCTCCCTTTAAAGGGAAGGGGCTACGCTGGAAAAGCACCGTCGAGCAAATGGTGAGAATGGGCTTTGAGTCACTGCCGATCGTTATAACAATTTCCTTCTTTGTGGGTTTGATCATCGCCATGCAATCCGCTTACCAACTCAAGCAGTTTGGCGCCACAATCTACGTCGCCGACCTGGTCGCCGTCTCCATCTTGCGCGAGCTGTCTCCACTGCTGACGGCAATTGTCGTCACTGGGCGCAGCGGTTCCGCTATTGCCGCAGAAATCGGAACCATGAAGGTTTCGGAGGAAATTGACGCATTGCAAACGATGGGATTTAACCCGATCAAGTTCTTGGTGGTACCCAAAACCCTGGCACTCCTCATCATGTTGCCAATGCTTACCATCATTTCCGACTTCGTTGGCATCCTTGGTGGCTACATCATTTCGATGGCTTCATTACAAATCACAAGTGCCAGGTTTATCAACCAGACGATCGCTGCGTTGACGTTCCGCGATCTTTCCAGTGGCCTGGTCAAGAGCTTTTTTTTCGCCCTAATTATCTCCAAAATAGGTGCCTACGAAGGTTTCAATGTCGAGGGAGGGGCGGAGGGAGTCGGGAAATCGACCACCCGTTCGGTCGTTGCATCAATTTTTTTGATCATCGCCGCGGATGTATTTTTCACTGCCTTGTTTTTTTCATCTTTCTAAACAAAAATGCCAGAGCCAATTGTTCAAGTCAGAGATTTAGTCGTTCGTTATGGGACTCGCACGGTTCTCAACGGTATCGATCTGGACATTTATAAAGGCGAGTCCCTGGCCATTCTCGGAAAATCCGGATGCGGCAAGAGCACCCTGCTTCGTCATATGATTGGCCTTTCATCTCCTACCAGCGGACAGATTCTGATAAAGGGCTTTGATATCGCCAGCGCCGATGAAGATCAGAAGGTCGCTGTGTTGAAGCGAATCGGCATGCTTTTTCAGTCTGCCGCCCTTTTTAATTCCATGACCGTTGGTGACAATGTCGCGCTGCCACTCCGCGAGCACACCGAGCTCGAGGAGAGCACCATCAAGATCATGACGAATATGAAGCTAGAAATGGTGGGCCTTTCCGGGTTTGAGGATTTCAAGCCGGCGCAACTCTCAGGAGGAATGAAGAAACGAGCAGGGTTGGCGCGGGCGTTGGCCATGGACCCGGAAATCTTATTTTGCGATGAACCCTCTGCCGGCCTCGATCCGGTCGTGGCTGCCGGTCTGGACAATTTGGTGCTCAACCTGAAAAGGGCTTACAAAATGACCTTTGTCATTGTTACGCATGAAATGGCTTCCGTGAAAATCATTGCGGATAGAATTGCCATGATGCACGATGGCAAAGTGCTGGCCGTCGGATCGATGCAAGAACTCCGCAGCCTCGGCCATCCTGTGATCGAACAATTTTTCAATCGCGAGCCGGATTCGGAAGAAATAGGCGCGAACGTCTTGTAGAGTCGCTTTCAAGGCAGCACTGACCAAAAGGAGGTCTAATGCCATATAGTTCAAACGAGGTCAAAGCGGGCGTGATAGTGCTTGCAGGGTTTGGCCTGCTGCTACTTTTTCTGATTGCCATTTTTGGAATCGAATTTGAAGAAAATGTTAAGACCTATGAAACGCACCTGCAGAATGTGCCCGGAATAGTGAAAGGCTCATTGGTAAAGTTTGGCGGAATGGATGTCGGAGAGGTCACAGAGGTGGAATTGCCGACGGCAGGCGACCCCAAGGCGATGATTGGGCTCAAATTGAAAGTTGATGCCAGAACGCCAGTGAAAGAAAATTCTGTTGCCTTCGTAACGTCCGTGGGTATCATGGCCGACCAGCACATCGAGATAGCGCCAGGCTCCCTGGACTCACCTTTTTTGCCGGACGGAGGGACCTTGCAGAGTAAGGAAGTTCTGAGCTTTATGCAAATGGCTGAGCCTTTTGGCGATATGAGCGAGAAAATGGAAACGTTGATCGATAGAGTCAGTGACCTGCTGAACGATGAGAATCGTGGCGAGATTGCGCAGCTCTTAAAGAACATCAATGGCATGGTGGCTGACGGAAGCGACCAAATGCTTGTCCTGATGGAAAACCTGAACACACTGACAGCCAATCTGGCACAGGTGAGCAATGAGCTAAACGACCTGATGAAAGGGAACCGGGAGACTTTCGATGGCACCGTCGCGAACCTTGAAGCGACAACGCGCGAAACCGCGCAGTTGGTGTCAGACCTGCGCACGTTCATGGTGCAATTCGAAAATATTGTTTCTACGAGTGGCAGCAATATCGGGGAGATTATGGAAAATTTTCAATTTGCTTCTCAAAATCTGGAGGAGTTTACCAGAATGGTCAAGGAACGTCCATGGCTATTGGTACGCAAATCCGGACCACCCAAAAGAAAGCTTCCATGAGAAATAGACCGTGTTACTATCGACAGGGGAACTTAATGAAAAGAGTCAATATCATGTGGCTATTGGCGCTGGTTGGGGCGTTAGGCTGCGGTGGCATTCCGCCGACCTATTACTACCGTGTGGACTATACCGCCGCCGCGTCAGATAACGGCACCCGCTTGCCTGTATCTCTGGGCGTGGCGCAATTCGATGCCGACGTTCTCTACGAGAGTGACAAGATTGTCTATCGCCAGTCACCATATGAAGCGCAATTCTATCATTACCGTAGATGGGTTGCCCCGCCTCGAAAGATCGTAACTGAAAAAGTGTTGCGTCATTATCAGCGCTCCGGCACTTTTGAGCGCGTGGTGCGCTCGCCTAGTAATCAGAAAATCGACTACTTGCTGAAAGGTAATATACTTGCCTTTGAGGAGTGGGACCAGTCAGAAAGTTGGTCCGGCATCGTAACGCTTGAGTTCGCGCTACACGATACCGAGACAAACGACATTGTTTGGGAAAAAGTGTTGTCGGAGAAGACGGCAGTTAGCGAGAAAAAACCGGTCGAAGTCGTTCGCGCAATCAGCGAAAGCCTGAATAGGGTGATTGCAACATCCCTCCACGAAGTGGAGAAGTATCTAACGAGTGCTGGTCAATAGGCCCTTTCCGGCCGCATTCGGTTAGACCAAAGGATTGACGAGTCTCCGGCAGGTTTTTTCCCGGCTCTAAAACGCTGCCGAACTTATCCTACCTCTGTAATCATTGCACCTAATGCGGGAGCATCATGGGGACGTTATCTTCTTTAGAAATATTGATCGTTGAGGACAATGGCAATGTGCGCAATGCCATCACGTCGTTGTTGAGAAAGTGCGGTTATTCCGTCGAAGCTGTTGCCGACGGAGGATCAGCTTTAGAAAGGTTGCAAAAGAAATTTTTCGACCTTGTGGTGTCGGACTATCGTATGGGTGACATTGACGGTATCCAACTATTGCGGCATATAAAAGAACAGTGGCCCGCGACGGAAGTGGTGATCATCACCGCCTTCGGAACCATCGCCAAAGGGGTTGAGGCCATCAAAATTGGTGCATTCGACTACATGACCAAGCCGTTTGATCCGGATGAGCTACTCCGAATAGTGAGTCGGTTTGTCGAGGAAAAAAAAGATGGCGACCGAATTAAGGATTTGTCGGTCGAGGTTCGAAAGCAGGCCGAGTTTGATCCCATCATCGGAAAGTCTGACAAGATCATGGCTCTCATGGATATCGTGGCGCGTATTGCTGCAAAGGAAAGTTCAATTTTGATTTATGGTGAAAGCGGCACGGGCAAAGAGCTGATTGCCAAATCGATTCATGCGCTGAGCCCGCGAAATCACAAACCGTTCATACCGATCAATTGTGGCGCGATTCCCGAAAATCTGCAGGAAAGTGAACTTTTTGGCCATATACGCGGTGCTTTCACTAGCGCGAACTTTGAGAAGAAAGGGTTGTTTGAAGTGGCGCATGGCGGAACCATTTTTCTTGACGAAATTGCTGATATGTCGCTTTCGACTCAGGTAACGCTGCTGCGCTGCTTACAGGAAAACGAAATTAGACGGATCGGTGAAAGCTTCACAAGAGAAGTTGACGTCAGGGTCATCGTTGCAACAAATAAGAGCCTGGTTGAAGAAGTAAAAGAGGGGAGGTTTCGCGAGGACCTTTACTATCGAATTAATGTAATTCCCCTCAACCTGCCACCCCTGCGTGAGCGCAAAGAGGATATTCCGTTGCTCGTGGACCACTTTATAGAGAAGTATCGGGAGAAAAACCAGAGCCCGGTAAAGAAAATATCTCGCCGTACCAAATCGATGTTCATGAATTATGATTGGCCCGGCAATGTTCGGGAGTTGGAAAACGCGATCCATCGTGGAGTGGCTTTAGGTACTACAAGTGAGATCACCCCTGACCTGGTACCTGTGGAGATCAAAGGCCGGCCCGACGACGCTGCTGGGAAAATGAAAAGCCGTGTCGGTAATCTGGCGCAAATCGAGAAAGAAGTGATCGGAGAAACGCTGGCACGTATGGATGGGAATAAGAAGAAAACCGCTGAAGCATTGGGCATTTCAAAAGCAACCTTGTGGCGCAAACTAAAAAACTAAAATCCACTCCAATCTCGTCCCGACTCATTGAGTGAGAGAGAGGCCATGCCTGCAAAAAAAAACGGGCCGATGCCCAAAATCATGGAAGGAGTATTTGTCATTGTTGTTCTTGTCGGAATACTGACGTTTGGATATCGATATGTGAGTGAGAAGGCGGCTAAAGAGAACCCGACCGTGCAACATCTGGAAGAAAAATATCGCGATGTTCTGGCCGGTATGAACATCGACAGCATCCGGCTTACACAGATCAAGAAAATTATCAGCATCATAAGCCGCTACAACGATGAAATGCCTTCTGGTACCAAGTTTGAGATTGCTGAAGAAATTTACAATATGAGCCTCAATTACACAAATCTGGATGTAGACCTGATTTGTGCAACCATCACGCACGAGAGCGCTGAAACATGGGAGCCTGAGATTGTTTCGGATGCGGGTGCCATGGGGCTCATGCAAATTATGCCTGCGACCGGTCTGTGGGTTGCCCGCTACGAAGGGATTACGTGGACATCTTCTGAGGAAGTGCTCTTCAACCCAATTTACAACATTCGCCTCGGATGCAGACAGCTATCGACTTACATCGAAATGTATGACCTTGAGGGTGGCCTGGCTGCTTATAACGGTGGTGAAAAACGGGCTGCCATTTGGCTGGCGCATAACAAAGCAAAGGGCATCTTGTGGGCAGAGACGAGCAACTACATTCCCCACGTCCTCTTACTCTACAACGAGTATAAGCGGATGGACCTGCGATTAACCGACGGTTCTATGTGAAAAAATTATATTTTTTCGCAATCTGAAAAAACTTGACTTTCTCTTATTTTTATTTTATTTAACTTGAAATAGGGTGCGGGAAATTTAGCGCCAATTTTCTTTCGGACGCGGAAAACGGTATAGTATTCGTGGAAGTTTGCACTATCCGACGCGGTCTTGTTAGAACACGATGCTCTTGTTAAATAACGCATTGCGCTGCATTGCCCATCTTTCTTGCCAACCCTGTTCCCTTATGCACGAATTGGACGAACCACATGTGACTTCAAGCATGTGGCCTGTGTCCTACATCTGGTAATTCAATGGTCACTAAAGACGAAGCCAGACCCACCGTTTCCGCTCGATTACAGCTCCTCAGCAGGATTAGCCTCGCTATCAATTCCACCTCGCAGTTGGATGACCTATTTGAATCGATTCACCAGCAAGTTCATGCTGTAGTCCCCTTAAGCGAGTTCTGTATCGGCCGATACGCTGAGGAAACGGACCACGTTGAGTGGCTCTTTGCGACGCCAAACGGCCAATCGTTAACCTCTGCTTCAGCGTCCCGGCCGGATGCCGCAACAAAAGAAGCCATCCTGCGCCGTACCCTGCTTGACAAGCGTGATGAGGCGGGCTCGCCCGGGTTGACGGAAGTTGGAGGAGAAATCGTTGTTCCCCTCTTGTTGCAGAACGAAATTGTTGGGGTGATGCGGGCCTGCAGTGCGGCCGGAACGGTGTTCTCGCCCGATGACAGCTCCTGCTTTGCCGTGCTTGCCTGCCACCTTGCGCAAGTGCTGCAGCGAACCTTTGGGGAGGAGGCGACTGCTCACCCAGAACATGTTGGCCGATATGAGTCGATAGAGAAAAAGAACAAGAAACTGATATCTATTATCGAAATCGCACGCTCGATCGCACATGAATTCAACCAGCCTCTGACGGGTATCTCGGGATACTGCACCTTGATCAAGGAGGAGCTCGACGATGGGCCCGAACGGATTTTTGAAGACATAAGTGAAATCCAGAAGCAATCCGCGCGCCTGGAAGAGCTGGTCTTTAAATTTCAAAATATTGCTCATGTCGAATATCTGGAGCGTGTAGACCGTATCGAATAATTCGCGGGGATTCACAAGTCTAACAGACTCGAACAAGGATGTCACTCTCCGAACGAAACGTGCTCGTTGTTGATGACGAGCAAGTCATCAGAGATATTTGTCGGCGCAGCCTCGAAAGCAAGGGCTTCAATGTTGAGGTGGCTGATAATGGCGTCAAGGCCATGGAATGGCTTCGCAGCAAGAACTTTGATATCGTGTTCAGCGACTACAAAATGCCGATCATGGATGGCATCGAGTTGCTGGAAGCCATCAAGCGCGACAATTCGCATGTAGAAGTTATCATCATGACCGCGTTTGCCACTATCGAGAGCGCCATTCATACGATGAAGAATGGCGCTTACGATTTCATCTTGAAGCCGGTAAAGCCGGATCAAATTCGGTTGGTCGCTGAAAAATGTTTTGAAAAAATCCAACTTGGACAGGAGAACAAGGCCCTCAGGCTGGCCAATGAAAAATTGACCGACCTGCAGAAAATGAAAAATAAGTTTATAGCGATCACCAGCCATGAGCTGCGTACGCCTGTGAGTCATCTAAAGGGCTATATAGGAATCTTGAACGACGACTATTACTACCAACTATCTGATGACGAGAAGAAACAATGCATGCAGGTCATTCAGGAATCGATTTCCGATTTGGAAGAAATCGTGACCAGCATGCACACACTTATCTACCTGGAGGATGGTTACGCGAGGGGAAAAGAAGAAGAGCTGAATGTCAGTGAATTGTTACGCCAAAGCGTTCGTACCTACGAGCTTATTGCCAAAAAGCGTGGCCAGCATCTCGAATTGTCGGAGTCCGATGAACAACTACCGGTTGTGGTAGACCGTAATCAGATAAAGGGTGTTTTGAACGAATTGATCCAAAATGCGATCAAGTTCACCCCGGACGGAGGCAACGTTCGCGTCAGCGCTGCGTCAGAGGGTGAATTCTGCGTGGTCAAGGTGATTGATGACGGCATTGGAATCGAAGCGTCAGAACAAGGTAAGATATTCGAGAAATTCTATGAGGTGCAAAATAGCAACTATCACAGTTCCAGCAAAGAGGCTTTCCTCGGTGGTGGGTTAGGTCTTGGCTTGCCTTCCGTCCGCGCGATCGCCGAGGCCCACGGTGGTGGCGTCAAGGTGAAAAGTGCTCGCGAGAAAGGCAGCGAATTCCTGGTCTACCTCCCGCTAAGACGAGAGGACGGCACAGCCGAATAGCCTGTGGCGTCCTCTTGTCCTTCCTCATTTCTGAGTGGCTGGAAAAACGTGCCACTATCAGTAGGCACGCTGCGCGCGGTAGTCCTTGATATCTGCCTTGGATTTAACGTCCGCGTACCAATTCGAAAAAGATAAACTCTCTTTGCGCTGCATTAGCTGGGCTGCCAGTTGGTTGCGTTGAGCGGCGTAAGCGGTAGAATCGAATTCCGTTTTCTCGGTGAGCTGCAGAATGTAGTACCCGCGTGTGCCTTCCACAGGTGGCGTCACATCAGCAACCTTTTTCAGCCCAAAAGCCGCTCCGATGAAATGAGTATCCCGGCCGATTCCTGAGACAGAACCCGTGCGCGTGAACAAGGCGGTTTCTGCCGGCTTGAGACTGTCTTGTTTGGCCACATCCTCTAGTGCCTGCCCGCTTTGGATATCGTCATAGATGCGCTTGGCCAGCTCTCCGGCCCTGTCCCGCCGTTTTTGTACGACGAGTTTGTTGTGTATCAGGTTGGTAACTTCGTCCAGCGGTTTGACGTGTTCCTTTTCCACATTTGCAATTTGATAAACTAAGAAACCCTGCGGAATTTCTTCAACCGGTCCAACCGTATGAACCGGGTTGGAGAAAATGAAACCGCTGGCCCGTTGACTGAGTCCCACACCAGGGATGAAGCCAGTTCCCTGAACGAACATGCCCGTGGTCCTGACGGAATCTCCCAGACTCGCGACAGCCTCAGAGAAAGAACCTGTCTTGGCCTCTTGTACGACGAATTGAGCATCGTCGCGCGCCTGGTCGACAGTACTCTTCGAGGGTTCATACTTCCAAAGGATGTGACGAGCATGTATTTCTTTCTTGCCCTTTTCTTTCCTTTTATCCTCGATTTTGATTACGTGAAGGCCCAAATCGGATCGCAGCGGCCCGATAATCTCGCCTTTCTTGGCCACAAGCAATTGATCCTCAAAATTTTTGAACCGAAACATGTCGCCCTTCGCAAAGAAGCCGAGGTCCCCCCCCTTTTCACGTGTTGCGTCATCTTCTGAGTAAGTTGCGGCAAGGTCAGCAAAATCGGCGCCAGCCCTTGCGCGGCGCAGAACATCTTCTGCCTCGGCCAAACTCGCCGCAGAATCTGCCGCCGTTGCCGTTGCCGACAAAATGATATAATCAATCTGACGCTTTTCTTCCTCGCGAAATTCGTCCTGGTTAGCGGCATAATAAGCCTCGATGTCCTCTTCGGAGATCTCGAACGTTTCATTTTCGAACGTGCGCGGATCGATAAAAAGATATTTTACCTTGGCCTTTTGATTGCGCTTGAGATATTCCCATCGCAGTTCTTCCTCGGTAATCCTGACGCTTGCCTGTAAATCTTGTTGCAGTTTTTCATAAGGCAGGGTTTGTCGTAAATAATTCTCGATGGCCAGCCATTGCGAACCGGTATTCGGATCATTGATGACCGCCTGATATTTTGCCATGTCAAACTGTTTTTGCTCGTTTTGAAAAGTCGGATTGCTCTTGAGAAAATCGGGAGGGTCGTTGTAGAGCCGGTAAACGATTTCCTGGTCGGGCACCTTGATGTCGTTTTTCTTCACTACCTCGTCTAGTAAAACATTGCGAACCAGAGTTTCCCAGACTTGATTCTTAATAAAAGTGCGCTGGCTCTCCGGTACATCGCCACCAGCTTGCTGCCGGAATTGCTGCACCTGGGCAGCGTACGCCGCATCAAAATCCCGCCCTGAGATTTCGACGCCGTCCACTTCACCAATTGCGTTCGGCTGATGGTTGCGCCGACCGGTCCAATTCATGCCCCAATCAAAAATGATGGTGCCCACGAAAGCGGCGACCAAGCCATACAAGATGATCTTGGTCATGTCGCGCATTTTGGTCATGACTGCCATATTGTGAGAATCTCCCTAATTACAATCGTTGCTCTTGTTCAAGTGCGGTAAAGAGAATGTAAAATATAAATGAAAGTTCAAAAACATGCAAGCCCTTTTCTCTGATTGGTCTTGACATTTTGGCACACACTGGCTATATTTCTTGCAGGTGTAGAGCATTTTCAATAATGTATCATAAGGGTAGGTTTTTTATTATTTTATGCCGAAGTTCGAACTGGTATCAGAGTATAAGCCTACGGGCGATCAACCCCAGGCTATTGAAGAATTGTCGCAAGGTGTTTTGCGCAACGACAAATACCAAACCTTGCTCGGTGTAACCGGCAGCGGTAAGACATTTTCTATGGCAAATGTCATCGCGCGGGCAGGCAAGCCAACCCTGGTTATCTCGCACAACAAGACGTTGGCAGCCCAGCTTTACGGCGAGTTTAAATCCTTCTTCCCGCACAACGCCGTTGAATATTTTATCAGCTACTACGACTACTACCAGCCTGAGGCTTATGTTCCGAGCTCAGATACGTACATTGAAAAAGATACTTCAATCAACGACGAGATAGACCGATTACGGCTCAAGGCGACCAGCTCACTTCTGTCCAGGGACGACGTGATTATCGTGGCGTCGGTGTCCTGCATTTATGGACTTGGCAACCCGGAGGACTACAAGCACGAGCTCCTGATTGTTGAGCGTGGTCAAAATGTTGAGCGTAACGAAATGCTGTCGCGTCTCGTTGAAAGCCACTATACCCGCAATGATTTTGAATTCAGCCGGGGTACATTCCGCGTTCGTGGTGACGTCATCGAAATTTTTCCTGCCTACGAGAAAGAGGCCGTGCGCATTGAACTGTTCGGGGACGAAATTGAGCATATCAGCGTGATCAATACTGTAACCGGCCAGATAATTAGTGAGCAGAGCAAGATCGCTATTTACCCTGCCAAACATTTCGTCACGCCGCAGGAAAGGTTGGGGCAGGCGGTCGTTGCGATCCAGGCGGAGTTGCAGCAGCGACTCTCTGAGTTCAGGAAAGACGGGAAATTGTTGGAAGCGCAGCGGCTCGAAATGCGCACAAAATTTGATCTGGAGATGTTGCAGGAGCTGGGATATTGTAATGGCGTTGAAAATTATTCCCGCCATCTTTCTGGGCGCGAACCCGGACAACAACCGTATACACTGATTGACTATTTCCCCAAGGATTTCCTGACTATCATCGATGAATCGCATGCAACGGTTCCTCAGATCAACGGGATGTATCACGGGGATCGGTCGCGAAAGGAAACCTTGGTGAAGTATGGTTTCCGGCTGCCGTCAGCATTGGATAACAGACCGCTGACCTTTGATGAATTCAATACGATGATGCATCAAATGGTGTTCGTTTCTGCTACGCCTGCTGACTATGAACTTGAGCGCAGCGAGGGTGTGGTCGTCGAACAAATCATTCGCCCAACCGGCCTGATGGATCCTGAAATCGCCATCAAGCCTGTCGCGAACCAAATTGATGATCTGATGGCTGAGATTCGAGACCGGGCCGCGCGGCAAGAGCGTGTTTTGGTCACCACTTTGACGAAGAGAATGGCTGAAGATCTGACCGACTACTTGACCGGAATGGACATTCGCGTGCGTTATTTGCACTCTGAAATTGCGGCGTTCGACCGTGTAGAAATCCTGCGCGACTTGCGACTCGCTCACTTCGATGTGTTGGTCGGCGTGAATCTTTTGCGGGAGGGATTGGACCTGCCGGAAGTTTCACTGGTGGCAGTGTTGGATGCTGACAAAGAGGGGTTCTTGCGGTCGGAGCGCTCTCTCATGCAGATTGCCGGCAGGGCTGCCCGGAACATCGCAGGCAAAGTCATTTTTTACGCGGATAAGACGACTGACTCCATGCAGAAATGTATTGAAGAGACTGAACGCCGCCGCAAAATTCAAACGGCGTACAATAAGGAACATGGCATCGAGCCGAAGTCGATTTACAAATCGTATGAGCAGGTAATGAATTCGACACGCGTTGCGGATGCCAAAGCGCAAAAATGGGGTGAGAACCAAGCCCTTTCTGTGGATGAGTCAGGCTGGAAAGAAATGTCTCCCATCGAAAAGGAAGACTTTTTGGAGCGACTGGAGAGCGAAATGTTAGAGGCAGCCAGAAAGTTAGAGTTTGAAAGAGCAGCGAATTTGCGCGACGAGATCGACCGCCTGACCCACAAAAAGAGATTTGTCTGGCAATGAAAGAAGCCCCCCAATATGTGGCCGTGATCGGAGATCTGGTAGGGTCGCGAGCCATGGAAGCTCGTCGGCGCGCTGAGGTTCAAAAAACCTTTGAGAACGCCCTGACCAAAGTGAACCTGGCCTACGCGGAGGATATCGCAGCAACCTTTTTGGTTACGGCAGGGGATGAAACGCAAGGTTTGCTCAAGCGCGTGCATCGGTGTTATGATGTCGTCAGAGAAATTGAAATGGCTATTGCGCCGGCGCGAATCGTGTTTGGATTGGGGTATGGAGGCTTGACCACGGAGTTGAAGGAAGTCGCGGTGGGGATGGATGGGCCAGCCTTTCATTTCGCGCGAGAAGCACTCGAGAAAGCCAAAATGGAACGTAAAGCTTATGGAAAATCGATTCACCGGGAAGTCAGATTTCGGTCAGAAAATGAGGGCGTGGATAAGGTGGTTAACGCGTTGTTTCTGTCTTTGTCCGTGATGAAATCACACTGGACTGAGAAACAGACGGAGGTTTTGTATTTGCTTGAGCGGGGCAGCAGTCACTCGGATATTTCGGTAAGTCAGTCCATCCCGATGTCCAATATCAGTCGTACGATTGATGTGGCACATTTCCGCGAATACGAATTGGTGGCCGATTCTTTGCGGGAGTATCTTGCGTCTTCTCCGAAATGAGCAATACCACCAACTTATCGCAAAAACGATAACTAAGTCATACTTATCAAAAAAAAGATAACTTTGCCAAACTTATCGTAAAAGAGATAACTAAGATGTTTGTTACATCAGCGCCGGGAACGGAGGACTCTCTTGCTGGATTTTGACAATCTAAATGTACACCTCTTGGCTAAAGTGGGCGCTTACATCGGCGCTTGTATCTTGGCTCACTGGCCCGCGAATTGGCTGATTCGAAAGATCATTTTGCGCTGGAAACCGTCCCCTGAAGAAACAACGGACCGCATGGGTGCTTTCATAGGAACTCTAGAACGTATTCTGACCATTCTGCTGGTTGGGATCGAGGCCTTTACTGCCATCGGATTTGTTATAACCATGAAGTCGATTGCGCGCTACGATAAACTTCATGCTGAAAAGGAGTTTGCAGAATATTTTCTTGCCGGAACCCTATTGAGCTTGCTCATTGCTCTGATTCTCGGTCTAATCGCTCTCCGGTCATTTGGAACGCTCTAACAGGAAAATGACGTCGCCATGACTCGTATGAGTATCTTAGTCGTCGGTGGGGGAGGCCGCGAACACGCGCTGGTTACGCACATCTCTGCAAGTCCACTCGTTGGGGCTATCTACTGTGCGCCAGGGAATGCGGGTATCTCAAAGTTGGCTCGATGCGTGAACATTCGTCAAAACGATATTCCGCGATTGCTGGACTTTGTTCGCAGGAAAGCCATCGACCTGACCGTCGTTGGCCCGGAGGAACCTCTGGTCCACGGTATTGTCGACGAATTTGAATCGCAGGGCTTGAGCATATTTGGCCCCACCTCGAAAGCCGCCGAACTTGAAGGCAGTAAGGTATTTTCAAAGTACCTCATGAAAAAATATAACATTGCAACGGCCGCGTACGAGGTATTTCAGAATCACGAACAGGCCTGCCGGCACTTGAAGAAAACAAAGTATCCGGTCGTCGTCAAAGTCGACGGGCTCGCCGCGGGCAAAGGGACGTTTGTTTGCGCAAGTGAAGAACTGGCGTTGAGTGCCCTCAACCAAACCATGGTAGAGAAAACTTTTGGCGCTTCCGGTACCAAAGTCATTCTAGAAGAGTTCATGGTTGGGGAAGAGGTTTCCGTCATGGGGATCACGGACGGTGAGAGCGTCGCCTATTTGCCTTCGGCTCAGGACCACAAGGCCATTTTTGATCATGACCAGGGACCCAATACCGGCGGTATGGGCGCCTATGCACCGGCGCCTGTCATGACGTCGGATCTGTTGCAGCAGGTCGATGCTGAGATCATGCGACCGGCGATCAAGGCAATGGCACTGGAAGACCGCCCCTACCGCGGCATCCTTTACGCTGGTCTGATGGTGACCAACGATGGACCGAAAGTGGTCGAATTCAACTGTCGCCTGGGAGATCCGGAAGCTCAGGCGATTCTGCCACTGGTGGATTCGGATTTGGTGGAAGCCATGTTTCGGATCGCAAAAGGCAAACGCGTGCGTGACATTAAGATCGCCAACAAATGGGGGATGTGCGTCGTCCTTGCGTCAGGCGGCTACCCCGGCGCTTACGAAAAAAACAAGAAGATTTTGGGCCTTAACAAGAAACTCGGGAATGACATTTTCATTTTTCACGCCGGCACCAAATTGCAAGAGGGTGATGAGGTCGTGACTCAGGGGGGCAGGGTCCTCGGCGTGACAGCGATTGCAAATGATTTTCATTCTGTCCGGGAAAGAGCTTATTGGGCCGTCGGCAAGATAACCTTTGACAAGGCCTATTATCGCAAAGATATTGGCGCCAAGGCGCTCAAACACCTCATAACGAGCGGAGCTAACTGACACCTTATTAATAAGAGAAAGGGATTTCTAATGAAGATTCTGGTTACCGGTGGCGCAGGTTTTATCGCCTCGCATGTCGTGGACGCATATCTCGAAGCAGGGCATGATGTTGCCATTCTGGACAATTTGTCATCAGGCCGAAAAGCGAACATCAATCCGCAGGCTGAATTCTATGAACTTGACATCCAGGATGAACGGGTCGCCGACATTTTTACCTCACAAAAATTTGACGTGGTCAATCACCATGCCGCCCAAATGGATGTAAGGAAGTCGGTCGCTGACCCTCAGTTTGACGCCCGTACCAACGTGCTGGGCACGCTTAACTTGCTTGAGAATTGTGTCAGAAGCAAGGTGGGGAAGGTCATTTTTGCATCTACGGGCGGAGCTGTCTACGGCGAACAGGAGACTTTTCCAGCAAGCGAACAGCATCCTACCTGGCCGCTCTCTCCATATGGAATTACCAAGCTTACGTGTGAGAAGTATCTCTACTACTATGAACAAATCCATGGCCTGCAACATGTTATCCTGCGCTACGCCAATGTTTATGGACCGCGTCAGAATCCACATGGTGAAGCTGGCGTTGTGGCAATCTTTATTCAGAAATTGCTAGCAGGGGAAGAGCCCGTTATTAATGGGGACGGTAAACAAACGCGCGACTATGTGTATGTGAGCGATTTAGTCCGTATGAATAAAATGGCACTTGACCTACAGAAGGGAGATGTTTTCAACGTTGGAACAGGTAAGGAAGCTGATGTGAATACGGTTTTTGGATATTTGAATCGGTTTACCGGCGCAAATATCCTGGAGAATCACGGTCCCGCAAAACTGGGTGAGCAGATGCGCAGTTGCTTGTCTTACGCCAAGGCCAAGACCGAATTAGGCTGGCGGCCGGAAGTCGAACTTGAGGCCGGGCTGGAACAAACCGTTGATTTTTTCAAAAGGCAAGAGAGGGCTGCCTAGCTATCGTGGTTGAGTCACGCAACAATTTCGGTATCATTAGTGAGTCCCATGCACTCCGGCAAGTGCTTCTGACTGTCCGGCAAGTTGCTCCGACCGACATTTCGGTATTGATCGTTGGAGAAAGTGGTACAGGCAAGGAGCTGGTGGCCAATGCCATCCACGCAGCCAGCACTCGCAGCAAACAACCTCTGGTCGTGGTAAACTGCGGGGCCATTCCCGAGGGTATTTTGGAATCGGAGTTGTTCGGGCATGAAAAGGGTGCGTTCACGGGAGCGATTGGTGCCCGCAAGGGCTATTTTGAGATGGCGGACCATGGCACGATATTTCTGGATGAAATCGGCGAGATGCCTCTCGCTACACAGGTAAAGTTATTAAGAATCCTGGAGAATAAGGATTTCATGCGAGTGGGTGGCACTCGACTGCAGAGCGTAGACGTCCGCGTTATCGCTGCCACAAATAAGGATCTTACCAAAGCGGTCGAAGGCGGAGAATTTCGTGAAGACTTGTTTTATCGTCTGAACGCCATTCATATTCGCGTGCCGCCCTTGCGGGAGCGCCGCGAAGATATCCTTCCCCTGGTGCGAAATATTTCACGGCAGTTTAGTCGAAAGCACCATATTGAGTTTCAAGGTTTTTCGGAAACAGCGCTTAATGTTCTTGGGAATTATCCGTGGCCAGGCAACGTTAGAGAGCTGAAGAATATTGTAGAGAGCATGATAGTGCTTGAAAAAGGTGCCCTGATCGATGAAATAGCCATTTCGAAGTATCTGAAAACGCCGGCCTTCAAGGAGGAAAGGAATCTACCGGTGCCAACATATCGATCATCCGAGCAGGTCGAGCGGGAGTTCATCTACCACGCGCTGGTCGATTTGAAGAACGAGATCAGAAAACTGCGGGAAGACCTTTACGATGCGTCTGTGTTCGACCCTCCTGCACCCAAGAGTCTACCATTTTTATCTGAAGTGAGGCCGAATGCTCCCATTGTTGCACCCACTAGAGTTCGAAATGAGAAAACCGAGCTCGGTGGCAAGACCCTACAGGAGATAGAACGCTTGGTCATAAACCGGACACTCGAGGAATTCGATGGGAGCAAACGAAAGGCTGCGAAATCGCTTGGCATTAGTGAGCGCACGCTCTACCGAAAGATTAAAGAGTATGACCTGCAGTTCTAAGTGTGCACGCTACAAGATTGCGTCAGGCCTGGCACTCGCCAGTCTGGCACTGCTGCAGTGGGCCTGCGGCCCGTATTCGTTTACGTCAGGCAACTCAAGCCTTAAATCGGTCGCCATCCCGATATTTCAGGACCAGACATCTGAATTTGGCATCAAAGAGAAGCTAACGGATCAAATTATTGCGGAGTTTACACGGGACAATACGCTCAGAATTGCCACACGTAGAAATGCAGATTCATTGATTGAAGGCAAGGTTATTGACGTAACAGACCAGGCTGGTGCATTTAGCAGTGACGAGTCAGTTCAGGATATCAAAGTCTTTATCACCGTTTCAGTTACCTATGTTGACTTGAAAAAGAGAAAGACACTCTGGGATGATCAGATTAGCCAGTGGGGTACATTCAACCCCGACGAGGGCACTCAGAGCCGCGACGCAGGAATTGACGAAGCTGTCGCAAAAATAGCCAATGAAATTCTCAATCGTACTGTTTCTGGCTGGTAACCAAAAAAAATGTTGCGTAATGATGCATATTTATTTACCTTTAGGTTAGCTTGGTGGATTTCAACTTAAGGGAATAAAAATGTCTACCGAAAATATGAGTCCTGCCGAACATAATGGCCACGGTCTGAGTTTTCTGGAAACATATCTCAGAGAACATCCTGAGTCAATGTTGTTTGCCAGACTGGCGGACTATTACCTTGAATCGCATCGGGTCGATGAGGCCATTCACGTCTGCGAGGAAGGCATAAAGAAGCATCCCTATTACGCCACAGGACATTTTGTTATGGGCAAGAGCTATCTAGCGCACAAAATGTACGAGCAGGCCGAAAAAGAATTCAAGCGTGTTCTTCTTTTCGACCCAAAATTCTTGGCAGCTCACAAGATGTATGGTGATCTGATGAAAGAAATCGGGTGGGAGAATACTTGTGAAATGAGCTACAAGAAAATTCTTCAAATCGACCCGCTCGATGAAATGGCACGTACCGTTGTGGAAACGGCTGAGGCAGAGGCTGAAGCAAATGAATCAGGCGATCTACGAATAGCCAAGCCCGAAGAACCTCGTCTGGGCGAAGGTGTTTCTTCATTTCCAGAGATGGAATCACCTCCAGCCGTAAGGCCTGTTCCCGAACCAGATCCGGCGCAGGCAGACCCCGGTGCCTCGAAGGGGCCCGTTGGACCAATTGAGGTTTCCGCTGAGGAGGAACGTCTGCTTTTCGAAGAAGGAGAGAGGCTCCCAAAGAAGACACCAGACGAGGTTGACGCTTCCCACACGACGCCGGAAAAGCCACTGGACGACCAGAAGGCTGAGGAATTTTCATACATACTGGACGATATTTTCAAAGATGAAGTGGTGGAGCACGACACCCAATCGAGCAAAGTTTCCGGTGATAGGTCCACTCCGGCGCAGGCGGAACCTGAGGCCATCCTGGCAGAATTGGATCTGGCAGTCCGGGAAAAAGAAGAATCTCGCGCAAAGTCTCGTCAGCCAGTCACTGTGACAAAATCTGAATCAGCCGACCAGCCCCGCGTTGCATCTCCCAAAGATGAGCCCTCGGTTATTGCCTACGATGCTAAATCCAAGAAAGGCTTGAACAAAGTTGCAGGTGGGAGCAACAAGGGAAACAAGATGGTCACCCCGACGCTGGGTGAAATCTATTCAGCGCAGGGACAATATGCAAAGGCTATCGATGTCTTTGAGACACTCATCAAAAAAAATCCTGATAACGAATTCTACGTAAAGAAACTAGCAGCGCTGAAGATCAAGTTGGATGAATCCAAGGATTGAGAAAGTTCGCAAGCGGATCAATCACTATGGTCTCGACGCTTTTTTCGTTTCCTCTCTCCCGCACATAAGATACTTATTTGGCTTTACCGGCTCCAATTCCCTGGCGGTAATTAGCCCCGTCTTTACATTTTTCATCACGGACAGACGTTACGACGAGCAGGCGAAACAACAAGTCCGGGACGCAGAAATCGTCATTGCACAACATGCTTTGCACGACGAGTTAGAGGAAATCGTACAACGCCTCGCGGGTACGCGCATTGGACTGGAGGCTGCCTATCTCACCATCCGGGACTATCATGACCTGAAAAAACGTCTCCCGCAGTTCAAATTTCTTGCGACTGAACGCATTGTTGAAGGTGTGACAGCTATTAAGGATGACGATGAAATTGAAAAAATTACCCGTGCTGCTGAAATTTGTTGTCAGGTTATGGAAGCTCTCCGTAACATCATTAAACCGGGCGTCAGTGAGCTGGATATTTCATCGGAAATATCCTATCGTGCCATGCGTCTCGGTAGCGAGCGCGACCCCTTCGAACCGATTGTGGCGAGTGGCTTGCGTTCGGCTTTGCCTCATGGTGTTTCAACGCCAAAATCGGTGGAGAAAGGCGACCTCATTGTGTTGGATTTCGGCGCCACGATTGAGGGTTATGCCGCTGACTTTACGCGCACTGCCATTGTAGGAAAAGCCTCAGCGAGACAAAAGGAACTGGTGGAAGTTGTTCGCCAAGCATTGGAGGCTGCGGAGGCTACCGCCAGGCCTGATATCACCGGCCAGGCGCTCGACAAAGTGGCCCGCGACCTACTGACCAAGCATGGCTATGGTGAGTATTTTCAGCATTCTCTGGGGCATGGTCTCGGGCTCAATGTGCATGAGTTTCCCAGAATTGGTGAGAAGGGCACCGAGTCTCTGCAGGCAGGAAATGTAATCACGCTTGAGCCGGGCGTATATTTGCCTGAAGTCGGTGGCGTTCGCATCGAGGATGATTTTGTGGTGACGGCGGATGGCGTTCGGAATCTGACACCCTATTCACGCCAGTTGCTCACCCTCTGACCGCAGACGTACGTGGATCTCTCCTGCATCATCGTCACCTACAACAGCGCAGGCCAAATCCGTAATTGTCTTCAGTCGATTCTTCGCGATGCGGCCGGGCTTGAAACGCAAATCATCCTGATTGACAATGATTCAACCGATGATACGCTAGCGGTCATCACCGAAGCTGCTGAAGCTCAATCCCCGCAGTATTCAGTTCAGATTTCTATCATAAAGAATCGAGAAAATGTTGGCTTTACGCGTGCCCTAAACCAGGGAATGGTCCAGGCGGCGGGGGCGTATTTGTTAGTTTTGAACCCGGACACGGAAGTGAAGGAAGGCGCCATCGGAATCCTACTGGCCCAGCTCAACCAGAACCGCGAGTGTGGCGTTGCCGCGCCACAACTGCGCAACACAAATGGCACTATTCAGGCATCCTGCCGCAGATTTCCACAGCGTAGTGATGTATTGTTTGAACTACTTGGTTTGAGCTACTTATTTCCAAAGAGTAAACGGTTTAATCGCTGGAAAATGGGCGATTTTGACCACGATTCGGCACGATCCGTTGAGCAGCCGCAAGGCGCCTGCCTCCTCTTTCCGCGGCACGTCTTGGATGAAATCGGTCTTTGGGACGTGCGTTTTCCCATGTTTTTTAGCGATGTTGATTGGTGTAAAAGGGTCAAGCAAGCAGGTTACGATATTTTGTTCGTACCCAGTGCTGTGGTGATACATCATCAGGGCAGCAGCATTCGACAAAAGCGTGCGCAAATGATTTGGACCTCTCATCGGTCCTTTTATAGCTATTTCAAGAAGTACGAACAAAAATTTCCTATTGCAAATGAGATTTATGGTTCTATTTTGTGGGTAACCGCCGCGACTAGGATACTTGTTTACAACATGGTTGGACGTTGGTTTCACAGCGGCACTCGATGACCTGGGAGACAAAATGGAAAGCAATACTCAAACAAAGATTCGTACGATTGATGACATCGGGATCATCGAAATTTCTGGGGAGGTAACAAGTTTTTCGGAGGAGGTCCTGGAGAGGGCCTATGAGCAACTGACGAAAAAAAGCATAGCCAAGATTGCTTTCAACTTTGAAGGTGTCTCTTACATCAATAGCGCCGGCATGGCGATTATCATTAGTATTCTGACCAAAAGTCGTGACCGGGGGCAAGCGTTATCGTGCTGGGGCTTGAGCGAACATTTCCGTAAGATTTTCGATATGGTCGGCATCACAAAATATATCTCCAACCACAACAGCGAAGATGAAGCGCTGCGTGGACTTGCATAGAGGCGTCTGCTGCTTTCAGGTAGTCATATTAGAAGTCAAACGCCAGAACAAGGTTCAAGTCCTGTTCCTTGCGCGAAAGAAACTGACCCTGATTTGATTGCCCCTCAAAGAATTCCACAGCTAACCGCATGCGTCGCAGGTTTTGTTGGCCAACAATAATTCCTGCTTGCAAATTGTAGCTGACGTGCCAATCAAATTCTTCCTCCGTTCTGAAGTGTCCCGCGAAATATGGTTTTATGAGGCCCGCCGGGTTGGGAAATAATTCGACACCAGCCTCTGGTGTTATGGCCTGCCCAGGTGTGTTTTCCGATAGATCCGCGGCAATATGGTAGGTCCATACGCCGCCACCATAGAAACGGAAGTGGGACGCTTGATAGGCACCCAACAAGGTGACATGCTCACGGCTAAATTTTCTCGCGCGCAAGAAAACCAAAGTTTCGGCGCTCCCTGGTTCGATGGCCGCATCGACGTTATCGATACGATTAAAGTCATCACCAAGATGGCTGCTGGTATGACTCCACTTCAAACGAAGCGCAAACCGACTCACCTGCAGCTCAAGCGGAAAGGCGACGGTGAAGTCGGCGGTCTGCATAGGAAAATCCGGCGTTTCCAATTTTGAGACGAGGAAAGAGTTGCCCTCAATCCGCAACTGGATCGGCACGCGTTGTAGATAAAACTGAATAAGCCCTGCCGAGTAGCCGATGTTGCCACCGAATTCGCCACGCGTGCCGAGAAAACGGACACTGAGTTGCACCTCTAGCGGATCAGCCAGATTCTTCTGAAACAATCGTGTTCTCGGAAACAGGATCGGGGACCCGTCTTGGGACTGACAAAGTCCCGAGGGAATCCCCTTAAATGATGTTATGAACAGAAGCGAAAACAGGACTAATCTTGAACCGTTCCTTGTCATGGTCATTCCTTTGTTAGCTATCCTTGCTCAAACTAGCCCGATCATTGCATCAATCTTACGATTATCGTACATTGAATGATACTAAGGCTAGCAAAGGCATCCATTTGAAAAATAAGTGGGTCATTTTGGTTCTTCTAAGCCTGGCGGAACTGATGGGCATGACGGTTTGGTTTAGCGTTTCAGCCATTAGCCCGGCTCTTAACGTCGAGTTTGGGTTCACGAGTTCCGCTATTGCGCAGCTTGTCATGGCTGTGCAACTTGGCTTTGTTGTGGGAACTCTGCTCATTGCATTTGGAAACCTGGCTGATGTCTTCAATACACGTCACGTTTTTGGTTGTTCGGCCATCATGGCCGCTGTTTTTAATTTAGCATTTCTCGCACATCCGGACAATTTAATTTTCGGCCTCTTTCTGAGATTTCTGACCGGTGTAGCCCTGGCCGGCGTCTACCCACCCGGGATGAAGATTATCGCTGGATGGTTTAGGCAGAGCCGTGGTCTCGCCATTGGCACGATGGTAGGCGCTCTGACCGCAGGCTCAGCATTGCCACACTGGATAGGCGCTCTACTGCGTGATCAATGGCAGCTTGTCATTATAGTTAGTTCAGTTTTTTCCCTCAGTGCAGCTCTCATCGTATTTTTCTTGGTAAAAGACGGGCCCTATGATGTTCCTGCGAACCAATTCGATTTTCAATATGTCTACAAGATTCTTGGGCACAGACCCACGCGCCTGGCCTACTTCGGCTATTTCGGACACATGTGGGAACTGTACGCGATGTGGACTTGGGTTCCAATTTTTCTCCTCAAGGTCCTGAAAACAAATCCGGAAGCGTTTCTTTCACCCGGACTCAGCGCATTCCTAGTGATCGCGGCAGGTACCATCGGCAGCATTGTCTATGGGCTGCTCGCAGACAATGCTGGCCGCAGCCTTTCTACCATCTCGGCAATGGCCTTGAGCGGACTTTGTTGCTTCACGGTGGGATTCTTAGATAAAATCGATCCGGTTATCTTGCTGAGCCTTTGTCTCGTGTGGGGTTTCACTGTTGTAGCCGACTCAGCACAGTTCTCTGCGGCCGTATCCGAACTTTGCGAGCCCGCATACACGGGCACAGTCATGACGTTGCAGACGAGTTTCGGTTTTCTTATAACAATGGCATCCATTCGTATCATTCCGGCAATCGAGGCTGACTTCGGTTGGGGACCTGCGTTCAGCATTCTAGGGCTCGGACCCCTCCTGGGGATAACCGCCATGTTCTTGCTCTACCGATCACCGGAAGCTGTTCGGATGGCCGGAGGCAGACGCTAACGAGGAATCGTAGCACGAACGTTGGAGAATAGTCATCTTATGAAGCTGCTTCTTTTTGACATTGACATGACATTGGTAGATACCGGCGGAGCCGGCAGAATGGCGATGGTCAAGGCTTTCCATGAATTGTTTGGAGCTGACGGAGAGTTGGGCGATGTCAGTTTTGCCGGTCGAACGGATACGCTTATCTTGCGCGACGTGCTTGGCGTGCACGACATAAGATGGACCCGGGAGGTTGAGCATGATTTCCAACAACGATATTTTGTCCACTTGCAGGAGGAAATTGTTAAGCCCGGGTCAAGGGCAATCAAGCCGGGCATTGCGGAGCTTCTTCCGCTCTTGCGCCAGCGACCTGACTGTGCCCTAGGCCTCCTAACCGGAAACTGGCGCGAGGGAGCCAGGATCAAATTGCAGCATTTTGGGCTCTACGACTTTTTTAGAGTAGGGGCCTTTTCCGACGATTCAGCTATTCGGAGCGACTTACCGAAAATCGCTGCGGCCAGGTTTTGCCAGCTGTGGCAGCAGGACATTAGTCCACAGAATGTATTTGTGATTGGCGATACGCCACTCGATGTGGCTTGCGCTAAACCTTTCGGGGCACGGACAATCGCCGTGGCCACCGGTTCATCTAGCAAATCGCAACTAGAGGCAGCGTCCCCAGACTACATTTTCCAGGATTTATCCGACGTGCAAGCCTTTTTGAAAATGATTGTGTAAATGCGTTTCCTGGTCGGGGAAAAAATAAAGCGACCCATAAGGGTCGCTTTTATTTGTACCTTCAGTTACGTCCTTGTGCTTCTCGAATCATCCTTGATTCGAAGGAGGTACAGTTTCTTGTGCTGTCGGTGGTAGAAATCTGAGCTAATTGCGTGCTTTTATCACTATCGGAATAACCTTCAGCGACCTTAAAAAGATTAAAAAAGCTTAAAAAATGATTTTTATTTGTATTCGGGGAAGAATGTTGGCTTTTTTGTTGTTTACAATATTTGAAAAGCCCCTGGAAGGTAATATGGTAACCTCCTATTTTACCCTTCCTCCTCGAAATCCCCAGATGAAAATCTGGGGATTTTTTATTCTCTCTGAATAGAACAGCCACATCCCTCACAGCAGGTAGAAGGCAAAATGGCATATCTTGTCCTAAGTTTCCTCCTGGCGCTTGCAGGCTTCTCTGAACCGGTGCCAGAAAGCAAGATTCGACCACTATCTGGCAAGTCATCCAACGATCTTGAACTTCGCATCGTTTATCCTCATGAGGGCGACACACTGGATGTTGCCAACGTGAGGTTCGCCGGGTCCGTTTCTCGAAATGCCCGTGTTCGGGTTCAGGGCCAGTCGGTGAGAGTCTTTCCGACAGGCGCTTTCGTTGGGCTCGTTGCGTTGAAAACCGGATGGAACTCACTGCGTTTTGAAACGGAAAACGAGCTGCGGCGTGTTGCGCAGACGGTTGAGATTTATCGACCGCCGGATCGAACGTGGCCAGAGATACCGACGAGTGTCGATGGTGATCAGGTGTGGCCCGGAGCAGATGTCCACGTCGTTTCAGGTGAGGAGGTGCAGGTGGGTTTCGTCGGCAGCCCCGGTGGTACAGCCTTTTGCACGCTCGCGACCGAGGCAGAACCGCTCTTGCTCAAGGAAACTGAAAGTCCGCGTTTTCCAGGGCGCAGAGGGATCTATATGGGCGCCCTCGTGGTCCCGGATTCGAGAGCGTTCACCGATGCAGCCGTGCGTTTCATGTTTCAAGGCGTTGATAGCACGGTTTTTCAGTTTGAGGCCCCTGGACGCGTGTTCGCCAATAGCGCGGATTCGCCCCCCATCGGAGTCACCCAAGATTCAACTAACTTTGTTTTCGACCAACTCGGCGGAGATTGGTTGTTTGAATTACCGCTAGGCGTGCAGGTGCCGCTGCTCAATAGGCGCCAAGCTTCTTACAAAGTCGGGCTGCCTGGTGTCCAATCCACTTTCATGGACACCGCCAGCGTCAAGAGGCTGCCCGCGGACAGCTTGCTGCCAAAAATCACCCTCCAAGAAATCGAATTGTCCGATGATGAAAATTGGGTCCGCATTCGGCTTGTGCTGAGCGATCGGGTGCCGTTCCGCGTGAGCGAGGCTGAAGGAGGGTTAGTGGAACTGGCTTTGTTCAACCTGGAGAAACCGTCCGCTTTGAGCCTGCCGGCCCCGATGGGCGGTCCGCTGCGGCGCCTCAGGGTCAAGACGGGAGTCGAGGGCGCCCTGGTTGTGCAGATGGACCTCAAGGAACGGCAGCTCTGGGGCTACCGCACTTACTACCGCGACAATATCCTATACCTGAGTATTCGAAAAAATCCTCTGTCAGAATCCCTCGATTTGTCCCTTCGCAAGCTCAATATTGTGGTCGACGCGGGGCACGGAGGCTGAGAGAGTGGCAGTGTTGGTTCGACGGGTCTGTTGGAAAAAACAGCAAACCTGGACCTTGCAAAAAAAGTTGTTGCTAGGCTGAAGGCATCTGGAGGCGATGTGGTCACGACGCGTGACAGTGATTTGACTCTCGGGTTAGATGAGCGCGTGGCTCTGGCGCGGGATGCCGATGTCAACATATTCCTCTCCATCCACCTCAATTCCATCGGCCCGGACGTGGATCCGCTTCGGCCGCGCGGTGCAACAACTTACTACACTTTTCCCCACGCGAAAGCGCTTGCCGAGAGGATCTATCGCCACCTGAGCCAAATCGGACTCAGCGGCTACGGCGCTAAAACAGCCTCTTTTGTCGTCACCCGGCAATCCGATTTCATCAGTGTTTTAGTTGAAGTGGGCTTCTTGACGCACCCTCAGGATGAAATGTTCCTGCTGGATGCTGCTTTTCGCGAAACCATTGCCGACGCAATTACCCGGGGCGTGGTGGACTTTGTTCAGTCGCAACGTTAGACGTGAATAGGAGCGCAACCTGATGACGGCGCTCTGCGGCCCAGGAAACGGTCTTGATTTTGCCCGATTTGGTTACTATTTTTCCTACACATATTTACGAGGAAGAGGATCATGGCAACACTTGAAACGTTTGAGAATAAGTATCCGGGACGTGATTACTCAATCACGATTGTTAATAATGAATTTACATCCGTTTGTCCGATGACTGGTTTGCCAGATTTTGCCACGATCACACTCGAATATATTCCGAATCAGCTCTGCCTGGAACTAAAGGCTTTGAAATACTACTTCCTCGAGTTTCGCAATGAGGGTATTTTTTACGAAGCCCTTGTGAACAAAATATTGGATGACCTGGTCGAAGCCTGCAAGCCGAAAGAGATGTCAGTTGTCGGAGATTTCAGCGTTCGCGGCGGGATTCGGTCTACGGTCAAGGCCCAGTATTCGGAGAGTGTTTGATGCCATCTGATTGGGCTGTGGTGTTGGCGAGTGGTGGCATGGACAGTGCCGTCACAATGGCTATCGCAAAGGAGAAATACCGACTTGCGCTTCTTCATTTGAATTATGGTCAACGGACGATGCGACGGGAGCTGCAGGCCTTTGAGGCTCTGGCAGAATACAACCATGTACAGAAGACCCTGATCGTGAATGTCGAACATCTGTCCAAGATTGGCGGGTCCAGTCTGACGGATGCGCGGATACCGATTTCTGCTGCCGATCTCCAAAGTGAGAATATTCCCACGTCGTACGTTCCATTCCGGAACGCGAACCTATTGGCCATTGCAACGAGTTGGGCGGAAGTACTCTCGGCAAGAAAGATATTTGTGGGGGCGGTTGAGGCAGATAGCTCAGGCTACCCGGATTGTCGGCGCGAGTTTTTCGATGCGTTTGAAAACGTGATCGCAACGGGCACCAAACCTGAGACCGATATTTCGATTGAGACGCCGCTCATTCATCTAAGTAAACATGAAATCATTGCAAAAGGCGCCGAGTTGGGCGTGCCTTTCCACCTCACCTGGTCCTGTTACCAGAGGGAGGATTTGGCATGTGGGGTCTGCGACAGTTGTGCTCTGCGCCTTCGGGGTTTTCAAAGGGTTGGGCGGTCCGACCCGATTCAATACGTTACAAAACCAAACTACGAATTGTAACCAGGGAGATGTAATCATGAAAGTAGAAAATGCAGAGAACGTCGAAGAAAATGAGGTGACAATGGCGGGGGCAAAGGGCGCCAGGATGCGACTGCTGATCTCTGAAAAGGATGGGGCGGAGAATTTTGCGATGCGCATGTTCACGGTTGCGCCCGGCGGCTACACACCGCATCATTTTCATAATTACGAACATGAAGTTTATATTCTGCAAGGACAAGGTGTCTTAAAGGGTGAAGATAAAGACCGGCCGTTCAAATCAGGTGATGTCATTTTTGTGAATTCGAACGAAAAACACCAGTTTGTCAATGCAGGCGATGAGCCTATGAAGTTCTTGTGCCTTATCCCGGCGCCGGAAAAATGCGCTTGATGTCGGCGACCGCGAAATAGAATGTGGTAATTCATTGTTCCATAGTGAAAACGGATGCAGCCTAACAAGCAGGGATCTAATCGAATATGGTGGTTTTCTCGGCGCTCATTATACTCCTGTTTTTCTCCTGCAGTGGCCAAACCAATCCCGACATTGATGCCATCGTTCACCGGATTGAGAAGGAGCGAGTCCAAAAGGATGCGGCCTTCAAGTATGCGCCGACCTCGCCGATTCCGGACGAACATAAAAAAGATTTCCCGGGTTTATCCTACTTTCCAGTCGACCCGCGCTATCGTTTTCATCTAAAGATAAGCCGGCTTGAGCAACCACCGCATTTCATGATACTAACAAGTACAGGTATGCAACGTGAGGCTGTAAAATACGGTTTCTTTGAATTCGCAATGGATGGGGAACCGTGCAGTTTGAGTGTTTACAAGTTGTTGGATATTCAGGGCCGCTTCCCGGGTTACCTGTTCATTCCCTTTTCCGACGCCAGCAGTGGCAAAGAAACGTATGGCGGCGGCAGATATCTGGATCTGAAAGAAAATGATTCGGGCTTCTATGATCTCGATTTCAATCTAGCCTACAATCCATCCTGTGCCTACGGGAAGCCAGGCTACAACTGCCCTATTCCCCCGAGAGAAAACCACCTCGCCGTTCCGGTCCGTGCAGGTGAAAAAAACTACCTGCTCGCCAGTCACTGAGCATCATTTTCCGAGACAACTCCCTCTTGACTTCCACCGCATTGCATGGTATCTTGCATTGCGTCCTGTGCAAGTGATCAATTCAAAACATAGTTTTGGCCCCAGGAGGTCGTATGACCGAAGCACTGTATCATTCCGACAGCTATCTAAAACAAACAAAAGCTCAGGTTGTTGGGATCAACGACGATGGCGGTGTCGTGCTCGATCGGACGATTTTTTATCCTGGCGGAGGCGGGCAGCCGCCGGATCAAGGCAAGCTGTTGTGGTCAGGATACGTGGGGCGAGTTGAAAGGGTCAAGAAGAGTGGGTCAGATATTGTGCACTATGCGGCGGGACCGACGCCGCAGGTGGGTCAGTTCGTTAATTGCAAAGTCGATTGGGAAAGACGGTATCAGCTCATGCGAACCCACACCGCCCTGCACATTTTGTGTGGCGTCATCTGGCGGGACCTCCAGGCACATGTCACCGGGGGCAACATGGAACCCGGCACGGGCCGGCTTGATTTTGAGCTCGAATCGATATCAGCCGATTTTGCGCAAATGATTGAAGAAAGGCTTAACGCAGAAGTGGCCGCCTGCCGCCCAATCAACGTCAAGGTTCTGGCGCGCGCTGAGGCATTTGAGATTCCGGATTTGATCAGGACGAAAATTAACTTGCTGCCCGAAGGGATTGATCTGGTACGCACGGTGGAGATTGTTGGACTCGATTTACAGGCTGATGGCGGAACACATGTAGCGAATACGCAGGAAGTGGGCACGATTCGAGTGGTCGAACACAAGAGTAAAGGCAAGACCAACAAACGCATCAGAATCGCTCTGACGACGTAAATTCGACCTGGCGCTCTGTACCCGGTAGAGCTCGACTATTCATCGACTCGGTAGTTCATGTGGATTTCGCCATCTTTGGTTTTCTTGCGGATGATCGCCTTGAGATAGGCCTTCAAGAATCGCCGGGGCAGTGGCAGGAGAAAACAAAGCCCGAAAGCATCGGTGATGAGCCCGGGTGTCAGCAGCAGGATTCCGCCTGCGAGGATGAGGGCACCTTCGACCAGGCTGTCGCCGGGCAATTGATTTTGCGCCAATTCATTTTGGATGCGGCGCAGGATACCAAATCCCTGTGAGCGCGCTAAAGCCGCGCCGGCGACTCCGGTTAGCAAGACAATAGCGATAGTGTTCGAAACGCCAATGTGGTTACCTACTTTGATGAGAAGCGCTAATTCAACAAGCGGTACAATCGTGAACAGGAAAAGTAGTTTGATAAACATCAGTCACCGTTTTGGCTTTTTCCCTCTCATCATGATAAAGGTTATGACCCTTTTTAGCAAGCGGTTTTCCGAGTGAAAAGAGGTATTCGACTTGCCGCATGCTTGAGCATTCTGGCCGCCCTGTTGGCCTGTGAAAGCCCCTTCACGACGCGGGAGCCTGAGTCTCCGAGTAACAACACATCCAGCCTGATCAATCCTACCACCCCGGAACTCGTTTTCGTCAATTTGCAGATCGCACTGAGTGAGCGCAACGTCGAAAACTACGTTCAGAGTTTTGTCGACAGCACGCGGTCACAAAGGCGTTTCCAATTCATGCCGGATCAGGGCGTCGCTGCGAGTCAGCCCGGCACGTTCTTGAATTGGAGTCTGGAAGAGGAACGCAGATATGTGCAGCAGATGTTCCAGGCTACGCCGGCGGACTCAACGATCAGATTGAGTTTTGAGACGGACAATCGCAGCGAAACAGCGACCACGGCTACGGTGACACAGAATTACACACTTATTGTTCGACATAGATTGCAATCGCCAAGCGTGCCGGCGGAAGCCACGGGGCAGGCAACTTTTTTCTTGGAGCGAGACGAGACCGGTGATTGGGCAATCTATCGATGGGAAGATTTCAAAACAAACACAGATGATTTTTCATGGAGTGAAATAAAGGCTTTCTTCCAGTAGTTTACGAGTTCTTGAATATCTCACATGTCAATTCGAAACCAACCTCTATCCACTTCCAAGTTGCGTTTGTTTTGGAGCCTTCTGACCCTTGCCATTTTGCTCTCGCTGGTACGCTTCGGCCACATCAGAATCTTTGGTCTTAGCTTTGAATCGAAAGACGGCACCAACGCTGTCGTTCAAGTGGATGAATCGGCGCGCAAGGAGGCCCTCCGATTCAGTATGTACCGGGTCCTGTTCGACCTGGGGATTCGTACAGATTGGCTGAGTGGCTCAGAGTACCACAAAACCGTTCGCATCCCGGCTGATTTGCCTTCTGATATGGCTTTTGCTGAGCTTGTTTCGACGTTCCGTGACCTGGGCGGCACGCTGCTGAAGGCGGAAGCCTCAACTCGAGGCGATAAGAAAACCATTGTAGTCGGGTATGCCGGTGAGAAATTATTTGAAATGACCTTGATCGAGGATCAAAGCCTGGCGCGGGTTAGCGGCAAGATCGCCATTGTCATCGATGACTTTGGCTACTCTTTCAAGCTCCGCATTCAGCGTTTCCTGGACATGAACCCGCATGTGAACATATCAATTCTCCCGGGATTGAAGCACACAGCCGATGTTTCGCAGGCGGCTGCAGAGAGGGAGTTAAACATCTTACTGCATATGCCCATGGAACCCGAAAAAGACGAATTTCCGCAGTACAAGTATATGCTGCGGTCCGGGATGACAGAAAAGGAGATTCGGACTCGACTCCGGCAGGCCATGAAGTTAGTACCGCAGGCCAGAGGGCTAAACAACCACATGGGCTCTCTCGCCACGACTGACAGAAGACTGATGCAAATCGTGATAAAGGAACTGAAAAAATCGAAATACTTTTTTCTCGACAGCATGACAAATGCCAATTCCGTCGGATGTGCCGTCGCAAAACAGGCTGGCCTGCCTTGTGGAAAAAACGATCTTTTCCTTGACGCCATTGCAGAGGAACCTTTCATTCGCAGTCAGGTAAACCGTTTGGCGGAATTAGCTGCCAGGCACGGCAAAGCTATTGGAATCGGTCATCCGGAGCAATTGACATTGGATGTTCTTGAATCAGAAATGCCCAGACTGGAGAAAAAAGGCTTTGAATTCGTAACGGTTGCAGAACTGGTTAAACAGGTCAAATAAGGAGAAATAGGAAATGATGCGACTCGGGGTAAACATAGATCATGTGGCAACGGTGCGTGAAGCACGCAAAGCAAGGATTCCGGATCCGGTAGCCGCGGCTATAGCCGCCGAAATGGCGGGTGCTGACGGTATCGTTTGCCATCTTCGCGAAGATCGGAGACACATCAAGGACAAGGATTTATATCTTCTGAAAGAGATCGTCAAGAGCCATCTGAACCTCGAGATGGCCGCCACGGATGAGATGGTTGCCATTGCCATCGAAGTCGTTCCGGACATGGTTACGTTGGTGCCGGAAAAACGTAAGGAGCTGACAACCGAAGGTGGTCTGGATGTTGACGCCAATACGGATTGGATCGAAGACGTAGTGGCCCGTTTACGGAGCAACAACATTGTTGTGTCGCTTTTCGTCGATCCCGAAATTGCACAGATAAAAGCGGCCGCACGCTGCCACGCCGACTATGTGGAGCTGCACACCGGGTGCTACGCAAACGCCGAAGACCTTGGCCAGGCCAATGACGAATTGGAAAAAATTCGTTCCATGGCTATTGCCGGTATGAAATTAGGCCTTGGTGTGAGCGCCGGCCATGGCCTCGATTACCAGAATGTCAGGGAGGTCCTGGAAATAGAGCAAATCGAAGAACTGAACATTGGGCACGCGATTATTGCGAAGGCGATCATGGTTGGTGTGGACCGTGCCGTCAGCGAAATGCTGACTATCATTCGGTCGTCATAAAGCGACACTATCGCCCTGTGGCGCAAGTTGGCGATTCTGATGCGACACCTGGTGCCTCTCTTTTGAATATTTCATCCTTGACATCTAAGCAAATAATTGTTAAATAATAGGCGCTTAAGGGCTTTTCAACAAAGCGCAATTCGCTACCTAATTACCATCCTTGTTTGCCGAAATGCCTTACGGAAGAGGTGACATCATGAGCGTTCTCTATGTCTTCCGCATTGCGATCCTGCTGGTAGGGATCGCCTGCATCTATCTTTTTGCCCGCCTCCTTTCAAAACGGTCTCTAAAGGGGGCAAGGCCACTTGGCTTGGGCCTGGCCCTGGTGGCCCTCAGCCTGTTGGCCGGAGATATTTTTAGTGGCGATCTTCTGAGCTGGCCACCTGGAACACGCGGCTTGCTCGCCGTGCAAATTACGACCATCATCTTGCAGCCGGTGGGGATCTTGATGCTGCTTGTGGGGGCCGTGCAGCTGATTCATTCCCTCAAACCGCACCTGGATTCCAGCCTGGTCGAGAGCTCCTTCGTGGGTGTGTTTATTGTGGAGGATGGCATACTTGAGTTTGTCAACTCGCGATTTGTTGAAATTCTCGGATACCAGCATGAAGAGGTCGTGGGCAGGCCAATGCTCGATTTCATCGCGCCGGCTTTCAGAACAATTGTTGATGAAAAAAATAAACTGCACGAGAAGGACCGGCGTGACCATCTTCGCTACGAGGCCAAGGTCCTTAAGAAGGATGGCGAAGAGATTTACGTCGAAATTATCAGCAACCGCACGATCTATGAGGGCAACCCGGCTATTCAGGGCACTCTGATCGATAACACAACCCGGAGACAGGCGCTGCAGGTCATTTTAGCCAGCGAGGAACGTTTTAGGACGCTGGCCAAAAGTTCATACGACATCATCAGCGAACATGACGCAGAGGGCGTGTTCTTGTATCTCAGTCCCAACATCAAAGAAATCCTTGGTTACGAGCCGTACGAGCTGATCAGTACACCCTTTTTCAACTATATGCACGAAGCGGACCGGGCTGGCGCCAAACGGGAGTTTCAAAAAATAGTGAGTGAAAGAACCTCGGGTCGTGTCACTTTCCGTTACCGAAGCAAGCGCGGGGAATGGCTCTGGATTGAAAGTACGGGCAGGTCCTATGTCACAGGTTCGGGCCAAATGCAGGCCATCCTGGTCTCCAGGGATATCACTAACCAGCGCAAAATGCAGGAGGAAATTTTCAAGGCGAGCAAACTCGAATCTGTCGGCGTCCTGGCGGGAGGGATCGCCCATAATTTCAACAACATCCTCACCGTTATCCTGGGCAACATTTCCTTAGCCCGCTCTTATTTTACGGTCGATGATGAAGAACCTTTGCAGGTCCTTTCAGACGCCGAAAGAGCCTGCTTGAGTGCACAGGATTTGACGGCCCAATTCCTGACCTTCGCGAAGGGTGGCGAGCCGGTCAAAAAGAATGTCAGGATCGAGCAATTGCTGAAGGACACCATTGACCTGGCATTGCGCGGATCACAGGCCAAGTGCAAGTATTTTTTTGCAGAAGATCTGTGGCACCTCGAAGTGGACAAAGGGCAGATCAATCAGGTCTTTCATAATCTTGTCATCAACGCAGACCAGGCCATGCCCGGGGGTGGGCTTATTAAGGTGTCCGCCACCAATGAAAATTTGAGCCCACCTCACGACCTGCCGCTCCCAGATGGTCCATATGTGAGAATCGTTTTCAGCGACGAGGGCGTAGGTATTTCTGAAAAAAATCTGGCCAAGATATTCGATCCCTATTTTACGACTAAGAAAAAAGGCAGCGGCCTGGGTTTGGCAACGGCGTATTCGATCATCAAGAGCCACAACGGTTTGTTGATGGCTGAGTCTTTCCCGGGCCAGGGCACGACTTTTTTGATTTACCTGCCGGCGATGAAAACACAAGTTGTTTCCGGGAAGGAGGAGAGTGACCATGCCTCCGATGCGGGCACAATTAGTAACGGTAAGGTTTTGATCATGGATGACGAGGAGACCATTCGCAAGAGTGTTGGTCGCATGCTGAATCGGCTGGGATACGAGGTCGGCTTGGCCGAGGATGGTGAACAGGCTATCAATCTTTACCGCTGTGCCTACGAAACGAAGCGGCCCTTTGACGCTGTTCTGATTGACTTAACGATTCCTGGCGGTATGGGGGGAAAGGAAACAATCGAAAGATTGCGTGAATTCGACCCGGAGATCAAAGCCATTGTTTCCAGCGGCTACTCGAACGATCCCGTCATGTCTGATTACGAAGCCTATGGGTTTAGGAACGTGATCGCGAAACCATATCGCTTCGACAGCCTGGGGCAGATCATTAATGAGACAATCTTGAACGGCCACACAAAGTGACCGACCATGCACAGTCGTTTCCATCCTGATGATCTACGCCGTGGTCGACAGCGTCAGAAGTCTTTTTAATGTCGGCGCGATCTTTCGAACAGCGGACGGAGCGGGCGTCGACAAAATTTTTCTGACCGGCATCACCGGCTGCCCGCCTCACCGTGAGATTCGCAAAGTAGCGCTTGGCGCCGAAGAGAGCGTTGCCTGGCAGTATGAACAGGAATGTCTCCAGCTACTACAAAGGTTAAAGAAACAGGGAATCTCCATAGTAGTCCTGGAAACAGCTCAGGGTAGTATCGCGTACGATTCAGCAGATTACACATTTCCGCTCTGCCTCGTCGTCGGCAATGAATACCATGGCATTGGTGCCGACGTTTTGAATGAGGCCGATTTGGTAGTAGACATTCCCATGTGTGGCGCCAAAGAATCCTTGAATGTTGCCGTTGCGTTTGGCGTCGCAATTTACGAGATCCGAAGGCATCGGGAAGATTCCGCCAGAGGGAAATTATGAACACTTTTGCTACGTTTCTGTTGATCTTGCTGGTGTTAGTGCTGGGTTTTGCCGGCTACTTCTATCTGGATGAAATTGTACCGCTGAGAGTTGCTGTGCAGGAGTCGACTGATCAAAATCAGGAGCTCAGGTTTCAGTTGCAGCAGATGGAGCAGCGGAATGCCACGCTGTCTCAACAACTTGAAGAACGAGTCCGCAAAATAAGCACAGAAAAAAACGACGAGATCAATCGACTCAAGTCGACTTATGAAGAGCTCATCGGAGGTTTGCAAAAAGAAGTTGAACAGGGGGAGGTGACAATCACACAGCTTGCCGACCGACTCCAGGTCAACATCGTCGATCGCATCATCTTTCCTTCTGGCAAAGCAGAGGTGACGCTGCCCGGCCAGAAAATCTTACGACAAGTCGGCAACATTTTGAAACAAGTGACCGACCGGCGCATCAGGGTGGAAGGACATACTGACAACGTTCCCATTCATCCCAAGTTACAAGCCGAATTTGCTACCAACTGGGAATTGTCCGTGGCGCGCGCTACAAATGTCGTTCGATTTCTGCAGGAACAAGTAGGCATCGATCCGGGCAAACTTGAAATTGCAGGCCTGGGCCAATACCAGCCCGTAGCCACGAACAACACGCGCAACGGCCGCAGGCAGAACCGCCGCATCGAGATTCTCTTGCTCCCGGATGCGAAGCAGCGAGAGCAGCTCACGCAGCAAAAAGTGACCGATTGATTCCATCCATCTTTAACGACACTTCCCATAATGTCTGTAGACCATGGACGCTCCGCAGTCACTTGAGGTGTACCATGTTACATAAAGCGAGGAGAAATTAATGCGAGCGAACCTCCTGATCATCTCGGTTGGCAGCCTGGTTCTTATCTGGAGTATAGATTTTTTTACTGCCTGGTATGCCAAATTCCTGAGACGGTGGATGCCCGATTCAAAAATCCGAGTCCTGCTTGGGCAACTGCTCTGGGCTATACTTGCAGTGACTTTTTGGTTTTCGCTGACGCGCCATGATCTTTCGCAATTGTTGAGCACTACTTATTTTTTCTTTGTCCTATTTATCTACTCTGTTCGGGGTCTGGTGGCTTCTTTAATCCGCGGGAACAGCAAGAATTCACTTTTCCGCTAGCAAGACATGCAGAAAATGCCTTCATGAAATATCTTAATCAACTTGGCGCTGTATAAAGCCTGAGGTCTAACCTACTTGGAAGATTTTGTTCAAAGTCTTATCATTTTGCTGTTGGTATTTTTAAATGGCTTTTTCGTTGCAGCCGAATTTGCCATCGTCAAAGTACGTTTGTCACAGATCGAACAACGCGCCAAGCGGGGAGGGCTCACGGCGAAGACAGCCAAGCACATTCATGAAAACATGGATGAGTATCTCTCTGCCTGTCAGGTCGGCATTACGCTGGCAAGCCTGGCCTTGGGCTGGGTTGGCGAGCCCTATTTGGCGGCCGGCCTTGAACCTATCTTCCATCGTTTTGGGATAGAAGCTGCTGCCCTGAAACACAGCCTGGCTTTTGCAGTTGCGTTCGGCATCATTACGTACTTACATATCGTATTAGGCGAGATGGCTCCAAAGTCTATCGCTATCCGTGTGGCAGAGAGAACAGCGCTGCTGACGGCGGTTCCCCTTGATATTTTCTACAAACTCTTCAAACCATTTATCGCGGTCCTAAATCATTCATCACTCCTCATCGTGAGAGGGTTAGGTATTCACACGCCTGAAGGTGGAGAAAGCGCCCAT
>Ga0114931_10000601_pt1 | contig 44004 bp, 46 predicted proteins | sample 2SBtaG_FD_89579 | JGI IMG/M metagenome (GOLD analysis project Ga0114931, IMG submission 89579) | Deep subsurface microbial communities from Kolumbo volcano to uncover new lineages of life (NeLLi) - 2SBTROV14_V59a metaG | ecosystem: Environmental > Aquatic > Marine > Volcanic | place: Kolumbo... | reverse complement strand
CCGCTCTGCCGGCATTTTCTTGCGACGACGCGCGCGCATTATCCTTCAGTGCGGCGCTGAGGTCCATGGATTCAGTCCGTTTCGGGCCGAGTGCTTTGCGAAGAACTTCCATGAAATCTTCGTCCTCTGCCTTCTGGTGCGTGGCGGCGACTATGGATGGTGCTGCCATTTGATTTGCCCGGCTCTTTCCAGTGGCGTTGTGCTGTCGTACTTTCTTGTGAGACTGTTTTTCCCCGGCGGGACGGTTAACATACATGACCAGAAGCAGGACGTTGAAGACTAGGAACGCGGCAGCACAGATCCAGAATAGGGCCGATCCGGTGAGCCCGGCAGGCCGAACAGTTTTTTGGCTACGCTTTCGGTTGTTTGCCGCGCGGTACCCTGTGGACTTGAAGATTATCTTATCGGCAGGCCGTGTCTGTCGCAGGACCGCCTCGGGAATGTTTGTAACCATTTCATCCAGGACGACCAGAGAATCAACTTCCTCTATCGAGGTCAAACTCGATTCAGGTTCAGCTATTGCCGCATCCTTCTTCTCAGACCTGGACACCAGTGACGTGGACGGCGCTTGCTGCGCGGTTTTTGTTTGCGCTTGCATTACCTTTGGTTCAGATTTGATAGGGTTTTCTTTCACAGGCCTGCGAACAATCTTTCTGGCTAAAGGTCGACTTAGCCGAAAGTCAAGCACGACGCGAAATGGCCTGTTCATTTCGTATTGGGCGACCTGAACGTCCGCAGTGCGCAAGGCGATCATGACCGACAGAATGCCACCGGCCTGAGAATACGTCACCTGCTGCAGAATCGGGTCGTTTTCCTCTACCTCAATCAGGCCCAGATCTGTGTTCTTGGCCACGGACAGAAAATTGAGAATAACCACCTCATCCTCGTCATCGGTGACGGCGGTATACTTGACGGGTTGATTGAGCTCGATGACCACGCGGGAGTGGTCACCGTGGTTGCCGGTTCGTATATCAAGAAGGCCGCCAGCAAGAATATTGTTGTTCAAAACGACAAAAAGCAGAACAAAAAGCGCAAACGAGGAAAACAGAGAGCTAGGCCGTAATATCGATAGCGTCTCCCTTTCCACGATCCGGCGAACGCGGTTCGGATTTTTCACTGGTCTTTTCCAATTTGTTTGATAGAGGTGCGTGATCCGAGAGAATGACTTCGTCGGTTTTGGGTAGCAGCTTTTTCTTCTTTTTCTTTTTCTCTCGAGGGTGCTGCTCGCCTTGGCTCCCTTGCCTCCTGTCCCCAGCCCGTTCAACCGGAAGCCGGTCGGGAGCTGGCAGCGAAACATGATAGCCGTCCATGGCACTTTACCTAGTTGACTTGAGGGATACTCACTTTCATTTGCTTCAACTCGTTGCGAATAATTAGAATCGCCTTCCCCAGGAGGCGGCTTATTCTCGATTCAGACAAATTCAATACTTTACCGATCTCGAGTAGAGTCATTTCATCGTGATAGTACATCAATACGATGAGTCTCTGTCTTTCGGGCAGTTTGAGGATAGCATCCTTGACCACCTCAAGAATATTTGCACGGCTGAGCGTCTCGAAAGGGCCGTCGTGATCGTCATCGGGAATAATCTCGCTCAACCGAATCTCCTCTCCATCCATTTGCTCCGTTTGGTCAAGCGAAATAACATAGTTTAGCTGCGCCAACTCCAAGAGACGGTGGCATTCCCGCAAATCCATATCGAGTTCATTGGCGACTTCGAGCGTAGATGGCTCTCTGCCATAACGAAACCCCAGGGCGGACATCGCCTTCTCCATAGCTCTGAGTTTGGCACGGTCACCTCTGCTCACCACGTCTATTTTGCGCAGATAGTCGAGAATGTGGCCACGAACTTTCCATGTCGCATAGGTCTTAAAGGTCGTGCCGCGGGAAACATCAAAATCTTCGAGCGCGCGAATAAGGCCGATAACGCCGGCGCTATGAATATCTTCCAACTCCATTTTGCTTTTGACCGACAGGTTCAGGCGTCCGATCACGTATTTAACGATCGGCACAAACCTGACGATCGCCTGTTCGCGGAGCTTAGGATCGTTAGATTTCAGATACTCCCTTACCAGGTCTTCATTATCCAACTGCCTCTCCTATAGTCTCAGCTTCCGTAACTCCTTCGTCGACCCTTTTAGAGGGTTCATCAACTCGCTTTTTGTCTGCTGACGCAAGAACAAATCTGAGGCAAAAACAAAAAATGATGAGGATCGCATAAAATCCGCTGAGCACTGTCAGGCCGCGCTTCAGGCTTTCCATAACCGATACCTCTGAAAGAATACAATAGACGACCGTGACAAAGGCCGCAAACAAGCTTAGTTTTAGAATAAACTTCGTTAGCATTAGTCAATGATCAGGTTCGCTATTTGCGACTTGTCTGCTAATTCTATATCGTCAGGAACTTTTTGACCATTAGTCAAAAATGAAATGGGCAAATCAATTTTGTTGCCAAGATTAAGGATGTTCCCCAGCCGTCTGGTCTCGTCAATCTTGGAGATAATCATGCGATTGATCGGCAGCGATGAAAAATTTTCAGCTGCATCCAGAAGATTGTCAGGCCGCGTTGAGACCGAGAGAACGAGATGGATCTCATCGGGCGTTAGCACTTTGAAGAACTCTTTCAGATCATCCAAATGCTCGGCATTGGCCGGACTGCGTCCCGCCGTATCGATCAGAATGACTTCTTCATTGCGCATCTTGCGCAGCGCCTGTGCAAAATCTGATGGTTCATACGCTATCTCAAGCGGAATTTGGGCTAAGGCAGCAAACGTCTTGAGTTGAGCTGCAGCCGCCACGCGATAGGTATCGATTGTGATCAAGCCTACCCGGTTGCGGCCGTAGAACTCTGGATGCGTCGCCAGCTTGATGATCGAAGTCGTTTTGCCCATGCCGGTAGGGCCCACCAGGCAGACAACTTTCGGTTTGCCCATTTCAATATCGAGGGACTTGTTTACTTTCAAGCTGCGAAGAATTTCGGCCTGGAGCGTTTTCTTAATCATATCATCGTTCTTAATGTCCGCGCCGTCAAGCTTAAGGAAGACATTTTGCACCAATTCCGACGCCAAATCCGCTTCGACACCTTTTTCCTTCTCGAGAAAGTGATACGTATCGGGCAGCAAATTCATGTGCGATCGGCGAACATCATCACGCAGGTTATTCAGCGATGCCCGAATTTGCTTGAGCTCCTTTTGGACATCCAGAATCTGCAACTGGCTCGCGGTCCCCTTGAACACCGTATCCGTTTTGGGGCTCGCTTTCCTGGGCTCACGCCGTCTGGCATCCGCCGGAGAATAGAATGGTTTCGCCGCTGCGGGAGACCCTTCCTGAATATCTTTTTCGGCGGCAACGGTGATTTCAATCAGTTCGTCCTGGTCTGTACCGGCCAAAGAGTCATCTCTGACCTTACGTGTGTGCAAGACCACAGCATCATCACCGTAGGTGTCCTTCGCCTGCTGCATGGCTTCTTGCATAGTCGAGGCTTTAAATCTTCTAATCATAACTATTGACCCCTATGCTTCCTATGGTATTAATAATTATATTCGGCAGAATCTCTGAAATGGACAAGACCGTCAATTCAGGAATGACCGGTTCAAAGAATGCCTTGATATAACGGCGGATTGCCGGACCGGTAATCAGCAAAGACCTACCGCCGGCGCTCATCAATTCTTGTAATTTCGTCTTCGTTTGAGTGTAAACATCGCTCATCACCGTAGGTGACAAATTGAGGTTTTGGCTCGGTTGTTTACCTGCGATCAACTGCTGCATGATGAATTCTTCGAATTTCGCGTCCAGCGTTATTGCGATGATCTCCCCCTTTTCGTCCGTGTACATATGGCTGATGGATTCAGAGAGGGCCACCCTGACGTACTCGCTCAAGACATCCGGATCTTTGGTTAAGGCGCCGCGATCGGCCAACGTTTCAAGGATGGTAGGCAAATCACGGATCGGGATTCCCTCCTTCAAGAGGTTGCGCAGGACATTTTGGATCGTCCCAACCGTCATCAGGTTTGGCACCAATTCGTCTACGACAGTTGAGTGCTCATCCTTAAGGTTGTCCAGGAGCGCCTGGACAGCTTGTCGGTCCAGAATTTTGTAAGAATTCCGCTTCAGAATTTCCATCAAATGCGTGGAAACCACTGCTGAGGCGTCAACGACAGCATAGCCCTTGAGCTCAGCCTTTTCTTTTTGTTCGGCATTAAGCCAGTAGGCAGGCAAGTTGTAAGTCGGGTCAATCGTTTTGATCCCCTGGAGATCGTCGCCATCGGCGTCAGGCGCCAAAGCGAGGTGGTATCCCACCATCACTTCTCCGTTTGCCGTTTCATTTCCTTTTATCTTGACAACATACTCGGTGGAGTTGAGCTGGACGTTGTCACGAATTCGAATGGGTGGCACGACAATACCCAACTCCTGCGCAATTTGTTTGCGAATCATGGTGATGCTTTCTAACAAATCGCCGCCCTGGTTCTTGTCGATCAATGGAATAAGGCTGTAACCGATTTCTATTTCAAGTGGGTCTACGTGCAAATAATTCTCAATTTCGTCCTCAGCAACCGGTTCCTCCGGCACTTCATCAGCAACGGCGGCCTGTTCCTTCTTTTGAACAAGCTGGCCCTGTGCGACGTAGCCTATCCCAACGCTGGTCAAGCCCATTAGCATGAACGGAAGCGTCGGCAAGCCCGGGATGAGCGCCAGTAGAAGAAGGACGCCGCCCGAGATAAAGCTGGCGCGCGGTTTGGTAAGCATTTGATCCGTAAGCGATTCGGCCAAAGTCGTATCTGTGGCGGCACGCGTCACGATGATGCCCGCCGATGTTGAAATCAAAAGCGCCGGAATCTGTGAGACGAGACCGTCACCGACAGTCAGAATCGTGTATGTCTGCAGGGCCTCTGTCAGGCTCATGTCCAACTGGACAGCGCCGATGATGAGCCCACCGATAATGTTGATTACCGTGATCAAGACGCCGGCGATGGCGTCCCCGCGGACGAATTTGCTGGCACCATCCATGGCGCCATAAAAGTCAGCTTCCTTGCGAATTTCTTCTCGCCGCTTTCTGGCTTCAGTCTCATCAAGAAGACCCGCATTCAGGTCGGCATCGATGGCCATTTGCTTACCCGGCATGGCATCCAGGGTGAAGCGGGCGGCAACTTCTGCAATGCGGCCTGAGCCCTTCGTAATCACCACAAAATTGATGATAACGAGGATAACAAAAACGACCAGGCCCACGACGTAATTTCCTTTTACGACGAAGGTTCCAAACGCTTCGATGACGTTCCCGGCAAAGGCTTCGCCCAAAATCAAGCGCGTTGAGGCTATGTTGAGAGAAAGGCGGAAGAGCGTCACGATCAGGAGTACGCCCGGGAAGACTGAAAACTCCAGCGGCTTCTCGACATACATCGGTACCAGAAGAATCATGAGTGAAATCGTGATATTGATCGCCAGAAGAATGTCCAGGAAGAAACTGGGCAAAGGAATGATCATGAAGAGAATAATCGCAACGATGCCAAGAGCAACGAGGATGTCGGTTCGCTGTTGGATGAAAATTAGAAACTGGTGTCTCTTCATGCTGGTCTGGTCCATCAAAATGGGCTGCGAATGTTCCTTGTCGTTCGCATATCGCTCGCCGGCGTTTGCCAAGAAATGAATCTGGGTGGCATGGCGCCGGGCCGCTTTTTAATACTGCTAACTGCGTCTGGTGTCAATTACGCCTGTGTCGCAGTTGATAAACATGAGCAAAAACTTCCGCGACGGCCTGAAACAGAGCCGCTGGCACTTGAGCACCGATCTCGCACACCTTAAACAAGGAACGAGCAAGGGGCTTGTTCTCAAGAATCGGAATATGGTGTTGCGTTGCTATCTCTTTTATTTTCTCGGCAATAAGTCGTTCACCCTTCGCTAATACAATCGGCGCGGCCATGGCCGATGGATCATATTTTAAGGCGACAGCCAAATGAGTCGGGTTCGTAATCACGACATCCGCTTCCGGAATTTTTTCCATCATGCGCTGGCGAACCATTTTCAACTGCATGCTGCGAATCGCACTCTTGATCTGTGGGTTGCCTTCAGACTGAACTTGCTCATCCTTGACATCCTGTTTGGTCATGCGCATATCTTTCTTGTGCTGCCATTTTTGATAGGCAAAGTCCAGGATGGTAAGAACCAGCAAAAAGCCAAGAATTTTGACGGCCACAACATACACTGTCGACCCAATCACCTGCACGATATTCTCAACTTCCGCATTGATCAGGAGAAAAAACTTGTCTTCAAGAGAGACGATCGCGTAATAGGCGATCGTGCCGATGATACAAAGTTCGAAGATGTTCTTAGCAAGGTCAACAAAGGCCCTGGTGGAAAACAGGCGCTTCAGTCCGGACACGGGGTTCAATTTCGAGAAATCCGGCGTCAAGGGCTTCCATGTTAGGAGGAAGCCAAATTGTGCCACATTCGTGGCGACACCTGTTATCATAATGACGCCCACCAGAGGTAGCAGTAACATCGCCAATGACTTTACCCCAAGTGTAACATAGTACTGCAAACTGTTAGCAGAAATAGTGTAATCGCTTACCCCCTGATAATAGACCCGGAAGCCATAGCTCAGTTTGTCAAGAATTTCTGCACCGAGGAAGCTGAGCGACAGAAATGCCGCCAATAGAAGGACGACAGAGTTGAACTCGGGGCTCTTGGAAACCTGTCCTTTCTCACGGGACTCCTGTTTCCGCTTTGGAGTTGCCTCCTCTGTCTTATCTTGAAAGGAATCCGCCATTACTGCATCATTTGGATAGGACTAATGCTCGAAGAGCTCAATGAAAGGCTTCACAATGACTGGGTCGAACATTCTCTCACGGTTTTCCCGAATAAAATCAAGGGCATAGTCAAAGCTATGCATGCGCCGATGTGGACGGTCCGAGGTCCATGCATCAAAAAAATCCGTCAATGCGATAATGCGTGAGAACTCGTGAATAGAGTTACCCTGCAAGCCCTTTGGGTAACCTTCCCCGTCGAATCTCTCGTGGTGCTGCACCGATGCCACCGTTGTGATGCCATCGAAAGCACAATGCCGCACGAGGTGTGTGAAGCCTTTTGTGGTATGTTCGTGTATCTGGGCGATCTCCTGATCGTCTAATTGTTCGCTCTTGTAAAGAATGTTGTCATCTATGAATTCCATACCCAAATCATGGATGAGAGCGGCAATAACCAGGTTAAGGAGGCGTTTGTCGTCAAACCCGAGTTTCTGTCCGACGTGAATCGAGTAGACGGCTACATTGACGCAGTGTTGGTAGAGGTAATCATTCTGGCGCTTTAACTCCCAAATCTGCGGTGATGCCATCGCGGAATTTGTGACATGTACCAGAATGGATTCTGCGAGGGATACAATGTCTTGCTTGGCTTGTGCAGCGAGATCGCGGTCTTCGTGACACAGCTTGCGAAAAATCTTCTTCAACACGTGCGGGGCGGTGGCCAGCAAGCGGTCCGAACCGAAAGGACCCTTCTCCGCCGTTTCGGAGGGATTGAGGAGAAAAATACTCTTGTAACCGCTCTCCTCAAAAAAATCATAGTAGCGCGAGGTTATCTCGACGCCCTTGCGGAGTAAAAGGTTACCGACCGGATTGTATAGATTCTGTCCGAGTCTTCTTCCGATTACGTCCCGGTCTAGTTGTTGGATTTCTATTGTCAACACGTGATCCTTCAGTCAACGAATCGACTTCTAAATGGCCGTCCTACGGCTGAAAAAATTGCAAGAACTTCTCAACAATACGTTCGTCAAACTCCTTACCCGCATCCTCTTCGAGATAGGAAATGGCATCTTCTATGCTGTGAAGACGGCGCCAGGGCCGATCCGACGTGTAGGCATCAAAGAAATCGGCCAGGGCGATGACTTTGGCGTATTCGTGCATCTCTTCACCCATCATTCCCTTGGGGTACCCGGACGCGTCCATGCGTTCATGGTGCTGCAAGCAGACGATGGTTACCGTTCCTTTGATAAAGCAATTCCGGCCCAAATGCTGGAAGCCAAGAATGGTATGTTTGCGCATTTCCTCGATTTCCGCTTCGTCGAGGCTGTCTGGCTTCTGCAGGATTTCCGGATTAATAAAGAGCATGCCAAAATCGTGTAGCAGAGAGGCAAGGGCCAAATCGAAAAGCTTGAGTTGATGATAGTGCAAGCTCTGCCCCAGCAAGATTGAATAGGCTGCGACATTGATAGCGTGCTGATAAATATAGTCTTCGCCGCGTTTCAGGTCTAAAATGTCGGGCGGCGTCGCCATCTTCACGTTTACCTCTCTGATGAGGGAATCAGCCAGGGCGCTCAAATCCTTCTTGCCATTTGAAACTTCGATCTTATCCTTACTCAGAAGCTTGGCGTAGATGTTTTTCAAGGTGATAGGCGCCGCGGCGCGACTCTTTTCGGACAGGATGTGTCCGGAGGAATCCAGGATGTCCGCGTGCCCGTGCTGCAAGAGATAGAGGCTCCTGTATCCGACCTCCTGTATTTTGCGATAGTGAAAATCGCGAATTTCAGCACCCATACCAAGCAGCAGGCTTCCCTTCGGACTAAATAGTTTTTGTCCAAGTCGTTCGCCGATTACTGATGCGTCCAATTCTGCAATTTGCAAATCCATAAATTCACTCCTAGAAATAGTTCACTATGCCACTCATGTCTTGCTGCCACCCAGCCAAAGTCGTGGTAAAGAAAGTGTAGAAAATGGGTAACGAAGCGATGATGATCAGGAGCCCTACCCCCAGGCGCACCGGAAGTCCGATGAAAAAAATATTCATCCTCGGAACGATGCGGGCCATGAGGGCCATGCAGGTCTCGATCAGAAACAGGGTGGCCATCGTAGGGGCCGCGAGTTTAATACCGGTAACAAATAACTGATTGAACATCATCAACATTTTCGATTTGGCAGCGTCCTTTATTAAGCTTAGACTGTAAACGGGTACGACTTCAAAACTCTTATACAACGCCGCAATAATCATATGATGGCCATTGAGGGTTAGAAAAAACACGATAGCCATCATCGAATAAATATTTCCAATCGGTGTAACTGGCTGACCATTGTCAGGATCGATGAGATTGGCAACCCCGAGTCCCATCTGGGTGCTGATCAGTCGACCGGCAAACTGGAAGCTCTCGAAAATAAACTTGGCGTTAAAGCCCAGAAACAACCCGATTGCGACCTCCTTCATAGCCAGAGGCCACATTTGCAACAGCGACAGCCTCTCCAGTTGGTGACCTGTGCGCAGAAGTGGCAGCACCGCTACGGTTAGTAGCAAAGCCAGGAACACCCGCACACGAACGGGCACAGAAGAACTTCCAAGAACCGGAGCAATGCTCAAAACAGCCGCGATTCGTAGGAAGGCAAGCAGAAAACCAATGAACTGCTGCTCAGAAAGCCCGATAACGTCGCTTAACATGGGTCGCCTGATGCTGTAAGTTGTCCGCAAGCGTTCAGATCCTTTGTCAATTCGAAATCAAGCTCATCTGCGAAAACATGTTTCGCATGAAATCGGTCAAAATCTCAATCATCCACGGCATCAGAAACAGAATAACCAGGATCACCACCGCCATTTTCGGAATGAACGTCAGCGTCATTTCCTGGATCGACGTTACAGATTGAAAGATTCCAACGATGAGGCCTACAACCATGCCTGATATCAAGATTGGGGCGGTGACGACTATTGCTGTTTTTACAGTCTGTTGGCCCCAGTATAGTACAAATTCGGTTGTCATGTCTCTTGCCTTTAGTTTGTTAAAATCCTGAAACCACCGACTGAACCACCAAATACCAGCCATCTACCAGCACGAACAATAATATCTTGAAGGGCATCGAGATCATGATCGGAGGCAACATCATCATGCCCATGGACATTAGAATGACGCCAACGATCAAGTCAATCAGAAGGAGTGGCAGATAAACCACAAAACCTAGCTGGAAAGCGATTCGTAGTTCACTGATGATGAATGACGGCACAATAATGTAAGTGGGTAAATCTGATGCGGTTTTGGGGCGCTCTATTTTTGCCAGCTTAACAAAAAGCATCAGGTCCTTCTCACGCACCTCTTTTAACATGAATGTTCGGACCGGTGCCATGGCATTCGTGATGGCTACATCCTGGGAAATCTTGTCCTTCAGGAAGGGTTGAACACTCTTCTCGTTTATTTCGGTGAGAACGGGCTGCATGATGAAAAAAGTGAGAAATAGGGACAGTCCGACGATGATTTGGTTGGCAGGAGTCTGCGGTGTCCCTAACGCTTGCTTGAGAAAATGGAAAACAATGACCAGCCGTGTGAAGGAGGTCATCATGATGGTAATGGCTGGCGCCAGAGTCAAGACAGTGATCAGAAATAGAATTTGGATCGCCAGCGAGGAGTTCCCCTTGCCGCCATCTTTCGGAAACTCCACCGTCAACTTGGGTAAGGATTGTTGCGCCCAGACGGAATCAACGATGCCTACGCAGCAGACGAACAGGAGCGCGCCGATCAGAATCAGCTTAACCAATCTTTTTCTTTCTCTGGTCATCTGTTGCCCATGAGATTGTCGAGGGCTTTCTTGAAATTCGGCTGCGAGGGGTCTTTATTCTCGAGCAGCGTCTTTTTCAACTCATCCCCTAACTGTGCCACCGGGACTTCGAGGAGGACATTCATGCGATCGGCACTCAGCCCAAGCACGAGCAGGTGGTCGAGCACCTGCACGACACAAACAGATTTGCGCGGCGCTATCACGCTGGTACCCAATAGCCGGGCGGAAAAAGCCTTACTTGGCCTGATGTTGCCATAAGCGCTCTTGCGATAGATTCTGAGTGCTATATAGAGAACCAAGGTGAGGAAAGCCAGTATGCCGATAGTCTTGAAAAGAGCACCGTACACATCCAGGCTGTCGACAGCAGTGGGAGGAAGAAATATCTGCGAAGAGTCCGCGGGCTGCGAAATGGAAGGGACTTCGGCTTGAGATTTGACTTCCTGTGTCGCAAGACAGCTTTCCGTACTGAGGGCAATGATAAGCAGCAAAGCGCTTGCGAAGGTCCGGCGCATCAGGTCGCTCTCTTAAATCTGTCTTTGCTCAGCAGTTTTGTAACGCGGACGCCGAAATGGTCATCGACCACGACAACTTCCCCTTCGGCTATTTTGCTCTGATTGACGTAGATATCGACCGGCTCGTCAGCGATCTTGTTGAGCTCTACCAGGGACCCTTTTCCCAGACCCAGGACTTCGCCGAATTTCATCGAACGTCTCCCCAACTCAACCGTAATGTCCAGCGTCACATCTATAAGGAGATCAAGGTTTTGCGGCACACTCGCGGGATCGAAAGGCGTGTCGGGCGTTTCATCGTCGTCGCCTTCAAAAGAGCCCTCTTCAAGTGCAGCCACCATGGCCGCCTCGGCGGCTATTTCTTCGGGCGATTTATTCGCTTTTCCGACAAGTTCTTCAGCCGCATCTTCCTCTTCGGTGCCTTCTGATTCGGCATCCGCCTCGGAATCACTTCCTTCTACTTCGGTTGGTGGGCCTTCAGCCTCCGCAGCGCCCTCAGGTGTGTTCTGGGCCTCTTCTTCCGGCTCCTGCTCATCATTCGTTTCTGGTCTTTCGTCGGCCATGCGTCAAATCCATCCGGTTGTGCGTTATGTGTCATCAAACGTTATTGTAGAATGTATTTCTTGAAAAAGAGCTTGCTGAATTTCCCTTGATCCATCTTGGCATTTATCGTCTCGATAATTTCCTCTTTCAGCCTGTTCCTGACCGAGACTTCCATTAATTCCTGCGCGGTCTTCTGAGTCAAAAGAGAAATAATCGCGTCGCGAATCCAGATTTCTTTGGAAGTAGCTTCTTCGACCACCATCGGGTCTTGTGTTTCCAGTCCCAACTCAACCACCAAATAGCGACGTCCGCCTGACTCAGCCGGGTTGATGACAATGTCGTTCAGTTCAAAGAATTGGCCCACTTCCAGTTTTGGTTTCTCCGGCGCAGCTTGCACCTCTTCAACCTCAGGCTTGAGCAAGACATTGAACACGACAAAATAAGCCACAGCCGCTTGCACCACAAGGATGACAGGGATGAGGGCAAACTTCAGCTTGCCGCCTTTGGCCTTCACTTCGTTATCGGTTGTTTCAGTGGATTCTTGATCTTTTTTGTCTTCTTCAGCCATTGTTTTTATTAGGTTAATGTCATATCTCAATCTTGAGTAGCACGCGGCGGTTTGCCGCACGATTTTCGGCAGATGTGTTGGGCTGCAGCGGTCGAAACTCGCCATAGCCAGCCGCAGACAACTTGCTCGGTGGCACGTTTTCCTGATCGACGAAATACTTTACAACCTGGACAGCCCGGTCGGTCGAGAGCTCCCAATTCGATGGATACTTTTCCGTGTGAATGGGCGTATCATCGGTGTAGCCTTCTACAACGATCTGCTTGGCGTCACGCAAGACAGTGCGCGCAATAATGGATAGGAACTTCGCAAAACTTGGTTTCACACTGGCGTTGCCAGGTTCGAAAAGCATACTATCGCGAATCTCGACGAACACCTGACCTTCGGACATGAAGACGTCGACTTTGTCGTTCAGCTTATTGTTATCGACGACCGAACGAAGCTTTTCCATGTGTTCGAGCACGCTCTTTTGTTTCATTGAATAGACACTTTGCGCGGACGGAGAGAACCAACTCTGCTCCGGTCGCAACATTTTCTGCACACCGAGGACCCCAAACGCACCTTTCAGCGACCCCATTGCCATCTTAAACTTATCCAATTCGAGCGTGGAAAAAGACATGATCAAAATAAAGAAACACATCAATAGGGTCATCATATCGGAAAACGTCGCCATCCACGCGGGGGCAGTTGGTGTATCATCCTCTTCCTCAGCCTGTTTTTGTGGCTCTTCGGCCATCTATTCTGCCTCTTTCTTGTCGGCTAGAAGACCGCGCTGTGACGGGGCAATGTATGATTGCAGTTTGTTCTGAATCACGCGCGGAGATTCTTCCGCCTGTACGGACAAGATACCCATCAAGAGCATTTCCTTGAATTGAATTTCCTGGTCGGAGCGCAACTTTAACTTGCCAGCCATCGGGATGAAAAACAGGTTGGCGAACAAGGAGCCGTAAAACGTTGTGACCATGGCCATCGACATGCCGGGTCCAACAGAAGAGGGGTCGGAGAGGTTCTGCAACATGAGAATCAGACCGATCAGCGTGCCCACCATGCCGAAGGCCGGACAGTAGCCGCCCATTGCCATATATATTTTTTGCCCCATCTTATGCCGCTCTGCCATGATCGCCAATTCGGCATGCATGATGCCGCTCAAGTCTTCGGCTTCGGTGCCATTGACGACGTGCTGTAAGGTGATTTTCATGAAATCCTCATCGACTTTGTCGAGATCCTCTTCGATCGCCAGGAGGCCGTTCGTGCGAGCCTTCTTGGAAATGTCGACTATCTGTTGGATATAGGACTCTGGTGCCATCGCCTCTTCCTTCAAGGTTTTCTTGGTTATGGTCATCAACCCGACCACATCCTTGAAAGGAAAATTGACCAACGTCGCGGCGATGGTGCCGCCGACAACCATGATGAAAGATGGAATGTCAATAAACGGTGCGATGCCGCCACCCATGAGCATCGAAACTGCCACCAAACCCAACCCTGAGACAATGCCGATGATCGTTCCCTTATCCATTGCTGCGTGTTTCTCTCCTTGATATTTCTCAGTGCCAGGAGTCAGCATCCTGGCACTGATATTTCAAATTATGTTAGCGTGACGACTACCTCTTCAGTTGCGTCACTTCTGCCAGAAATTGATCACTGACGGTGATCACCCTGGCATTCGCTTGAAAAGCTCTCTGCGCAATGATCATTTCAGCGAACTCCTGGCCCAGGTCCACATTTGAAGCCTCCAGTGTCGTCGATAACACCGAGGTCGAAAAATCTGTTCCGGCCTTGCCGACAATGGGAATCCCAGTGCTGGCAGAGGTCTCGTAAATATTGTTGCCCACGTGCGCCAGCCCCTCAGGATTGTTGATCTTCGCAAGAGCAACTTGAGCGATCAGCCTGCTCTTGCCGTTTGTAAACGCGCCAAAGAGGCGGCCCTGCTCGTCGATCGCAAACGAGTTGAGTGACCCTTTTGCTTGCCCGTCCTGAAATGGCAAATTGACAGCAGACGTGCCGGCAAATTGTGTTAGACCGCTGAAGCCGGTTGAGTTCTCTAAATCCAGGTTCAACCGAACTACCTCCGCACCGTTAGCTGGGTCAAATTCAAAGGTGGATTCTCCATTTGTGTAGGTCACTGTTTCAAGCGTGCCATCGGCTGCGAAATTCAAAGTGCCAGATGACCCGGCATTTATTATTTCGTCACCTGGGAACGAGACCTGAAATGTCCATTCACCCGGATTTTCGGTTTTGCTAAAAGTAAGGTCCATCGTGTGGCTCGAACCAAGGCTATCAAATACCTGAATCGATGAAGACACGGTCGGAATGTCACCGGCAGAGGTCATGACGAAGCTGGGCAAACTGATGACGCCGGTGTTGCCTGATGCTGCGCTCAGCGTAATGGATGATTTGCTTTTATCCGGCGCGTCGTCTGTCAGCACAATTTGGCCGTCTGCATCCAAGGTCGCGGTAGACCCGGTAAAGGCAGCGTTGATGCTGGCAAGCAGATCATCGACCGTCGTACCATCGTTTGCGGCACCAAAGGTAAACGAACTTGTTACAGCCGAACCATCAGGTTCCGTTCCGGTTATGTTGATAATGTCGCCGTCCTGCAGCGTGGCGGTCGTTTCTGTCAAATCGTTAAGATTGCTCGTGCCAACCGCGACATTGCCGCTCACCGAGTCCGTCAAGACCTGCACAGTCGTCAAAATCTCGCGCGTCGGTGCAGCGGTCGCGTCCAGATTGCCCGCGATTGAAACATTTTCCGTGGCGATGGCAGGAGAAATCACGGTGCTGTCCAGAGTGATGTTGCCGACCGGTGTCGTATCGGAGATGTCTCCTCTGAGGTCAGCGGTCCATCCTCGGACAAAAAGACCACCTGAAGTGACAAAGCGTCCGTTGCCGTCGAAATGAAAATTGCCGGCCCGCGTAAACATATCTCGCGCCCCGTCGTTCACGACAAAAAATCCGTCGCCGTCCAGACCGAGGTCCGTGGATTTACCGGTCGCTTCAAGCACGCCTTGTGAGAAATTGCGTTCTACGCCGCCGGTTCGTACCCCAAGCCCGACGAAAACACCATTTTGCAGACCCCCTGTTGCCGAGGCGCCCGCCGGCCGGACCAATTGACTCAGCTCCTCTGCAAAATTGATGCGGGATGCCTTGAATCCGACCGTACTCACATTCGCGATGTTGTTACCAATCACGTCCATTTTCGTTTGCTGATTTGCCAATCCGGAAACACCGGAAAACAGTGAACGCATCATGTTGCGGTCCTCCAACTGTTAGAAATGAGTAACTCAAAAATCCACTGCTTCAATCGTTCCACAGTGGCGGACCTCCCATGATGGGTCCGGTCCAAATACAAGCTAAATAAGTAAAGCGCTGTCGATGTTGGTGAAAACACGGTCCTTCATATCCCGACCCGTATCCAGGGCCGTTATGACCGTCTTATTTTCAACACTGACAACGAAGGCCAAATCTCCCATTAACAATAGCGACTCTTTGCCGCCTTTCTCACCGACTCTGCTAACCGCCTGGTTTATTTTGGCCATGTCGTTTTCAGTCAAGACAATGTTTCGCGTCGCCAGGCGCTCTGCAGCATGTGATGAAAACCTGACAGGCTGCGTCCGTTTCGCTATCTTGTTTTGTAGAATATCATCAAAAGAGCCGCCGCCGATTTTAGCCCCGGGTGGCACGGGCGCACTCCGGCCAATTTGTTGAAAATGAGCGATCTTTTGTAGTTCGGCGGTTTTCATCTCTTCACTACCTACGCTTTGCGGTGAAATTGCTGTCGCCGCCCTCGCCACCGTTTCCTATTTGGATAACACTACCGAGGCTTACGTTCAAATTACCGAGCACCAGAATGGCGCCGCCATCCTGATAACGAATACCAGTAATTTCTCCCACAATAAATTCCTGGGAGGGGATGGCATTTCCGTCGACATCTTCCGCCTGCACCGAAAATTGGTATTTCCCTTCGGCAACTTGATTACCGCTGCTGTCCTTGCCATCCCATTCAAATTTCTGGTCACCGGCGACTTTCTGTTCCAGCTCAACCGTCTTGACGAGGGACCCGTTGGCATCCCGGATTTCGATTGTCACTTTTTTCGCGGCCGCACCGAGGCTGAAATTGATGTCGGCACCCTTGCCTTCGCTCACAGCGACGACATTGCCGGCTGCGCGCACGGTTTGACCGATCAGGGTGGTGGCCATCGTGTTGTTGATTGCCTGGTTCAAGAGCATGTCTGATTCGATGCCCTGGCCCAGACTGTCATTTATGTTTTGCAGTTGCTCCAGCGAGCTAAACTGCGCCAACTGAGTAGCGAAATTTTCGCTGTTCACAGGATTGATTGGATCCTGATTTCTGAGTTGGGTGACCAGGATTCTAAGAAAATCCTCTTTACCGAGTGCCGCGTTGTTCGTACCGAACAGACTCTGACTCGGTTGTGCGTTAATAGCAGATATCGGGTCCATCTGTTGCCTCCTGATGTTCGTTAGTAACGTGCCGAAAAAAGGCCGGCAGGAAAAATACGATTTGTCGATTCCGGTAAATCATCGATGCTTATGCCCAAATCTCAACGGATCGTTGCCCGCCAGAGTGATTGCGAATCAAACGTTGCATAACAGCGTCTCGAGCACCCCTTCGTTGATGTTGTTCCTCTCTGCTTTGACCCTGTTCTCCAAACTTGAACCCATCTCGGCGGGCGTGCTGCGAAAAGTCCTGAAACTGTTGTCCATCCTGCCTGTGATCGCGAACCGCAACATCCAATCTACCTATGTCCAGTCCGACTTTGCCCATCTGGTCAAGAAAGGGCCGCAAATGGTTTTGCAGCATCCGGCGTGTCTCCTGCGACTCGACCTGAATTTCGATATGAATTTTTTCCAGGTGCCGAACAGCATCCACGGAGATTCGCCCAACGTTTTGAACATGGACTTCGATAGCCAACTTGTTGTTGCCCAGATGCAGTTTTTGCTCGGACAGTTCCACGATTTTCTGCACGGCCTCACCAGCAGTGGCTGCCGTTAGCTTGCCCACGGCGGCGTTCGCGCCCGCAAGCTCTGGCCCCTTACCTGCCCCCTGGCCAGGCACCGCAAGCGGTGCGTCCTGTCCCGATGTCTGCCCGAACCGACTCGAAAGGGTCTCGGAGAACGCACGACTATCTTTGTTCTTGCCATGTGTATTCAAGAGCCCGCCACCCCCTTGGGCACTAGGTTTCCCGTCATCACGTCCGGAAGACTTATCATCGGACTTGTCCTGCGAGTGTGCCTTCGGCCCGGTGCCATCCGGTGCGTCAGCGGACGATTCTTCCAAATTGACACCGTTTGCGGTCGACACTTTTCCGTCCTTAGGGAGGCCAGCGTGAGCTTCGGCCTTAAGCACAGAAATGCCGGCCACTTTGACGCCGTCCTGTGTAAGTTGCTTCAGAAACGGCGTCATTTTTTGCTCCAGAATGCGTTGTGAGTCGTCATGAAATTTCTCCGCCTGGTTCACTTCCACAGCCTGCAGCTTTGCTCCTTGCAGTTTGGAGGCCAGTTCCTTGAATTCGCGTGTGAACTCACCCTCCTGATATTTTGAGGCACCCCGCGTACCACCTAGGTCATTGGCCTGTTTCGACACCCTCTGGTTGCGCGGTCCTTTCTCACCTCGCGTTTTGCCGCGGGCGGCTGTGCCCGGCTGGATGTCTTTCGCATGCGACGTCTGACTCTCGTTGCTATTTTGGGTTTTCCCGTGCGCAATTGCTGACAAGTTGACCAGGAGCAGACCTCTCATCCTTGCAGCTCTAAGTGCCGCTTCTTCCTCTGCCAGGCGCACCGAACGGGTAGATTCGTCTTCACTTTCAGGCGAGGATATTGCTTCCTCTTCCCGTGCCGATGAAGCAGGGCTCTCGGAGATGTGAGGACGGGCTTCATCTTCGGGTTTCGTGTATGCTTGTTCGATCATCTGCGCGAAAGCGGTATCCTGTGCGCCGTAATTGGCGCCATCGCTGGGTAAGGGCAAGACGGGCCCAGGTGATATGAGGCTGTTGTCAGGTAGACTTGTCAGCATCTAAATCCTCTTATGTCCGATCAGTTTTCAGCAACCTTCGTTAAGATCTTACCGGCCCGTTCCGGTGAGATAGCATCAATGATTTTCGACCTATCTTTCGCCTTGGCCTTTTCATAAAGAATTTGCACAATGTTGTCCGAAAGGTTCTTCAAGACCGGCTTGAGGGATTCAACCTTCATCGTGGCCAGCACCTTTGCCATTTCCTGCAATTTCTTCTCGTCTTGCCGTTTACTAAATTTTACTGTAGCCTTCTGTTGTGTTGTGACCTTCTGCTTCAACTCCTCAACCTCTCTGGAAAGAGCACCGATTTGGCTCTTCTGCTTCGTGATCTGACTGTCACGGTCTTGCAGTTGTGAGACATACTCTGTCAGCTCCGTGAGAAGACCCTCCACAACAACTGCCAGTGAGTCAATGGTTTCAGTGTAGCTTGAATCTTTGACCGCCGCGTTGTGGTGATATTTGGTATAGTTGAGAACCGGCACATCGTTGGTCTTTTCGACGATGTTGTCCTTGGCAAAATACATTCCCAGGAGCAGGGCTATGAAGGACATGAAATAAAACGAAATCCAGAGCACCATTTTCATTGCTTGGTATTCCCTTAGTAAGTCTCTCGTCTCATCGCGATTTCATCCAGGAATTGCTGCTCAAGAGACGTTTGCGCGGCACGAAATGCCTCTGCGTTTTTTTCTTCAAGCTTTTCGAGCGCCTTCTTTTCCTGGGTCGCTTTCAACAGGTCTTGTCGTTTCGCCTTAACCTCTCCCTCAGTCTTGACAACCTCGCAGCGTTTATCTTCAATTTGATCTGTTAGCGTGGCGAGGTAACTGTGGCGGGCAGAAAACGTGTTCGCGTTACCCTTGCGAATGCCGTCCATTCTATCCGCAAAATGACTTTTCTTGTCAAGCAAGGAAGCGAGTTCCTCTTGTCGTTGCATCAGGCTGGTCATGGCAACAGACAATATTTTTTGCTTTTCTTTCTCGATGATGCGCCTGACATCGAGAACTCTTTGTAACCGGAATCTGCCGTTGCTCATGCCTCTGCCGCCGGCTTAGTCCGCGCGAATTCTTCAGCTAACTCGTAACTGCTAAGACTCAACCTGCTGACATGGTCATGAGCCTGACGCAAACTGGTTTTCTCAAACATGTCCTGTCGCTGGAAATTGGTGATATCGTCGATCATGGCCAGAGCACAGTCGATCCGCCGGTTGCTGCCGGGGGCGTAGGCACCGATGTTAATCAGGTCTTCAGCGTCGTGATAAACTGCCAGTAATTCCTTGATCGCATTCGCATGTGTAACATGGTGGCTCTCACAGACGTCCACCATGACCCGGCTAATACTTTGCAAAACATCCACAGACGGATAGTGACCAGCCGAAGCAAGCTTGCGGGACAGAACAATGTGGCCATCCAGAATGGAACGAACCGTATCGGCGACGGGATCATTCATGTCATCACCTTCCACCAGTACCGTGTACATGCCGGTAATACTGCCCCTGGCAAAATTGCCGGCCCGTTCAAGCAAGCGTGGCAACATAGCAAACACCGATGGTGTGTAACCTTTCGTTGTCGGGGGCTCTCCTACCGCCAACCCGACCTCTCGCTGGGCCATGGCCACACGCGTCAGGGAATCCATCATCAGGAGAACGTTGAGTCCCAGGTCTGCAAAATACTCCGCAATGGCGGTCGCGACCATGGCACCCTTGACACGAACCAGGGCCGCCTGTTCGGACGTCACGGTCACCACGACAGAGCGTTTCAACCCTTCCTCGCCCAGGTCGCGTTCAAGAAAATCACGTACCTCGCGGCCACGCTCTCCGATTAAGGCGATGACGTTGATGTCTGCGTTACTGTTGCGTGCCAGCATGCCCAACAAAACACTCTTGCCTACGCCACTGCCGGCGAAAATCCCGAGTCGTTGTCCGAGGCCGCATGTCAACAGGCCGTCCAGAACCCGGACCCCGGTTGTGATCGGTTTGGTCACGCGTTCCCGTGTCAATGCGTTAGGCGGCATGTTGTGAACAGGCCGTCTCTCCCGACAATTGAGCGGTCCCTTGCCATCCATGGGCCTGCCTGTCCCATCCAGGACCCGACCCAGAAGTTCGCGGCCAACTCGCACAGAATACGGCTCATCAAGCAGGTCAACGGTGCTGCCGGGTTCGATACCAGCCGTTACATCCAGCGGCATGAGCAGGACTTTTTTCTCTCGGAAACCAACCACCTCAGCCTGAAGTCGTTTTCGACCCCTAACGATGATGTGACACATATCACCGATCGACACCTGCGGACCCGCCGCTTCTATAACCAGGCCCACAACCTTTTCCACCTTACCCAGGCGGCGGTAGGAAGGGCACTCCTCGAGCCGGTCAAGCTGCTTCGCGCACCAAAGACTGGTGCCACGATCGAGCGCGCGTGGTTCGATTGCGCCGGTCTCAGTTACCGTCTCACCCTGTCTGTCAGGTCGTGCTGCCAAACTCATTATTTCCTAAAATAGGTTTCAATTTGTTTTAACTGAGCCATGAAGGTTGCATCCAATACGCCAAAATCTGATTCGACCAAACACTCTCCAGGCCTGAGGGACAAGTCATCAACGATGGAAAGAGCCGCACCGGGCAGCAAAGCTTGAATCTTCTGGTTCAGCCCTGTCAGCATGCCGGCCGTCTCCGGGTGAACGCGAAATACATAGGTGGCTGATTTGGCGAATTGGTTGGCCACGTCTTGCACCAAATCCATCACCTTTGTCCTGTCCAGCTTAACCTGTCGCATCGGTTCGGATCCGAGTATTCGCTCAACTATTTTGAAGGTAAATGTGATCATAAAGTCCTGTGCTTCTTTCAGCAATGCTTCTTGCTGCTCTTGCACTTGTGCCACGATCGCCGTGAATTGATCGATGCTTGGCTTAATCTCATCGACGCCCTCCTGGTAACCTTGCTTGCGACCGACCGCCAGGCCTTCCTCGTAACGCAGACGCTGCGTTTCGGCAAGCTCATGCTCCAGCTCTCTAATCCGTTGGGCCGAATGACTTAGCCTACCCGATGCATCGATCAAGGTCTGGCCGCCTTTTCCGGCGATGAGCACCTCGTTGAATTTCGGTATCGACGGCTCGCGGAAACCGCTCTTTTTCTCGCTCTTTATCAACATCCTATTCGACAAATTCTTCTTCTTGTGACCTGGTCAGAACGATCTCGCCACGATTTTCCAACTCGCGTATCTGCTCTACGATGCTCATTTGCGCTTCCTCCACTTCACGCAAGCGTACGGGCCCCAAAAATTCGATTTCCTCATTCAGAGATTCGGCTGCTTGTTGCGACATATTATTGACGATGGCATTACGTAATTCCTCGGAAGCCACTTTCAGGGCCATCGCCAGCGTGCGGGAATCAACCGACTTCAGTATTTTCTGAACATCCTTATCACGCAGCCGGAGCACATCCTCAAAAACAAACATTAGATTTTTTATTTCCGTGGCCAACTCCGGATCTTTTTGGACAACGACTTCCATAATTCCCTGCTCAACACCACGGCTGGTCGAATTGAGGATTTCGGCAAGCGCTTTGACGCCACCGCCCAAACTCTGATGCGTACTGATGCTACCGCCCATCTGCGTCGTCAACGCTTCTTCTATTTCCTGCAGCAAATCCGGGGATGTTTTACCCAATGTCGCCAGGCGTAAGGCGACCTCGCCCTGTAAGTTGGTCGACAACTCACCCAGAATGCCCGCGGCCTGGTGGTATTTCATGTTGGCCAAAATGAGTGCGATAGTCTGCGGGTGTTCTTTCTGCAGATAGTTTAGCAACTCATTTGGCGGAATGGACTGCAACAGTCGAAACCCACTGACTTCAGTGGCAGCTTTCACCTTTTTCATCAAGGCGCGAGCTTTTTCGAGACCAAAAGCATTTTCCAGCATCTCTTTCGCATAACTAGCTCCCCCCTGTGTGACATACTTCGCAGCCATCATCATTTCATAAAATTCCTGGAGAACCTCTGTCGCCGTTTCGGAGGAGAGGTTCTTCATCCTCGCGATCTCGACGGTCACTTGCTCCATCTCGAATTCGTCCAGATGCTTCAGGATGGAGGCTGCGTTATCCATACCGATGGCGATCAGAAAGATGGCCGTTTTCTGCAGACCGCTAAGCTCTTCGTATTTCAGCTCAGCCATGTCTACTCCTCATTCTCCACCAGCCAGTAGCGCAAGATTCTGGTGGTTCGATCAACTTCGTTCCCGGTAAAATCCCGTACTTCGCGGACTACCCTCTCTTGCAGATCTTGTTTCGATTTGGCTTCTTCAATCAAGTGTCTGCGTCGCTGTTCCTCAAGCTGTTCCTTCTTGTCTGCCACCGCACTTTGCTGCGAACCTGTCAATAGCAATTCGCGCTGCACTTTTAGATATTCGTCCAATCCCAGTTTCTTCATCATTCTTCGCATGACAAGCAAGACAACCGTCACACCCAAAATGCCAAGAACGATCTTGACATATTTCATCATCTTGTCTTCCTTGTCCATATCAGCCATTAACTGGGCTTCGCGTTCCGCAACGGACCGGTCGAATGCGAGGTGCTGCACTTGCACCTCGTCACCGCGGGATTCTGTGAAGCCGATCGCGCTCTTGACAATCGCGGTAATCTTCTGTAGCTCTTCGTCAGACCGTGCAACGGCTGGCTGTCCATCGCCCTGAATTACATCATTCACAAACACCGCGACCGACAGTCGTTTTATCGCACCCGTGCTGCCTTCAAAATGCTCCGTGACCTTATTCAACTCATAATTTGTGATCGTATTAGCGCGCTGGTACAGCGATGTATCCGTGTTCGTCGTCGTTTCTTCGTTCTTCTCCTCGCTCAAGACGGCGGAATTGTCGGGATCGACTTGTTCGGTTGTTCTGCTGACCTTTTCAAAATTGAGCTCGGCGGCAACGCGCACGATGGAGTTGTTCTCACCGAGTACTTTATCAAGCATTGACTGTGCCTTGTCGCTCAGATATTTTTCCGTCTTCTGCTGCAACTCTTGCTGGCTGGCAGTCATCCCCATCGCATCATCTCCTTGCTGCCGCGTCGTCAGAACGCGACCCTGGGTGTCCATGATGGTAACATTGCCGGCGTGCAGTCCTTCAACGCTGGCGGCCACCAGGTTTGCGATCCCAAGTACCTGCTTGCGTTCGAGAGCCGTACTGCCCCGAAGTTTCAGCACGACGGAGGCCGTTGCTTCATTCTGCTTGTCTTCAAATAGGGACGGCTCAGGCAGAACCAAATGCACGCGCGATTGCCGAACTGTTTCGATGCGGTTGATGGTGTTGGAAAGTTCTCCCTCCAGGGCACGTTTCAGGTTTACCTTTTGCATGAAATCCGTCAGGCCCAGATTGTTCTTATCAAACAATTCATACCCAACGGCCCCCGAGGAAATGAGATTCTGGCCGGCATACTTGATGCGAAGCTCATAGACATCGCGTTTACTTACGAAAAGCGTGCTGCCGCCATCCCCAAGTTTGTATGGGATATTATTTCCACGCAAGTCATCCAGGATTTTTGCCGTGTCGGCCGCATCCAGATTTGAATAGAGCAAGGCATACTCCGGACGATTGGCCCACACAAACAGAAGAATCATGAACGACAGGGCCATCACCGAAAATGCGGCAAACCATACCTTCTGCTTGGTACTAAATTTGTCTAGTTGCTCTTTTAGCTTGATAAGAATCAGACTGTTCACTGGTCACCCTGATAAAGTTAGACAGGCATTCTGGATAGTTCCTGATAGGACTCGATGAGCTTGTTTCTTACTTCAAGCAAGAATTGAAAACTGATTTGCGCCTCTTCGCCAATGGCCATCACTTCGTGCAGTTGGATGTCTTTACCAGCTACAAAATCCTCGATGGCCGCGCCCGAAGCATTTTGCAGTTCATTTACCTGTTCCATCATATTGCCAAGTGTTTCGGAAAACTTGGCCGTGTCCGGTTTGCTCTGGCTCGCACTTTTTTCTTGTTGAAGTTGTCCGGCAACGATCTGTTTGAGCGCTTCTACCTTAACCATCGCTTAACCCTCACTTAGATCTTAATATCAATAATTTGTCCCAGCTGAGCCGTCCGGGTCACCTTCGTACGGTCAGGATGGTAAAACTGAACTGACTTTGCCCGCAAAACCTCGATCGCATGCGCGAGTTTCTCTTCCCGATCTTGTCCTCCTACCGACGGGCGCCGCACGGCGGATGGCGCCTTCGGGGAAACCGTCCCGGACGTTGCCTGCGCTGGCAGCGATTTCTCTGCCTTCTGCCGTGGCGGGGTTGTGACAAGGGGCGTCCTCGGTTGTGGGTCCCGCTCAATCGTTGGAAACTGTGCAGGCTTAATCGTCGGCATCCTCACTCACCCTAAACTTGCAGGGACCTTTCGGCCATGTTCTTGGTGGCACCCATGACCGCGAGGTTGGCTTCATATGAGCGGCTGGATGAAATCAATTCCAGCATTTCGCTTACCACGTTGATGTTGGGATAACGTACAATGCCTTCCTCGTTGGCATCCGGATGCGACGGATCGTAAACGTCTCTGAACTGATTTGACTCGTTCACTTCAGTTTTGATTAAACTGCCGCCGCTTTGGTTGACCGATTCCGGAACATAGTGTGACTGAGCCATGTGCGTTCCGCTGGAGGTACGCATCTGCAGGCTGGCTGTACGCAGTGCGTGTGAAAAAGGCACTGCGGGAGAAATGTTCTTCCGGGTCATCAGTTTGCGACGATACGGCGTTCCGTCGATCGTCTTCGTGGTTTTGGCATTGGCGATGTTCTCGGCCGTAATCGCTAACTGACGCTTCTCGTTCGATAACGCCCGGGCACTTGTCTTGAATGTCGAAAAGAAATCGTTTATCTTGAGGCTCATGTCTGATTCTCCTAGGTTAATCTGCCTCGAATGCTGGTCTTGATACTGTCGTAACCGCCACGCAACATGCGAGCTACAAATTCAAACTTGATCTGGTTCTGGGCGAGTGCAGCCATTTCCTGCTCTATGTTGACCTTGCCTTCCGTGGCCTGTACCTGCCCCTCGATGGATTTCTTTTGCTGACCGATCACAATGTGCCTGGAGTCCGAGGTTTTGCCAATGGGTCGGTTCTTCTGCATCGCCCGCTGCAAGTCTCTCTCGAAATTGACCTTGAGGGGCTGGTAATTCTTGGTTTCGACGTTGGCAATGTTCTCAGCCACGGCTGTGTGCCGTTTAGAATAGGCATCCAGCGTTCGTCGAAGCAGCGGCGCCAATGTCTTGTCAAGTGGATTAAAACTCATGGTTCTCTCCCTTGTTAACACGCCCTTTCAGGCAACCTGCGTGCCAATGCCTTTGGCGATTTCCTGCCGCTGCATGGCGATGCCTCTATGTAATTGTTTTTCATGTTCTTCTGGTCCTTAGAGAAGATAGAACTTCTGCAGTCTTGTTAGCCGGAATGCTGTTGTTATATAGTAAAAAATACTAGTGCTATGGTAGTTTCTCCTAGGTACACTCAAGTCCGGGCAGGCTTGTGAACGGCGTGGTTTAGGTTAGGTCTTCTTAGGCCGCCGGCTCAAGCACAGAAATCGATTCTGATTCAAGCTCATACTGGATAATTTTGCTGCGCAGCGTTTTGAGCGTCACACCCAACACCGCGGCCGACTTTGTTTTGTGATAGCCATGACGCTTTAAGGTGCTTTCGATGAGACGTTTTTCCATTTCCTGGATCGATAGATCCTCATTGAAAAACGTTTGGTCTCGCAAACCGGGCAGCAGGTCAGCATCGGGGAGATAGTTGAAGATATCTTGCAGTTGAATCCTGCCACTCTCGCCGCAGCTTAACACGCAGCGCTGAATGAAGTTCTCCAACTCGCGCACGTTGCCCGGCCATTCATACTTGAAGAGGTACTCAAGCACATTGTTATCGACACTGGCAAGCGGTTTCGAATATTTTCTGGCGTATTTTGCGATAAAATGCTCACACAAGAGCGGGATGTCGTCCTTGCGTTCGCGCAAGGGTGGGATGACGATATTGAGCACATTCAGGCGAAAATAGAGATCTTGACGGAACCTACCCGCCGTGATAGCTTCCGCGACATCGCAGTTGGTGGTAGCCACGATACGGACGTCGGTCTTGCGCGTCTGATTGCTTCCCACTCTATTGAACTCCCCTTCTTGCAAAACTCGCAGCAATTTTGGCTGCAGGTGCGTCGGCATCTCCGTGACCTCGTCAAGCAGAAGCGTGCCTTCGTCGGCCTCTTCAAACACGCCCTTGAGCGTTCGAGTCGCTCCGGTAAACGCTCCTTTTTCATGTCCAAAAAGTTGACTCTCGATCAGATTTTCAGGAATGGAAGCGCAGTTGATCTTGATGAAAGGTTTGTTCCTTCTGGCACTATTGAAATGAATGCCGGAGGCGATTAACTCTTTGCCGGTGCCGTTTTCACTTTGGATGAAAACAGAGGCATCGCTCTCAAAGGCGATGTTCAGAGATTCGATAAGCGTTTTTATCTTGTCATTCTGACCGACAAAATTGGCCATCGAATAGCGCTCTTGTAAAGCTTGCTTGAGATGTTTGTTCTCTTCTTCAAGTTCACGGCTTTTGAAATAGCGTTCGACGCAAATCTTGATTTCGTCCAATGAGAAAGGCTTAGTGATGTAGTCGTAGGCCCCTTTCTTCATGGCTTCGACCGCATGTTCTATCGTTCCAAAGGCTGTGATCATGATCACAGCAGTTGCCGGTGCGGCCGATTTCACCTTTTGCAACACTTCCATGCCGGAGATATTTGGCATGCGAACATCGGTCAAGACCATGTCAAAACACTCGCGTTCTATCTCCTTGAGCGCGGCCTGTCCATCATCATAAAGCGTGACATCGAAGTGCCACTTACGCATGGCCTCTTCCAGCGATGAACCGATGAGCGGTTCATCGTCCACAATCAGAATTCGCTTGTTCATCCGGTTTGTCATATCAGTCAATGGGTAGAGTCATTTTTACGGTTACGCCAGCGTCTTCATTCGTCTCGATCCAGATTCTGCCGCCATGCCTTTCCAAAATGAGCCTTGACGTCGGCAGTCCCAACCCCATGCCATAGGTCTTGGTCGTATAGAAAGGATAGAATGGCTTTTCAGGATCGGGCGCCAGCAATCCCGCACCCTGGTCTTGAATCGCCAGGAACAGGTAAGTCCCTTGTTTGGCAAGCGTCATGACGATCGTACCGCCGTCGGGCATAGCGGTCAAGGCGTTGGCCAGGACATTTTGAATCGCCTGCAGCATCAATATAGGATCGATGGTCACGAAAAATGGGTCGTCTTGGCGGACGAACTGAAAATCATATGAGTGGGCGCCATCATCGAGGTATTCCGACTGGATGGTGTCGACGGCCCGTTTCAGAATGTCGCGAAAGTTGCAATCGATTTGCTGCAGCACAATCGGCCGGCTGAAGACGATCAGGTTCTCGACAATCTTATCGATTCGTTCGATACCATTCAGGATTCCCTCTATCTTGCGAGTGCCTTCTCCGCCAGGGTCTTCCGACAGCAACTCAACGAGATTTGCGATTCCCGCCAGCGGGTTTCGAATTTCATGCGCAAGATTGCCGGCTAACTCGACGAGATAGTCGCGTGGCACCGTTTCTGCCAGCCTGTACTCGTCTATCTGCTTGCTGATTTTTTCATAAGCCTGCTCGATGCTCGAAATGGAAGAATTGAAGCATTCGATGCTTTTCTCGATGTCGGCAAATGGGGATGTATCTTCTGGCGTCACGGGTCCTCGGGGCGCAATGATTGAGAAAACTGAGAAAATCGATCCTGTGAACTTCCTGGCTTAAATCCCTTATCGTCTCCCCGGGGGATGTACTTGACCCCGTAAATGCCATACCAAATAACGTTCTAACCAACTGTTAATCATATTGATATGGTATAAATTTCGGGAGATGGAAGTGGCCTTGTTGCAACAATGTATTATTTGATTATCGGCAAGGAATCGTGTGACTTGTTAGTGCGGAAGAAAAAAGGCAGCTTGTTCTTACAGGAAAGAAACGAATCGGCTCAAAACAAGGTGCCCCCGACAGAGCCCAAAAACTGTCGGCGGCACCGGACTACTTTGCTGCTGAAGAAAGACTAGCTACGCGCGGAACCGACCCAGTCATGCACCAACTTCTCCAGCACGTTGAGGGGAACAGCGCCGCTGGTCAGCACAACATCATGAAATTGACGGATATCAAAATCATCCCCCAATTCCTTCCTGGCGGCCTCACGTAACTCAAGAATTTTCAGCATGCCAATCTTGTAGGCAGTGGCCTGGCCAGGCATGACGATATGACGCTCCACCATCTTGATGGCGTCCCCTTCAGGGTTGGGGGTGTTCGTCGTATAATATTCAATCCCCTGTTCGCGTGTCCACTTCTTGGCATGAATGCCGGTGTCAACCACCAAACGGCAGGCGCGCCAGAGCTCCATCGCAAGACGGCCAAAATCGGAATAGGGGTCGGAATAAAACCCCATCTCCTTCGGAACAAACTCGGAGTAGAGGCCCCATCCTTCGACATATGCTGTGAATCCGCCAAACTTTCTAAATTTTGGAATGCCCTGTAATTCTTGCGCGATGGCGATCTGCATATGGTGCCCCGGAATACCTTCATGATAAGCCAGCGCCTCCATTTGATAAGTCGGCATCTCACTCATCTTGAACAAATTGGCATAGTAGGTGCCGGGCCGGCTGCCATCCGGCGCCGGACGTTGGTAAAACGCCTTCCCCGCCGACTTCTCTCTAAATGCCTCCACCCGCTTGACCACGATGTCCGCCTTGGGCATCGTGATGAACAAGTCTGGCAACTTCTTTTTCATGGTCCCAATCACGTCAACCGCTCTTGCCAAATATGTTTCACGCCCTTTTTCCGTCTCGGGATAGTAAAACTGTTTGTCGGTACGCATAAACTCAAAGAACTCTTGCAGCGACCCATCGAAGTGTACCTTTTTCATGATCTGCCTCATTTCATCATGAATGCGGTCGACCTCTTGCAAACCGATCTGATGAATCTCGTCCGCCGTGAGGTCGGTTGTCGTCACACGCTTGAGGGCGGCATTGTAGAAGGTCTCTCCATCAGGGAATTTCCAGGCGCCGGCGTCATCGTTCGACTCCGTTTGCAATTCAGTCAGATAGGCGACCAACCTTTCATAAGCCGGCACCACTGATCCTTCGATTGCAGATCCGGCTTTAGCGATCAAATCACGGCGGTCTTTTTTCGCCAACCCTTCAATGCCGGTCACTTTTGACTTGAAATCTGAGATGATTGTGTGGCCTGTAATGATGTTCTTACTGTCACGAAGGACATGGGCGAAAACAAATGTCGGTGGGATAATACCCTTCTCTTCGCGTGTTTTCAGATTGTCGATGAGCTGACCAAAAAGATCATCCACTTTTTCGAGGCGGGCAACATAGGCCCGGGCATCATCTATATCAGTTATTTTGTGCATGTTGATGAGGAAAGCAGGAACACGCGACTGCAGGCCGAACATCTGGTTAACGGGATAATTGTGGAATCGAAACTTGAAGTTGTCGACCTCTTCTTCAGACTGCAGCACAAACAGGTCGTAACTGATCTTCGCTTGCGCGTCCAGGAAAGCATAATTGATGTCACGCCGGAGGGTTTCCAGCTCCTTCCTGGTAATCTCGAGTTCCTTTTGCGCGTTTTCGTCCGAAATATCATCCCACTTGTCGTAGTCTTTCTTGATGCCGAGTGCCGTCTGTGTCATCGGGCTGCGGTCAACACTCTCGTTGAAAACTCGTTCAAAGAATGCGTTCGCTTTTTCGGATTCAGCCGCTATTTGCTCTTCGGTTGGCTGTTGCGCACACGCGCCCAGCAAGAGCAAGGCCATTAACGTCGGACAGCATATCCTGATCGGATTCATACGGGGTCCTCCCTATCGCGTAAAATGATGTTGATGAGGTATAAAAGCGGAGACAAAGTCTATTGCTTAGCTGATACGCCTGACGGTTCCCTAAAGTTTCTCTTACTCAGAACTATCAGAGCAAGAGCACATGTCCCCATATCGGTGCTCTACCAAAATGGGTGCGACCCGCTTGAGTTCACACGACAGCCGTCTCGTCGCTGCTGTCACTGTAAACACAGCGAATCATCGGCCGGTTTCCTGCTTGTTCGGGTCGCTCTTCCAGATCACGTAGGAATAAACGAAGAGAACAACGACCATGGTCAACACGCCTGGCGTAAGCACCTTGAAAAAAACGGAAACACCGAACAAAGTGGAGATCGTAAAAACACCCCCTAGCAAAACGAAGAGCCAGCCACCCAGCCGGTGCGTCTTGCTCCACGACAGCTCACTGGAGAGCGTCCAGGGAGTACGGATGCCGATGAAAAAATTGCTACGCAGCTTGCCCATGTAATTGCCGAGCACCATCATCATCAGGCCAGAGGCAAGACCGGACATGAACGGTACATCGACGCTCTTGCCGAGAGCCTTGGCTACCATTCCCAGGTGGACTGCAGCAAAGAACAGAACCGTGCCGACCCACAGCGCACCAAACGCTTTGTGAGAGAGTTTCAGATGCCGCGCCCGCGGCTCCAAAAACGGCAGAGCGGTGAAGAGAAGCGCGACGCCAGCGAGAATCAACGGCAGCATCAGCAGGCCTTCGAATTTGCCGCCGTATCTGTCGACTTCTCCCGTCAGGCTCCAATGCACGGGAATTCTGGCATCACGCGCCAGAAGATGCCATGCCCAGGCTGATGCTGCCAACATGATCAGCAAAACAAAACCACTCACCAGCAGCGGTGCCCGAAATCTTGTCATCTGTTCTCTCAGTCCACTCATCTTTTTTCTCCTTCAATTCGGAAAAGATTCAACAAGGAGAGCAACGCCTCCTCCAGCACAGACACATTGAGATGGTAGGTAATAACAGTGCCTTTCTTGTCCCCCTGGATCAACCCTGCTTCACGCAACACCGCAAAATGCTTGGAAAGCGTTGGTTTCGTAATTTCGAAATGCTCAGCGATTTCACCGGCCGTCATGTCTTTTTCCCGCAGCATAGCCATGATTTTACGCCTGGTCGAATCGGACAGAGCTTTGTAAACTGAATTCATGTGTCGATAGCCAGTCGTTATTTCGCTAATTAGCTAAATAGTAAACATTTGCCGTTTGATTGTCAACACTTTTTTGCGACAGCGCGCCGCTTTGCCGATTGATTGCGAGACCCCACTTCTTATGACTTCGGAAGAACTGCTTGAGGCCGGCTGCACGCCACATATCATCATATTTCGTTTGACATGCAACCGATTTATTGGTTAACTTAAGCTCAATAAATAGAAATTCTTATGGCACGAACCTCTCAAATGGTGCAGGTTGGCAAACGCAAGATCGATTTGTCCAACCTGCAAAAAGTTCTGTTCCCGGCAGATGGCATTGTTAAGGCTGAAATCGTTCAGTACTATCTGAAGATCGCGCCCACCATTCTGAGCCACATCAAAGGCAGGCCGCTCTCCCTCATTCGTTTCCCGGATGGGACCGAGGGCGAACGCTTCTTTCAAAAGAATAAACCCAACTGGACACCGGACTGGATCGAAAGTGTTAAGTTCGCGGATGGCGAACCAGACTACATGCTGGCAACCGAAGAGGCGACGATGGTATGGCTGGCTAATCTTGCCTGTTTGGAGGTGCACCAATACCATTGCCGCAAGCCTCACTTCACCGCCGCCGATTATTTTGTTTTCGACCTGGACCCACCGGAGAATGATCGGTTTGAGCGAGTCTTGGAGATTGCGTTCAAGCTTAAGGAACACATTGAGCAGTTTGGCTACCATCCATTTGTAAAGACGACCGGCGGAAAAGGACTACACCTTGTGGTACCGATCGAACCAAAGTGGGATTTTGGTGCGGCCTTTGACGCCGCGCGTCAAATTGCAAAACCGTTCGTCGAAAACAATAGCCGGCAAACCACCCTGCATATCAAGAAGGAGGCCCGAAAGGGCAAGATCCTTGTGGATATTTACCGCAATCGGGCCGGACAATCGATCGTTTCACCTTACAGCTTGCGCGGACGGGACGGGGCGCCTGTCTCGATGCCGCTCACCTGGGAACAGCTCCAAAACGTCACTGATCCGTTGCAATTCAATGTCCGAAATGCCGTGCAGCATGTGTTGAGCGACGGCGACGCCTGGGAGGCCATCGCCGCTTATGCGACGCAGCTCCACACCCAAGCGCCGGCACCTAAACGGCAAGCGAAGAAACTTACTGCTTCACGAAAACACAAAACACCTGAAGCCCTCGAGCTGTATGCCAGGAAACGTTCTTTCAATAAAACCCCGGAGCCGGGCGCCGACATCGTGGGTGGGCAAGGCAACGGTTTCGTGATTCATCGACACCACGCTTCCAGGCTGCACTACGACCTCCGCCTCGAACGAGACGGAACGCTCAAGTCCTGGGCCGTGCCCAGAGGGATGCCGCCACGACCCGGCATCAAACGGCTGGCGGTGGCAACCGAAGACCATCCCATGAAATATCTAACCTTCGAAGGGGAGATTCCCAAAGGACAGTACGGCGGCGGCATGATGTGGGTTTACGCCCTCGGCAAATACGAAATCACCAAAGAGAAGAAAGACGGCTTCTACTTCAGACTGCAAAGTAAAGAACTGAATGCCGAATACCGAATCTACCAGACGAAGGGAACTGAATGGCTGCTGGAACGCCTCGACACGCCGCAAATCGACCTGGTGCAGGATGAGGTTGAGCCCATGCTGGCCCAGAGTTTACGTAACCCACCGCAAGGTGACGACTACATCTATGAGGTAAAATGGGATGGAATTCGAGCCTTGATTTCTCTTAACGAGGGTGAATTAAAGATTCGCAGCCGCAACCAACGTGACATCACAGCGAACTTTCCGGAGCTCCGGATACCGGAGCAAGCTTTCCGCGCCACTGCCGCACTTTTTGACACAGAGATCGTCTGCCTGGATGCAGATGGCAAACCAGATTTCAAGAATGTCATCAACCGAATCCAGCAACGCCACGAAGGCGCGATTGAGCGTGCCAGCAGGAAACATCCGGCCGTTTGCTACATTTTTGACTGTCTCTACCTGGATGGCCGGCCACTGATTCACGACCCGTTACTCCGGAGGCGAGAATGGTTGGTAGATGCCGTGAAACGAGATACGCCGTATCGCGTCAGCGACTATGTAACGGAAGGACAGGCTCTATTTGACGCGGCCAAGAAAATGGGACTCGAAGGCATTGTCGCCAAAGACAAGACCAGCCGCTATCTGCCAGGGAAACGCAGCAATACGTGGTACAAAGTTAAGACGCGCCAAACGACTGAATGTGTGGTCATCGGTTACACCTACGGTAAAGGTGACCGTGAGTCTGCTTTCGGCGCTTTGCAGCTGGCGCAGTACAACCAGGACGGCCTCGAATATCGCGGCAAGGTTGGCTCGGGCTTTGATTCCAAACTTCTAAAGAGCGTCTTTGCGGAGCTGCAGAAATTCAAGCCATCGAAGCGCCCTGTCAAAGAAAAGCCCTTTGATGACAAAAGCACCGTGTGGATTGAACCAAAACTATTTTGCGAAATTGAGTATGCTTCGTTGACCAAGAACAACACTTACCGGGAGCCGGTGTTCTTGCGGCTGAGACCGGATCTTGAAAACTGAGAGTGCTCCAACAGATGATTCGGTTTCGTGTATGGAGGAGAAAATTACACTCACACTCAGTCATCCTGAGTAGATTGCGTTTCCCAGCAACCATATCCAAGGGTGACGGAATACTCCCGCAGAAAATTGTCTCACTGCGTGCGGAATACGACTTGGTTAATGCTGAGGTAGGATTTGCATCAACGGTACCATCACCCCTTCGATACACCACGACAAAAAACGTCGCGGCACTCAGGGTGATTTGGTTTGTGGTGGGTAAGGAAGGAAAAATTGAACCCACAGCGAGTCATCATGATAGGCCGCATCCGTTTAGAGCACCTTGATCACCACCAGGGTAATATCATCCAGTACCTGAGCCGGCGCCAGAAAACTGCGCACGGACCAGTTAATCTCAACGACGATTTCGGTAGCAGTCCATTGGCCGCATCTGAGCAGAATCTCACGTAACCTGCTTTCCTCGAATCTCTCTCCTTGAGCATTTTCAGCCTCGATCACGCCGTTCGAATAAATGACCAGGATATCGCCGGGTTGCCCCGAAAGACTCCCCTCCTCATATTCGAAGTCGGACTGAACACCTGCGACCGGACCCGTGGCCTCCAGGGTTCTGAATTCGGCCGCCCGCAGATAAAGGGGTGGGTAGTGACCCGCATTCACATACGTCAACCTCCGTCTATCAGGATCGAGAATCGCAAAAAAGAGACTGACGAATTGCGTCTGGTCCGTACTATCGCAAAGGAATCGGTTGGCCCGCGAGATGCAGTTATACGGATTTTCACAGTTCAGGACCTGGTTTAGCAAGGTCGCCTGCACATTGCTCAGCATGAGGGCAGCGGGGATCCCTCTGCCGGTTACATCTCCGAAGGCCACCCCGAGGCGGCCAGCACGCAACTCAATAAAATCAAAATAATCTGCTCCTACTTCGGCAGCCGGATAGCTCGCAGCGGCGATATCAAACCCGGCTATTTGCGGCATCATCTTTGGAAGCAACTTCTGCTGGATTTCTCGGGCGATCGACAGCTCTTCCTGATAGTGCAGTAGCTGCCTCTCTTCCCCGTAGAGTCGTGCATTTTCGATGACCTGAGCGGACTGCGCTGCGATGATTGCGAGAAAATCTCTGTCCCCTGAGCTAAAGTCCTGGTGGTGTGTCTTGTTAAAGAGATTGAGTGTGCCCAGCAGTTGCCCTCTGCTGATGAGCGGAACCGAGAGCAACGAGTAATACCCGGCCCGCGCTAATTCCGAGTTCAAAAAGGTGGGATCCTCAGCGATGCCATTTACCAGAAGAGGTCTCTGGTTCTTAAGCATCCATCCGGTGATTTGCGTATCTAATTTGACCGAACAGCGTTTGTGGGAAGCAGAAATCTGAACAGATGTCTCCAACAGGTTTGCTTTGCCGGCACCTGGCTCCAGCAGTTCAATTTTGCCCTGGTCGGCACCGATGGCCTTGACCGACTCTGCCACGACCTTGCGAAGCACCTGATCCAGCGGCATCGTAGAGGCGATAATGCTGGCAAGCTTGTTCAGGACAATGAGGTCTGCCCTGGACTTAGCAAGCTGCTCGTTCTCTGCGATGAGGCGCTCATAGTCTTTGTTTTTGTTCTTCTTGACCACTGTCACACCTGCGGATCTTGGATACCGGCTCATCCGGTGTAGGTTGACTAAATGGCTCGCATCGACGCTTACCGGGAGCGCCGGCCTTTAGCGTTGACTCAGGTGATAGATCTGCCAGAGGTCGCGCTGATCCCTTCCGAGTAAGGGCTTCATAGCCAGTTTCCCAGTCCTGCCAATGCTCTTTTCAAGATACTTCAATTCTTCAAACTTGGCTTTGATGTCTGGATCTGAGGCGACCTTGAATCCAGTGCCCTGCATCATAAGCAAGCCTTTCGCCCGCAAGGCAAGTTCTAAATAGATTCTCAGCATGCAGAGCATATCCGCGATCACTTCTCCGGGAAATTTATCGCGAATCGTCTCCAGGTATTGCCCGATGCGCATCTCCGAAATCTTGCCACTTATGATAATCGCCAGGAATTCCATGTCGGTATCGAAACCGGTCCCAAGCCACCGCCTTGTGGCTTTTTCGCTTTGTTCGAAAACCAGCATTATCAGCAGAGGAAAGGTTACCAGAAGCACAAGCGTGGTGGCAAGAGGGGGTAACAAAAAATGATTGAAGGCCGAATGAACCAAAATCGCAAAGAAGAGACCGGGCCCGAATAAAAGCGGACTCTCCGATGCGCGCACGTCGATTAGATTCTTGGAAATGATACCCACTATAGCTGTTGTGCCACCGTGCATGATTGCCGTGCCAAATCCACGTACAATCCATAACAGCATGTTCTTACTTTCCAGGGAATACAAATAGGCGCCGGCGTTGCCATAGTCCCAAAGGTCCTGAACGAGTACGGTGACCTGTTCAGACGGCTTGTAATGGAAAAGTTTGTTGTGAACGCTTAAGGCATTTTCAAAACATCTGCCCATGTGGGGTACGATGAATTCATGCGCCGTGGTGTAGTAAACCAGCCGCAAATCTTTGGTTTCCAGGTCACGGAATTGAGCGTGGAGCGCGGCATTCGTTGAGAAAACGAGGAGCCATAACAGGGCAGCCAACTTTGTTAGCATTCCGTACGTCCAGTTTTCCATGCGAATTCGGTGTCATTGGTCACCTCCCAATCATCCAGGCGATCTTGGACATCGTGAAAACGGACGGTTCTCAAACGTGACGTCTCGCAGGCGGCCTTTTGTTAACAGTCGTTACCTCAACCGGGGATTGGGGAGGCGCACCTAATTTGCGGGAATGACATTTTTGTCAGAATTGGAAATAGCCCCATTCTTAGAATAGATAAATTTGTGGGAAAGTCAAGTGGAATGTCAAGAATGCGTCTCAAATAGCCGGATCGCCCACTAGTCCATTAGTCGCTTGACAATTTCAATGAAATCAAGTATTTTAGCCATAGTCCGTCCGTTAAGTAGTGCTTGACGTACTAAACGGCTGTCTCAACGCCGAGTTCGCAAAAGACGCAGAGAGGCTCGGCGTTCTTGGCGAACTCTGCGTTAGCTTTGTTGAAGAGCTACCAATCTGTTATGTAAGCACTTTAGGTCAGTAAGAACAAACACGAGGTCAGGTATGCGAGCCATTTGGAGAGGTCACATCCGCTTTTCACTCGTGACGATTCCAGTCCGAATCTATAATGCGATCGAGACATCGGAGAAGATCAGTTTCAATCAGCTCCACAAGGAAGACAACAGCCCGATTCGTTACGAGAAACGCTGCAAAAAGTGCGATGAAGTGGTGAAAACGGAAGACATTGTGAAGGGCTATAAATACGAACCGGATCAGTATGTCATTATCCAGCCCGAAGACTTGCAAAGTCTGAAACTTAAGAGCACGCGGATTATCGAACTGGAAGGTTTTGTAGACGCCTCGGAGGTGCCGGCCACACTTTATGACGCACCGTATTTCGCGGGCCCCGATGGCGAGGTCGCGTCCAAGGCCTACGCGCTTTTGTGCGAAACCCTGCGCCGCAGCAACAAATTGGGCATCGGTAAAGTCGTGCTGCGCGATCGCGAGAGCGTGATGCTCATGGCCCCGCATGCAGACGGCGGCCTGGTCCTGTACAAATTGCGCTACCCGCAGGAAGTGCGCAGTATCCAGGACGTGCCACAGTTGGAGGGCCTGGAAGCGGATGAAGCCCAGCTGAAACTGGCAGAAACCCTGGTTGACTCGATGACAAAATCATTTGCCGAGATCGAATTGAAGGACACCTACAAAGACGCCGTCAAGGAGCTCATCGCTCAAAAAATCGACGGCAAAGAGATCGTGGCAATCGAAGAAGAAGAGCAGCCTGTGGTAGACATCATGACCGCGCTAAAAGAAAGTATCGAACAGGCCAAGACCGAAAAGAAACCGATGAAGAAAGCAACGGGCAAGAAAGCGGCAGCCACGGCGCAGTCTAGAACGAAACGGAGAAAAACGGCTTAACCCGGTTGTGAGCGATACGATGGCCAAGATCCTCGCACTTAAAACACAAGCCCCTGCCAAGTTCGGCTTTGAACGGGTCAAGAGGAAGAAACAAGATGCGGAAAGCAAGGGGCAACTGAACCTTTTCTCTCCCCGCCTTTCCTCTGCCAAGGTCTTGAACCTGCCGGCGAAAGGCACCGTGTTCGAACAAGCCCTTCTCCTCGATGAACAGAATGATTCAAAGGCGCACGAATTATATCAGAAGGCGATCGAAATCGGCGACTGTGTGGCGGATGCTTTTTGTAACCTGGGCATCATCGAATCAAGGGCAAACAGAACCGATGAAGCGTTTGATTGCTTTACGCGCTCACTGCGTGAAGACCCGCGCCATTGGGAATCCCATTACAATCTCGCTAACCTCTACTTTGAAATCGGTACCCTCAAGCTGGCCAGGGAGCATTATGAAATCGCAGCTAAGATTGAGCCCTCTTTCGCCAACATCTATTTCAATCTTGGACTGCTGCTCGCCATGAGCGAGGAAATCGATGTCGCCATCAACGCACTCAGTAGATACAAAGACCTCGTCTCCGAGCAGGACCGACACCACGCGGACGATCTCCTGGACAGTCTCAAGCGCTCTCAGGCAGCGCCTACCGGACCGGGAAGTTAGAACACGGATGAGACGGAAAGAAGGGATTTTTGCGGACCTGACTTTGAGGAAGGACATTCTTCCTTTTGTGATCCTCTGTGACCGGCAAATTGTGCCAGGCCTGTACTCTCAGCAAGGTTTCTCATCTGAACAACCATCCGTTTGATCTGCATTCGTTTTCTTAGCGAATCTCACGAATAGCTTCGCCGCAAGACCGGCTGAACGCATGTTGGCTGCAACGGATCATGCAGTCCATCGATTCGCTCTTCGAGGCGCTTTGCCTATCGCATGCCGCTACGGGCTGACGCCTTTTGTACTCTCCGCGCTCGCACTCTCGCTTTCAGCGGTCGCCACGGTAACGGCACAGATTATCCGTATTGCAAAGTAGAACCCAATTCAATCGCTCCTGGCTGAATGAGCCAGCAATACGCCGGTCGCAAGAGGCGGGGCGTACTTGATGTTGACAGTCAAAAGGCCTTCTTGCAAATACTCGACGCGTCGTACTAAATACTAGGCAGAGGCACAGCCGTCGCGCAATCCCAGGTCTTGTCAGATCAGAAAAGTTGCATCTGGCCCGAGTCTGGCGGCTTCTGACTCTTTTTTCCTTTCTCCACCTCCATGCGTTTGTCGACGACTTTATCGATGCGATTCCTCGCTATCTGAAGCGTAGGATATTGGTCGATGTAATAGCCTTTCCGGAAAACCTTAAACCCGGTCAAAGCCGGCTTAATCAGATAGCCCTTATACTTGGTCTCAACAATCCGTGATCGTTTCATTCGGCTATTTTACAGAAAAAAGTCAGTATAATCAAGTCGAAAACCGTGGTCTGGCGCGCCTTGGTGACCTTGCAAATAAAGAAACAAAGTTGTACATTGAACGCACTATCAGGTCCATTGGGAAGCGGTTCAAAGCGATCGCATGAATCCCCAACGCGCTCATGGTCTAACAAAACAGCTCAAAACACAGACACAAAACTCGTTGTGGCGATTTCTCGAAAAGAAAGCCGTACAAACATCGTTTATTCTACCGATCCGAATTTCGACGAAGAGACTCGACCCGTTTCTGAAACAAAGGCTGTGCCGGCCTGTGAGCAGAACTTGCGAGTCCAACTGGATCGCAAGGGCAGGAAAGGAAAATCCGTTACCCTCGTCACGGGATTCCGCGGACCTGAGGCAGATTTGAAAGAGCTGGGACGGTTGCTAAGAACCGCATGCGGCGCGGGTGGCAGGGCCAAAAATGATGAAATTCTGATTCAGGGAGATTTTCGAGCCAAGATAGTCAACCTCTTGCTAGAACGGGGTTACAAGGTCAAACGAAGCGGAGGATGAGCGCGTAAACCAAATGACGACGAAACCCGTAAAACTGGGCCTAATAGGATGCGGCATTGCAGCGACTGAACTGCACTGGCCTGCCTTGCAGCGGCTACGCGATAAGTTTGAGTTGGTTGCTGTCTGCAACAATTCGGAAACCAAAGCGAGAGAGTTCTCGCAGATGGCAGGCGGCATTCCCTACTTCCTCGACTGTAGCGAATTGTTGGCCGGCCCGGCAATTGAAGCCGTTGCCATCGCACTGCCAATCTACTTGAACTACCAAACGACGAAAATGGTGCTGGAAGCCGGAAAACACGTGCTGGTAGAAAAACCGATCGCAGCCAACCTGGCAGAAGCCGAAGCGATGCTGCAGCTGGACCGGCGCTACGACTTAGTCAAAATGGTCGGTGAGAACTTCTACTACCATCCCGTCTTTCTTAAGGTCAAGCGGCATCTCGAAAACGGCCATATCGGTGAACCGTACGCCGCCTTTTGGGATGTCTTTCGCTATCTTGATTTAAACAGCAAATATGCCAAAACGAAATGGCGCATCGACCACAAGCACCGCGGGGGGTTTGTGACGGATGGTGGAATTCACAACATCGCTGCCCTGAGACTGCTGTTCGGCGATATCGTGTCCGGACAAGCTTTCACGAAATCGATTAATCCAGACATCGGCAAAATGGACACACTGAGTCTACAATTCTCCACCGAAAGCGGTGTCGAAGGCGTGCTCAACCTGTTCAATAGTTCGAATGGTTATTTACGCAACCAGCTCGTCATTCTTGGAACGGAGGGTGCCATTCAGGTCCGCAATGCAGCCAATATCGTGGTAACCTCCGGCGGCAGCGCGCAGCAAGATGAGGAGACCGTGGCGAATACTAGCTACGTCGCCGAGTTCCTGGATTTTTATTCTGCCATTCGCGAGGGCAGGACGCCCGTCAGCTCCTTTAGGCGCGCCTTCCGCGATTTCCAAATTCTGTTGCAAGCGTATGATTCTTCGGGACAGGCAGGTCTATTCCGCCACTGAGACAGGTCGGAAAAGAGGAGAGGAAACAGAGCCATTCAACCGGCATGAAGCGACGAATCATTATCGGAATTCACGGGTTGGGCAACAAGCCGCCACAGCCTCTTCTGCAGAATTGGTGGCAAAAAGCCATTTGCGAAGGGTTGCGTCGTATCGGGACCTCCAGCCCTGGTCTGCACTTTAAGTTGGTCTATTGGGCACATTTTCTGTACTCAGAACCACAGGACATTTGCGAGACGGACGCGGAGCACCCACTTTATATTGACCACCCTTATGTCCCCGGCCCCAGGGACTGGCGGGAAACGAACCCGAGCCGTTTCAAGAAGGGCCTCCTGAATACGATCGACGCCCTTTTCGAACATGTTTTCATGACCGAGAATCGCGTTTTCAATTTCGACCGCCTCGGAGACTACATTCTGCGCAAGAAATTTCGTGACCTGGAGCTCTATTATCACAAAGGCAATGTGGGTCTCAACCAGGTTGGTCTGCATGCCCAAAACATGATCCGGGAAACGCTGGCCAGGGTTCTTAAGGCCCATCGCCGAAAGGAAATCATGCTCATTTCTCATTCCATGGGCACAGTCATAGCGTACGACGTGTTAGCCCAACTCGAACCCGAACTTCCCATTCACACGCTCATAACGCTTGGATCGCCGCTAGGCCTGCCAACCATCATGAAAAAAATATATTCGGAGCAGGGGCGCGATTTTACGCGTGAGAAAACGCTGCCTACTCCGGAAAATATCACAAATCAGTGGTTGAATTTCTCGGACCTGGACGATCACATCGCCATGAACTATACGCTTAGGGATGACTTTGCACCCAATTCGCGCGGCGTGGCTCCAGAGGATGTCATCGTCAAAAATGACTATGAATTTCGCCGCAAACCGAACCACCACAAATCGTACGGGTATCTACGTACACCCGAATTAGCCCGTGTGATCCGAGACTTCTCGGCCGGAGGTCGTCCACCAAGGCTGGCTTTTTTGCACAGATTTGCCGAAAAGCTCGCCGCAAGAAGAGCGAATCACCGGGCCTGATCGACGCTTGGGGCGTCAGCATTTGCCATTTCCTTGCAACAAGGGATTCCGCTGGCGACTGCGATCGGACCGTCACTCTGTTGTGTGTGTAACATTTTTTCGAAAGCGCCCATGAAACGACGAACCTCTCGTTTGCTTCTCTTCCTGGCTTTGTCAGCTTTACAATGCCAGGATCCCAATGCCGACTTGAGAATAGCCAATGCACCCCTGTTCGACAATCTCGGCACTTTTCACCACCCTATCAGCACCAACTCGGCGCTGGCGCAGCGCTATTTTGATCAGGCGATGGTCTTTTACTATGGGTTCAATTACGCGGAAGCCATCCGTTCCTTCCGGGCCGGTGCACGCCTCGACCCTGACTGTGCCATGTTTTACTGGGGTGAAGCCCAGGCCCTTGGACCACACGTCAACGAGCCCCTGACCAGCAAAGCAGCTTCCGACGCCTTCTTCGCAATCCAGAAAGCTCTCAAACTGGCGCCTCAGGCTTCAGCCATAGAAAGAGAATACATTGACGCCCTGTCGCGGCGTTATTCTCTGGGGCAGAAACTGTCGAGGGCCGAACTTGACGTCGACTTTGCGCAAGCTATGTTACGCCTGGCCCGTAATCATCCTGAAGATCCGGACGCCGCCACCCTGTTCGCGGAATCCGTCATGGTGCTGAGTCCCTGGAACTACTGGCAGCCGAACGGTCAGCCGCGGCCCAACACGCTCAAAATTCTCGAGGCGTTACAGGCCGTATTGTCCAAAGTGCCGGACCATCCGGGCGCGAATCACTACTATATTCATGCAGTTGAAGCAGCTCAACCCGCCCGTGCACAACAAAGCGCGCGGGCTCTTGAAACGGCAGCGCCAGGTGCGGGTCATCTCGTGCACATGCCCTCACATATCTACCTCCTCCTGGGACAGTACGAAAAAGCCGCGGCAAGCAACCGGCACGCCGCGATGGCGGACCAGGCCTACATCGCTGCATGCAAGAAGCAGGGCTTTCTGCCGGCTGGTTCAACCGCAAAGAGCCTCGCGGCGTGCGGCAATCACTCCTACTACACGCAGACATATTATCCCCATGACTTGCATTTTCTTTGGTATGTGCAATGTATGCAAGGCAACAGCGCCGGTGCTTTAGAAACAGCCTAGAAATTTATCGATGCCATTCCGGCGAGCGCTTTTCTCAAATATCCGACGCTGGAGATGTTCTTGCCGATCAAACTATTCACGTTGGCGCGTTTTCAGAAATGGGCACAGATCCTCGAAGAGACGAGACCCGCCCACGAACTGTCCTATACCAATGCGATGTGGCACTATACACGCGGGCTGGCCTTTGCTTACACAGACCATCCCGACAGCGCAAACTTGCAATTACGCCGGCTCATGGCGGCGGCCACACCAAACCGCACGACTGCCGCACTCTACGGTGGGGCCCCCTCGGTTCAGCTCGTCTCTCTTGCCGAGGCCGATCTGCAAGGCCATCTTGCCACGGTACAAAAACAATTCAAGCTCGCCACCCGCTATTTTCAAAACGCGGTCTCCCTGCAAGACGGGCTGCCTTTTAGTGAACCTCCGGCATGGTACTACCCGGTGCGGCAGTCCCTTGCAAAGAGCTATCTGGCACAGAACAAACCGAAGATGGCGGAAGAACAATACAGGCAGGATTTAGCAAAATATCCGGAAAATGGCTGGTCTCTGTTCGGCCTGCAACAAGCCTTGCGTGCACAACAAAAACTCACCGAGGCCGCCGATGTTGAAAGACGCTTTAGCGCAGCCTGGCGAAATGCGGATGTGGCGCTTCCCAATAATTATTGGTGATTGACCGAAACCAGTGCGAAGCGTCCGCGCAGAGCATTTCGGTTCACCGCCTTTAGCCTGGGTACGCCTCAGGTTATCTAACCTCGATACGGTAACCCTGTCATGCAATGTTGTTCCGAGTACTTCTTATCGAACATTCTGTTCAGTGAGCGTGGATCCCCGATAGAAACATTCGGGGATGACAGGGGCGGGCGCTTTCGAAACTCCTTGCCTTGAACTCATGATGAGTGGTCTTAGACTAGTGCGAAGATGCTCGCGCAGAGCATTTCGGTTCACCGCTTTTAGCTTGCGTGCGCTTCAGGCTATCTAGCCTCGATACGGTAACTCTGTCATGCAATGTTGTTCTGAATACTTCTTATCGAACATTCTGTTCAGTGAGCGTGGATCCCCGATAGAAACATTCGGGGATGACAGGGGGGTCGCTTTCGAAACGCCTTACCTTGAACT
>Ga0114931_10000600_pt1 | contig 44059 bp, 30 predicted proteins | sample 2SBtaG_FD_89579 | JGI IMG/M metagenome (GOLD analysis project Ga0114931, IMG submission 89579) | Deep subsurface microbial communities from Kolumbo volcano to uncover new lineages of life (NeLLi) - 2SBTROV14_V59a metaG | ecosystem: Environmental > Aquatic > Marine > Volcanic | place: Kolumbo... | reverse complement strand
GAGCAGCTTGTTCCACTGCCGGTTGTCGGTCCACGTATCGTTGCTGGTCTTGGTATTTGCCATCCCCAGCGTGTCGCCCAGAACTTGGAAGATGGAAAAGAAACCTGCTAACACCCATGCCCCCCCAACCGGTGAGTAACGCGCTTGAATCATTGAGTTTATGAAGCCATTCAAGGCCCGCGCGCAGGCTCGCCCTGGGGGCTGGAGGGAATGTCCAGCATCTCCGCGACATCCGCCGCGACGGCTGCGTGAAGGCCGCTCACGAGCGGGCGGAGCCGGAGCTCGACCCGCAGCTCGAGCAGCTTCGGCGTGGTCGAGATGATGGGTGCCGCGGCCGGGTCGTCGAAGCCCAGCAGCTTGCCCGTCGAGCTGTGCGCGAGATCTTCCCAGGTGGCGAGCAGGCGGCTCGTACTGTCGGGTCCCTCGCTAGCCCAGTCGCCGGACAGCACGACGTCGGCCTGGAGGCGCTGTCCGGACAGCGGCTTGACCGAGATCGCCACCGCCAGCGCCGCGTCGAGCAGCCCGTGCGCGCCCCCCACCCACTCGTGGCCGAACGGTCCCGGGGCGTAGAACACGAGCGGAGCGTGGCCGAGGTCGCTGGGCAGCGTGGAGAGCGCCGCGCCGCGGAGCGCGGTCGGGGAGCGCTTCAGCCGCTGCAGCGCGTACGCCTCCACCACCCGCGCCAGCGTGGGGTCGCCGACCGCAACCGCGATTAGCTGCCCCTGGAGGCGCACCAGAGTTTCCGGCGTGCGGCCGACCACGCCCTGGACGAAGTGGAGATCGGGGTGCGGGTGTTTCTCGACGGCGCCGCTCACCAGCCGCCCCACGAACGCGCTCTGGACGGCGGCGTTGTCGCCGGTCGTCTCGGCCATGTACAGGGTCGAGTACCCGGAGCCGGCGACCAGGGCGCTCGGCGTCTGCGTCAGATCGACACCGGTGCCCCGCGCGTAGCCTGCCAGGCGCGCCGCCGGGAGCAGCGGGGACAGCGCCTTGACCAGTTCCGGATCGGCAGCGAGCTCGGCGGGGCGCCCCACGACCATCCATCTGAGCCCCGCGGCAGCTACGAAATCGGTGAGGGGCCCGTGATGCAACGGCGGCGGGGGCGGTCTGGGCGCCTTCGGCGCGGCCTGCGTGGCGCCACAACCGGTGACCAGGAGCAGGCAGATCGCGAACAGCAGCTGAAAGCGCGCTGCGACGCTCACCCGGTGACCTTGACGTAGCAGAACCGCCGCTTCTTCGAGCCGACGCGCACGAGATAGCGCCCGCCCGGGTCGAGCTGGTGCTGCCCGTCCTTCACGCGCTCGCCGTCCACTTCCACGCCGCCCTGCACGATCAGCCGCTTGCCTTCACTGGTGGACGCCACCAGCTTCGCCGCGGACAGCGCCTTGGCCAGCCAGAGCGTCTCGCCCGCCGCCTCGACCTCGACCTCCGGCGTGTCGTCCGGCACGCCGTGCGAGAGGTACGCCCCGGCGAAGGTCTGCGCCGCGCTCTCCGCTGCCTCCGCACTGTGGAAGCGCGTGACGATCTCCGCCGCGAAGGCGCGCTTGGCGGACAGCGGATCGCCGGCCTGCCGGAGCCCGGCGATCTCCTGCGCGTTCTTCGCCGACAGGAGCTCGTAGAAGCGCCAGATCACGTCGTCGCCGATCTGCATGCACTTGCGGTACATCTCGAGCGGCGCCTCGGTGAGGCCGATGTAGTTGTCGGCCGACTTGCTCATCTTCTTGCCGACGATGCGCCCGTCCTCGATGCGCGCGTCGAGGCCTTCAAGGATCGGCGTCGTCATCACGATCTGCGGCTTCAGCCCGTAGCGCTGCATCAGATCGCGGCCGACCATCAGGTTGAAGAGCTGGTCGGTCCCGCCGAGCTCCACGTCCGCTTCCAGGGCCACCGAGTCGTAGCCCTGCAGGAGCGGATAGAAGAGCTCGTGGATGTAGATGTCCTTCTGCGCCTCGTAGCGCTCCTTGAAGTCGCGCCGCTCCAGGGTTCTGGCCAGCGTGCGGCGGGCGGCCAGCTCGATCATCTTCTCCAGCGACATCGAGGCCAGCCACTCGCTGTTGTAGCGGACAGTGGTGCGGTCCTTGTCGAGGATCTGGAAGGCCTGTTCGGTGTAGGTCTTCGCCGCGTCCCGCACCTCTTCCGGGGTGAGCCGCGGACGCATCTCGTTCTGCCCGGTCGGGTCGCCCACCATCGCGGTGGTGTCACCGATCAAGAAGATCACCTCATGCCCGAACTCCTGGAACCGACGCATCTTCTGCATCAGCACCGTGTGCCCGAGGTGCAGGTCGGGACGGGTCGGATCGAACCCCGCCTTGACCTTGAGCGGCCGTCCCGAGGCCAGGCGCTCCTTCAGCTCTTCCAGCTGGTGGAGCTCGACCACGCCGCGGGTCAGCTCGGCTAGCTGTTCATCGACGGAAGCCACGGCGCGGAAGCTAGCACTAGCGGAGCTTCCAGACGGACGACCTTTGTCGCTGACCCCGGCGAGCGACAGCGAGCCCGCGATGAGCGAAGCGAATCGCGTGGGGGTGATCGAGGGGCGGTGAGCCTCCTCGAGGAGGATTCCGGTGGGGGCGGGCGGGCGGAAACTAGTCGTTGTCGTCGTCGTCGCCGCCGCTGATGGCCGTGTGCCGGCTCGAGTTCACGAGCTCTTTCAGCTCCTTGCCCACCTTGAAGAAGGGCAGCCGCTTGGCCGGGACGGGGACGGGCTGGCCGGTTCGCGGGTTGCGGCCGTCGTAGGGCTTGTAGGGGCGCACGGTGAAGCTGCCGAAGCCGCGAATCTCAATGCCTTCGCCCTTTTGCAGCGCTTCGGTCATCGCGTCGAAGACGCAATTGACGGCCATCTCGGCCCGAGCCTTGGTCAGCTCCCCCCGGGCGGCTATGGCCTCGATGAGCTCGCTCTTGGTCATCCCACTCTTTGCCTCGTGCGAACCGGTCGATCGTTTTCCGTAACGCATGAATTGTCAACGCTTTTTCCAGCACGAGCCGCGCACCCGGATGTTGCGGCAGGGGCCTATCGCCTGTCCGGGTAGTCTTATTAAAGTCTTTTGATTACAACTAGTTATCGGTCTTCTGCTGCGGGTGCCCGGCGGCCGGGGGGGGCGGGGGCCTGGCAGCTGCTGGCCGGACCAGGACATCATCCAGCACGCCCGGCCCTGCCAGCCCCAGCGTCAGCCGCGAGGCGCCCGCCGGCAGCTCCACCTGTTCGGGTGGCATCCGCCAGCAGCCGTCGCGCTCCACCCCGCCCGTCCGGCTCCAGTGCCGGGAGCCGAGCCCGGCACTGGCCGACAAGCGTGTGCTCTCGCGACTGTAGAAGCCGGCGTCGAGCTCGTACGGTCCCGCGCGCGGCACGTCGATTTCCAGCGTCACGCGTACGCGCCCGGAGGTCGGCAGCAGGCGCAAACCGGGCGCGCCGGCCGCGCAGCTTCCCGACGGAAAATCCGGGTGCGCCCAGCCGCCAGCGACGGACAGCGGTGGCCACTCGGCGGCCGCTTCGAAGCGCAGCGTTGCTGGCACGTGCAGGGGCTGGGGCGTGACGCGGGGCACGGCGCGCGCGGCGAGCGGGTCATAGCGATAGCGGTACGCCTGGGGCCTTCCCAGTGCATCCCAGAGCAGCGCGTCGTGCGCGTCGCCGCGCCAGCGCGCGACCACGATGCCGTGCTTGGCGTCGAACGCACCGGGGACGAAGCCGAGGTCGAAGCCGTGATCGGTGCCCACGAACACGAGCCCGTGGTCGACGCCGGCATGCGCCAGCACGGACGCCTCGAACATGGGGCGACCGCCCTCGCGTTCCGAGAGGGCACGGTGCGCGTAGCTGGCGTGGAAGGCGAAGCCGGCCAGCGAGAGCGGCGCGGCAAAGCGCGCGGCCCGGAGCTCGCAGAGCGCCCAGGCCAGCAGCACCTGCTCCAGCGGCAGCGCCTCGGCTAACATCCGCGCGCCGCCGCCCGGGTAGCTGCCATCGAAGTAGAACGGGGCGTAGGCCAGGATCACGCCCAGCGTGCCCAGCGACAGCACGCGGATCCCGGGACGCCTCCAGACCGCGATCATCGCGTACGGTACCAGCAGCGCGAGCGGTGCGAGATTGGCGATATCCAGCGTGTGCCAGGCGAGCCGGCGTCCGCTCGTGCCGAGCGCAGCGGCCAGGCCGTAGCCGTGCGCGAGGTGCGCCCGCACGAAGTCGGCGTGCTCGTAGCGACAGCCGATGCCGTGGCCGAACCCGTAGCGGAAACAGCCCGGGGGGCCGTCGGCGAGCGCGTAGTAGCGAAGCTGGCTCGACGAAAGCCACGTGCCCGTCGCCGCGTGCTGGTGCACGAGCAGGAGCGCGAGCCCCGGCATGAGCGCGAGCGGGAACAGCCAGCGTTCGCGACCGGCGCGGAGCAGCAGCGCGGTGGCCAGTGCCAGCCCCAGGGCGCCCGTGACGGGGCGCGTCGCGACGAGCCAGCCGCACGCGATCCCGGCGAGCAGCACGGGCCAGCGCCCGCCGCGTGCCGCCGCGGCGAGGGTCACGGCGAGCAGCAGCGCGGCCCAGCCGTGCGACATGGTGTCGGCGGTGTGATAGCGAAGCGCGGCGCACAGCACCGACAAGAGCGCGGCGCACAGCGCCACGTCGCGCCGCCCGGTGAGCTGGCGGGCGAGCGCGTACGTTGCGGCGACGAGCAGCGCAGCGATGACCGGTCCCACCGCCATCGGCGCGCGCAACAGGAAGCCGAGCGCCAGAAGTGCCGGATAGCCGGGCGGGAAGATCACCGCGATCGCCGTCGCGCCGGGGGGGGTGACCAGAAAGCGGCCGCGGAACGACCCAGACGGATGCGGCACCGGCATCACGAGCTGCCCGAGCGACAGCCCCCTCGCCTCGAGCCAGTAGCTGGTCGCGTCGACAATGCGCGGACCGCCGTGCAGGTAGTAGGCGACGTAGCCGGCCGACAGGAGCAGCGCTGCCGTGGCGAGCGCGAGCACGAGCCAACGGTCCTCTACCCGTTCGAGCGCGCCGGCGACGCGACGCGGAAACGCGATCCCCAGCAGGAGCACGCACGCCGCCACGACCAGCGCGGCCCACGCGACCGCGTCCGGCGGGGCGCCGATATGACCGATCGGCGTGTCCACGGGCTAGCGCTTCTGCACGGCCCACAGATGATACAGGATGTACTCGCCCTGTACCGGCACCAGGCGCACCGGGAGCGTTCGCCGTACGCGAGCCGCGGGGACCGTGATTTCCGGCAGCTGCCAGCCGTCCTGCGCCAGGAGATGGACGACGCCCACGCGCTGGCCGTCGACCACGACAGCGAACGCGGCTGGCTCGGCCGGTGCCACGCGGAACAGGAGCCCGAGCTCGTGGCCCGGCGCGAGCCCGCGCAGCGCGAAGCTCTGCGCGATGCCGCCGCCGACCGTGCGCCCCGCGTCCCACAGTGGCTTCGAGGGCTTCTCCGGGTCGCGCAGGATCTTCATATGGATGAAGCCCACGTCCTTCTTCGACAGCGCGTAGCCGTGCCGCTTTTCGCTGATGATGTCCGCCACGTCTAGCTCGTCGACGACGCGGTCGCTGGCCTTCAGCCGTGAAGGCGTGGCGCTGCCCAGGAGCGGACGCCAGTCGGCCCGGTAGATCACCTGCGACGGCCCTCCGCAGATGACGTTGCCGCGTACCGGCACCTCGCCGATGCGGTCGCCGAACCACAGCACGAAGTTTCCCCACCACGACGGATACGTCGCGATTACGTCGGGGCGCTCTTTCGCCGGCATGTGCTCGATGAGCTCGACGGCGGCGCCAACGCCTTCCCGCGTTGCGCGGGCGAACGGCAGCTTGTGGTAGCCGCCGAGTCCGATCAGGTCCAGGGCGGGCAGATCGGCAGCGTAGGGGATGGCGCCGGCGTCGCTCACCAGCACGCGGCGCGGCGTGGGCTGGACGTGATCGAGCACGAGCCCGGTGCGGATGTGCTGCTCCAGGATGTTGCGCGAGGCGCGCCCGAAGAACCACACCTGGTCGCGGAAGCGCTTCTTCTGGTGGTAGACGAACAGCGACACCGCGATGAGCGTGGTCGCGATGCTGATGCCGCCGAGCGCGCGCCCGCGCCTGCCCAGCGCCCACTTGTGCGACAGCAGCACGCCGATGCCGAGGCCCGCCGCGAGTAGCAGCCAGGCCACCGCGGGCATCGTGTAGCGCTCGTTCTGCCAACGCACCTGGCCGTTCAGCGCGACGAGCAGCACCCACAGCGCTGCGCTCGACCAGAGCACGATCGCGTAGCGGCGCGTTCTGCGGGGGAACAGCGGCACCAGCGCCAGCGCGCAGGCGATCCACCCGTAGCCCGCCGCGTCGCTGAAGTGGTAGTTCGTCGCGCGCAGGACCTGGTATCCGGCGTGGAACTTCCATGCGTCCCAGACCTGGTGCGCGGTCATGTACGGGTGGGTCATCTCGAGCTTCACGAGCGAACCCGCCGCGGAGGCATCTCCCGTCAAGAGCTTGTTGGCGACGGCCTGGGCCAAGAGCACCAGTACGCCGGGCAGCGTCGAGGCGAGCAGTACGCGGAACGCGGCGCCACGACCCTGGCGCCGGAGGATCGTGATCGCCGCGCCCAGCGACAGCACGGCGACGGCAACCGCGCCTTCCGGGCGCGTCGCCACGAGTGCCGCTCCCCACAGGCCCAGGAGCAGTCCGCCGATCCACGCGCGTCGGCCGGGCTCCGCGGTCGGGGGAGCGACGAGGTCGTCCCACGCAATGAGGGCGCCGCCCCAGATCGCGAGGAACAGCGCCACCTCCATCCCGCTGAAGAGAGTCCAGTCGAGCGCTCCGACCGAGAGCAGAGCGGGCGGTGCGAGGTAGCTCGTCCAGCGCGGCAGCCCGGCAAACATGCGGCGGCTGGCCAGGAGCAGCGCGAACACGCACACGCACGCCACGATGCCCGCCCACATCATCAGCAGGAGCTGGCGGAAGCCCACCCAGTAGCCGAACGCGAGGACCAGCGGATACAGAAGGCTGGTGCCTCCGCTCGAGTAGCCGTTGCCCGCCGACCACTGGAACGGAAAGCCCCGCGCGGCTGCGCGAGCGAAATCGAAATGGATGAAGACGTCGTCCAGCGGCGCCGACCACGGTCCGGCGTGCCCGATCTGCGCGGCAAAGTGACTCGCCCCCACTTCGGCGTAGTGGGTCTGCAGCCGCATGTAGGAGTAGAAGCAGATCGCGACGGCCAGCGTGCAAGCGGCGGCGAACAGCGCATACAGCGGCGGCTCGGCGCGGAAACTGCGCTTCCCGGAAGCCGTCGGCGAGATGCCGGGCCCGCGGCGCCGTCCGTCGCCGGTCGTCATGACCGGCGGCGATCTAGCACGCCTTGACCCTAGGCGGATGCTGTTTTCCGACGAGGCTCCGGCCGGAGCCCGGCCCTGACAGACGATCAGGGGGAGGCCGGCCCGTGTCGTTCCGGAGGAGCATGGATTTGCCGCTTGCCGAGCCGCCTGGGAGGCGCTCTACTGGCGGCCCGCTTTTAGCGAGCCCCCGAGAAGGAATGCGCTGGTTTGTAGAAGTGTCTCGCATCGGCGAGAGCGCCGAGGCACAGCGGTACTGCGTCGAGGCCAAGCAATGGCAGGCCGCGCTCCAGGAGGCGCGCAAGTTGCGAGGCGATGCCGGTCCGCTGTCCAAGTTCTCGATCGAGCTGATGGACGACGGCTACCGTGCCGTCGATCCGAAGTTGAAGATCCGCTACGTGGTCAACAAGGCGCCGGCTGGCGCCCAGCTGACCCGCGAAAATGGCGCGGCCGCTCCCGCGACCAGCGCGGAGCCAGCGACGACGCGGGGCAGCGTTGCGCCGGCGACGCAAAAGATGAGCGGCCCGCCCGCGAGCGCGCCGGCCCGCAAGCCGTCGCGTCCCGCCATCAAGATTCCGCACGACGAGGCGCCGCCCGCCCCGGCGCCGCCCGGTCCGGCGCCGCCCGCCTCGAGCACCACGGCCGGGCCGCGCATGTCGGCGCATCCCACGCAGCGCAGTCTCCAGCTTCCGAAGGCCCCGGCGTTCCAGCTTCTGCGAAAGCGCGAGGAAGAGCCGACGGAAAAGACGCCCATCGCGTATCGCGAGTACGCCTACGCAGTGGCAGAGGGCACCGGGGTCCGCGAGGCGGAGGTGCTGTTGTGGTTGCGCTTCCGCGAGTTGCGTCAGGGGCTGGAAGGGCGTCCCCCGGGACAGTTCGTGCAGCTCGCGGTCTTCGACCACGTGTTCGAGCGGCGCCCAAAGCGCCCACCGCTGGCCACGCTGGCGTGGAAGGACTGGCGCGGCAATCCGGTCGTGCAGTTCCCGGGCAGCGCTGCGAGGCCGTCGGGTCCTCCGCCGGCTGCGCTCCCCGAGCCGGCTGCTCCAAAGGCTCCAGTGGCGCCCGCTGCTGCGCCGGCGACTGCGCCAGCCAAGCCCGCCGCTGCCCCCGCGACCGCGCCGGCCAAGCCCGCCGAGCCGCCCGCCGCCGCTCCGGCCCGGCCAGCGTCCGCGCCGGCCCCCGCGGCGCCCGCCGCTCCGGCGTCTGCCAAGCCGGCCGTGGAACAGCCGCCGGCCAAGCCCGCGCCAGCGCCCGAAGCCCAGGCGCCCGCCCGGCGTCACAAGTCCGGCGAGGATCTGATCGGCGAGCTCTTCGAGACGATGCACGAGCTGCACTTCATGCCGGATCTGGTGGCCGGTTCGGAGTTCGTGCTCGGCGTGGTCGAGAAGACGCTGCCTTGTGAAGCGATTCTGGTGCACGTCTTCGACATCAACGCGCAGCACTACGTCGTGGTCCGTGCCAGCGCGCCCGGTGCGGCCAAGGTGATCATGCACTGCGTGCCCGACGGCGATGCGCTGTTCGAGCCCGTGATGCGGCGCATGCGCTCGCTCAGGATCGACGCTGCAGCGAGCGACGCACGTCTCCAGGCGGAGCGCTGGAAGCTCGCCGGGGTCGAGGTCAACAGCGCGCTGTGCGGCCCGGTGCAGTTGGCCGGTCGCTATCTCGGCATGCTGGAGCTGGTCAATCCGCAGGGCGGCGGCGCGTTCTACGAGAGCGAAGCCAACGCGCTCGACTACATCTGCGAACAGTTCGCCGATTTCCTGGCTGCTCACCCGATCGTTCTCGACGCCGAGCTCATTCTCGCCAAGTCGTGAGCGGCGCGCGAACGGTACGACGCAGCATCGGTTCGGGCGGGTCCGTCGTATTCGGTGTCGAGCTCCGCCTGGGTCTCGAAGTGGCGGTAGAGCTTCATGCCGGAAGGGGACACAAGGACCGGGCTGCGCTCAGCCCCTGGCAGGTCGCCCCGATCGCGCATCCGCTGCTCGACGGCCCGCCCGGGCCGGCACCTGTTGCAGCTGCCGCGAACGGCGGTTCGCCTGTCAGTGTTGTCACGCCCCTGTGCCCGGGCGGACACGCTCCGCATCCCCCGTTCGGAGCCAAGTCCATGGAATTACGTGAATCGTGTGCCTGGCATGGCGCGTGCTCTATCCCCACACATGACCCCCACCCCCAACCCTCGGCGGATCCCCTTGCTGGCGGTGCTGTCGCTCCACGATCTCCGGCGCCTGTTCCGGCAGGCGCGGGTGACCGGCAAGGTCCAGCTGCCTCCGGTTCCGATCCGGCGTCAGGTCCCGCCGCCCCGCTCCGCTCGCGCTGCTTGAGCCGCTAGGGCTGCACGCCGATCGCGCCCACGTCGGCCGTCGTACCCGACCCCACGCTGAAGGCGCCCAGATCGGAGATGCTGCCGTCCTTCTCGAAGCGGACCCGCCGTACCGATGTGTTCTCGGCGACCAGCACGAGCCCGGTGAGCGCGCCGCGATCGATCGACACCGCGTAGCCCGGCAGCTGCGGCTTCCCACCCTGATAGGTGATCTCGGTGCCGAGCGAAAACGGCTTCGCGCCGTTAGAGGGGTCGTAGGCGAGCTTGAAGATCGCGTTGCCGAACCCGCTGACGACCAGCGCGGCGTTGTCGTAGGGGGAGACCGCGAAGTCCAGCGGATCCTCGACCGGTGACAGCACCTGCACCGCGGCCATGGGAGCCAGGCCCACCACGCCGATGCGGTTCGGCGAGCTGGTGATGTCGTTGTCGCCGATCAGTGCGAACTTGGCGTCGTGCGTGACCACCGCGCTCGAGACGATGGCTCCGGTGTCGGGGAAGGGGGCGGCGCTGCCGAGGACGCTGGGCGGATCGCCCCAGGAAAGCAGGTGCGCGCCGTTGCCCTCGGGAACCGACAGCACGTCCTTCGAGGCCAGCAGCGCGCGCGACGGATCGCCGGGAAGGAACGCCAGCCCGGCCGGGAGCTTTGCGGCGGCGACCAGGTGCGGAGTGCCCGGCGTGCCGTCGCAGCCGAGGGGCACGGCGTAGATGCCGCCGCCGTTGCTCCGCCACTCGTCGTCGAGCACGTACGCCACGTCGCCGCCGGGACCGACGACGACGCTGCCGGCATAGAAGCCGCCATCGAACGCGGCGTCCACGACCTGGGGCGCGCCGCTCGCGTCGAAGCGGAACACGCCGAGCTTGCCGTTCTCCTCGGCCACCAGCCCGACCTTGCCGTCGGGCGTGAAGGCGATCTCCCCCAGCGACGAACGGCCGAGCTGGAAAGTCGCCCCCGGTTGCGACAGCTCGCCGCTGGCCGACAGTTCGAGCACCTCGTACGTGTTGGCCTTGTTGCCGCTGGCGTCGAACGGATGGCTGACGACGACCTTGCGCACGCCATCGGCCGGCCCGGGCGTGCGGTGACAGCCGCCCGCATCGCCCGCATCGCCCGCATCGCCCGCCTCCGCCGCGTCGCTGCCCGCGTCCGTGGCTTCCACCGCCGCGTCGCCGGAGCCATCCGCCGCGGCGTCGTGCAGAGGTCCGCCGCCGCCGCTGTTGTTGTTGCTGCTACTGCAGCCCGTGGCGAGCGCCACTGCGAGGACTACCAGCGCTGTCGTCCGCATGCCGCCGAAGGTACGGGCGCCGGAGGCGGACGTCTACGCCTATCCGCCGCGTCGCGCCGCGATCCGCTCCCGCGCGATGCGCTCCGCGATGCGCGACGGCGTGGCACCTTCCGCCGCGGCGCGTTCGAGCACCTCGCGCGCCGTGTCCCCTAGCCGGTCGATGAGGGCCGTGCGGTCCTCGAGGCCCATCACCGTGCGCCCGATGCCGTCGACGACCGCGCCCGCCGACGCGATCTCGTCCGGCACGTGCAGGATCCCACGGCGGCGGAGCTCCTCGGCGGCATCTTCCGACGCGAGAACGCCGTTCGCCGCGCCCGCGACGCACCAGGCGGACAGCCGTGCTGCGACGCCGCGGTCGACCACGCCGCCGACCGCGCACGGGGCGATCACGTCGACGTCCGACTCGAGCACCTGGTCGGTTGGCACGACACTGGCGCCCGTCGCGTCGGCGACGGCGCGCGCCCGCGCCGCGTCGGTGTCGGCCACGCGCACGCGCGCGCCGCGCGCCGCGAGCTCGCGCGCCGCCGCGCCACCGATCGCGCCCGCTCCCTGCACCGCGACCGACAGCCCGTCCAGACTCCGGCCCCGGAGCGCTGCCGCGGACTCGATGCAGCGCCCGAGGCCGCGTGCGACGGCGGCGGCCAGACCGCCCTCGCCGGTGTGGGCGAAGCGCGTGTGCCGGGCCATCGTCTCCACGTCCTCGCCGCGCGTACCGAGGTCGCCGGCCGTGCGGAACAGGCCGCCGAGCTCCTCCACGCGCTGCCCCAGAACCGCGAATGCCCGCTCCCGATCGAGCCCCGGATGATCCATCACGACCATCTTGCCGCCGCCGGCGTCCAGGCCGGCGAGCGAGCATTTGATCGTCATCGCGCGGGCCAGGCGCGCCGCGTCCGCCGCCGCCTCGCCGGCCGACTCGTAGCGCCAGGTGCGCACGCCGCCGGCTGCAGGCCCCAGCGTCACGTTGTCGATCACGAGCACGGCGAAAAGCCCGCTTGCCGCGTCGCGGAACACGAAGCAGCGAGCCACGTCCAGGCTTTCCAGTGTTTCCAACAGGGAATCGCCGGCGCTCATGGGTGGATGTAGAGTCGGGCCATGTAGTCCCAGTCGGTCTCTGTGCGGAGACCTGGGCTCGCATCGTAGCCGGAGAAGTTGCAGTCGGGATCGACGTTGCTCATGTAGATGCCCGACACTGCGGCGTTGGAAAATTGCGAGGTGCCCTCCGCGCGGAACACGACGAGCACGGCGTCCCCCGCGCGGACGCGAAGCGGCGGGTGTTCGGCCGCCGGGCCCCCGTACAGCCCGCCCCCGACCAGGGCAAGCGCCGCGACCGCAGTGCATCCCGTGCGAACACCCCCTGCAACATGGCTCCAATCTATCACGCATGGGTCAGCGCTGCGCCGAGCGAGCACAATCCGGCAATAGCAGCTACTCTCTCGCCGCATGGCGGACCGCACCAGGCGCGAGCGCCTTCTGACGTTCCTGCTCCTGCCGGTGATCGTGGTGGCGGCGCTGGTGCTGGAGGGGGTGACGTTCCGCAATAGCTTCCAGTTGGAGAAGCTGCGCGAGCAGTCTGTCGTCGAGGCCACGCTGCTGCTCGCCAACGAGAAAGCCGACCGCCTCGACAAGCGCATCATCGAGCAGGACAACTCCGTCGCGTCCGTCATCGACCCGGACGATCGACAGCACTTCGGCGCCGACTGGCTGAAGGTCGCTGCTCGCCAGACGCCATCGGTGCGCGCCGTGCTGGTCGTGGACCTGAGCTCGCCAGCGCACGACGTCGTGGCGTTCGCGTCGCGCGCGCCGGGGCCGGACGACGAGCGATTCCGGCGCCTTCTGGTCGGCACCATGCTCGGTGACATGAAGCTGGACCAGGCCCCGCGCCGCCAGCTCCGCCATCTGCACAAGACGTATCGCGGTGCGAGCTATCTGGTCAGCTACTGGCAGCGCGATCTGCACGACCGGCGCTACCTCGTCTGTGCCTGGCACGACGTTCCGCGCATCGTGCACGATCTATTTCCCGCGCTCTATTCCGACCACGACCAGCAGAGCCGCGTGAACGTGGTCGACAGCGACGGGCGCATCATCTACGGACCGCCGCTCAGCCGCGGTGGCTTCACCCTCGGCCGCCACTTCCAGACCACGCTGTACAAGTGGCGCCTGAACGTCACGATGACCTCGGCCGAGGAGCTCGCCGCCGCGGTCGCGCGCCGCCGCGTGCTGGAGATGGTGATGGTCGGCCTGTCCGGGCTGGTGGTGATCGCGGGACTGATCGTGATCCTGGTCGCCGCGGCGCGCGAACGGAAATTGTCCAACCTCAAGAGCGACTTCGTGGCCAACGTGTCGCACGAGCTCAAGACACCGCTGTCGCTCGTGCGCATGTTCGGTGAGCTGCTCTCGAGCGGCCGCGTGGAGAGCGAGGAGAAGCAAAGACAGTATCTCCAGATCATCACGACCGAGAGCGAGCGACTGAGCGCGCTCATCGAGAACGTGCTGGACTTCGCCAAGGTGGAGCGCGGCAAGGCCGCCTACGAATTCAGCGACGGCAGCGCGGGCGAGGTCGTTACCCGGGCCGTGGATTTGTGTCGCGTGCGCGCCGAGCGCGAGAAGACGACGCTGGAACTGGAGATCGAGGCTCAGCTCCCGGTGGTGAAGCTCGACGAGCGTGCCATCGAGATCGCGGTCATCAACCTGGTCGACAACGCGCTCAAGTACGCGCCGGGCTCGCGCACCATCCGCGTTTCCGTGCGGCGCGCCGACGGTCGTGTCGAGATCCGCGTCACCGACGAGGGCGAGGGGATCCACGCCGACGACAGGAAGCGGATCTTCGATCGCTTCGTGCGTGGCAGGAGCGCGTCCGACAAGCAGGTCCGCGGCAGCGGAATCGGCCTGGCGCTCGTCAAGCACATCGCCGAGGCGCACGGTGGGCGCGCCTGGGTCGAGTCGGCACGCCCGCACGGAAGCAGCTTCGGCATCTCGATCCGCGCCGACGGAGCGAAGGCGGCCTCGCCCTCGCCCGCCAAGGAATCGCCGAGCACGGCGTAGCCGCTACTTCGGCACTTCGCCGTCGTCGGTCGCCGACTGCAGCTTCAAGAGCTCCTTGTCACTCAGGTACACCGCGCTCGTCTTGCCGGCGGGCTTGGCGGTCGCCGCGGGTGCGACCTGCGACGGGGCGCTCGGCTGCGCCGGGGGTCCGGGCGCTGCCGCGACGGTGTTTCCGGGGTCGCCTTCGTCGGCGCCCGGCGGCTCGTCCGCCGCGGGCTCGGCCGGGGCTTCTGCCATCTCGGGCGCCGGCGCTTCCGGCAGCGTGATCGCGTCGAGCATCGCGTCGTACTTCGACTTCGCCTTGGCAAAAGCGTCGCGCTCGTCCGCGGGCAGAACACGCATGCTGTCCGGCTTGAGCTTCATCGCGTCGAAGAACTTGCCGTCCTTCTTGGCGATCCAGTGCAGGTGCGGGCCAGTCGAGCGCCCCGTGGAGCCGACGTAGCCGACCACCTGGAAGCGCTTGACGTGGTCGCCCACCTTCAGGCCATCCGCGAAGCGGACCAGATGCGCGTACCCCGTCTCGATCCCTCTCGAGTGCTTGAGCATGACCAGGTTGCCCGTGGCGCCGCTGCCCGTCATGCGCTCGACCACGCCGAAGGACGACGCGTGCACCGGCGTACCGATGGGCGCGCCGATGTCCGTGCCGAGATGCGGCATGATCTTGTGCAGGATGGGATGCATGCGATGCAGATTGAACGGGGAGGTGACGTGCGCGCCCGGGATCGGGAAGCGCCAGCCGCCCGAGTAGGGCGATTTGCCGCTCTCGTCGTAGTAGCCCGCGTTGTCGTGCGAATCCCGGTAGTAGTAGAAGCGCTCCGGCTTGCCCTTGACCGGCCGGTACTCCACCGCCTCGATGCCGGCGTAGCGGTTGAACTCGCCGAGGACCGTGACCTCCTGCGCGACGACCCGGAACATGTCGCCGCGCGACAGGTCGTCCATGTCCATGTGCCCGTGCAGGGCGTCGTCCAGAGCGTGGTACAGACCCTTTCCGAAGCCGGCGGCCGCGGCCGAGTCGCCGACGTTCTTGCCGTCGTACGCAAAGGCGCCCTTCACCTCGGCTCGCTCGACGTGCAGGTCGAGCTTCTTGCTCTGGAGCGCGCCGTTCTTGTCTGCCCGCGCCTGGTACACCGCTTCCTTCGAGGCGATGTACTCGAACGCCGTGAGCTCCTTGGTGGAGCGCTTGATCGCCGCTTCGAACTTGTCGTGCGGCCCGCACTTGTCCAGGTTCACCAGATCCTTCAGCGCATGCAGCACGGCGTAGGCCTGGCTCTTGTCCAGGCCCTTGTCCTGGATGACCTTGAGGAAGGGGTCGCGTCCGATCTCGGCCCCGACGATCCGGTAGCTGGAATCGCCCTTCAGATCCGCGATGCGCCACGGGCCGGGGATTTTCTTGTGCTTTGGAATGGGCGCGGGAGCGCTGCGGGTCGTCAGCGCGGTGTTCGCGGGCGCCGCCGCACGGCTGGCGACCGCCCGCGTTTCCGGATGTATCGCGGGGTGCAGGTGGATCATCAGCGCGATCAGCGAGGCCACCGTCGCGAGCCCGAGCAGCGTCCCGAACACGGCGACCATGGCCGGCGACAGCTGCGGGCCGCCGCTGTGCACCAGGGGCGCGGCCGGCGGGCGTCCGGCCCGCGCGCCCGCGCCGACCAGATCGAGCTCCACGTCGAGGGGCCGCGTGGCCGGAGGCTGATCGCGTCCAATCTCGTCCAGGTTGCCGTGGACCGCCGTGGCGCGCGCCCCCAGCTTTTCGGCGTGCTCCCGACGGTTGGCGGCCGCGCGGGCGAGCAGCTTGTCCCGCACCGGGTGACCCCCCTCGCGAGCGGGGGCGGAAGCCTCCGCGGCTGCGGGCGGCGGCGTGGCCGAGCGCGCGATCTCCTCGTCCGCGCGGGTTTCCGCTGGGTCGACACGCGGCTCCGGCGCGCCGGCGCTGGCTTCCTCGTCCGCCACCACGGCTGCGTCCGGCTCGAGCTCCAGCGCAGGTTCCGTGGCGCCGTCGTCGCGGGCCAACGGATCCACGACCCGGCCGATGTGACGCGGGCCGTCCGTTTCCGGTGAAGACGCCACGGAGCGCTGGTAGCAGCCGTGTGGGGAAGCGGCAAGGTGACCCGGAATCGATTGGAAGCCTTGAACTGTGTCAAAATGCCACAAAGTTGTAGCATTTTGACACAGCTTGCCCCTCCCGTGGCCGCGCGGAGGCCGGAGGCCGAGCACGGACGCCGGGGAGGGGCCGGCGCGCGCAGGGCCCGGCGGGCCCGAGCACGGCGGGGGGTGGGCAGCAATGATGCGGGGCTGGTGTCGACGCGCCGCTTGGTTTCCACCACACTCGCGAAGCATCCTGCGAAGTCCGCGCCGCCTGGGTTATGAACGTGGGTCCGGCGTCGCGCCGGACCAGCCCGAGGAAACCGCCGAGATGGACGACCACACCAAGCAGCTGCTTCTGCTCGGGCGCGAGCACTACGAAAAGCGCGAGTTCGAAAAGGCGGAGTATCTGCTCAAACAGGTCGTGGACAAGACCGACCGCTTCGCCGACGTGTTCGACATGCTCGGAGTCATCGCCCACAGCAAGGGCGATTTCGCCAAGGCGGAGGAGTGCTTCGAGAAGGCGATCCAGCTGAACCCGAACTACACCGAAGCGCAGCTCAACCTGATGGTCACGTACAACGACCTCGGGAAGTACGACGCGGCACGCGAGATCTACTCGAACATCCGTTCGCGCGACGCGGGCGACCGTCGTGCTGATCCGTTTGCCAAAGGCAAGATCGCGAACATGCACGCGGAGATCAGCCAGGCCTACCAGGACGCCGGCATGACCATCCAGGCGATCGAGGAGCTGGAGAAGGCCGTGGGGCTGTGTCCCGGCTTTGCGGATCTGCGCACGCGTCTCGGCATCCTCTTGCGCGACACCGGCGACGCCGCGCGCGCCCGCGAGGAGTTCGAGGCCGCCAAGAAGGCGAATCCGAAGTATCTGCAGGGGCGACTGGCGCTGGGCGTACTGTTCTTGAGCGCGGGCGATCGCGACGAGGCCAAGGCCGAGTTCAACGCGGTGCTCGAGCACGATCCGGACAACAAGAGCGCGCAGATGTATCTGCGCATCGCTGCTGCCCGCGAGACGCTGAAGACCATTCCTCCCTCCGCTCCGGACGACAAGAACCAGGAAACCTGATGGCCGTGGACGCCTCGGCGGCAGCAGAACAGCCGGGGCTGCGCGCGCAGTTCGGTCGGCTGTGGCGCCGGCTGCGCGGCGGTGAGCTGTCGCGCAGCCACACGGCCGCGTCGGTCTCGGTGGGGCTCTTCATCGGATCGCTGCCGCTCTACGGGCTGCACCTGCCGCTGTGTCTCGCCGTGTGCGTGCCGCTCAGGCTGGACGCGGTCGTGGCGTACCTGGCGGCGAACATCTCCAATCCGCTGTTCGCGCCGTTCCTCGTCATGAGCGAGGTGGAAGTCGGGTCACTGCTGCTCACCGGGCACGCCGTTCCGTACGACCTGGCGCAGGCGCGCCACACGGGCCTCTCCGGGTTCATGCTGCAGGCGGGCGTCGGTTCGATCGTGGTGGGCGCGGTGCTCGCCGCGCTGGGTGCCCTGATCGTGGTCCTGGTGGCGCGCCGCCGCGCCGCGAAGCAGACGGAGTTGTCACAGGCCGTCGAGCGCACCGTCCGGCGCTACCGCGATGCGCACCGCCGTCATCGCGTCTACGTGACGCTCAAGCTCAGGAGCGATCCGGTCGTGCAGGCGCTGGCCGCGCTGCCGGGTTCGTTCGGCAGCGTGCTGGATGCAGGTGCGGGGCGCGGGCAGTTCGGCCTGCTGCTCCTCGAGCTCGGGCGCGCGGACGCCGTCCAGGGATTCGATCTGGACGCGGAAAAGGTCGGTGCCGCGAACATCGCGGCGAACGGCGAGGCGAGCTTCGAGCAGGGGGACCTCGGCACGGCGCGCTTCGCCGAGAGCGACACGGTGCTGCTGCTCGACGTGCTGCACTATCTGCCCCGCGCCGACCAGGACTCGCTGCTCGAACGGGCCGCGGCGGCGGTCCGCCCGGGGGGACGACTGATCGTGCGCGAGGTCGGGCGCGGGGCGGGCAGCTTCTTCACGAAGTTCTTCGAGCGCATCGGCAAACGCCTGGAGATGAACCGAGGTCGGGCGCTCGAGTTCCGGGCCATCGAAGAGACCATCGACCGGCTTGAAGGGCTCGGTCTTTCCTGCCGCTCCGAGGACGCCTCGCGCGGCACGCCCATGTCGAACGCCCTGATCGTGGCGAAACGCGCTAGCGCCGGAACGTGACGCTGACGTTCGGGTAGCCGAGGGAGTGGACCAGGCTCTCGACGGTGCGCTTCACGCTGGCTTCGGCGATGGGCAGGATGCGCGACTTCTTCGCGGCCTCGACGATGCTTTTTTCGGCTTCCTGCCGCGCACGGGTCTCGAGGTTCTGCTTGCGCTCGGCGAGGAGGTCCGTCTCCCGTGAGTGGACGTAGGTGTGCTCGTTGTCGAGCCGGTGGGAGAGGATCTTCGCTGGCGGCAGCGTGATACTGGCCGTGCCCTTGTCGCGGTCGATCTTCACGTCGCTGTCGCCGAGGGCGGACAGGTCGACGCCGGCGGTCACGTCGCCCGCAGCGACGAGCAGGATGGCGTCCTTGGCGTGGACCAGGTCGAAGAAATGCGACTGTTTCTCCGTCAGGTCGATCACCTTCTCGATGTGGAAACGAGCGCCTTCGATGTTCGACAGCTCGCGGATCGCGGTAACCACGCTCGGTGTGCCGCGCACGACGGTGACCGATGCGGCGGGCTTCGGCGGCGCGGGTCTCGAGCAGCGCCCCAGAAGCGCGCCGAGGCCGACCGCGATCAGCACGAGCGCGCCGATCAGCACGGCGCCCAGCGGCTTCAGACAGCCGGCAGCGGACGGGTGCGGCGACGGGGCGTCCCCCTGGGGCGGCATGCTGGGCGGCGGCCCGTAGTCCCCGGCGCTCATGTGTCTATGGATACAGCTTCCGGGTCGAGTGCGCTCGTGGAGTGATCGGAGAGCGCGGAAACGTCGGCATCTAGCACGCTGCCGAGGATCTCCAGAGCGCGGCCGGCGCTCTGCTGCACGTCGGGGGCCTTGCCCGTGAGCGACTGGACGGAGGCGACGCCGTGCTGGCTGATGCCACAGGGGACGATCAGCCCGAACAGCTCGAGATCGGTGCTGAGGTTGAATGCGAAGCCGTGCATCGTGACCCAGCGCGAGATGCGGACGCCGATGGCACCCAGCTTGGCCAGGCTCCGGGCGGCGTGCTCGCCCGGCCAGTGATCGAGCGAGCCGGGGTCGACCCACAGTCCCACCAGCGACTCGACGCTGCCGGCGTCGATGCCGTGCTCGGCGGCCAGGCGCCGCATCGTCTCGGCGAGGTCGCGCACGTAGCGGCGCACGTCGCAGCGGTCGGGCGACAGATCGATGATCGGATAGCAGACGAGCTGTCCGGGTGCGTGCAGTGTGACGTCGCCGCCGCGCCCGGTGGCGACCAGATCCACGCCGCGCGCGGCCAGGAGCTCCTCGGGGACCAGCAGGTTCTCGGCATGCGCTCCGCGGCCGAGGGTCACGACCGGTTCGTGCTCGAGAAAGAGCACGGTGTCGCCGATGCGCCCTTCCCGGCGAGCCTCCTGCAGCGCCTTCTGCAGATCGTGCACCGGCTCGTAGCGGCGGCGCCCCAGCCAGATCCCGTGGAGCCTGCGCCTCACGTCGCCCTCCGCCGCCTACTCGGGGACGTCCTCGCCCGAGTCCTTCAGCTCCTCGCGCAGGTGCTCGATCTTCTCGGTGAAGGTGCCGGAGATGTCCGGATCGAATTGCGTGCTGGAGCAGCGGATGATCTCGTTGACCGTCACCTCGTGCGGCAGCGCACGGCGGTAGGCGCGATCGCTGGTCATCGCGTCGTAGGTGTCCGCCACCGAGATGATGCGCGCGATGAGCGGGATCTCCTGTCCGGCCAGGCCCAGCGGATAGCCGCGGCCGTCCCAGCGCTCGTGGTGCAGGTGCACGCCGGGGATGACCGGCTCGAGGAACTTGATGGGGTCGAGGATCTCCCGGCCGTAGACTGGGTGCTTCTTGAAGATCTCGTACTCTTCCTGCGTGAGTTTGCCCGGCTTGTTCAGGTTCATCACGCAGCCGACCTTGCCGATGTCGTGCATCAAGGCGGAGTGGCGGACCACGTCGATGGTGTCCTCGGACAGGCCCAGCCAGCGCGCGAGCGCCACGGCGTAGCGGGCCACGCGCTCGGAGTGGCCGGCGGTGTAGCGATCCATCTTGTCGATGGTGCGGGCCAGGCTCTGGATCGTCTGCTGGAAGGTGGCCTGCAGATCCTCGTACAGGCGCGCGTTCTCGATGGCCGCGGCGGCGCGCGAGGCGACGATGCTGAGCATCTTGCGCTGGCCCTCGTCGAAGCGCTTGCTGGCGGTGAGCGAGACCACGCCGATCCAGCCGATCAATCGCTCACGCATCTTGAGCGGAACGAGCGCGACGCTGGACACCGGGCGTTCCGGCAGAACCTCGAACAGGTCGGCGGCGCGCGCGCCGTGCTCGACGATCTGCTCGCCGCGCGCCAGGCGCGCCGAGATGACCTCCGCGTCGAACCGCCCCGGATCCAGGCTTGTGGGCAACGTTGCGCTCTGCTGCACGCTGCGCTCGACGTAGCCGCCCTCGCCGTCCTCGAGCCAGGTTGCGACGACATCCGCGCGGATCTCGTTGACCGCGCTGTCGGCAACCGTCGCGATGACTTCTTCCAGCGACAGGCTGGCCGCGATGGCCTCGCTGACCTTGTACAGCGAGAGCGCCTCGCGCAGCCGGAGGTTCTCCGCGGACAGCCGCCGCTTCTCCAGGCCGCGCTGGACGATGTGGACGATCTCCTCGACCTTGAACGGCTTGAGAATGTAGTCGTACGCGCCGCGCTTCATCGCGTCGATCGCCGTCTCGACGGTTCCGAACCCGGTCATGATGACCGTGAGCGTGTCGGGGTGGGTGCGCGCCACCTCCTTCAGCAGCTCGAGCCCGCCCATGCGCGGCATCTTGAGGTCGCTGATGACCATGTCGTAGCGCGCAAGGCTGAGCTCGCTGAGGGCGCTGGAGCCGTCCTCGGCCGTGCGGACGATGTACCCCTCCATGCCGAGAAAGTCGGCGAGGATGTCGCGGATGAACTTCTCGTCATCGACGACAAGAACGCGCGGCTTTTCTTCGGATGTTCCGGGGTCCGACTCGGACATCGATCGAGGGAGTACTAGACTAGCAGATTGAGGGGCGTAGGTCGGCGGACCGCGGAGAGTCGAGGGAGCTAGCCTGGAACTCCAGCCGGGTCGCCAGCCGGGGTCTAGCCTGGCACGGCTCCCTTGGCCAGGCTCTGTAGAGTCGACGGGGCGGGGACCGCCCCGGAGCGCGGTCAGCTCTGCTGGTCCAGAAGGCCGCCCAGCGACCGGCGCGGCGGTTCCGGGTCGTGGGTCTTGAGGTAGAGCAGATTGAGGCCATTGATGAGCGCGTGGGCTACCAGCGGGCCCGCCAGTGAGCCGGTGAGCTCGAAGATGGCTCCGAGCGCCAGGCCGACCAGCGTGGCCCAGCCGACCCAGACCCAGCGGCTGCGGCCGCGGACCTGGTGCATCACGCCGAACAGCAGCGCCTGGGGGATGAGCCCGAGCCAGGGTTGGAGCAGGCCCCGGAACAGCAGCTCCTCGGCGAGCGCGCTCAGGAGCGCCACGACGAGGATTCCAGTGCCGCTGATCCCTCGCGCGATCGGTCGGAGCTCCTGGTGCAGCCCGCGTGCCCACGCGAAGCGCGGCACGAGCAGGCGGGTCCCCAGAGCGACCAGAATGCCGAACACCACCCCGAGCGCGAAGCTGTACGAATGGCTGGCGGGGGCGTCCAGCTGGAGCCACGGCGAGGGGTACACGAACGGTGAGCCGCTGCGCCACACCACGGCAATCACCGCCGCACAGACACCCAGAAAAGCATAGGCGGCAGCGAAGCGGCCCCACCGGATCATCGTGCCCGGACTATGGCACGCGACGCGGGCCAGCGCACCCCGTGAGTGCGATCGGGAAGCAGGTTGTTGGCGCAGAGGTATCCGGAGTACGCTTGTTCCCGCGGTGGAAAGGGCCGACGACTCACCCGAGGTGCTCGAGCGGTTCAACGCCACGCTCGAGCTGGTCGACATCATCGCCCGGCAGGTGGCGCGGTCCATCGGTTCGGCGGTGGAGCTCGACGACCTGGTGGGGTTCGGGCGCGAAGGTCTGCTCGATGCCGCCCGGCGTTTCGAGCCGGAGCGGGGCGTCCCGTTCCGGTCCTATGCGAACTACCGCGTGCGCGGGGCGGTGCTCGACGGCGTGCGCGCCATGTCCCGCCTGCCGCGGCGTGCCCACGAGCGGATCAACGGGCTGCGCGCCGCGGCCCGCGTGAGCGAGGGCGCTCTGGAGGACGCGGCCCAGCCTCCGCCGCCGGGCTCGACGGCGGCCGACGCGGAGCGAGGTCTGGGCGAACACCTGGCCGCGATGGCGACGGCCATGGCCGTGGGGCTCGTGGCCCCCGCCGGCCACGACGACTCGGGCGAGCTCACGACGGTGTCCACCGAGGACAGCCCCGAGACGGCCACCGCGCGCGCCGAGCTGTTGGCCGTGGTCCGGGAGGCGATCGACGGCCTGCCCTTCCAGGAGGCGGAGCTTGTGCGACGCCACTACCTCGAAGGCGAGCGCTTCGACCATGTCGCCCAGGATCTCGGGCTGAGCAAGTCCTGGGCGAGCCGCCTGCACACGCGGGCGATCGGGCGCCTCGGCAAGCGGCTGCGCGGCGTCACCGATTGAAAAGCGCGCAACCCGGGCACGGCGTGGCCGAGGGCGGGTCATGTCGCTACCTATCGGTTCCGTTCCCGGCCTCGAGCAGCCCGCCGGGGCCGCCCGCGTCCGCTCGTCTCCTGCCCCGCCCGCCTCCGGACCCGACGCAGTGGAGCGCCGCGATCGCTTCCAGAATGCGCTCCACGGTCTGGGCCACGAGATCGACCATGGAGAAAAGATGGTGCGCCGCGCGCTGTCGGCCGGCGGCCACATGGGCGCAGGCGATCTGATCGCGCTGCAGGCGGGGATCTACCGCTACAGCGAGGCGGTGGACCTGACCGCCAAGCTGGTCGACCGCGCCGGGCAGGCCGTCCGCACCACCCTGCGCGGCCAGTAGCGCTTCGAGCGGCTGCGCGAGAGCCGGCGAACGACAGCGAGCCCGCGACGAGCGCGGCGAATCGCATCGGGGTGCTCGAGGGGCGGTGAGCCCCCTCGAGGAGGATTCCGGCGGGGGTGGGCGGGAGGAAGACCCCCCACTTGACCTGCCTGCGCGCGGATCCCTTACTTCCAGGCATGGAGCGCGTGCTGGTGGCCATGAGCGGCGGCGTGGACTCGTCGTTGGCGGCAGCGCGCCTGGCGCGGGACGGCTTCGACGTGGTCGGCGTCACGCTGCACTTGTGGGACTATCCGGACGACGGCTCGGTGCGCGGCCGCTGCTGTGCGCCGGAGGACGTGCACGACGCACGGCGGGTGGCGGACGTGCTGGGCATTCCCCACTTCGCGTTCGATCGCCGCGAGCTGTTTCGCGCCGAGGTCGTGGATCCGTTCGTCGACGCCTATCTCGAGGGTCGCACGCCGAGCCCCTGCGTCCGCTGCAACCGCGGCGTGAAGATGCGCGAGCTCGTGCATCTGGCCGAGCGGCTGTCCGCCGATTCGGTCGCCACCGGTCACTACGCGCGCATCGAGCGGCGGGGCGGCGTGCCGCGCCTGCTGCGCGCCCTGGACCGCGACAAGGACCAGAGTTATTTCCTGCACATGCTGGCGCCGGAGGTGCTGGGCCGCCTGCGTTTTCCGCTAGGAGACTCGACGAAGTCCGAGGTCCGCGAGGAGGCGCAACGCCTCGGACTGCCCGGCGCGACCAAGGGGGAGAGCCAGGAGCTGTGCTTCGTGCCGAGCGGCCGGTATGATCGGTTCGTGGCGGAGCAATCCGGCGGGCGTACCAGGCCAGGAGCCATCGTCGACGAGGTGGGGCGGCGCGTCGGAGTCCACGACGGCATCCACGGCTTCACGATCGGGCAGCGCAGGAATCTCGGCGTTTCGCTGGGGCGTCGCGCGTACGTCGTGGGGTTGGATGCCGACGACGGCACGGTGCGGCTTGGCCCCCGCGAGGCGCTCGAGAGCCACGGCGCCCAGGTCGGCGACGTGTCGCTGGCCGACGACGTATCGCTGCCGGCGCGCTGCGAGGTCGCGGTCCGCTATCGCGGTGAGCCGCGGCCGGCCGAGCTTGTGCCGCGGCCGCAGGGAGGCGTCGAGGTCAGGTTCGACGAGCCGGTGAGTGCAGTCGTGCCGGGGCAGTTCGCCGTGTTCTACCGCGGCGATCGCGTGCTCGGCGGCGGCAGCATCGAAACGGCGCTCGGAGGCGAGGCATGAGCGGCTGCGCACGCGTCCTTTCGCTGGTGCTCGGAGCCGTCCTGCTCGCAGGGTGCTCCACCGGAGAGGGCACAGGCTGGGTGCGGAGCGACAAGCTCTACGTCCGGGACTGCTGGAACGGGAAGTTCGATCTCCAGCCGACCTTCTTCGGCGACAACCCCTACCGGGACACGCAGCTCGTCCGGGTCCAGCGCGGCGACAACCTCGAGGAGGTCTCCGACGGCGTGACCGCGCTGGTCAACGATGTGAGCGGCATCCGCGGCTCCGATCTGGATACGGGCATCAAGGTCGGCCTGCCGCCGGGGGTCTCGCCGCCCGGCGTTCCGATCAAATACAACCCGAATCCGCCCAAGGTGAGCCTGGCCCTGTATCTGCACGACACCTGCCACGCGCAGAACGGCACGTTGTATTCGATGGACGGCACGATCACCTTCAGCTCGCTCTTTAGCGGGGACCCCAACGAGTCGAACGCCGACGATCGCCTCACCGAGGCGCATTTCGACGCCGATTTCGCCGATCCTCGCGACCTGCTGGCGGACGGCAGCATCGACCCGGCCAAGAAGAGCTCCGTGCAGGGCTACTTCCGTTTCTTCTTCCAGCGGGGCCAACCTGCCCAGCCCTTCCCCTAGTTCTCGGCCTTTCGGCCGAGGCGGGCGTATGTGCGCGTGCGTGGAAGTGCGACATCGGCGCTGTCCCGGCTGCGTCGGCCCTGCACTTTTCGTCGCGGTGTTGCATACTCCAAGCACCGGCCCCGCGGGTTGATCCGACCAGAGGCCGTCGATACGCTTCAGAAAATTCCATGAGTGGTGTCTCCAGCGCGCGGCGCACGGTCCTGGTCGCATTGTTTGCGTTTGTCTGCGCGCTTCTGTGCGTGGCAACCCCCGCGTCCGCCGCGTCGACTGCGTTCGGTCAGGCCGACGCGGCCTGGCACCAGGGCCAGCTCGAGCAGGCGCAGAAGCTGTACGAGAAGGCGCTCTCGGTAGGTGGCCTCGAACCACAGGACGTCGTGATCGCCTATTCGCGCGTCGGCACGGTGAAGGCGGCGCTCCACGACAAGAACGGGGCGCTCAGCGCCTTCCGCATCGCTGCCGCGATCGATCCGGAATTCGAGCTGCCGGCCGACAGCGGGCGGGCAGCGAAGTCGCTGTATGCGCAGGCACGCAAGGAGGCCGCCCGGCAGGGTGAGCGACTGAGCCTCCACGTCGCGGTTCCGGACAACGTTCCCGCGCAGCAACCGTTCACGGTGGAGACGACCATTCCCTCCGGCTTCGCGGTGCTGGTGGCGAAGGTCGAAGTGACGATCGAGGACCCGCTGACCAAGAAGAAGTGGCGGAAGGTCAAGCCTGCCGAGGCCGCGCTCAGTTTCCAGTTCCCGAGCCGCGTCGCGATCCCCGGCGCGCACCTGAAGGTTCATTCGCGCGCCGTCGACGGACAGAACAACGCCTGGGCGGCGGCCGACAACGTCTTGAAGGTCCAGGGAACCCGCAAGGTCAACTCGATGGACGACGGTGTGGTTTCGCCGTTCGACAACGAGAACAAGAAGAAGGGAAAGAACGACAAGGGCGGCGGCATCTTCGGGGGACCGGTCCCCTGGATCGTCGGCGGCGCCCTTGTGGTGGGCGGCATCGTGGTCGGTGCCGTTCTCGCAACGCGCTCCTCGAGCCGGGTCACGGTTGGCTCTCCGACCTGGCAGTAGCAGCAGTTATCGATGGCAAACGGTCCTGCACATGGCGGCCCTCCGCCGCCGCGCCCCAGCAAGCTGACGGGGTCCTCCCCGAGCGAACGGGAGCGCCGCATGAAGGAGGGGAGCGAGCCCTCCCTTCCCGGAGGCGGGACCTACTTCCTCGGTCGCTACCGCATTGTCGACGAGATCGGCGTCGGCGGTATGGCCAGCGTGCACCTGGCGCGCGCCGACGGGCCGGGTGGCTTCCAGAAGTGGGTGGCGATCAAGCGCATCCATCGCCACCTCGCCGAGGACGAGACGTTCATCCGCATGTTCCTCGACGAGGCGCGCATCGCGGCGCGCATCTCGCACCCGAACGTGGCGCAGGTGTTCGACCTCGGCAAGCACAGGGACACCTACTGGATCGCCATGGAGTACCTGCATGGCGAGCCACTGCGCGAAGTGGTGCGCGCCGTGGAAGAGGGCGGCGCGCCGCTGATGACGCCGCAACTCGCGGCCAAGATCATCGCCGATTCCGCCGAGGGCCTGCACGCCGCCCACGAGCTCCGCGACAAGAACGGCAAGCTCCTGAACCTCGTGCATCGCGACGTGACGCCGCACAACCTGTTTCTGACGTACGACGGCACCGTCAAGGTCGTGGATTTCGGTATCGCCAAGGTCACCGGACGGCTCTCGAACACGCGCGCCGGCACGCTCAAGGGCAAGCTCGCCTACATGAGCCCGGAGCAGGTCCGCGGTGCCCAGGTGGATCGCCGCACCGACATCTTTGCGCTGGGCGTCGTGCTCTGGGAGCTGACCACCGGACGACGTCTGTTCCGGATGGAAAGCGACATCGAGACGCTGGAACGCGTCCAGGCCTGCGTGGTGCCGCCGCCCTCGACGGTGGTCGAGAACTATCCGGTCGAGCTCGAGGCGATCGTGATGCGTGCGCTCGCCAAGGATCTGAACCGACGCTTCGCGACCGCACGCGAGCTGTCACGCGCGCTGCAGCAGTACCTCATGAAGAGCGGCTCGTTCATGGGGTCGGACGAGATCGGAAGCTACGTCAAACACGTACTTTCCGAGCGCTTCGAGAAGCGCCAGGCGCACCTGCAATGGGCGGCCGAGGTCACGCAGACGATCTCGCTCGACCAGCTCGAGGGCGGTCCGCGCGAGCTCGAGGAGGTGAGCATCCTCACCTACGCGTCGGACGTGCAGGAGGTGCCGAAGCGCACCGAGACGCGCCCCGCCGCCGGCGCGGGCGCGAAACCGGCTCCGCGCCCCGCTGCAGGGCGGCCCAAGAGCGCGACCCCGCCGCCACCGTCGCAGTCGCGGAACGCGCCGATCCAGGGAGCGCCGCCGCGCCCCGCGGCGGGCAACGCGCCGCCGCGCCCGGCCGCCGGCCAGGGGTTGCCCAGCTACGATCTGGATTCGGCCAGCGGGACGGACTCCGGCCTGCTCGAGCCGATCGAGGAGGACGACGAACTGGCCCGGACTACAGTTGCGAGTCCGGCGGTCAGGAATCGTGAGTCCTCGCGGCGCCAGCCGACCGCGCTGGGGTTGGGGCCGCAAGCCGAGAAGTCGGGGGCGGGATCGCCGCTTCCGAGCTATGAGATCACCTCGAGCGAATCCGGCGCTTCAGTTGCCATGCACGACTACGGTGAAGAAGACGACGATGCGGTCACCCGCATCATGGCAAGTCCGATGGATGAGCCGGACGCCGGGGCCATCAGCGCGGTGCATGCCCCCGCGAAGAGCGTGCAACCCGCGCCCCAGCCCCGCGAGAATATCGTGGTCTCGCCCTCGGCGATGTCACACGACATGCCGCAGTACTCGCCGGCGCCTCCGCAGGTTGGCATGCAGCAGGGGATGCCGCCCGGGATGCAGATGCAGCTCGGCATGTATCCGATGCAGCCCAACATGCCGTCCGGCATGCCGCCCAGCATGGGCTATGGCTCGCAGCAGCCGCAGCAACAGTCCTCGCGCGGCGTCCTGATCGCGTTGATCGCGGCTGCGACGACCCTCATCGCGCTGGCGCTGATGGCTCTGGTGGTCCTCAAGGTCACCGCAGCGCCGGCTCCTGCCACCGCCGCTACTGCGCCGAACCAGACGGCGCAGAACGCAGCACAGCCGGCCAATCCGCCGGCGCCGACTGCCGGGTCTTCCACCGCCGCCGCCCAGCCCCAGCCCACGGCCGCGAAGCCCGAGCAGCAACCCGAGAAGGCCATCGACCCGTCCACACTCCCGACCGAGCCGAAGAAGCCCGTCGCCACCAGCCACAGCCACGCGGTGCACGTCGCGCCGACCCACAAGACGACGACCTCCTCCAGCGGTTCGGGCTCGCCAGGCTATCTGACGGTGGTGTGCGACCCTGCCTGCGACTCCGTGGTCGCCGCGGGGCACAGCCTCGGGCCCTCTCCGGTCATCCGGGCATCGCTCAAGCCGGGCACCCACGCCGTGCTTCTCCGCCGCTCGGGCTCTCCCAGCCAGTCGATCAGCGTCACGATCGTCTCTGGCCAGACCACGGCCCGCCGAGTCAAGATGGGCTCATGAAAAGAACGGGGGCCGTTGTCGCCCTGCTTGTTGCCGGAGCAGCTCTGCCTGTTTCGTGCGCTAGAAAGCCCGCTGTCTCGCTTGTCCTGCTTGACACCTGCGCCCCGGACAATTCGTTCAAGGAGGCCGCCAACTACACCGAGATCACGGTGTTCAAGAAAGGCTGCCCTTCTGACGCCGATCTGGCTGCGGGCCTCACGCTCGGGAACAAGGACTTCCCGCCGGCGTTCGACGGGGTTGCTGCCAAGGGAGAGGCGTTGCCTACCGTCGGGGATCTCGACAAGGGCAAGTACGGGTTCGCCGCAGTCATGCGCGACGCCAACTGTGGCGTGATCGGGTTCGGCTGCACCGAAGCAGATCTCAAGAGTATCCGTGAGGTGCGCATTGCCGTCCGCGCCTGGACACAGCCCGACCAGAGCATGCTCTGCAAGCCGCTCGAGGGACATGGCTGTGCGGCGGGGCGAACCTGCGACAACGGCAGCTGCGTCGCGCTGACCGACGGCGGCAGTGAAGGTGGGGGTCAGGGCTGCGATCTCACGGTGAAGGCAGCCGGCGAGCTGCCGCCTCTGTCCGTCGGCGACGGCGGCAAAGTGCAGCTCTCCGGCCCCACCGTTGCGGCGAGCTCGGCGGGCTTCGTCATCGGCTACAGGTCGCAGATCAACGGCCAGCTCTATGCGAACTCCGCACTCTTGACCACGAGCGGCACCATCAACCGGGGAACGCCGTTGTCGCTCGCTTCGTGCCCGGGCAAGTCCCCGGCCGACGGGGTCGGGCTCGCCTTCTCGGGCGCCAACGGCCTGATGGCTCTGGCTCTACCGGACTGCGACACGAAGGGCGCCGGCGCCTACTTCATGTCGGTGGATCCGAACGGGAAGCTCGGCGCGCTGAAGCTCGCCCGTTCGCCGGGGCAGTTCCTCGATCTGACCTTGGCGCGCACGCATTCGCTCAGCGGTACCGGAGTGCCGGACGTGTACGACTTCATGTATCGCGCCACCTTCCCGGGCAGCCCCCCCACGACGCAGATGCAACTGGCGCCCCTCCAGGGCAACAGCTTCGCGGGTAGCATCTCGTCGAAGTTCGGGGCCGGCGCGGCGCTCTTCGGCATGGTGGCCAGCACCACGCAGGTCCAGGCGCTGCTGGGTCAGGTGCCGTCGAAGGCCTCGGTCGAGTTCGATGTGGGACCGCCAGGCGCCGGCGCAGGCGACGGCGGCGCCGAGCACACCTTCCTGTTGCCCCTGTCCAGCTGGGGTGCTCTGACGGCGTGGGGCGACCGCGCAGCGGCGATCGCGCCAGGCGCCGGCAGTGGACTGACGCTACAGGCGGCAACCGCCGCCGGCGGTGACCTGGGTCAGCTCATGCTCCAGGGTGACCAGTACTCCAGCGGCGACCTCGTGAACGTCGGGGATCACCTCATCGTGGTGGGTTCCCAGGCGCAGCAGTTCACGGTCTACCGCATCGACGGGGCAGCGGGCGGGGCCACTCCCACGCTGGACGCCGGCTCGTCGCAGCAGGATGCTTCGAGTTCGTCCGACGCCGGGGCGTCCGACGCCGGGGCGTCCGACTCAGGGGCGTCCGACGCCGGGGCGTCCGACGCCGGGGCGTCCGACTCAGGGCCGCCGCCGCAGCCGGACTCGGGCTCGGGAGCGCTGGCGATGGCGTCCAAGGTCACGCTCGGCCTCGACCAGCTGGCGCTCCCCGACGGTGGCGCGTCCTTCGACGGGAACCAGGTCTCGATCGCGGCAACGGGCGGCGAGGTGGCCATCGTCTGGCGCTCCAAGCTGAATCCAGCACCGAGCGCACCCGGTGGCTGGGTGCTGCTCGAGTGCGGTCCGTAGGCAGGCGCGCCGCGTGAACCGGCCTTCAGGATGCCGCGTTCCCATCCCCCCACGTTGTTGAAGCTGGCGGAGCGCACGCTGCGGGAGGAGTGCGGGCTCGCGCGCGGTGACCGGATCCTGGTGGCGGTTTCGGGTGGGCCGGACTCCATGGCGCTGCTGCACGTGCTCTCCCGTCTGGGTCCGCGCCTCGGGCTCGAGCTGTTCGCCCACGGAGTCGATCACGGGCTGCGCCCCGAGGCCGCCGCCGAGCTCGACCTGGCCGCGGCACGAGCCCAAGCTCTCGGGATCCGCTTCGATCGGACACGGGTCCACGTCGAAACCGGAGGGAACCTGCAGGCGCGGGCGCGGCGGGTCCGCTTCGAGGCGCTGGAGCGCGCCGCGGGAGCCGCCGGGGGTGCGCTGATCGCCACCGCGCACCACGCCGATGACCGGGCGGAGACGGTGATGATCCGCCTGCTTGGAGGCAGCGGTCCCCGCGGGCTCGCGGTGCTGCCTCCGCGCAGCGGCTCGCTGATCCGTCCGATCATCCGGGCGCGGCGGGCCGACATCCTGGCCCACCTGGCCCGCCACCGGATCGACCACGCTCTCGATCCCTCCAACCAGGATCGGCGCTTTCTCCGGGTGCGCGTCCGTCTGGAGCTGATGCCGATGCTCGAGGCGCTCTCGCCCCGCATCGTGGCGCACCTTACCGCGCTGGCGGACCAGATCGGTGACGACGGGCCGCCGCTCGTCCGCGACGAGGCGGGAGAGCCGCTTTTGATGAGCCGGGCCCATGTCGAGCAGCTCCGCCGCGCCCAGCGGCTAGGCCTGATCGGGGCGCGGGTCCGGCTCCCGGGGGGCCGGGAGCTCCGGATCGATCCCCGGACGCGGGAACCGGTGCTCGGCGGGTCCCGGCGCTCCGGCGGCGGCCGGGGGGGGGGTGGCGAAAGCCACGGCGGTGGTTAAGGCATGGAAGCACGCCGGATCCGCGTTCGGGCTCCTACGGATCGACGGATCCTGGTTCCGGTGGCATGATTCGATACTGCGTCTCGTGGCTGGGCACTACCGGCCCGCCCGTCCTATTTCCGAGGTTCATAAGTGAAGCAGCCCCACAAGACCCTGCTCCTCTGGGTCGTCCTGATCGTCGCGTTCCTGGCCATCTGGCAGTTCCTTAGCCCCGATGGCCCGCAACGGCAGCCGATGCCGTTCAGCGAGTTCATGGCGCTCGTGAAGGCGCCGAACGATCAACGCCACGTCGAGTCGGTGAATGTGAAGGACCGGGAGTACACGTTCCAGGTCAAGAACCCGGCGTCGAAGGGGCCGCCCGAACGCGGCGTCACCATCGGCCCCGACAAGGACGACGCGATCGTCCCCGTGCTGCTCAAGCACGACGTGAAGGTCACGTACCAGAAGGACGACGGGAACCCGATCCTCACTTCGGCGCTGACGATCCTGCTGCCGATGCTGTTCCTGCTCGTCATGTTCTACTTGTTCATGCGGCAGCTGCAGGCGGGCGGCGGCAAGGCGATGAGCTTCGGCAAGAGCCGCGCGCGGCTGCTCAACGAATCGCAGAACAAGGTGACGTTCGCCGACGTCGCAGGCATCGACGAGGCGAAGGACGAGGTGGAAGAGATCATCGCGTTCCTCAAGGACCCGAAGAAATTCCAGCGCCTCGGCGGACGCATACCCAAGGGCGTGCTCATGATGGGGGCGCCCGGAACCGGCAAGACGCTCCTGGCCCGCGCCATCGCGGGCGAGGCGGGCGTGCCGTTCTTCAGCATCTCCGGCTCGGACTTCGTGGAAATGTTCGTGGGCGTCGGCGCGAGCCGCGTGCGTGATCTGTTCGAGCAGGGGAAGAAGCACGCTCCGTGCATCATCTTCATCGACGAGATCGACGCGGTCGGTCGCCATCGCGGCGCCGGCCTCGGCGGCGGTCACGACGAGCGCGAGCAGACGCTGAACCAACTGCTGGTCGAGATGGACGGCTTCGAGTCCAACGAGGGCGTCATCATCATCGCGGCCACCAACCGGCCGGACGTGCTGGACCCCGCCATCTTGCGCCCAGGCCGCTTCGACCGGCGCATCACCGTGCCGCGCCCCGACATCCGCGGGCGTGAGGGCATCCTCGGTGTCCACACCAAGAAGGTTCCGCTCGCGACCGACGTGGAGCTGCGCACTCTCGCGGCGGGCACGCCCGGCTTTGTCGGAGCGGATCTGGAAAACCTCGTCAACGAAGCGGCCCTGCTGGCTGCGCGGCAGGACAAGGACGCGGTGGCCATGGTCGACTTCGAGCTGGCCAAGGACAAGGTCCTGATGGGCAGCGAGCGCCGCTCTATGGTCATGAGCGAAGACGAGCGTCGCACGGCCGCGTGGCATGAAGCGGGGCACACGCTGGCCGGCAAGCTCGTCGAGGGCAACGACGCGGTGCACAAGGTCTCGATCATTCCGCGGGGTGCTGCGTTGGGGGTCACGCAATTCCTCCCCGTCGAGGATCGCCACCTGATGACCAAGACGCAGACGCTGGCACGTATCGCGATGGCGCTGGGCGGTCGTGTTGCGGAGCAGGAAGTCTTCAACGAGATAACGACCGGCGCGCAGGATGACATCAAGCGCGCCACGCGTTTTGCGCGCGCCATGGTCTGCGAGCTCGGCATGAGCGCCACGCTCGGCCCGGTCGCCTACGGCGAAAACGAAGAGAACGTGTTCCTGGGTCGTGAGATGGCGTCGCGTCGCGAGGACTACTCCGAGGACACGGCCCGTCAGATCGACCAGGAGATCCGTACCATCGTCGAAGGTCAGTACAAGCTCGTCGAACAGGTCATCTCCGGAAACCGCGACAAGCTCGATCGTCTTGCCGAGGCGCTGCTCGAGCGCGAGACGCTGGACGCCGAGGAGATCGAGGCGGCGCTCGACGGTCGCGAGCTGCCCGCACGCACGCGCGTGGTGATCCCGACCTGGAGCGAGAAGCAGAAGGCGCAGAAAGAAAAGAAGCGCCCCGCCAGCATCTTCGGCGCCCCCAAGCCCGCCCCCAGCGCGTAGCCTGCGCGAGAGAGAGCTGCCCCTCGCCGTGATCGGTGCGGGGTGGCGGCGCCTGCTTCATGCGCGCGACGAGGTCGCTCCGCACGGCCAGCGTGTCGCCGGTCACGCTCTCGTTGGACTCGGTGGTGAAGTCCCAGGCGAGCTGGAGCTGTCCGCGATCGATGCCGCCTTCGCGCTGTTCGCGTGCAAGCGTGGGGGGATGACGCTCAGCCGATCGGCTTGTCGGCGCGCGAAAGCTCGCGGGCGCGCTCGAGGAGCGCATCGCGCTGGTTCCGTCCGGGGTCGTCGGTCACTTCTTCGAGCAGACTCTGCAGAATCCGACCCAGCAGGGGCCCGGGCTCGAGCCCGAGCTCGCCGATCAGATCGCGACCGCCAATGGCCAGGTCACGGACCGTGAGCGCGGCGCCCGCGGCGAGTGCTTGTTCGACGCGCCCGGAAAGCTCGGCGGAGCGCGCCAGATCCGCCTCCGGGTCGCGTCCCTTGGCCAGGATGTCGGCGTAATTGAGCACCATCAGGTCCTCGATCAGATCCGGCCCGACGCGCCGGATCCAGCGCCGCACCGCGGCGTCGGTCCACGACGGCTCATAGCAGACGAGATGATGCCGGACGAGCGCCACGATGCGCTCACGTTCCCCGGTCGAGAAGCGCAATCTCGACAAGAGCGGGTCGCTCATTTCCGCTCCGATGCTTTCGTGGTCGTAGAACGTGTAGTCGGAGCTGTCCTCGTTCCACTGCCTCGAGCGCGGCTTGCCCACGTCGTGCAGCAGGCCGGCGATGCGCAGCACCGGCGAGGGCGGACAGCCGTCCAGGCAGCACATGGCGTGCGTCCAGACGTCGTAGGCGTGATGGCGGTTCTGTTCGCAATCGACCGATTCGAGCAACTCCGGGGCGGTGATGGCGAGCATGCCGTGCTGTCGCATGACCTCGAAGGCCCGGCTTGGCGCACGGGCCTTCATGCTCTTGACCCACTCCTCACGGATGCGTTCCGGGCTCACCTTGCGGTAGCTGTCCAGCGACGGTTCGATGGCCTGGGCCGTCCCGGGATCGATCGCGACCTCGAGCGTGGCGTGGAAGCGCGCCGCGCGGAGCACGCGCAGGCCGTCCTCGGCGAAACGCGCCGCGGCGTCGCCCACCGCGCGTAGCAGGTGTCGGACCAGGTCGCTCGCGCCGTCGAACGGATCGATCAAACGAATCTCGAGTGGGTCGTAGGCGATGGCGTTGATGGTGAAATCGCGGCGCGCCAGATCGGCGACGATGTCGTCGACGAAATAGACGGAATCCGGGCGCCGGCCGTCCGAGTAGGTCGTCTCGCCACGAAGCGTCGTCACCTCGTAGCCGCTGTCGCCGATCAGCACGGTGACCGTGCCGTGCTTGATGCCCGTCGGCACCACGCGCCGGAACAGCTTCATGACCTGCTCCGGGTGGGCGTCGGTCGCGATGTCCCAGTCGTTGCGGGTCGATAGCACGGCCTGTCCGCTGGCCTTGGAGCGGATGTCCGCCAAGAGCTCGTCCCGCACGCAGCCACCCACGATCCACGAGCGGAAGCCCGATTCGCGCAGGCGCCGGCACAGGCCGCGGACATCGTCCGGCAGCATGGCGTCGAGCGTCGTGGTGTCGAGCTCCGTCACGGGCCGAGGTCGGCGATCGGTGGGGTCAGTTCCCCCAGGGGTTGACGATCTCGCCGCCGCCGATGGTCGGGGTCTTCTTCTTGTGGTGGGTGGCGGCGGGGGCTGTCGTGTGCGTCGGTCGGGGAGCGGGGTGCGAGAGGTGCACGCTCGGGATGCGTTTCAGCTTCACGGACGCCTTCTCTTTCGAACCGTCGAGCGTGATGGTGGCGGCCTTGTATCCCTTGCGGCGCACGTCCAGGCTCACGCTCTGGCCCTCGGGGATCTTGACCAGCACCGGGCTCGTTCCGAGATCCTTGTCGCCGTTGAACACGTGGGCGTCGAGCGGGTCCACCGCCAAGGGCACCTGCTTTTCGGCGGGCGACGCCTGCGTGCCGGATGCGACCGGGTCTGGCACAGTGCTGTGCTGGCTGGCCTCGGGTGGCGCTTCCGGCTTGGCCGCGACGGCCGAGGGCTCCGATGCGGTGCTCTCCGTGCTGCTCGCGAAGATCCCCACCACGATGGCCACGGCGGCCACCACTCCGGCGATCCCGGCATACAGCGGCCACCGCCCGCGGCCGCGCGTGCCGGCCGGGGTCGCCGGGACCGGCGCAGGCATGGCTGCACCCTTCTTGAAGTAGTCGGCCGGGACGTTGAAGCCGCCCGAGCGGGCCATCATCTCCGGGACGGCATCGGGCACCAGCCCGGCGCGCATCTTGTCGAGCTCCGCGATCACCTCGTCCATCGACTGGTAGCGCTGCTCCGGGCGCTTCGAGAGGCACTTCAGCACGATGGCCTCGAGCCCCGGCGGCACGCCCTGCGGCTGGGGCACGAGCGCGCGGATCGGAACCGGCGCTTTGTACATGTGCTGCGTCAGGATGCCCATGAAGTTGTCGGCATCGAACGGAACGCGACCGCTGGACAGCTCGTAGAGGATGACGCCGAAGGAGTAGATGTCTCCGCGATGATCGATGGGCGCGCCCGCCGCCTGTTCGGGTGACATGTAATGCGGCGTGCCGAACACGGCGCCGGCGCGGGTGAGCTTGCCCTCGCCGGTGGACACCTTGGCGATGCCGAAGTCGAGGACCTTCACGAAGTCCTTCTCGCCGCCGCGCGTGATGAGGTAGATGTTGTCCGGCTTGAGATCGCGGTGGACGATGTCTGCCTGGTGCGCTGCGGAGAGGCCCTCGGCCAGCTGCCGGGCGATGTGCAGCATGCGCTGGATCGGGATCGGCTTGTCGTCGTCGATGACGTCCGTGAGCGGGATACCCTCGAGGTATTCCATCACGAAGTACGTGGAGCCGTCGGGCAGCTGTCCGAAGTCGCTGATGTCGATGATGTGCTGGTTGCCGATCGCGGAGGCTGCTCGCGCCTCGTTCAGGAAGCGTTCGGTGACCTCGTTGTCACGCGCCATGTCGGCGCGCAGCACCTTCATCGCCACCTTCTTGTCGATGATCTTGTGGCGGCAGCGGTAGACGACGCCCATGCCGCCTTCGCCGAGCACCGCTTCCACCTTGTACCGCCCGTCGATCGTGCAGCCGATGTACGGGTCGTTCGACGGCGGCGGTGGGCGGATGCTCTCGGGGTCGGCTTCGGCCTCGATGTAGTCCGACACCTGCCCGTCCGGAATGGACAGGCCGCCCGGGGAGATGGTGACGATCTTGAGACCGCTGGAGCGCTTCAGCTTCTGCACGGAGTCGGGCTCCGGGGCAGGCTCCGTCGCGGACGAGCCCTTGTGCTGGTGCTGCTCGCTCATGGGGGAACCTGACAAATCTAGGCCGAACGGGGGGCGCGCTCCAGTTTTTCCGGGGCGGCGGGCCAGCACGGGGAAGGCTTGATACTGCGCATGGGTTCAATCCAGGCGTGGGGTCGGAGGGTACCCGTCACACTGCAAATGGCAGGCCGCCCCAGTTGCCCGGAAAAGTGCTGCATATCCGGGGTGCACCCTGGACACGCGTGGACGCCAGTCCGCAATCGTTGCATAGCGTCCAAACGCGAGGCCGGCGGCCGCTTCCGGCTGTCGCGCCGGTACTCCGGTCTGCTAGACCCGCCCTGCCCCCATGGGATTCGCCCTCGAGCTCGCTCTCCGCTACATGCGGTCGCGCAAGCGGGCCTTCGTGTCCGTCGGCACGATGTTCGCCATCATCGGCGTGTCGTTGGGAGTGGCGGCGCTCGCGACCGTGATGAGCGTGACGGGCGGATTCCGCGAGGAGTTCCGCAACAAGGTGCTGGGGGTCAACGCCCACGTCCTGGTTCTGAAATACTCCAGTGATTTTCGGGAATACCGGAAAATCATGAAGGAGATGAAAAAGGTGCCGGGCGTGATCGGCGTCGCGCCGTTCGTGATCAATCCGATGATGGTCACACATGGCGAGCACACGGCGACCGGTGTGCTGCTCAAGGGCGTCGACCCGAAGCTGATGCCGAGTGTGCTCGATCTCCCGAAGCACATGGTCGAGGGCAGCTTGAAGGGTCTTCGCCTGTCTGGTGCGAAGCCGCCAGGTCGCCGGCGCAGCGGAGTGCTCGACGACGACTTCGGTACCGGCTCCGACCTGCCCCCGCTTCCGCCGATCGGGAGCGCCGGCAAGCCATCCCCGCTGATGGAGGCGATCCGGAAATCCGCCGGCGTGGACCTGGATGCAGGGGCGGCTGCGTCGGATGCCGCTCCGGAAGTGCCGGATGCGGGCCTGGCGGCGCCCGACGAGCCTGACGCGACCGACGCTGGCGACGAGGCTGGCGACGACGAGCTGCCGCCGGACGCGCCCCTGGGCGATGTCGTTCCCGAGGGCGGCTACGCCAGCAAGCTGCCGGAAGACGACGAGCTGCCTCCGGACGTGAACCCGGACCCCTGCCAGAATCCGGAGGCGATCAAGCACCTGCCGGGCATCGTGATCGGCATTACGCTGGCGAAGAATCTAGAGGTCAAGATCGGCGACTGCGTGCAGGTGACCTCCCCGACCATCGGCTTCACGTATTCGCACGGGGCGATCCGCGCGCCTGTGGCCAAGGAATTCCGGGTTGTCGGTATCTTCGACGCCGGTTTCGATCAGTACGACTCGAAGCTCGTCTACACCGACCTGTACCAGGCACAGGCCTTCTACGACTCGGGCGACAGCGTCACCGGGGTCGAGATGAAGGTGAACGATATCGAAAACGCGCCCGCCATCGCGAGCGACATCGACCACCGGCTCTCCAACGGCATCTACCACACGATGACCTGGGAGGAGCTGAACCACGGGCTCTTCACGGCGCTCAGGATCCAGCAGATCCTGATGAGCCTGGTGCTGGCGCTCATCATCATCGTGGCGGCCTTCACCGTAATCGCAACGCTGATCATGGTGGTGCTGGACAAGAAGAGGGAAATCGCCGTGCTCAAGGCGATGGGCGCGACGGATGGAGCGTTGCTCCGCGCCTTCCTCTACCAGGGCGCCATCATCGGGATCCTCGGAACCGCCGTCGGTCTCGCGCTCGGCTTTGCCGTCTGCAAGGGCATCCTGGTCTACGGCTTCCCGCTCGATCCGAAGGTCTATTTCATCTCGCACCTGCCGGTGCAGGTGAAACCGCTAGAGTTCGTGCTGGTGAGGGCGTTCGCGATCATGGTGTATCTGGTCGCTACTGTATGGCCCGCGATGTACGCCGCGCGGCTCCGCCCGGCGGAAGCTTTCCGCGCGCAGCAGTAGAATTTTCCAGTGCTGGCTGCACCTCCGGCCAAGTGGCCGCCGGAGCCCGGCTTGTCGTCTGGTGACCGGAACATGTCCATTGCCCGTTAGGAGGTTAACGGCTACGGTCCGCGCCTCCTGGAGGTCAGCGCAGGCGCGCCGGATACAGCCTGGGATGCAGCAACACTGCTGATGGCCCAGGACTTGCTTTACGCTCGACCGCTGGGATTTCTCTCGCCGCCGAGCGGCTTGAATTCAGCGACTCGGGACAGCCCCCGACGCCATCCAGGGAAGAGGAGAGCGGTAATGAACAGGTGGACTACTTGGCTCGTGCGCGGACTAGCACTTTCCGTGCTGGTACTTGCGGGTTGCGCCCAGGAGCGCGCCCCAATCAATCGCGTGCAGCCGAACGCGTTGGACAAGTCGTTCTTCGTTGGCGCGAAGCTCAACGACGACTCCGACAATCCGGAATTCTACGCGAGAGCGTTCGTGATCGATGGATCCGCCCAGCAGAGCGACATCAGCGTGGGCCTCTACTCGGGTACCGACCGCATCAAGTGGGAAATCACCGAGAACGCGCTGATCGCCCGTAAATCCTATCAGATTGCCCTGGGACAGGACGACAAGGGCGTCCCCGGCGGCACGAAGGTGAACGGTACGATCGTCGCCAAGTACAAGATCCTCAGCCACTTCGACATCAAGCGGTCCTACAACCCGCAGACTGGCGAACAGCTGAACATCGTCGAGGAAAACACCAGCGACCGCCCCTGGCAGGAGCGCAAGTACATGCGCGTCGACTGGTCCACGAACGAGGTCGTCGACCCGATGTGGACCGAGATGTTCTTCGGCAAGATCTTCGGCAACGAGACGGTCGAGCCGCTGACCTACACGGTGAACGACCCGACCAGCGAAGACGCGCCGCACTTCGAGCAGAAGGACGGCTACTTCGACATCACCAACAAGTACTACATCGCGCCCGAGACGACGGCGCTGTTCGGGATGCAGCTCCCGACCTGCGTGCTGATCGGTCTGTACACCGGCACCACCACGAACGACTGCAACGCGCAGGAAGCCACGGTCCGCCACAGCTTCTGGAAGGTCGATCCGAACCACGACTTCGAGCCGACCGAGAACACGAAGCGCAAGATGGACGTCATCGCGAACTTCGGTGGCGCAGGTTCCAGCTTCCAGCCCGCGTTCCAGGGCGGGACCACGCAGTGCTGGGACCCGCAGTACGGCTACACCCAGGAGTGCTTCCACCAGTATCTGAACAAGCTCAACCTGTGGGCCCAGAGCCATCAGCGCATCGGCTCCTGCGACGCAGACTCCGACTGCGTGAGCAAGGGCCTGCCCGACGGCTCGAAGTGCATGGCCAACCACACCTGTTCGGTGGCCTGCACCTCGGATGTCGACCAGAACGCCGACGGCACCGCCGACCAGTGCGCCAAGAACCGCACCGGATACAAGGGCAGCGACGGCGCGCAGTGCGACACAACGATGCACGAGTGCACGATCCCGGTGCGGGACCGTCAGCTTGCGGCCCAGGGCTACTGGCTGAACAAGGAGACGCCCGCCGAGCTGCTCGACCAGCTCGACAAGACCGGCGCTCCCACCAGCGCGATGCTCGGCGTCGACGGCAAGCCGGCAGTCTCCGACGCGGCCTACAAGGTGCCCGAGTTCCGCGGCTCCATGGAAGATGTCGTCAAGTCCTGGAACCAGCTGATCACCACGGCGATCGCCTACGGCCGCGAGGTCGAGTGCCGGCGCACCGCCGAGGACGGCACGGTCAAGGACCCCAAGAAGGCCCGCAGCGAGTGTCACGCCAAGTACTTCGTGACCAACGGCGGCAACGACGTGACCCAGATGATCGCGTTCGGCGGCTGGGGCATCGCGACGCCGAAGGTCCTCGATCAGGACGATCCGGCGGCTCTGGTGGCCTGCCACGCTCCCGTGCGTGACTACGACTTCCAGAAGGTCTGCGGCCAGGTCACGAAAAAGACGTGCGACGCCTCGAGCACCGCCAAGCAGTGCGCTGCCGGCATGGGCTGCAACCCCGAGGGTCACTGCGCCGACGTTGCCCGCAACGGCGACCAGCGCAAGAACATGATCTTCTACTGGCCTTGGGATTCGGCCGCACACTACGGCGGCGTCGCCGGTCTGGGTGGTGATCCCGAGACGGGCGAAGAGCACGGCGTGTCCGCCACCATCATGGGGCGTTCGGCCACGCGCGCTGCGGCCGTCTATCGCGACTACCTGCAGACCGCGATGGGCGACTTCAGTGTCGACGACGTCACGTCGGGCGTGCCGCAGCACGTCTACAACAAGATCATGGCGAACGGTTATTCGCCGGACAGCGCCATGGCCCGCAAGGCCCGCGGCGTCACGGTCGCCTACTCGCAGCCGAGCGGCGGCAGCAGCGCCGGCGCGACGCCTGCAAGCGCTCCGCAGACGAGCAACAGCCCGACCACCCTCCCCACGGGTGGGGTGACGGGATCGTTGCCGTCGGCGCAGCACCTTTCGCAGCGCGACAACCTCATCCGGCTCGCCCAGGACCGCGCGAACAGCAGCCTGGACGTCACCCTGCAGAGCACCGCGCAGCTGAAGTGGGACGCTCTCGCCGGCCAGCTCCGCGGCACGCCGATCGAGGCGGATCTCGTCGACCCGCACTGGGCCATGGCGACGATCGGCGCGGATCCCCGGCAGTCGCTCACCGGCGACGAGCTGGCCGCCGTTTCCCCGCTCCGCAACCTGGACCCGGGCAAGCTCGCCCTGTGGCGCGCCAAGATGGCCGGCGTCCTGGCGGCTCGGGGTATCTGCTACACGAACGACGTGACGCGCATTGGCAGCGTCAACTTCCAGGGTCTGGCCCGCTACTACGAGGACAAGTTCCACGACATGGGCCTGGACACCGACGTGAAGAAGAAGGACTCGACGGGCCTCTGGCTTGCCGGTCCGCGTGACCCCGCTTTGGTGAAAAAGCGCGGCGACTTCATGTACAAGGACATGTTCCACGGCATGGCCACCGGCATCGCCATCCACGAGGTCGGTCACACGCTGGGCATGCGCCACAACTTCGCGTCCAGCTACGACTCGCCGAACTACATGCCGCAGTACTGGCAGCTCCGGAGCGAAGAAGGTCAGGCCTCCAAGCTGTGCCAGGATTCGAACGGCAATTGGGTATCGCGTGACCCGGCCAAGCCCGACACCTGCATGGGGCCGCGCTTCGCCGACCCGCAATCGCTCGACGAGCAAGGCCTCGCGCCTCGCAGCAACGGCGTCAGCAACGGTCGCCCGGGCGTGGGCTACTTCGGCAACTCGACGGTGATGGAGTACGAGCAGGACTACATGTCGCCCGGCATCGCGCCCTACGACTTCATGTACGTCAAGGCCGTGTACGCCAACATCCTCGAGACCTATGACATCGACAACGTCTCCAAGGGCGGCGTGGCCGAGGGCAACCAGGGCAGCTTCGTGGCCAACCTCGCGGCGGACCGCGCCGAGTGGAGCCTGCTGAGCGACAACTTCGCCCATTACACGCACCTGGCCAACGAGCTGCACGTCTTCCGGGAGAGCTACTGCCGTCCGGCTACGAAGGACGAACTCAAGCAGGGTCGCTGGCGCATCGTGCACGGGAAGATCTGCACGCAGAGCCCGCGTGACCACTTCATGTGGAAGGACTTCTACGACGATGCCGACGACGGGCCGGCCCCGCCGACCGTGCTGAGCACTTTCGGCTGGAAGTTCACCGACTGGCGCACGAATCCGAAGATGCCGCACGCCGACGGCCACGACCACGAGCGGTGGAGCTACCGCTACGGCGAGACCTACGGCACCGGCTACCTGCACACGAACTATCTGGACAACGGTGCTGACCCCTACGAGGTCACCGTCAACAACAGCCAGATGTACGACGTGACGTACCCGCGTACGTACTTCCGCCAGCAGTACAAGAACTACATGTTCAACAACATCCCGTCGCGGACGGCTGAGCGGTACTTCGAGCGTGCGCGTGCGTTCCACTGGATTCTGGAAGGCAGCGGCAACATGGGCGAGGACACCCAGATCTACCAGCGGGCCGACCGCGAGACCTTCTACTTCCTGGCTCGCGCTGCGATGGCTCCCGAACCGGGACCGATGGTTGCCGGGACGGCGTTCGACGGTTCGACCATGTACGACGTGGACAGCGGCGGCGGCGGCCTGTCGGTGCAGCCCTCGTTCGACGTTGGCCTGATCGACGGCCGCTACGTTGGCGAGGACTACAGCGACGACGATGGCGGCCAGTGGGATTACCTCCACTGGATCAACCACGCGGGCTTCGGCCTCGAGCGCGGCCTCGCTATCCGCTCGCTCCTGGATGGTCGTCCCACGCTGTACACCATCTCGCGCGAGACCTTCCTCGACGGTCGTAACGTCATGAAGAACTTCCGGACGGACGACGCGCTCGGCCTGGATCGCTACATCGGCGGTATCCTCTCCGAGGACTGGGCGAATGTTGCGCCCTGGGTCAAGGGCAACATCGCAACGGCGCCCGATGGCCTACCCTACAGGTCGCCCGAGATGCTCAACCTGCTCGACCAGAACGTGACCCGCCCGGCGGGCGCGCAGGTGCTGTTCCCGAACATCGGGTACAAGACCGAGGTGCAGGCCGTGGTGTGGGGCGTGCTCTACGCGGCGATGGACTCGAACCTCACGCTGATGCGGAAGATGGCCATCTACATCAAGGGCATCGACGAGGTCGACGCGATCCCGGCGAACGAGTTGGTCTCGTTCACGGATCCGGATACCGGGTTCACCTACCTGGCCCGGAAGTTCGGCCCCGACACCATCAATGGCAACACGGTGGATTCGGGTATCGCCTCCCGCATGCTGCAGCACGCGAACATGCTCATGACGAGCCCGTACGCGGCGGCCGACGGTTCCGACCTGCGCAAGTACGTCGGTCTGCTCGACACCGCGCACCAGGCCGAGCGGCTGCTCGCGCCCTACAGCGGCTGGAGAGCAATCGGCGTGGCATTCAACTAGTCAGCCGATAGCCAAGCGAACGCCGGAGCGAGTCATCGCTCCGGCGTTTCGCTTTTTGTGCTGCAGACCGCCGGGGGGGCCTGAAGCGGGCACGCCCCGGAGCTGCGCCCCCAACAAACGGTGCTAGTGCCGCGTTGCGCGGCGCAGCCGCGCGTGCGAAGCACCCATCGCTTCGATGGAAACGCGGGACTAGCCGCTCGATTCACTTGAATCGAGGGGCTAGACGACCGCGGAGCGGTCGAGGGGGAGGCTCGGCGCAGCCGAGGGGGCGCTGCTGCGCCCCCAACAAACGGTGCTAGTGCCGCGTTGCGCGGCGCAGCCGCGCGTGCGAAGCACCCATCGCTTCGATGG
>Ga0114931_10000599_pt1 | contig 44063 bp, 35 predicted proteins | sample 2SBtaG_FD_89579 | JGI IMG/M metagenome (GOLD analysis project Ga0114931, IMG submission 89579) | Deep subsurface microbial communities from Kolumbo volcano to uncover new lineages of life (NeLLi) - 2SBTROV14_V59a metaG | ecosystem: Environmental > Aquatic > Marine > Volcanic | place: Kolumbo... | reverse complement strand
GCGACGACGCAGACGGAGTGCAGCGATCATCTGCGCGCGGTGCGTCTGCGCTATATTGGCCCGACGGTATTGGGCGCGACGGTGGTGGTCGATGCGGACGCACACGGTGTGGCCAACGTGGAGTACGTCGGTGTCGACCTGATCTCGGGTGTCACCGAGCTCGATGCCGGCGGCGGCTACACGATCGACGCCTCAGCCGATGGGAAGAAGGACCTCGGAAAGAAGACGAAGATCAGCATCGATGGCTCACGGGAAGTCGTGCGCACCGATTGCGACGACGGGGCGCTAGTCATCGCTGGCCAACCGATGCCTCTCGACAATCCGGCCGGGGATCCGTCGCCGAACTGGGAAGTCGTGGCCTTCGAGCAGAAGGACGGCGAGTTCGTTGGCGTTGGCGGTACCATCAAGCTGATCTACACGGTGTCGAATTTGGGCGTGGTGGATGCGACGAATGTGGTGGTGACGGACAGTGTCCTGGGCGAGGTGAGCGGCAGCCCGATCGCGCTGATAGGAGCCGGCACGGACGCGGTGCTGATGGAGACGACGCTGCTGTTCGACGACTTCATGAGCACGGTGACGGTTACCGGCGATCCCGAGCAGTGCGAGGATACCGACACGGTAACGGTCACGGTCGATCCGCTGCCCACGCCGACCCCGCAGGTGACGCGGACGGAGACTCCCGAAGAGACGGAGACCCCGGAGATGACCCGGACGGAGACTCCCGAAGAGACCGAGACTCCGGAGGCGACGCGTACCGAGACTCCCGAAGAGACGGAGACCCCGGAGATGACCCGGACGGAGACTCCCGAAGAGACCGAGACCCCGGAGATGACCGCGACGGAGACTCCGGAGGAGACGGAGACCCCGGAGATGACCGCGACGGAGACTCCGGAGGAGACGGAGACCCCGGAGATGACCGCGACGGAGACTCCCGAAGAGACGCCCGGAGGCGAATGTAGCAACCCTGTCGTATTGGACTTCGATGATCTGCAGGCTGGAACGATTGTCGCGGAGCAATTCGCCGCCTACGGGATTCACATCTCGACGATCAATACCGGCGGTGGGCCGGATCTGGCGATCGTGTTCGACAGCTCGGCCCCGACAGGTGGCGACATCGATCTGGGGACCCCGAATGAGGACTTCGGTGGGCCGGGGGTTGGATCCGGTGGTAACGCCGGTCAGCCCGGCGAGAATTCGGTCGCGCTCGGCAACCTGCTGATCGTCGCCGAGAACGACACCGACTCGAACCACGACGGACTCGTGGACAATCCGGACGACGAGGCCGGCGGCGGGGTGATCACCTTCGATTTCGACACCGCCGCCGACATCCTCACGCTGTCGATCCTCGACATCGATGAGACCAGCCAGGGCTTTGTGGTCGCTTACGACGCGTCGAATATGGTGATCGCCAATGTTCCGATGCCGATGCTTGGTAACAACTCGGTTGGGTTGCTGTCGATTGGCGCTCTTGGCGCCCGCCGATTGGAAGTCGTGTTCCCCGGCAGCGGCGCGCTCGATGGGCTCGAGCTGTGCCTGCCCAGAACTTCCTCGACCAGTACCAGCGCGGAGGGTACTGGTGAGCAGTCGTCGAGCTCGAATGAGATCGCTACGCCGAGTCCTGTGTTGGCACCGATAGAGGTCGCGACACCTGGGCCAAGCAGCACGCCGACGCCGACTTCTGTGCCGGACGCGGAGATTGACATCCGTGTGGACGAGGAGGGGCCGGACGTCCGTGCGGTGGATCCGGGTGAATCGGTGGTGTTCGAGATCTCTCTGTACAACCCCGGTTCGATCGATCTCTTCGATGTATTGGTGCTCGACCCGACGCTGCCGGCTTGTGAGCGTTCTATCGAGTACCTGTTGGCCGGGGCGACGGAGACCTACACGTGCAGTATTCCGGTCGGAAGACTTTCGGCGGACGGTGCTGGGCCGAGCGGCTCACAGCGCCGCGGGGATGTCGAACGCCGCTGGCGACGTATCGGAGAGTTCGAGAATCGGGCTTGCGTGAGTGGCAATGCGGGCGATGCGCTCGTCGAGGACTGCGATACATCGACCGTGACGCGCGCTGAATCGGAGTCCGGGTGACGACTTCGTTGGGGGTGCGCCGCTGACCTCAGGAGAGACCCGGGGGGGCCCATGGGGGGGATCGCGGCGTGTGGTTCCAGGGGGCGGCAGCCGGTTTTCCGGGTACTCTAGTGCTCTAGTGCTCGGGAAACCGGCTTTTGCAGTTGTCCAGAGCTAGCGTGATCTGCTAAACGTGGCACTCGCAACTCGGGGGTTTGATGGGATGATGAAGCGCTTGCTGCTTGCTGTTTGTCTTTGCCTCACATGGATTGGGTCGGCCGAGGCGATCGACGTGCAGATCGATAGCTTCGAAGCGGCGACGAATACCGTGGTTACGAGTGTCTTCTTTTTCGGGATTGGACCGAACCCAGCCGAGGAGAGTGATACCGGACTACCCGGTGTGATCGGCGGCTCACGGGCGATCACGGTTTTCTCTGCCGATTTTTTCCTCGAGGCCGGTGTGATCCCTACCAGTGGCGTGTTCGATTACATGTCGATCGGGACCGGCTTTGCGGCCATGGCCTACGATGGCGGTGGTGGTCCTCAGCTGATGCGTGCGATGTCGTGCTCCGAGGCGATCGAGATCGACTACCAGGACGCTGACGCACCCGCAATTTCAGGCGTAACGATTGGCATCGTTCTGACCGACGGCAACAGTGTGGCGTCGGCCCCCGTGCTGCAGCCACTGGTCGGACCGGCGGGGACGCTGTCGTTCCCATTGAGTGACTTTAGCGGGGTCGATCTCGACAATATCGTCGAAGTGGGCATCACCATCAACGGCGACGACCCGGCCCCCGCGTCTGAGTCGCCGGATCTGGCGCTCAGTGAGATCCGCGCGGTCAACTGCAACGTTACCGACACTCCCGCACCGGCGATGGGCGCGATAGCGTTGACTATGGCAACTGTCATGTTGGTCGGTCTCGGGTACCTCGGTTTCAGGCGTCGCTTTACCTGAATAACGTCGTGGCCGACTCATTCGGTCCTCGGTCCCTGGCAAGCCCGGCTCGATGAGCCGGGCTTTTCTTTGCTCTGCGCAGGTGCCGTGGCTTGCGAGTTGACTGGGCGTTGCTTCTGTTGCGTGTGGCGCCGGGAAGAAGATGTGTGTCTTGTATGGCATTGAATTGACGATTCGCCAGGGAGCGTAAAACGGCACCTGACTTTTTCTGCGACAAGAGTTTCCTTGCCCTCGTAGTGCCGGCGGTTGGCACGCGCATCGCAATTCCGTGTTCCGATGGAACGTCGGAAGATGCAAGGTTCGCTGAAGAAGTCGATCAGGCGATTCGCGAGATCTGTCGTTGCCGTGGGAGCTGTCTTGGCAGCGGTCCGGAGCGGTGCAACCACGTTCGTGATGCTCGACCAGGATCAACTGGCCGAGATGTCGGCGGCGGTGGTCCGCGGAACGGTCTCGCAGATCGTGGCCGGGCAGGATGCGGCCAGCGGCCGGATATACACGGATATCGTCATTTCGGTAGAAGACGTCTTGCGTGGAGATTACGCCGAAGGCGATTGGACCATCCGCGAGCGGGGCGGTCGAGTCGATGGCGAGGAGGAGTGGATCTTCGGCGCCCCGCGGTTCCAATTGGGGGAGAACGTGATCCTTTTTCTCGACGACCGCGGTGACGGTAGTTGGCGCACTACTGCGATGGCCCTCGGCAAGTTCCGCGTCCTTGGGGAGACCCTCGACGGCGACCTGGAGATCCGGCGCGATCTCGGCGAGGGGGTGCAGGTTCTCGATTCGGATTTGGGCGCGAGCGATTCAGCTCTCGACGATAGAGTAACCACGCTGTCTCGCGCGATCCGACAGCAGCGGCGCCACGGCCCGGGTGCGCGGCATCGGGCGGATATGGTAGAGCCGCCGCCACTGGTCAACTCGCAAGTCCGATCGGAGTTCACCTATCTCGGTAGCAGTCCGTCGCGGTGGTTCGAGCCGGACTGGGGTGCCCCGGTAGACTTCCTGATCGATCCTACCGGCGATCCCGGGCCCAATCTCGGTCCCGCTGAATCGGTCGGTGCGATTCGCGATGCCTTCGACTCGTGGTCGACGGTGGCAGGTTCGGGCCTCAACCTGCGCGATGCCGGTGTGTTGCCGTCGCCGATTGCGTTCGGCGGTTGTAGTGGCGGTAATCGAATCGTTTTCAACGACCCCTTCGACGAGATCACTGACCCGTCCGGCTGTGGTGGCGTACTGGCTATCGGCGGGTTCTGTACCTCCGGTGAGACGACGACGGTCAACGGTACCAGCTTTCGTCGCATTCGCGTAGGTAAGGTCACCTTCAACAACGGATGGTCCGGTTGCTTCGGATGGAATCGCTGCAATATGTCCGAGGTTGCCACGCACGAAATCGGGCATGCGATCGGTCTCGGTCACTCCACCGTGTCGGGGGCGGTGATGCGCTCCTTCGCGTACTTCAACGGCCGTTGCAGCAGCCTCGGCAGCGACGACGAAGAGGCGATTCGGTTCATGTATCCAGCCGGCGCGTCGGTCTCCACTCCGACGCCAACCGTGATTCCGCCGACGCCGACTCGCACGCCGACCCCGGCGGCGACCCACACACCGACGAGGACGCGCACCTGGACTCCCACCCGGACGCGTACATCGACACGGACACGGACACGCACGCCAACTCGTACGTACACCCGCACGTGGACTCGCGCGGCGCCGCCGACTTCGACGCACACGCTGGCGCCGACTGCGACGCACACGCCGCCTCCGCTGCCGACCCGTACTCCGACAGCGAGTGCGACCCGTACGCGAACTCGCACCTCGCCGCCGACGGCGACGGCGAGCCCGAACTCTTCCGTCCACCGGCTCAGCGGAGTCGTTCACTATTTCATGGACGGGCGGTCCGTGCCGGGTGCGGACGTCGTCATCTCCGGCACTTCGGTCGTCGCGGATTCCACGGATCAGTTGGGTACGTTCGATTTTCCAGCGGTCGGGGAGGGCGCACTGGAGATTCATGCGTGGAAGAGCGGCGATGTCGGTGTGGCGATCTCGGCTCTCGATGCCGCCTATGCGCTGCAGGCGGTTGTTGGCTCGCGCGACCTATCGCCCCATCAGCGGCTGGCGTGCGACGCCACTGGCGACGGCACGGTCACTCCTTTGGACGCGTCGCGCTTACTTCAGCGAACTCTCGGGGCGATTTCGTCTCTCCCGGTCGTCGATCGGTGCGGTAGCGATTGGTTGATGGTTCCGTCTTCCGTGCCGGGTGGGGTGGCGACTCCGCCGTCGATCAGTCTCGCGGGATGCAGCCCGGGATCGCTATCGCTGCCGGTAGTCGACAGCGATAGGACGGACATCGCTTTCGACGCGGTTCTCCTCGGCGATTGTAGCGGTGGTTGGCAGTCCAGTATCGCCGCCAACGCCCAGGCGTCGATGTTCGGGCGTCGTGCGCGGGTGCGTCTCGGGCGTCTGCGTGTGCGGGGCGATGTAGCGGAGTTGCCGGTCTATGTTCGCTCGGGCAATCCCTATCAGTCTCTGGATCTGGAGATCGGATTCGACGCCGACCAGCTCGAGCCGGTATCGCTGGAGCTGCGGCGTCCACTCCCGGGAGCCCTGGTCGACCAGCGCGTCGTCGAACCCGGGAAGCTTCGCGTCGCCTATGCGTCGGCCGATCTGGTGACGCGCCGCCAGGGAGTCTTCCTGAAGATCCGTTTCCACCTCGAGCAGGCGAGCCTGAGGTTGAGCGCGGTGCGTGCTCTGAGCGCCCGACTCGACGAAGTGTCGGTCAAGGTTTCGTCGAGCGCTCGCAGGCGATGAACAGAGAACTGACGAAGGAAGTGGTGGTGCGGATTTCGATCCGTTACTAGCGGATGGTGACGACGACGCGGCGGCGTCGCGGTCCGTCGAGATCCACCAGCATCAAGGACTGCCAGGTCCCCAGGACAAGCTTGCCGCGGCGGACCGGCACCGTCTCGCCGGGGCCGAGGATCGCCGCCTTGATGTGTGCCGCTCCATTCCCATCGATGCGATCGTGGCGCCACACCCCGTCCGGGATCAATGTGTCCAAGGCGTCGAGGAGGTCGGTACATAGGTTGGGGTCGGCGTTCTCGTTGATCACGATCGCAGCCGTCGCGTGCGGCACGTACACCGAGCAGATGCCTTCGTCGATCCGGCTGTCGGCGACGATGGCGGCGACGCCGGTCGTGATGTCCACGACCTCGAACTTGCGTTGACTCCGAATCTCGAATTCGCGCTGCATCCGGCGTCCCCCGCCGAGACGCTACGAGATTGTCGCCCGTCGCTCAAGAACGCCGTGTGCTGAGAGGCTTGATGCGGCTCCGCCGATTGCCGCTCTCGCTACGATCGAACCAGTAGGCGACGGCAACGCCGGCGAAGAACCCGCCTATGTGCGCGCCGTGTGCGACCCCACCCGCAGCGCGGGACAGAACAAATGGAAGGACATTTTGAACGATGATGTACAGGCCCAACAGCAACCGCGCCGAAACCACCACGCGCAGCAGAAACGGGAAGAGGAGCAGCAGATGGACGCGGTTGCGCGGGAACCAGACGAAGTAAAGCCCCAGGATGCCCGAGATCGCTCCCGAGGCACCGACCAGTGGTAGCCCCGAGGTGGGCGAAAACATGGCGTGGGAAACCGTCGCCGCGGCGCCGGTGGCCAGGTAATAAAACAGGTACCGCCCCTTGCCGAGTCTGTGTTCGACGTTGTCGCCGTATATCCACAGGAACAGCATGTTGCCGGCGAGGTGGCCGAATCCGCCATGCAGAAACATCGAGGCGAAGAGGTCGACGATGCTCGGGGCGACCGGTCGATACCCCCAGCGGAACAAGAAAAGGTCGTATGCCGACGTGTGCGCCAGGATGTCCTGGATGGAGGATCGATAACCGTTCTGGCGAGCGACCAGATGCACGAACTCGGTGAGCAGTGGGTCTGATGGATTGGCATGCGTCCACGTCAGCGGCAAGGTCAGCAGGTAGACGGCGACATTGGCCCCGATCAAGAGATAGGTGACGACCGGTGTACCCTCGGGATTCGGCGAGTCGCCGATGGGTAAGATCACGCGCCAGCGCCCCCCGCTGCGGAGTGGGCCCTAGCGGTCGGCGGGCGGCGCAGCGGTTCCTGCATGGCCCGGAGCTTACACCGCGCCGTGAGCTGTGCAATCGGGCTGCGGCCGAGACTTCATGTGTGAGCGGCGGAGGAGACGAGCGCATGGCGCGCCCGACCCCACTCCTTCCCGCTGGTCGGCTTCGAGGCCGTTCTTCTTCGCCTCGCCCGACGTTGGTTGGAATTGCCGTGATACCGCTGTCAGCGGTGGTTCCGCGGCTGCTAGTGCAGGCTCAGGTCGGGGAGATCGAGGTCTCTCGACGATAGGAACCGCTGCATCCGTTGCATCACGCGATGGGCGTCTGTCATCAGCGCCGTACGCAGCCCTGGGCGGCTGGTGCGGGCATACCAGTCGCGCAACGCTTGCAGGTCGCGAGCCAGGCTCGACATGCGCACGCGGTCGCGGTGGGCGATCTCGTCACCGCCTTCGAGTAGCGAACGCCAGCGTGCCAGCTGCGAGTCGATGACGTTGAGCTCGAGGTCGAGGCTGCGATCGTCCCGGGTGGCGTGTTGCCGAGCTTGCCTGGCGGCAGCCGGCTTTGCCTTCGCCGATTTTTTGACCGTTGGTTTGCGGTCACCAAAGCCGAACTTCCGCATGACCCCGGCGACGGTTCCCAGGATCCGAACGTCTTCGCCGCGCACCCGCAGAGGGAGCATCTCGGGATTGGCTGGCTGCAGCCGGATCTCGCCGCCCTCGCGATAGATCTTCTTCACAGTGACCTGGCCGTTGATTTCCGCTACCACAGTGCGCCCATCGTCAGCGTCGCTGCAGGGCTCGACGATCAAATAATCGCCGTCGCGAATTCCAGCGTCGATCATCGATGCCCCGCGCACTCGTAGAGCGAATACCTTGCGCCCATTCCACATGGACTCCGGTACGTCCAGGGTCTCCTCTACCGAGTAGACATCGAGGGGGTGTCCGGCGGCGACATCGCCGAGCATGGGGATCCTCACCGTACCTTCGGGTGCCCAGTCCTCGGCCATTTCCATTAGCTCCAACGAAGATATCATTTTCGCCTCCTTTTCGCCCCCGGGAATGTAGGCGAAAGAAAGACGAAAGTAAAGGGCTGCGCGAGTTGGAATCCCGATTTCCCGTCACACGACATGCATCTATCGAACAGTCTCTCGGGCGAACGGTTTCTCGGGCGAACGGTCTCTCGGGTGTCGGGCCGTTCAGCCAGGAGAGTGGCTGTGCCGGATCGTTCGCGAGGATGAAACTCAGGGGGGGCAGGCTCGCGGTTCAGGCCGGTGCACCGTGGTGGGGCAGGTCGTGTTTGAGAACGGTCACCGAGCGCAGTCGGGTCGGATCGTAACCGCGCCACTTGGCGGCTGGTACCGCCGACCGGGCGACCTCGCCGAAGCCGTGTCGGGTGAAGAATGCCGCGGCGTTGGCGTCAGTCGTGCATGCGAAAACGTAGTCGAGGCCCAAGCGGGTCGCCTCGCTGAACAGGCGTGCCAGCAGACGCGAGCCGACTCCCTCACCCTTGAAGCGGGTGAAGGTATAGAGCCCTGCAACCTCGCCGGCACGGGCGTTCTCGTAGCCGCTGGTCAACAGTCCGCAGATGCCGGCGAGGTGCCGTTCGCCGATCGTCGCGCCGAATCCGTTGAGCAGAATCGCGCTGATCTGGCCTCGGTCGCGCCCTTTGAGAAATCCCTCGCGGTGTCCTCGTTCGAGCAGTCGCTCGACTTCCTCGAAGTCGTCGATCCCGAGGGGTTCGACGCGGCAGTAGTCCTCGGGCGTGAACAGTGTGCCGGAGCCCTCATAGGTGAAGAGCTCTGCCTCGATCTTGGCGGGAGCACACAGATTGACCGCCTTGACGCCGCGGCGCAGCGCTTTCTGGACTGCGCGCAGGGTATTCCTGCGGCCGTTGATGCCACTCCATTCGGCGGCGCCGGTGCGCAGCAGTTCGGTTAGTACCGAGTCGTCGATGAATGATATCGGGCTGCCGCTGCTCGAGACGATACCGCCGCGGGGTTCGAGAACGACCCACTTGAAGACGCGCAGGCGGCCGGTGATCCACTGGCTGGTTTCGAGGAGGTGCTGCGCGGGCACGATCCCGGCGAACAACGGCGCCCGTCGCAGGATCGTCCAGAGTTTCGAGAGTTCTTGGTCGCTTTGTTCGGTGTCGAGCGCTCGTACCAAGCCGGCAAGACTGGGGCGCCGCGAATGTTGTGGCAGTCGTGCGGCTGTCGGACCCGTGGTCAGCTGCTCGCGCAGGGTCCGCCTCACGTTGCGAACCGCCGCGGCGCCGCTGCCGTTGTTGCCGAGCAGCAGAATCACGCGTGTGTCGTTGGCGATCAGCTGGCGGATCAGCGCCGCCAGGTCGGCGAGACCGCCCGGGCTGGGAAGATCCGCCAGCTGGATCGAGAAGCACAGAGAACGTGAGCGAAACTCATCCAGGTAGAAGGACTTCTCGGCGAATTCATCTGTGGCCTTCGCGGTCGGCGCGGGCTTCTCCATAGCGTGGCAAGCTACCATACAGCTCGTCGTCGCAGAACTTGGCAACGGGCCGAGCGCGGCGGTGTTCCTGGGAGACGATCGCGGTCGCGCAGGCCAGCTGGTGCAGTCCGCCCTCAGCCACGTGGAATCGGCGCGCCATCCGGGATAGAAGCCGGGCATGCGTCGCGTGTGGATTCTGTTGCTCGTATGGCTCATCTGGACTCCAAGTGCCAGGACCGTGTTGGCGGAGGCCCGGCCGGCCACGAAGGCGGGGTCATCCTCAGTTCGTGTGAAGACGGGGGTCGTCGTGGCCGATCACGGTCTGGCGTCGCAGGCCGGCGTCGAAATCATGAGAATGGGCGGCAATGCCGTCGATGCGGCGGTTGCCGCTGCTCTGGCGGTCGGCGTGGTCAATCCCTCGTCGTGCGGCATTGGTGGCGGTGGGTTCATGATCGTCTTCGACCGCGCATCGGGTGAAGTACATGCGCTGGACTATCGAGAATCCGCGCCGCACGCTGCCTATCGCGATCTCTTCGTTCGCGATGGCAGGGTGGTCGGGGGGCTGAGCACCGTTGGCGGTCTGGCGGTGGCGACACCGGGTGAGCTCGCGGGTGCTGCGGCGGCGCTCGAGCGGTTTGGAACGATGTCCCTGGAAACCGTGGCGGTGCCCGCGGTTCGCTTGGCAAGACGGGGATTTGCCGTGGAAGCGCATCTCGCCGCCGCGATCGAGCGCCGACTCGAAGTAATCCGCGCGCACGAAGGGCTCGCGAGAATTTTCTTGCATGCAGACGGAACGCCATTGCGCCGTGGGGAGATCCTGCATCAGCCAGATCTTGCGCGGACTTTGCAAGACGCGTCGCGGGACGGCGGCGAGAGCTTTTATCGCGGTGCGGTTGCACAGGCGATCGTCGCCGCGGTGACTGCGTCCGGTGGCGTGATTAGCACGCGTGATCTAGCTGAGTATCGGCCGCTGTGGCGGCGACCGGTGCACGGTAGTTTTCGCGGCAAAGAGATCTTCAGCATGCCGCCACCGAGCTCGGGCGGTGGTGTTCTGATGGAAATTCTCAACACCGTGGCCGACGACGACCTGGAGGCGCTCGGGCACAATTCGCCGACCTACATCCATTTGATGGCTGAGGCTATGAAGTTCGCCTTTGCCGACCGTTCTGCATCATACGGTGATCCGGATTTCTACCCGGTGCCGCTGGAGCGCCTGACTTCTCGTGCCGCGGGTCGCCGAAAACGCCGGAGGCTGAGTGCCGTCAGAACTCACGACACCGACTTTTATGGCCGGGATTACGCCGGCGATGACGCCGGGACGTGCCACCTCTCGGTCGTTGATCCGGCTGGGAACGCGGTGGCATTGACCACCAGTGTCAATACCGGATTTGGCTCCAAGTTGGTGGTGCCGGGGACGGGGATCATCCTCAACAACACCATGGACGATTTTTCGGCTCGCCCGGGAGAGCCCAACGCGTACGGGTTGGTGGGATCCGAAGCCAACTCGATCGAACCCGACAAGCGGCCGCTGAGCAGCATGACGCCGACCATCGTGCTCGAGCACGGTCGAGTCGTCGCGGTGGCGGGAGCGTCGGGGGGCCCGTTGATCATCACCAGCACTCTACAGGCGTTGCTCAATGTGATCGTCTTCGATTTCGATGCGGCGGCGGCGGTCGCAGCGCCGCGCTTGCATCATCAGTGGGTTCCGCCGGTGCTCATGCTGGAGAACGGCATTCGGCGGATCGACGATTTTCCTCTGGAGCGCTTGGGGCACAGGTTGTATCGCAGTAGTCGAAGTGGCGCGGTCCAGTTGATCCGGCGCACCCGAGACGGTTGGTTGGAGGGAGCGGCCGACCCGCGGAAGGGCGGTCGTGCCGCCGGGTGGTGAGACCACCTCGGGTCGCACCAGGCCTTTCGTCGTCAAGATATTCGTCAGCGCTCTGTTGCTGGCGTACCAGTTGCGCAGTGGCCGCGTGGGCGGCGTCGTCGAGACGCTGGCGCGGGCCAGCCCGGCGTGGGTCTGGTTGGGATTCGCTCTCTACTCCGGCAGCCACGTGCTGAACGCGTTCCGGTGGGATGCCTACGCGCGCCAGTTCGGCCTGGTCACCCAAACGTCGAGCTCGATCCGATTCTATTTCACCAGTCTGTTCCTCAACCTGTTCGCACCTGGCACGATCGTCGGCGACCTGAGCCGGGCCGTCGCTCTCGGGCGCGGGCAGCGTCGCGGTGTCGCCTTGGCCAGTGTGGTTGCCCACCGACTGACCGGCCTGGTTGCGCTGATGGCGATCGGCGGCGGGGCGGGATTGGTACAGCACCAGTACGAGCTGAGCGGGCCGCTGGCGCTGGCGTGTTGGGCGGTGCCTCTGGCGAGCGTGTCAGGTCTGTTTTTCCTGCCGGTCGTGCTGCGCCGTGTCGGCTCGCTGCTGGGCCGGGAATTGGTGCTACCGCCGGCGTGGAAAGCGGCCACCGCGACGACCTTGGCGCTGGCGTTGATGTACCACTGCGCGCAAGTCTTGTCGGTGATCTGCCTGGCGCGGGCGCTCGCCATCGACGTGTCGATGGTGACCCTGGGGTTGTTCGTTCCCTTGGTCAATGTCGCCGGGATGGTCCCGCTGACGGTCAGTGGGGTCGGCGTTCGCGAGGCTGGTTACGTCTACCTTCTCGGTTTGATCGGCGTGTCGGCCAGTCAGGCGCTGTCGCTCGGGTTGCTGGGTAGCGGATTGGTTTTGGCAACTGGATTGTTGGGCTTGCCGGCCTTTGTCAGGGGACGTTGGGCGGGCAACCGGTGAGACTCCGATTGACCGCCGCGATCAACTCGGCGATGGAGACCACTCCGTCTGCGTTGCGGTCGGCCGCGGCGCATTGTTCGACCGCTGCTTCGCCGAGACCGATGCGGACGATGCGCACCAGTTCGGCTATGCTGACCAGGCCGTTCCCATCGCAGTCGCCCTCGCATGGGATCTGGGTGTTCGTCGGCGAGGGAGTCTGGGTGGGGGTATCGCTCGGCGTGGCGGTATCGCTCGGCGTTGGCGTCGGCGTGATACTGGGCGTCGCTGTCGGTGTGGTGGTCGCCGTTGCGGTTGGCGTGCGGCTGCTGGTCGCGGTCGCCGTTGCGGTCGCCGTCGCGGTGGCCGTCGGAGTCGCCGTCGGTGTCGAAGTGGGAGCGCTTGGATCGATCACGAGTTCGTTGTTGACGCGCAGCGAGTCGCGGATCGACCCTGCGTCGTCCAATGGCAGTACGCGCTCGAGGCGGAGCGGTGAGCTGCGAATCGGAGGTTCGTCGCGCACGGGGATGAAGCAGTGGACGACGGCTCCGCTGCCGAGTAGCTGAGCCTGGTTGGAGTTGTTGAACAGTACGAAACGAAAGCGACGGAATCCGACCGGGACATCCGAGCCAAAGATGCTCGAGACGACGAGACCGTGATCGGTCAGGCGATCGTCGTCGAAGCAGCGTTGTGCGGTTTCGGAAAGGGTCAGCACCGCCGTCTCCAGCAACAAATCGAACGATAGGCTGACGATCTCGTCAGTCTTGTCGACCAGCTCCACTACCAGTTCGATCGTGGATCCCGGTGGCGCGACGATGTGTCCGACGGCGACGCGAATCGGGTCGGTCGGCGTGCTGGTGACCGTCGGTGTGTGAGTGAGAGTCGGTGTGCGGGTTTGAGTCGGCGTGCGGGTGGTGGTCGGACTCGGTGTGTGGCTGAATGTGCGTGTCCGCGTCGGCGTCGTGGTGTTGCTCGGGGTCGGGGTGATGGTCGGCGTCGAGGTCAGGCTGGGCGTCAGCGTTTGCGTGGCTGTGAAGGTGCGCGTCGGCGGACTCGTTCGCGTAAACGACGTGGTTCGCGTGAACGACCGTGTGCGGGTCGGGGTTTTGGTGCGGGACGGCGTTCGCGTGGGGGTGGGCGTCCTGGTCTTCGTTGCGGTGCTGGTTGGCCTTCGGGTGTTGGTGCGAATTCTCGTCCGGGTCGGCGTTTTCGACCGCGTTTGGGTGGGAGTTCGCGAAGGTCGCAGGGTGCGCGTCGGGCTGGTGGTACGGGTGGGAGTTTTCGTTCGGGTTGGGGTTTTGGTGCGACTGGAAGTGCGGGTGAAGGTTTGACTGGGGCCCGGCGTCGGACTGTCCGTGGCGGTTGCCGTGATTGTCGGGGTGCGCGTCTCGGTGGCGGTGAAGCTCGGCGTCGTGCTCTGAGTCGGTGTGTGGGTGTTGGTCCGGGTGTTGCTGGGCGTTGCTGTCCGCGTAGGTGATGCTGTTCGCGTAGCCATGGTCGTTGGCGTCGCCGTCGCGGCATGTGTGGGTGTCGCCGTTTGCGTAGCCGTAGCGGTATGTGTGGGTGTCTCGGTTGCCGTTCGCGAGGCCGTGGATGTCTGGCTCGGAGTGTCGGTGTGGGTCGGAGTGTCGGACGCCGTTGCGGTGGTGGTGGCGGAGTGAGTCGCCGATGCGCTGGGGCTGGAGGCAGGGCTGTTGTCGGCTGTGGCCGAGCGCGTAGCCGTAGCTATGGCGGTCTCGGTTGCTGTCGCGCTTGGACTGCGAGTACTGGTCGCCGGGATCGGCGAGTCGGTGGCTGTCGCGGTCGCGCCCGACGTCGGAACGATCGTCGCGGTTCCCGTGGGGGTGTCCGTGGCCGTGGCGCTTGGCGTGGCGATTCCCGCGCGGGCCACATTCGCGGTGGCGGCGACCGTGACGGCGCCCATCAGAGCGCAGCAGGCGACGCTGGTAAACCGGCGCCGGGCGGATGCGGGAAACCCCATTGACTATACAGATGTATGATTGCTGCGCTTCATTGCGTCTGGTGTCGTCCGATACGCTTTCGAGCCGGCGACGACTCAGGGGACTTCTAAACTATAGCCCGTGGCAAAGTCGACGGGGAGCTTCGGTACCACGTCCCAGCGGATGCGTGGTGCCGCTCTAGCGCGGTCCATCCGCCCTTGTTGGAACCTTTGGCGACGGGCGCTGCCGATGTTGCCTCGGTGACGATCCGGAACCCGGCCGGCGGCCGGTGGTCTTGCCGGATCGGTAACTGGCTGGGGATCTACGCCGGATTGCTGGATGTCAACTGTCCGTTTGCCATGATCCCGTGCTGAGCGAGCTGGGTGATCTCGTCGGCGACGTCGGCTACCGTTGCTTCGTCGTGTTCCACCCACCAGGTCACCGCATGAATGCACATGCCGACGATCGCCTGGGCCCAGATTTCCGCGTTCGCCTTGCGAAAGATCCCCGATTCCATCCCGCCCCGCAGGTTCTCGACGATATCCGAGACGAACATCTCCTGAGCCTGGCGCACGACGTCGTGAAAGGAGGCGTCGTGGCCGAAGACGATGCGGAAGAGGTTTCGTCGTTCCGCCGCGAAACGAAAGAATACCTGCATGCGTAGTCGTGAGACCTCGGCCGGGCCCGAAACGCTGACCGAAGCGTCATCCATCTGCACCTTGAGCTGCGAGACACCCTCTTCGACGAGCTCGAGGAAGACCGCTTCCTTGGTCGGATAGTAGAGGTAGAATGTGCCGACGCCAACACCGGCCTCGCGAGCGATGTCGGCGATCTTCGCTCCGTGGTACCCCTTGGCAGCCAACACTCGCTGCGCCGCTTCAATGAGGTCCCGTGCGGTGCGCTCTCTGCGGTCGGCCCGGCGTGCGTGCTTCTGAACTTCGGATGGCATTTCTCGAACCTGTTCTGCTCGGGTCTTCTGATGGAACTGGTGTGCCGGCCCCGAGCCTCATACTCTGTGCCACGTACCGGGGTTTGGCAAGTGGTGTCGGTCGAGCCGTCGGTCGAGCCGTGGCGGATCGGATCGTCCCCGCTTGCCGACGAGTGAAGTGAGTTTCTAGTTACCGTTGGCACGAACGGCAGTAGAAAGTGCTGCGCCCGCCGAGCGTGATCTTGCGAACGGCGGTATCGCACCTGGGGCAGGCGTCACCGGCGCGATCGTAGACGGCGTGGTGGATCTGGAAGTACCCCAGCTTGCCGTCGATGTTGCGGAAGTCGGAAATCGAGCTGCCCCCGAGATCGACAGCGCGCGCCAGCACACTGTGCATCGCTTCGTCGAGGTGCCCGAGTTCTTGGCGAGTCAGGCGTGCCGCCATCCGGCGAGGTCGGATGCCGGCTTGAAACAGGATTTCGTTCGCGTAGATATTACCGATTCCGGCGATGAACGTCTGATCCATCAGCAGTGTCTTGATCGGCGTGCGCCGGTGTCGCACCTGGCTGCGCCATTCGTCGACGGATCGGTTCATCGTCATGGGGTCGGGGCCGACGTTGCGCAGCTCCTCGAGGTCGTCGATCACGCCGAGCCGCACCACGCCGAAGCGTCTGGGGTCGTTGAAGCACAACGATTCGCTGCGATCGAGATCGAAGATGACGTGATCGTGACGCAGGGGAGGTGCGGTGTTGTCGCGAAGGCTCAGGCTACCGCTCATGCCGAGATGCACGAGCAGAATATCCGGGCAATCGAGCTCGAAGAGAAGGTACTTGCCGCGCCGCTCGATCGCCCCGAAGCGATGCCCGCGCAGTCGCGTTTCGAAGGTGGCGGGCACGGGGCGGCGCAAGCGTCGTTCGCGAACGGTGACGTGGGTGATTTCTCGTCCCGCTACCAATGGAGCCAGCGAGCGGCGTACGGTCTCTACTTCGGGGAGCTCTGGCACGGGCGTCGGCTACGAGTTCCGAGTCGGCGCCGGCGCGGCAGCTGGTTGCGGAGCGAGCGCGTGCGCGAGTCGGACGAAATCGTCGGGGGATAGCGTCTCGGGCCGGCGCTTGGGGTCGATGTCGAGGGACTGGAGGATCTCGATCGGCGCATCGGTCAACCGGCGCAGCAGGTTGCCGAGCTGTTTCCTGCGCTGGGTAAACAGAGCCCGGGTGATACGGCGTACCACGGCTCGTTCGTCGTCGCCGAGTGTCGGATTGGCGAAGGGCTCGATGACGATGACCGCCGAATCGACCTTTGGCTGTGGGCGGAAAGCCGACGGCGGAACGCGCAAGGCGACCCTGGCGCGGGCGCTGAGTTGTACCATGACCGAGAGCGCGCCGTAGTCCCTTCCTCCGGGATCGGCGCAGATTCGTTGCGCAACTTCCCACTGCAGCATCAGGACCAATCTCCGGTAGAGCCGCGGATGTTCGACGAAGCGGGAAATGAGCGGCGTCGAGATGTTGTAGGGAAGGTTGGCGACCACGGTCACCGGTGCGACGCCGCCGAGCTCGTCGACCAGGTTCATTTTCAGTACGTCTCCCTCGACGATGCGCACGTTGGCTCGCGACGAAAACGATTCGCGGAGTCGCTTTACGAGATCCCGGTCGATTTCGATGAGGACCAGTTGCCGAGCCCGGTCGGCCAGGGTCTCACTGAGCGCGCCGCGGCCGGGTCCGATTTCGAGAATGGCGTCGTCGTCGCCGATTTCGGCGAGGGCGACGATCCGCTGTGCGATCTCCGGGCGGACGAGGAAGTGCTGGCCGAAGCGTTTGCGGGGTCTCACTCCGGCGTTCATGGGCTCATTTCCTCGTCCCCTCATCCTCAGTTGGGGCCTCGGGCCCGATGCATCGAGTGCAGGTCGGCGACGGCCTGGGCGTTGAGGTCGAGGGTGTCGCGCTGTCCCAGATCGAGGCGCAGTGCGGCGGCGAGCCCGATCATGGCGGCGTTGTCGGTGCAATAGCGGAGCGACGGGATGATGACGTCGATTCCCGCGGCGCTGCCTTCGGCGATGATTCGCTCGCGCAGGCGCGAGTTGGCGGAGACCCCGCCGGCCACGACCAGACGTTTGGCGCCGGCTGCGTGCGCGGCGGCGATGGACGTGTCGACCAGCATATCGACTACGGCTTCCTGGAAACTGGCGGCGACGTCGGCGTGATCGGCGGGGCTCGTCACGTGATCGCGTACGTAGAGGGCCACTGCGGTCTTGATCCCGCTGAAGCTGAAATCGAAGGGGTTGCGTCCGGGGCGTGGTTTGAGCCGAGCCCTGGGGAACCGGTGGGCGCTGGGATTGCCCTGGCGAGCAAGAGCGTCGATGACGCGGCCACCCGGGTATTCGAGGCCGAGCACCACGGCGACCTTGTCGAAGGCCTCGCCCGCGGCGTCGTCGCGGGTTGCCCCGAGTAGCTCGTAGTCGCCGAAGCTTCGAGCCATGTAGAGACTGGTGTGGCCGCCGGAGGCGAGCAGCGCTGCGTAGGGGAAGTCTACCTCTGACTCGAGGCGGACGGATAGCAGGTGGCCCTCGAGGTGATTGATGCCGACGAAGGGCAGCCCGCGCGCGAAGGCGATTGCTTTACCGGTGCACAAGCCGACGAGCAGCGAGCCGACCAGGCCAGGCCCGTAGGTTGCGGCCACCGCCTCGATCTCGGCGATCGAGGTATGCGCCTCTTCGAGTGCACGGTTGATGGTTGGCGTAATCGCCGTCATGTGGGCGCGCGAAGCGAGCTCGGGGACGATTCCGCCGTAGATGCGGTGGACGTCGTCTTGTGAGGTTACGATGCTGGACCTGACGACGCCGCCGTCGATGACGGCGGCGGCCGTGTCGTCGCACGAACTCTCGATGGCGAGGATCTTCACACCGTCACCGTTAGCGCATGCGCGGCAGGAAGTCTGCCGGGAGACGACTTGGATCGGCGCGCGGCCCTGCGGCGGTAGGCTCGCAGTGCCGACTCGTGCGAAGGGTGGGGGCGCCGCCCCCACCCTTCGCACACCGGGTCGGTTTGGTTATCAGTCGGACTCTTTGCTCTCCGGTCTTTTCAGAGCGATGAAGATCGTGTTGCCGCCTCTGCGGACGAGGAGCAGAAGGCTATTGTTGGGTTTCACTTTGCGCACGGCGGCATTGAATCCGGCCTCGCTGTCGATCGTCTTGCGATTGACCTCGAGGATGATGTCGCCGCGTTGCATGCCGGCCTCGTCGGCCTTGCTGCCCGGTAGGACGCTGGCGATCACGACTCCCTTGGTGTCGGCTTCGATGCCCAGGCTCTCGGCGATCTCCGGCGTCAGGGTCTGGACGGCCAGCCCGAGCTCTTCGGTCGGTCCCACCGAGGTCACTTCCTCGCCACCCTCGAGCTCGCCGATGGTGACCGAAAGGGTCTGGGTATTTTCCCCGCGCACGATCTTGAGGGTGGTCTTCTTTCCCACGGGTGTTCGCGCGACGATCGTCGGAAGATCGTTTGACGCGTGGATCGACTGTCCGTCGAACTCGATGATGACGTCGCCGACCTCGACCCCGGCCCTACTGGCCGGGGTGTCCTTCATGACGTCTGCGACGAGCGCGCCCCGCGCTTCGTCGAGTCCGAGCGTTTCGGCGATTTCCGGAGTCACTTTTTGGATGTAGACCCCGAGCCAGCCGCGCACGACTTTTCCTTTCTCGCGCAACTGCGGGAGGAGTTCTCGCGCGAGATTGATCGGGATCGCGAAGCCGATTCCGATGTTGCCACCGGAGCGACTGAAGATGGCTGAGTTGATGCCTACGACCTCGCCCTTCAGGTTGACCAGGGGCCCCCCGGAGTTGCCGGGGTTGATGGCCGCGTCGGTCTGGATGAAATCGTCGTAGCTGCCCTGGCCGATGAAACGTCCTTTGGCACTGACGATCCCCGCCGTGACCGTGTGCTCCAGGCCGAACGGATTGCCGATGGCGATGATCCAATCGCCGACGCGGAGGGCGTCGGAATCCCCGAGAGTCACCGGATGCAGGTCGTCCTCGGGTTCGATTTTTATGACGGCTATATCGGTCTTGGGGTCGCGCCCGATCAGCTTCACCTTGTACTCGCGATCGTCGTCGAGCTGGACGAGAATCTCGTCGGCGTTCTCAACGACGTGATTATTCGTCAGGATCAGACCCTCTCGATTCAGGATGAACCCGGAACCGAGGCTGCGTTGCGGGCGCTGCCGCTGTTGATTTGGTCCGAAGAAACGCTCGAATGGCTCCCAGAACTCGTGGTACGGGTCGCCTTGGCCATATCCGCGAGGAGGCCGATTACCGCGACTCGGCGGCGGCGGTGGAGGAGGTGCGGTCGAAGTCGAAATGTTGACCACGGAGGGGCGCAGATCTTCGGCGAGATCCGCGAAACTGGGTAGCGGCGCGTTGCATGCCGCAACCTGGTCGCCTGCGGGTTTCTGGTGTTCCGCCTGTTCCGCGGAAGATGGCTTATTTTCGTGTTGTGCGTCTTCGTCGCCCCAGAATCGGATTGCCTCGGCGCGCGAGGCCACGGTACCTGCGGCGACGAGCAGGCCGAGGGCGATGGCAGCGGCGAGCCAGGCAGAGCGGATATTTGGAATCATCGGAGTATCTCCTTACGTAGCGGTGTTGGTTTGTCGAGTCGCGCACGGCGAGGTGACTCTGCTACTGAGCGCGCTCGACGTATTTCATACGGAGGTCGTAGAGGGCGTGCTCGAGTAGGGCTCCCTCGTCGGTGTCCAGGTTGCCGCGAGTCTTGTCCTGGAGCATCCCCAAAATGTTGATCAGCTGGCGAGCCGAGGCGAGGTCGACCTGGGTTGCGCCGGCTGGGTCGGGGATCTCGCCGAGCAACGCGAGAGCCTGGGTCGAAAGGCTGATGACGAAGGTTGCAAACGTCATCTCTGCCGGAGGCCCATCGTCAGGGCGGGGCTTCTCGACGTGCGGTGCCTGCTCGCCGTGACGTGCCTCGTGATCCTGTGCCGCCTGCGGACGATCAGGTTGCTCCGCCGGCTGCGGTATCTCTTCGGCGGGCGCGGGCTCGCTCTCGACGGCATCGTGCTGTTCTGCTGCTTCTTCTTCTTCTTCTTCCTCGCGGGGTTCGCCGGAGTCCGCGAACCGTCGTCGGTCGTGGACCTTGAATCCGCGTTGCTCCTCGTCTCGATCTTCTGCCATCGTTAGTTTACCTCCCAGGATTCGCGCAGTCCGGGGCGATCGGCACGTACCCGGCGATGTGGGGCTCTCTAGTCAGCCCGTTGAAAAACAGGACACGCGCTGCAAATGGTCTTTTGACGCCATTCTGGGACCGCCGATCCGGCTTTGGGCTGCGTGGCGGACTCCTCAACAAAAGCAACAACTTTGCCTCCACCCTTTGCCATGACTTCGGGCGGCATGCCGGATTCGCGCCACGCCAGAGCGCCAAAATCCTCATTTTCGCCTGCGCACCTGTTCTTCAACACACTGCCAGCCTGGAAAATTCAAGCGATCATAAGGAATTGCGTCTGCGTTCGGCCGGCCGATCCAGGGACGGCCTTTGGACGGCGGAAGAGACGTGAATATTTGATCGAATGCCCAGCTCGATTCGCTTGCACAGAAGAAGTTACTTAGATTGGGCGGTATGGGCTGTCAAGAAACGGACCGCCGATGAGCGGTGCTGCAGTCGGATGCGCCGCCGCGCGTCCAGGCGAACCGCTTGTGGTCAGGGATCCGACTGACGCGGAAATCGGGTCTCAGCGCCAGCGATATCGCTGGGCCGTTCGTATCCGCTGGATGGCCATCGCCGGATTTTTGGTGCTCGGATGTGTGGCCTGGCTCGCCGGCGTTTTGCGCGATCCGCTGCCTTGTGTTGCTGCCGCGGCCGGCGCGACCATTCTCAACACTTTCAACCACATGGCACTGAGGCGTTGGCAGTGGATCGGCCCGGCGACCGCAGCTGCCATCGTCGGCGATATTGTGCTGCTGACCTACCTCGTCGCTGCGACGGGGGGGCCGAGTAGCCCGTTCGTGGCGATGTACTTCGTTCAGGTTCTGGCATCGGCGATGCTCGTCCGATCGCGGGTCGCGTTGGCGTGTGCGGTGGCGGCGGTGGCGGCGCTGGCCTGGGCGATACTGGCCGATCCGTGGTCGGTAGTACCGGATGCGAAGTTCGTCTCCATCTGGTCGCTGTTCTTTCTCTACGGTCTCGGATTGATCGCCTACGTCGGTGGCTATGTATCGGGTCAGTTGCGGCAGCGCGAGGCCGCGTTGGAGGAGGCCAACTCACAGCTGCGCGAGGCGCTGGCCTCGCTGAGCCGGGCACACACCGAGCTCGGCGGTATCGTAGATCGGCTCGAATCTGCGGAGCGTCAGCTGGCGCAGTCGGAGAAGATGCGGTCTCTCGGGGATTTCGTCGCCGGCGTTGCGCACGAACTCAACAATCCCATTGCCGTCGTCGCCGCCAATCTGGAAATTCTCGGTTCGGGTGACATCGACGGATCCGAGACGGTGGAGGTCCTGGCTGATTGCCGCGAAGCCGCCGACCGGGCGGCGCGAATCGTCGCCGACCTGCGGCAGTTTTCGCGCGGCGCGTCTGCGCGCGAGTGGCGTGAGGTCGATCTGAGCGCTCGCGCAGGCCGCACCGCTGAGCTCGCGCGCCACATGTTTGGGCCCGACGTCTCGCTCGACCTCGACCTGGCGGATGTCCCGACAATCCGCGTGGTGCCGGAAGAGATGGACCAGGTGTTGATGAACCTGCTCAGCAATGCCGCGCTGGCGGTCGGTCGCCGGGGCCACATCCGTCTGGCGACGTCGGTGCGGTGGAATCGCGATGATGCACGGCAGGAGGTGGTGGTCAGGGTCGAGGACGACGGCCCCGGCGTCGACGGCGGAGTCGTCGAACGAATCTTCGAACCGTTTTTTACCACCCGCGGCGAGGGCGAGGGCGTTGGCCTCGGCCTGAGCTTGTCGTTTGCGATCGTGCAACGCCACGGAGGCATGCTCCGCTTCGACCCGAGCTATCGGGCGGGGGCTCGCTTCGAGATCGTCATGCCAGTCTCGGCAGGCTGACGGTGCGCCACGGAAAACAGGCTACGGTGAACATTCGTCACCAGTCGTCCGAATCGACCGCCGTGATTTGCCTCCACCCTCCGCCATGGCTTCGGGCGGCATGCCGGATTCGTGCGTTGCCAAGGTCCGGGAACGGTCCGGGAACGGTCCGAGAACGGTCCGGGAACGGTCCGGGAACGGTCCGGGAATCCTCGTCTTCGCCACCGCGCCTGTTTCTCGAGGGACTGCTGCGCATACGGGCGAAGCGAGTTCCCAGCCAGCGATGAGGTGGCGGGTACTGCTTGACTCGCGATAGACCGCCTGCCGATAATCGCCGCGTAGGTCGTTAGTTGCCGGTTCTTCTGGTTTCTTCTGGTTCCTTTGGGGTGGGGCGATGCGGTTGTGCGGTTGGAAAGTGCTGGGGATTCCCCGCGACGCCGATGGGGGCGCGATGCTGACTAGCTGGGTGAAGGCAATCTGGCGCACCGGTATGCGAACTGCCACCTGCCGCACGCGTAAGCTGTTACCGGTAATCGCTGTCGGCGCCCTGTGCGCGATATCCGTGGCGCCCGTGTCGGGAGCTGGCGACGACTCGTTCGAGACGCCGCCTGCTCTGGTCGGTCGGGTCGAGTTCTGGAAACAGATTTTCGCGGTCTATACTCAGGCCGAGTTGGTGATCCACGATCCGACCAAGCTGGACCGGATCTACAGCGTCCTCGACTTTTCGGTGCAGGCGGAAGTGCTGTCGCCCGCCGCTCTACGGCGGTTGATGCACAAGGGGGAGAAGCGGGAGATGGCGCGTATCCGGGCTGTTCTCCGCAAGCTCCAGGACCATCCTGACGCGGCTCGTCTCTCGGTCGAGGAGATGCGGATACGCAGCTTGTTGCTGAGTGATCCGCACCCGGACAGGTTCCGGCGGGCGGCCGACCCGGCGCGGCTGAGATCCCAGCGGGGTGTGCGCGATCGATTTCTGGAAGGGGTGCGCAAGAGTACTCGTTACTTGCCGCGCATGGAGCAGATTTTTCGCGACGAAGGCGTCCCGGTGGCCCTGACCCGACTGCCGTTGGTCGAGTCTTCGTTCCAAACGCGCGCCTATTCGAAGGTCGGTGCTGCCGGGATGTGGCAGTTCATGCCCGCTACGGGCAAGCGTTATCTGACGATCGACGAAGCGGTCGACGAACGGCTCGATCCGTTCGTCGCGTCGCGCGCGGCTGCCAGATTCCTGCGTGCGAATTACGAGAAGCTCGGCACCTGGCCGCTGGCGATCACCGCATACAACCACGGTCCCGCTGGAATGGCGCGCGCCGTACGAACCGTCGGCACCACCGACCTCGGTGAGATCATCCGGCGTTACGACAGCCCGACTTTCGGTTTCGCGTCGAAGAACTTTTACGCTGAGTTTCTCGCTGCACTCGAGGTTCACCGCGACTACCGCCAGTACTTCGGGGACATGCCTCTCGATCGCGAAATGGTCGCTGACGAGGTGACGCTAGCGCACTATGTAGCGATGCGATCGGTTGCGCAGTGCGCGGGCGGACACCTGACCGAGGTCGAGACACTGAACCCGGCACTGCGACCCGCGGCAATCGAAAACCGCCGCTGGCTTCCGCCCGGCTACCATCTGCGGTTGCCGCTGGGGCGTGCGGCGGCGTTTCGCGAGTGCTATCGGGGCCTGCCGTCGTCGGCGAAGCGCAGTACGCATCCGATCGTGGTGCGAACGCACCGGGTGCGGCGGGGCGAGACGCTCTCGCGGATCGCTCGCCGCTACGGTGTCGGGATGTCCACTCTGCGGCGCACCAATCACCTGCGCAATACGAACCTGATTCGGATCGGGCAGAAGCTCGAGATTCCGATCGGCGCGGGTGTGGCGCGAAGTGCGTCCACGCGCGCGAGCCGGCGGGCCCGCACCTCTCGCAAGGGGGCGACCGCCAGGAGAAGGACTACGGCCGGCACCCCGGCGGGCGGTGCCACGCATCGCGTGCGGTCGGGAGAGACCCTGGCGTACATTGCTCGGCGGTACGGTCGCTCGATCAACAGCATCCGCACTGCGAACGGGTTGCGTGACGCCAACCAAATCCGAATTGGCCAGAAGTTGCGCATCCCGGGCGGTTCATCCGGGGCGAATAGTGCCGATGTGCGAACGGTTACCCACCGTGTTCGCCGCGGCCAGACGCTCGGTCAAATCGCGCGCGACTACCACCGCTCGACCGAAAGCATTCGCCGTGCCAACGGATTGCGCAATGCCAACCAGATCAAGGCCGGGCAAAGGCTGCGTATTCCGGGAAGGTGACGAATGTGTCGATCAGGTGGCCATGGCGGCCAGATCCTGTCGCATCTTGGAGCTCTTGAGTCGCCGGCTCTGGTAGGCCGGACAGCGCACCAACTCGGCGTGGATGCCGGCCGCGCGGAGGGCGCCCTCCCAGCCCGCTTTCTGGTCGTAGCCGAGCACGATCAAGTCGGGGTCGACCCGCCGCACCGAGAGGATGAAATCGTTTGGGACGCCGATGATCGCCTCGTCGACGGCTTTGAGGCTGGCGAGCAACTCGCGCCTCTCGTCCTGGTTGTGGTGGGTGCGCCTTTTCTTGATGCGAAGGACGCTCTCGTCTCGGGCGACGACTACGCTCACGTGGACCCCCGGTCTGCCGCTGCGACGGGCTAGGACGGCGCCCTTCTCACGTGCATACCGGATCAGGTAGAGATGCCCGGAGTGCAGGCCGTCGAAGGTGCCGCCGACGAACACGCGAACGGGCCCCTGGCGCCGATTCGTGCCGGCCGGTTGCGTCGTCTTGCGGATTGCCTTGCGTCGGGTGGAAGCGCCCACCATGGGGTATCTAGCAGAACGTTCGGACGCCGCAAAGGCGAGGTGTTGACGGGTGGTGGCCTTGCGGCGGTCTCGCGATGCGTATGTAATCCGTCTTCGGAACTCTGGATGGACCACGTTGGGCAGAGAAGGGGAGGGTTGGTGATGGGGGCGAAAGCGGGCCGGAAGGCCGTGTCGAAGAAAGTCGCGACGAAGAAACTGGTGAAGAAGACCGCGCCCAGGGCGTCGAAGCGGGCAGCGGACAAATACTCGCAATCGGGGGCGCCCTGGTGGAAGGTGTATTTGGGCGATTGATGACGGTGCATGCGGGCTGGAGGCAGTGACGTGACATTTGTCGGGATTTTCGCAACGCGCGCGTGGACCGATCCAGATTGGTGTCGCGAGGTCGTTGGTGGCGCGGGTGTCTGGCGCTGTACAGCCCAGCGACGGCCCGTGCGGATCCGGTCTGCGCGGGTTCCGGTCGCGCTTGCCGTCCTTGCCGTGGTCGCGTTGGCGCATGTGCCGCGCCTGGGTGCGACCAGCGTAATCGCCAAGAGTTTTCGGTCGATCAGCGCTGAAGCGGAACAAATCTTTGCCGGGACCGTACTCGAGACTCGCAGCTATCGGAGCGAGAGCGGTCACCTGTGGACCTCGGTGCGCTTCGGCGATCTCACCTGGTTGGCTGGTGCCGGAGGGGCTGAGACGGAGTTGAGCTTCGCCGGCGGGACGATCGGCGATCGCTCGGAAATCGTCGCCGGTATGCCGCGATTCTCCCAGGGGCAGCGCGTGCTGCTGTTCGTCCGCGACCGCGACACGGTGAGCCCGATTGTCGGTTTTCACCAGGGTTGCTTTCGTCTCGTCCGGTCGGGTTCGAGAGAAGTCGTGACCACCGTCGGCAGGCAGCCGGTGCTGTCCGTGGAAAATGGCGAAATGGTCACGGGCGTTGCCGGCGAGACGGACGGCGCGATGACCGTGGACGAGTTGATGGGCGCGGTTGCGGGATTGCGCAAGCAGGAGGGCGTCGAGTGAGGGCGGTGATCGCGGTCGTTTTGCTCGGCTGGTGGGCCTTTGCCGGTGCCACGGACGTTGCCGCGTTCGAGCTCCTCCGCAGTAACGGCGACCCGTGTAGCGCGGCGCCCAATCTGCGTTGGAGTCCGGCCGAGGTCGTGGTCGATACCGGGAATCTCGGTATGGTGGAGCGGGGACTCGCTCAGGAAGCGATCGACGAGTGGCGCAGTGTTCTCGGCTCCCGGCTGCGGTTCCAGTCCGGTACAGGGCGCGTGTGCAACGCCGACGATGGCGTGACGACTCTCGCCTTTACCAATGTCGACTGCCAGGGGAGGTCGTTTGGTGGCGAGGTCCTGGCGATTACCGTGAGTACCTGGCAGGGCAATCGGCTGATCGATGCCGATGTCTCCTTCAATCCCAACACGCGCTTCTCGCCGGCGGGGTTCCGCCAGGTAGCCATGCACGAGCTCGGCCACGTGATCGGCCTGGACCACTCCGATGCGTGTGGCGCGGACGGGATCGGTACCTTGATGAACTCGAGGTTGGTCGAGAGTTTCAGTTCGCCGCAGGCGGACGACATTGCCGGCGCAAGTTTTATCTATGCAGGTGGCGATATCGGCGTTCCCGAAGGTGCCAACGGCTGCGCGATCTCTGCGGGCCCCGACGCGGTCGCAATGCCGGTCGGCTTGGGTTGGGCGGTCCTGGCGCTGCTGGCGTGGTCGGTTGGACGCCCGCCGCGAAGCAGGTGGCGCGGCCGTTCACTCTTGCATTGACGTGGCTGGCGATCTTCACTAGATAGATAGCAGCCGTCGGTCTCTCGCTGCCTACGGGCAGAGCGCGAATCGGCGTTGTTTCATGGCAGGCGGAAGGGGTTCGCCTCCAGAGCGGTGATGAAAGAGCTGGAGTTCTCGCTCGATCGGGCAGTTCCCAGCTGAGATCTACCTGGTTTTCGACTACTGGTCACTTCGCATGGCGTCATGCCGCGGAGGGCGTCGAAAACCGAATAGAAATTCGCGACGCGAGAGTGCATGTGCTCGGGCGATCTCGGTCGCCGTGGTGCTTGGCGGCATTTTCGGCGTCGCATGGTGAAGCCGCTGCGCGCACCGAAGTTCCCGATACACAACGTTCGATTTCGATAGCGAAGGGATAATACCGTGGCACAAACGGCAAGCGAGCCGGAAAAGAAGAGCCGCTCGAAGGCTGTCAAAGCGAAAAGTTCGCGCACCAAGCCAGAGAGGTCCAACCATCGCCGTCGCCGGCGTCGGCGGCGCTCGGGTGGGCGTGGCGCGGAGGGACGGGCATCGGACGAACCTCTGACCGAGGTCGACAGGGCGGCGCGGCGCCTGGGAATCAATAAGCTTTATCCGGAGCAGTCTCGGGTCATCACGCATGTGAACGAGGGCCGCGACGTTCTCGTCGTGTTGCCGACTGGATTTGGAAAGTCGGCGTGTTACCAGGTTCCGGCGATGACGCTGCCGAAGCCGACCGTGTTGATCTCGCCGCTCTTGGCGTTGTTGCGAGACCAGCACGAGAAACTTCTCAAGCGCAATATCCCGTGTGTCCGGCTGGACGGTACCATCCGTGGCAAGGCGCGCCGCGAAGGATTGGAGCAGATCCGCGAAGGTGGCCCGCTGTTGGTGATGACGACACCGGAAACGCTGGGTTCGGACGAGGCCAGCGATGCGCTTCGGGAATGCGGGGTCAGCCTGGCGGCGGTCGACGAGGCCCACTGCATTTCGGAGTGGGGACACGATTTTCGCCCGGCGTACCTACAGCTCGGCGAGCGGCTGCGCAGTCTCGGTGGGCCACCCATCATGGCGCTGACGGCCACCGCGACCGAGCACGTTCGCCAGGACATCGTGCGCTTCCTGCGCTTGCGCGAGCCGGTCGTCATCTCCGGGTCTCCGCATCGTGCCAATCTGGCATTCGAGGTCTTACATAGCCGCGGCGACGCTCGGCTGCGCGCTCTGGTTCGGTTTGCCCGACGGTTGCGTCGCCCGGGGATCATCTATTGCACGACGACGCGCGAAGTCGACAACGTCTACACGGCGCTGCATATGCTGCGGATTCCCGCGCACCGCTACCATGGCAAGATGGCTGCCGGCGAGCGCAACCAGCAGCAGGAGCTGTACATGAAGGCTGGGCGCCGCACGGTCATGGTCGCGACGAGTGCCTTCGGTCTTGGAATCGACAAGCCGGACATTCGCTACATCGTCCATTACCAGTCTCCCGCTTCGCTGGAGCAATATGTTCAGGAAGCCGGCCGCGCCGGTCGAGACGGACAGAAGGCGAACTGCATCCTCTTGTACGACGAGGATGACCGCAGTATCCACGAGGCTTTGTTGCAGAAGAGCCGGGTGCGGCCGGATCAACTCTACAAGCTCGGCAGCGCGCTGTCCGCGTGGGCCGGCGAAGGGCGAACCCCCAACGTCGAGGCGCTGGCCCTTTCCGCGGGCCAGGGGCCGCGCGTAACGCAGGCGTTGTTGGTCGTGCTCGAGGAGGCCGGCATCGTCGGGATCGCCGCCGACAAGACGGTCGAGATTCTGGTGCCCGCGGACGAGGTCGAGGAGCGCTCGCGTCACCTCGCCGGCCAGTTCGAAACCCTGCGCACGCAGGATGGCCGCCGCATGGATTCGCTGTTCGAGTATGTGACCAGCAACGAATGTCGCGCGGTTTTGTTGCGTCGCTACTTTGGCGAAGAAGACGGCGAGCCGTGTGGCCTTTGTGACATCTGCCGCGGACGTCCGGAGCGGCCCTCGAGCTTTTGGGAACCCATTGCGCAGCCTGAGCGCAAGAAGAAAAAGAAGCGCAAACAGGCGCGGCGTCGTCGCAAGTCGAAGAAGGGCGCGGCTCCCACGGTCGACCTGAGCGCGCCACTCGACGAACCGGGCGCCGATGATGAGGCATTGTTGCCACTCGATGAGATTCCCCTGCCGACTGCGGAGCTCGAGGAAGAAGCGATCGATAGCTAGCTCGACTCGCTTCGCTCGTAGGCTGAGGCTGGGGCGAAGGCGAGGCTGGTGGTCGCTGCGCGACGATGACGGTGGGGTCGGTCGCGGTACCGGCCAATAACTTGCATCGAGCACTACGAGTATAGTATCGTCTGCGTGTGGATGCGTGCGGTGATGGAGTTGTTCTGATCGTCGACGACGAGCCGGCGCACCTGCGCGCGGCGGCGCGCGCGCTGCGAGGGCTGGCTGAGATCCGCACGGCTCTCGGCGGTGCTGATGCCGAGTGTCGGTTGAAGGACGGTAGGGTGGCGTTGGTGGTGTCGGACCAGCGCATGAAGGAGCTCTCGGGGGTTGAGTTTCTCGGCCGCGTTCGCCAGCGTTATCCGGATGCCATTCTGGTGCTGCTGACCGCCTACGCCGATCTGGCGGTACTGGAGCGCGGCATCAACGCCATCGGTCTCTATCATTTCATCGAAAAGCCCTGGACGGTGCAGCACTTCCGCCAGGTCGTCGCGCGGGGGCTGGAGCGCCATCAGCTCGAACGCCAGCGCCGTTCGCTACTCGAGGATCTGCGCCGGGCGCACAGCGCGGTCCAGCGCGAGCTCGACTACAAGGATCGGTTGTTGTCGCTTCTCGCGCACGAGCTCGGCACACCCGTGCACATCGTGGTCAACGCTCAAGGGCTGTTGTGCGAGCTGCCGCTGGCCGATGATGCGCGGCGTTGGGTCGCCACCTTGCAGCGCGCCGGCGATTGGTTGGCGCGCGGGATCGGCCAGATGCAGCGCGCGTCTACGGTGAGCTCGCGCGCGCTGCGACCCGACCTGGAGCCGGTCGATCTGAGCTCTCTCGCACGCCGGATCGTTGCCGATCTCAGGTTGGCCTCGCGCGGCCGGCGTCTCGAGATCGAGGAGCGATGGAGCGGCGAGGAAACGCTGGTGCGCGGTGACCCCCGCTGGCTGCGTGAGGCGATCTGGAACCTGATGACGAACGCAGTTCGATTCACGCCGGATGGAGGTCGGATCGTCGTCGCGACTCAGCGCCTCGGCGACGCCTGCGTGCTGAGCGTCGAGGACTCGGGGATGGGGATGAGCCGGGAGGCCCAGGAAACGGCGTTTACCGCATTTTCGTTGGCATCGGGGGATCCGGTACTGCACGGCTCGGGGTGGCTCGACTTCGGCGCGCGGGGTCTCGGGCTGGGACTGTCGCTGACCCGGCGCATCGTCGAGGCGCACGGAGGGCGGGTAACGGTGCGCAGCGAACCGGGGCGAGGCAGCCGCTTTTCCGTCGAGCTCGCCGCGCTCCGTGAGGCCGAAACTCGGGGCTTCTCACCGCGAGTTGGATCTTTTTGAACGGTCCGGCTCAGCTGTCCGATGGCTGAGGGGAAATTGGTTCGGCCGCTCGCCGACGCGCTGGCGCCGTGGCGTGGTTTGCGGCGAACTGTCGCCGGGGCGGTGACTGGGCTATAAGATTTCTCTTCCTTTATGAAGAGTTCATCGCAACAGGCGCCCCGGGGCTCGCGGCGGCAGCGGGCGCGGCCGAGCAGTAGCCGCGGTCTGCAGCTTCTCGAAGAGGTCGGGACACTGATCGGACAGTCCGAGGAGATCCAATCGACCCTTCGTCAAATCGTCTCGTTGGTGGCCGAGCGTCTCGACATGGAGGTGTGCTCCGTCTACCGCTACGACGCGGCGGCTGGAGACCTGATCCTGGTGTCGACCCGGGGGCTCGATGTGAGTTCGTTGGAGACGGTCAGGATGGGTGTCAACGAGGGGCTGACCGGGTTCGTCATCGAGCATCGCGAGCCGGTAATGGCCGTCGACGCCCTCGCCCACCCGCGCTACAAGTACTTCCCGGCAACGGGTGAGGAGCGGTACCACTCGTTCCTCGGGGTGCCGATCCTCGACCGCCGGCAAGTCAAGGGAGTACTGGTGGTGCAGACGTCGCGCCGCCGTCGTTTCACGTCGGACGAGGTCCGGCTGCTGCGGGCGGTGGCGGTGCCGGTTGGCGGAATCCTGGCCCAGCTCGAGCTCATCGAGAGTCTCGAGTCGAAGGAAGAGGAGCGCCGCAAGTACAAGAAGCGGATGGTCGACGCGGTCAAGCGTCTTCAAGGGTACGAGCGGCAGCGCGACACCACTCGGCGAAGGTCACGCGAGACGGCGATCCGGCTGAGCGGCTGGCCGGCGGCGCCCGGCTTTGGTATCGGCCGGGCGCATGTGCTTGCGCCCGAAGTGAGTCTGGGAAGTGCTCCGACCAAGCGAGTCAGCTCGCCGCGGCGCGAGGTCGAACGGTTCCGCGACGCCATCTCTCGGTCGATCGACGAGATCGATCGCCTCGAGGCACGTGTCCAGCGATCGTACCCCGAAATCGACGCGGGCTTGTTCGAGACGCAGAGGTTGATGCTGAAGGACGAAAACCTGCTGCGGCCGGTGGACGATCTCATCCAGGGTGCGATCAACGCCGAGCGCGCGCTCGAGGAAGTGGTCGCCGGTCTGGTCGATCAATTTACTCGCCTCGACGATCCGTACATGCAGGAGCGCGCCTCGGACGTACGGGACATCGGCCAGCGGGTGTTGCGCAACCTCCTCGGTGTGGCGGAGCGTCACCGTTCCTTTGCCGACGCCGTCATCCTGGTGGCGGACGAGCTGTCGCTGTCCGACTTCATCCTGATCGAGTCCGAGCAGCTCAAGGGCATCGTGATGGGAAGGGGCGGATCCACTTCGCACGCGTCGATTCTGGCGAAGTCTCTAGAGCTGCCGACCGTGGTCGGCGTCGAGAACTGCGACCAGATTCGCGAAGGCGACCACCTGATTGCCGACGGTAACTCGGGAAGCGTCTACGTCAATCCGAGCCGCGAAGTCCTGCGCGAGTATGGTCGCTTGCGCGACGAGTACCGCGCCTTCAACCGGGAGCTCGACAGCCTCCGCGATTTGCCGGCGGAAACTCGGGACGGATGCCGGATCGCCCTGGGCGCTAACATTGGTCTGCTCGGCGACATTCCAATCGCCCGGCGTTTTGGCGCGGACCACGTTGGCTTGTACCGTACCGAGATCGCCTTCCTCAGCCACCGCGACTATTTGACCGAGTCGGAGCAGGTTCAGCTGTACGAGCAGGCCGTTCGCAGCTCCGAAGGGTGTGAGCTGACGATTCGCACACTCGATCTCGGCGCGGACAAGTTGCCTTCCTACTTGTCGATGCCGGACGAGACCAATCCATTTTTGGGATGGCGCTCGATCCGCATTTCACTCGAGCTTCCCAAAGTGTTCAAGTCCCAGCTGCGGGCGATCATGCGCGCCGCTGTGCACGGCCGCGTCAGGCTGTTGTTGCCGATGGTCACCAGTCTCGAGGAACTCTACAGCTGCCGGGCCCTGATCGAGCAAGCCAAGAGCGAGCTGCGGCGCGACGGGCATGCCTTCGACGAGAACATCCCGGTCGGGGTGATGATCGAGGTTCCGGCCGCGGCCTACATGGCGGATCGGTTCATCGAAGAGGCCGATTTCTTCAGCATCGGGACGAACGACTTGATTCAGTACCTGCTGGCGGTCGACCGCAGCAATCGCAAGGTCGCATCGCTCTACCAGCCCTTGCACCCGGCGGTCTTGCGGGCCCTCTCGACGACCATCGACGCGGCGCGACACGCGGGTAAGCCGGTTGCCCTCTGCGGTGAGATGGCGGGAGACCCTGTGTGCACGTTGGTCTTACTCGGGTTGGGTTTGCGCGATCTCAGCATGAGCTCGTTTCTGGTTCCGCCGATCAAGCGACTGATCCGCGGTGTCGAGATCGGAGTTGCCGAAGAGATTGCCCGGACCGTGCAGACACTCGACACTGTGCAAGACGTAAAGCGCCATGTTTTCGAGAAAATGCGCGAACTCGAACTGGTCGACCTGATGGAGGCCTACCACTGAGTCCGATTGTTTTTCCTTGCTCGAGGGCTGCCTCTTCGATAGCCGTGGGGAGGGCCGCCGCGGCGTGTCCCACGCGCGGTAGGTCGCCCGATCGCCACGGACGATCGCCAGGGACGGGCCACGGTCGTGGCATAGGGGCATTCGCGAGACCGCCCGAAAGCGGGAGACCTCAACTACAAGGATGGGGATGGGAGCATTTGATGGGACCATGCGTAGTTAGCTGTCGCTCGATCCACGGCGGCGATGTTGCCGCTGCGATGCCGCGGCGGGTTGTGTCGCGGAACGCCGCACGGGTCTGGTCGGGCCTTGCGGCATTGCTGCTCTGCCTGGGATCGCTGCCGGCGCGGGCGACGAGCCTCAATACGATCTGCGCGCCGCAGGACGATCCGTGCGTCGTCGATTCGATGATCGCGGTGGATGACGGGGCGGTGTTCGATCTGGGTGGTCGCGACCTGCAAATCACGTCGTCGGGGTCGCTCGATGTCGGCAGTGGCCGGATGACGATCGTCGCGGCTGGCAACATATCGGTCGAAGATGGCGGCGAATTGTTCGCGCGCGGTGCAGGCGCGGTGGCCGGTGGTGTCCTGGACGTGCGAGCCGACTCGATTGCGATCGACGGCACGGTCAGCGCCTCGGGCTCGCCTCCGGGTACGGTGACGCTGGCCGTTGTCGGTGCGGCCGACGTCAACGTTACTGGTGTGGTCGAATCCGCGGCCCTGGCCCGGATCGAGTCGGGCGGGGTGGTCAATATTGACGCCGGGTCGGTTCGTATGCTCGGTGAGGTGGACGTCAGTGGCGGCTCGGAGGATTCGCTGGGTGGCGATGTCGAGATTGCAGCCTCCGGCGATGTCCGGATCGAGGGTGAAATATCCGCTTTCGGATCCGACGGAGGCAGTGCGACCGTCGATGCCGGTGCCGGAGTTGGTTCCGGAAACATCGTGATGTCCGCGACCTCGCGCATCATTGCCGACGCTAAAAACCAGGGTGGGTTTGGCGGCAGCGCGGACATTACCGCGAGTGGCGACGGACTTACCACCGGTTTCGTGACAGTGGACGGTTTCATCAGCGTCCTTGGCGATTCGGCCGGCGAGGAATTCGGCGGCGGGTCGGGCGGGTGCCTGTCGATCACCGCCGAAGGCGACATCCTGAACACCGATCCCGCGGCCGTTTTGACAGTTGCGGGAGGGGCCCCTGACGGCGACGGTGGTGAGTTGGAGATCGTGTCGAATCGCGGGCGCGTGTCGATCGCCGGCAAGCTCGACGTCTCCGCTTCCGGTGACGACGGTGGGGGAGGGGACGTATCGATCGACGCGCTCGGTGCGATCGACATCTTTGGCCCGATCCTGGCTTCGGCCGGCGACGCAGGCGAGGTTGCGCTGGCCAGCACGGCCGCTGGAGTAACCATCGACGAGATCGCGTCGATTACCGCGAACGGTCGTACCATCGGCAGTGGCGGCGCGGTGTGTTTGGAGAGTGCCTCGATCGGCGCGGGGAAAGAGGCGTCGGTGATTATCAAGGGGCCGATCGACGTCGACGGTGGCGGAGCCGCCGGCGATGGCGGATCGCTCGACGTGGTCGGCCTCGATTCCGCCCGCGTGACCAGTATCGTCAGCGCCGACGGTGGCCTCGGTGGAGGTCTCGGCGGCTCGGTCACCCTGGCGGCGGACGGGCCGGTTTTCGTCGAGGGGACGCTGCGCGCACGCGGCCGCGGTGGGAGTGGCGGTTCGATCGCTATCGACGCAGCGCGCATCGAGGTTCCGGGCTCGATCACGGTGGAGGGCAGCGGTGCCGGGCCAACGGATACGGATGTGGGGCTGACCGCTTCGGGCAAGATCGAGATCGCGGGCGAGATTTTGGCGACTGGCTCGCCGGGCTCGGGTGGCAGCATCGAGATCGTGACCGACAGCATGCTGCTGATCGCCGGCACACTGTCGGCGGACGGCGGTGCCACGCCGGGGGGAAAAATCGATGCTCGCGGCTGTGCAGTGCTCCTCTGTGGGTTTGGTGCCGAGGGCTGCGAGGGCGCGACCGGAACCGTCCGCACCCTCGGGCCGGATGGCCTCAACCGCCTCACCGGACGCAGCAACGTGGATGTGTTCGGTACCATGACGGCGGAGCGATCGGGCCGCAACGAGGTCCTGGCGCCGGCCCCCGTCGACGATAACGCTTTCGTCCTCGGCGCCGTCGAGCCGGCGGCGATCAAGATCGAGGCGCAGCTAGAGCCGTGCACCGGATGCGGCAATGGTCAGGTGGAGCAGCCACCGGAAACCTGCGACGACGGCAATAACGACGATGGCGATGGCTGTTCGGCTGATTGCCAGATCGAAGACTTCGATCTCGGGGATGTCAACGGAGATGCGCGGGTCGATCCGGACGATCTGGGATTTCTGGCGCGGGAGATTTTTGACGGTGATGGAGACCGGATCGAGGATGTCTCGAAACCGGCCTTCGCCGGGACTCCGGCCGCCGATACCAACGGCGATCGACGCATCACCGCTGCGGACTTCGTCGGTTTGGTGGGCGTCCTCGTCGGTCGGTGAACGGGCCGGTGGGCTCCTCTGTCGGGCCCGTCGATGGCGGCGCCTCGCCGGGACGGGCTTTTTGGGTTTGGATCGGCCTCTCCGCGGCGGCCTCAACTATAGGCTTGCCTGTCCCGAGGCCGCGTGATGGAATCAGAGGGTCGGCCGCGCTTTGTCGGGCGGCAGTGATAAAGGGGGGTTCAACGTCCAATGTTTTTCCTGAAATCTGATTCTCGGACGAGTTTTTTCCGGGCAGCCGGAGAGTGCGCCCGGCGGCTGAGCTTCGTTGCATTGGCGGCTGTGATCGGCATGGTGGGTGGTACCATCGTCGCCGGCTGTGGTGGCGACGCCGAGGTGAAAATCGCCCGTCCCCCCTCTCGGACCATGTCGCCCACGGTGGTTCTCGACACGCGGACGCCGGATCTCGGAAAAGCGATCGAAGGCCAGGTGTCGCTGCCAGCCGGGGCGACTGCCTCGGCGTTCCCCCTGCTCGAGCGCTTCGCCGAGATCCTGGTTGCCAAGGTCGAGGCACTGACCGCCGCCAGCGTGGTGCCGGTCGGTTCCGGTGTCGGGGTTCGACTGATTCTCCTGCAGGCAGGGGATATCGGTGCCGACGGTAAGATCGTCGGAGGAACCGAATTGGCCACGGCGGAGACGGATGCGGATGGCCGCTACAGCTTCAGCGAAGCGGACCTGCCCCTGGGAGTCGGAGTGGACACCTGCCGGATGCTGGCCGAGGTCGGCTCGGGTGGTTCCGCGACACGGGCTTTCGTCTCGTCCGATTCCGTCGACATCAACTTTGAAAGCGAAGCGGCCGTGCGTTTGATCCTGGAGACGATCGCCGCTGGTGACGCCGGTCTGTGCGACTTCGACTCGGCCGATATCGACGATATCAACGCGTCCGTCGGTGAGGCCCCCGGTGACATCCGGGGGACCAGTCCGGCGGAGGTGAACGCGGCGGCGACCGTGATTGCGCGCGCCGATTCCGGTGTCCAGGCGAGCATCGCCGCGGCGATCCCCAGCCCGAGCACGCCGACGACAGCGCCGGCGACCTTTACCAGGACGAGTACCCGGGTGATGCCGACCGCGACCCGGCCGCCGCTGCCGACGCGAACCTCGACGAATACGATGCGGCCGACGGGGACGCCTGCTACGACGGCGACGGCGACCGTCCCGCCGACCATGACGGCTACCTTTACGCGGACGAGTACCCGTACGCAGACGGCCTCCCCGACCCGTACTTTCGTGCCGACGGGGACACCGACGACGACGGCGACAGCGACGATTCCGCCGACCGACGTACCGACGGCGACGGCGACGGCGACGACTCCGCCGACCGATACACCGACGGCGACAGCCACGACACCGCCGACGAATACCAACACGCCGACCCGCAGCCCGACCCAGATGGTCACGGCGACGGCGACGATGGCGGGAACCGCCGCCACGTTGACGCCGACGGGTATGCCGACGGGAACCGCGGCGACCGTTACGCCGACGCAGTCGGTCGGTCCGACGGCCTCGGCGACGTTGGTCCCGATGGATACACCTACGTCGACCCCGACCAGTACGTTCACCGCGACCCATACGTTTACTTTCACCCCGACCCATACGTTCACGCCGACGGACACGCTGCCACCGACTGCTACGCTGCCGCCGACCTCCACCCCGACTGAGACACCGGTGCCCGGTCTTGGTAAGCAGACATGTGAGTTGGATTTGGATAGCGAGTTGTTCCTGGCATTGGAGAGCCCGAGCTCTAATCTTCAGGGATTCGGTGTCCTCCCGGTCGGCTCCTTCGATATCGATTGCGGCGCTGTCGATCCGATTACCGGTCAGTCTGTATGTAGCTGTGAGCTTCGTTCGATTGACCCCATCCCGCTCTTGGGGATCGGCGATGTCTGCGTCGCGCCAGCCGGGCCGTGCGAACCCGGCGTGTTCGCCTGCGACGGCGGCGTGGGCCTCGACCTGGATACCGTAAGCGACCACAACATCGGCGCGTGCACGTCGAATGCGAGCTGTTCCTCGCAGTGTGATGCCTTCTGCGCGACCCTGGGGAGCGCTTACGCTCCGCTGTCCTTTACCTGTGAAGGATTTTGTCAGGCTGGTTCGAACGCTGAAGCTGCGTGCATCGAGGATGTGGAGTGTCCGGAGAGCAATTGCCCAGGCAAGGAGCCGCAGAAAAACTCGGATGGTAGTATTGTGATCGGAACCGGACCTCACGCCGGTGCTTGCAATTGCACGTGTGGCGGTCAGGGGCTCGGCGGCGCCGCGCCCGCGGGATCGCTGACCTGCAATCTCGGACTGGCCATCTCCGTCGAGCGCGACAAGGATTTGATCTGCGGTAATCAGCCCGCGGGGCCTGATATCGTACTGGCGCCGCTCTGCGGGGCTTTGACGACTACGTCCGGCGCGGGAGCCATCGACCATGCCAACAACGGGACCAAGAAGAAGAACACGATTCCGCCGCGGGGCAAAGTCCCGTTCGAGGGCCAGGGGGCCGGGATTTCGTGCGACGATTATGCGAGCGGAAACCTCACGGGGATGACTCTAACTGGCGACCTGGTGTTCTACGACTCGGCGCTGGGGGATATCCTCACCAGAAACACCTTCTCGTGTAAGTAGACCGGTGAATTCGTATTCCAGATACAGGGGGGGCGCGCTAGCGGCGATACTGTTGGCAGCGGCGGTTTGCGCCCCATCCGGGTTGCGTGCGGAGTCTGCGAGCGTCGCGTCGTTGAAAGGCTTTGCCGGAGTTGATTTCGGCGACAGCATCGAGAAGGCGACTGCCGTGCTGCCGGCGATGAAGCCGCTCACCAACGATCAGAGGATGCCCGCGGCGTCGTTCGCCAGCCCGCATCTGCGGCGATTCGTGTTCGAGGGTTACCAGCTGGAAGGGGTGGCGGCTCCGCTGAAGGTCGAGCTGCGTTTCTGGAAGGACCAGTTGTGGGCGTTTCTCGTCTACTTCCAGAAGGACGATGCCGCGGAGGTATTGCAGGCGCTCGCCAAGCGTTACGGCGAGCACACCAGTGGCACTGCGGAGAGGCCGATCTGGAAGGATGGCCGGGTGACCTTGCAAACCGTGAGCAACGCGGGGTGGTACGGTGCCACCAGCGACGCGATCTCCGAGGACGCGCGCGCGTGGTTCTTCAAGGCGCTGACTGGCGAGGCCGGCGGCGCTGCTGTGAAGGCCGATACTCCTGTTGCCGGTACCAGTGAGAAGCCAGCCGAGGCTGTGCCGGCGAAAAAGCCGGAATCTCGAGGCGACGGGTCCGAACGTTAATCCGTCGTGCCGCAGGGGAATCCGGTTTCGGCCCGATGGAGTCTGACAGGTCGTGAAGAGACCTCTGCGCATTCTTCACGTGACGCCGAGTTTCTACCCGGCGTGGGCGTATGGCGGTATTCCGCGCTGCGCCTACGAGCTCTGTCGCGAGCTCGCGGTTCTGGGGCACGAGATAACGGTCTGGACGTCGGACGTCTTCGATCGCGACTCGCGGCTGGGTACCGCGGAGGATACCGTCGACGGCATTGGTATCCGGCGCTTCCGCAACCTCAGTAACCGTCTGGCGCACGATTTTCAGTTGTATGTGCCGTTGGGAATCTTCCGCGCGGCGAAGGAGCACGTGCGGGAATTCGATCTCGTCCACATTCATTCTCACCGGCATCTGCTCCAGGTGGCGGTCGCGAAGGCCGCCAGGGCCGCGCAAGTGCCGTACGTGTTGACCGGGAACGGGACGGTTCCGGCCATCGAACGCTACGTCGGTATCAAACATGTCCTCGACGTGCTCGGTGTCGGTTCCATCGTTCGCGATACCGCCGCCTGTGTCGCGGTATCGCGCGCCGAGATCCCGCACTATGTGAACGCCGGAGTGCCACTCGACCGGATTCGCGTCATTCCCAACGGGGTCAGGCTGGCGGAATTCGACCAACTGCCGGTGGCCGGCGAGTTTCGGCGCACGCACGGCTTGGGCGAGGGGCCGCTGATCGTATTCGTCGGCAAGATCACGCCGCGCAAGGGGGTCGACGTGCTCCTGCGCGCGCTGGCCCGGCTGCCCGAACCCGTCCAGCTCGTCGTCGCCGGTAATTTCATGATGGACGAGAGGCCGATCCGCGCGCTCGTCGACGAGCTGGGGCTCGGCCATCGAGTGCGATTCCCGGGGCTGCTGTTGGGGGAGGAGCGTAACGCGGCATACGTCGACGCGGATGTGGTAGCCTATCCGTCGATCGACGAGATCTTCGGCCTGGTCGCCGCCGAGGCAATTATGTGTCGATCTCCGGTCGTGGTGTGCGGGGACTCGGGCTGTGGTGAGCTGGTGAGGGCTTGCGGTGGTGGCGAGGTGGTCCCGTACGGCGATCCGGCCGCGCTGGCGGCGGCGCTCGGGCGGCTGTTGGACAATCCCGCGGCGCGGGCGGAGCATGTGCGTCGAGCGATGGCTTACGTGCGCGAGAACCTCGGATGGGCGTCGATCGCGGCCCGGACCGCCGATCTCTACGCGGAGATCGTGGCGCGCGGTTGAGGAACGGGCGTTTTCGTGGGTAGCACGGACGTGAGGTGGATGGGATGGAGTATACGGAGCGCACCCAGGTCTGGTTGGACCAGCGCATCAACGAAGCCGCCGGTCGCGGGACGAGCCGGCGGCCCTACTATTCCGGATCGAGCCGGGTCGAAGAAGTTCCGGTCGATCACGTTCTCGGAGTAGCGCGAGCGCTTTCGGTACTCGAGTCGCTGTCGTGCGTCGACTTCGGCTCGTGCCTGGATGTAGGCGCCGGCACCGGCTGGCTTGCCCATCTCATCCGCCGGCATTTCGGTGTGGCAGTGTCGACGGTCGACCTGAGCCGAGAGTTTTGCGTCTGGTCGCGCGGCGCTTTCGGATTTCCCGCCCATGCTGCGAACGCCGCCGGTCTGCCGTTTCGCGACGATACCTTCGACGTAGTGGTCTGCTCGGAAGTCATCGAGCATGTCGAGCACCCGCTGGCGGTCCTCGGCGAGCTGCGGCGAGTCGCCCGCCGTGCGGTCGTCGTAACGACCCAGGAGAGTTGTTTGGAATCGTGGGAGCGCCGGATGCTGATCGCGTCGGCCGACGATTCCCCCCACGCCGAGCGAAACTACTTCATGCCCGCCGATTTCGTCGATTTTTTCGGCGCCAATACGGAGGTTCGTCCGCTCATGCGGTTGCCTGAGCGGGTTCGTCTCTTCGGCCTCTGCAGCATCGAAGAGTTGGCCGCATGCGTACTCGACATCACGGGCGCCACCACCTTGGAGCGCGGCAGCTACGGCGTCGTGGCGGTGGCGCATCTCGACGAGTGCCGGCGGCCCTCGGTCGCGTCCCGTAACGAGCTTCTCTCCGCGGTTCTTGCCTGCGATCGCGAGCTCGGTGGCGCTTCCGGGTTTGAGACGGATTGGCCACCGCCCACCGGGATTGTGGCTCCGGTGGTGCTCGGCGAGCCGCGTCCTGTGTGCCCGGCCTGTCTCGGCGATATCGAAGAGGAGGAGCCCGGCACGCGTCTGCAATGTGCCGCTTGCGGTGCCGTGTACGCGATCGATCGCGGTGCCCCGATCTTGCTTGCGCCGGAGAGTGTCGTCTCGCGCAACGACGCGTGCCAGCTGGCACGGCCGGAGCTGGCGGACTTTGCGCGGGCGCTGGGGGGACCGCGCTGGAGCTCGGCACCTGCCCGATTGGGGCTGCGCGCCGCGCTGCGGCTGCACCGGTTCATGCGCTCGCCGATCAACTACAAGGACAAATCGCGGCTGGTCTGGCGCGTCTTGTTCCATTGAGGGTGGGCCGAGGGCCCGATCGATGCAGCCGCATGTCACCGTCATCGTTCCGACCTGGAACCGCAAGTCCGAGGTTCTCGGCTGCGTCGCCAGCTTGCTCGAGTCGCGCTACGGGGAGTACGCCGTCGTCGTCGTCGACAACGGTTCGGTCGATGGCACCAGCGAGGCCCTGGCGGAACAGTTCGGAGACGCCATCGTGGTGCTGCGCAACGAAACCAATCGCGGCTACGCGGGTGGTAACAATGTCGGCATTCGTTGGGCATTGGAGCGAGGTTCGGCATTCGTCTGCCTGGTCAACAACGATGCCGAGGTCGCTCCCGACTACCTGCAGTCGATGGTGAGCGCTGCCGGAGCGGACCCCAACATCGCCGCGTTGGGTTGTCGGAATGTGCAGCTGGAGGATCCGGCGCGGCTATGGGGCGCCTACGGCGTGCTCACCTACGGTCCCTTCGTGGTACGCATGGAGGGGCAGGGATCTGCGGATCAGGCCGCGTGGCATACGACGCGCGATGTCGACTGGGTGATCGGCAACGGCAGCCTCTGGTGCTGCGCCGCGATCGCCGATGTGGGGATGCTGGACGAAGAGCTCTTCGCATACCACGACGATGTCGATTGGTGCGTTCGCTTTCGCGAGCGCGGTTATCGGGTGGTGTACGCAGGGCACATTTCGATCTTGCACCGTGGCGGTGGGACGTCCGATGTTCGCAAGGAGCACGTCTTTCCACTTCCCTATTTTCTCGGACGCAATGGAATCCTCTTCGTGCGCAAGCACGGCACCCCGGCCGAGCGCCTCCGCTACGCGTGTTGGAGTAGCGCGGCGATGTTGGCGCGCTGGGTCCGGGCCTTGCTGTCGCGCCTGCCCGGGGTTCCCGATACCGACCGCAACGGACACCGCTACTGGGATTGGGAAGCTTCTTACGCGCGGGGTCTGGTCGACGGCTTGCTGGGCCGCAAGGGTCGATTCATGGAGTAGTGGCGGATTCCTTCGCGCCGGCGCCGTTGCGCGTGTCCATCTGGTAGACGAGGTGTACCTTGACGAACCCTTTTCCCAGCATGTCGGGGATGTGGAGCTTCCATCGCGCCGTGTTTGTGTCGACCGCGGTGCCGTTGGTCTCGACGATCGCTCCCGGCACCGACAGGGTCAGGTCGATGACGACGTAGTCACGCCCTGGCAGATTGGTCTCGGTCGCTGTCTTCTCGCGCCGCGGGATCGACAGATCGAGCGTACGCCGAGCGCTCCCGAGCCCGCTGTGTACGATCCGCAGGTGGCGAAAAACGGGCGCCGTGCGCAGTTTCGTCAAGTCTCGGACCGCGAGCTCGTAAGTCCCCGTCCCGTCCGCGTACGCGGCGCTCAGCAACTCGACCGAAGGGCTCTTCAGTTGCGCGCGCATGCGCCGGTCGCCCTCGGCGTTCAGATTGGCAACGCGCATCTCGATTTTGGCGCCGCCCTCGGTGTCGATCACGGCCTTGGTTTCGAGACAGCCAGACAGCAATGTGCCGAGTAGCGCGACTGCCAACGGGCTGAAGAAGAGGCTCCGCCGCCTCCGATGACTCGCCATCGGCACAGTCTGCGGAGACGTCCTGATGAAAGTCAAACGTGCGAGTGCCAGCCGGCTTGGGCGAGCCCCGGCGTCGACTGCCTTCCAACTCCGTCCATCGGGCTGCTACGGACCCTGTCCAGAGTGGCAACACGGTTCGGGTTGCGCTTCGGCGGTCACGCTCCACGGCGGGGTTCCATTGCGAAGCGACGCGAGCGGCTGATAGGAGTGGGAGTTTCTGGGATGCGTGGAACTCTGAACATGCCCGTGTCTGCCGCGAGTTGGGTGGTGGGCGTGGATGGATCGAAAAGTCGCTGATGGCATCGACCGATAGCCGAAGCACGGCGACGAGTATCGGCGAGAGCGCCTGGATCGACCCGACGAATCGTTCCCGGCGGCGCAGCAACTACGCGTCTCTAATTCTGCAGTTTGCGCTCAAGGACTTTAAAATCCGCTACACGCACTCGGTCCTCGGCTACACCTGGTCGGTGATCAACCCGGTGATCTTTTTCGGCCTGTACTACATCGTCGCGACTAACTTTCTCGCCGTCGAGATCCCGAAATATCCAGCGTTTCTGCTGCTGAGCGTCGTCTTGTGGAACTTTTTTTTCGAGGGCTCGTCGCACGGCGTCGGTTCGCTGTTGGCGCGTTCCGACGTTCTTTCGAAGATGGTGATGCCGCGCGAGGTGGTTGTCTATTCGGCCCTGCTGAGCGCCGGTCTGACGTTCGTGATCAACCTCCTGGTCTTGGTCGTTCTTCTCTGGGCGACCGGGACCGACTTGAAGCCGGCAGCGATCTTCTTCCCCCTGATGCTGGGGAACCTGATTGCCCTCACGCTTGGCGTATCGCTGTTGCTGTCGCCGATCTACGTGCGTTTTCACGATATCGGCTATCTCTGGGACATCGTGCTTCAGGTCGGTTTCTGGATGACGCCGATCCTCTACTCCGAGCTCAACGTACCGGAGCGTTGGCGGTGGATCGTCTGGTGGAATCCCGTCGCCCGGATCCTGGTCGATAGTCGTCGCTCGCTGGTCTACGGGACGTTTCCGGGAATACGTGGCGTTTTTCTGACCACCCTCTACTCAGTGGGAATCCTGCTGCTCGGAATTTTCGTGTTACGCCGGTTGCAGGCCAAGGTGGCCGACTATCTCTAGAAACTTGATTCGCTCGTAGGCTTGGCCAGAGGCTTAGCAGCCCGTTGAAAAACAGGACACGCGCTGCAAATGGGCTTTTGCCGCTCTGGCTGCGTTGCGGAATCCTCAACAAAAGTAACAACTTTGCCTCCGGATCCGCGCCTTGCCAGAACGCCAAAATCCTCATTTTCGCCTGCGCGCCTCTTTTTCAACGGACT
>Ga0114931_10000598_pt1 | contig 44073 bp, 35 predicted proteins | sample 2SBtaG_FD_89579 | JGI IMG/M metagenome (GOLD analysis project Ga0114931, IMG submission 89579) | Deep subsurface microbial communities from Kolumbo volcano to uncover new lineages of life (NeLLi) - 2SBTROV14_V59a metaG | ecosystem: Environmental > Aquatic > Marine > Volcanic | place: Kolumbo... | reverse complement strand
TAGTTTCCATCCACAAATGGTCTTTTTGCCCAATCTCGGCGTCAATCGGCGCGTTTGTTTGTGCGACGTAGCCAGCTACGTCTCCGCACAAACGCTTGATTTCCTTGACCTTGGACAAAATTCCGTATTTCTGGATGGGAAACACGACTGAGTGCCCGAACTGATTTTAACCGATTTATGGACGGGCACAAGCTATGGGGTTTAAAATTGTGAACCACGAATTAAGTTTTAATAACAAATAGATACAACACCTGAGCCCATGGCCGGGAAGGAGTTCAAAATATTAAACCCCGGTGCTATGGATAAAAAAGCAAGCAAAAACAGCAAATTGACCCAAAAGCATCCCCGGGGTTTAAAATGGCAACCACCGGAAGTGGCATCAAGTGCAGGCGCCGGGAACGTTCCAGCCTAGCCGCTTCAGGCTTCGATAGCATATAACCATATGAATTTAAAAGGCATAAAATTTTTCATAAAATTTCATGCCTTTTCTTGGAATTTGGCAGGACAATTGCATATTGCCATGGGTAACCTAATTTTTTCATCTTATTTTTCCTCCTGAAACGACCCTCCGGCAGCCAACCGGAAGGTCGTTTTTGTTTCAGGACCGTTTTTGTTTCAGGACCTTTAAAAATCATTCCAAGCGCATCAGGTATCACCCACACCCCGTGCCCATACGTGATGCATATCTTCTTGCACCGGCATTTCCCCCGGAATCCCAATTATCGGCATACTTACAGCACCCCGCTTCAACCGATATTTCGCAGCACATCGTTCAGGATGCCGCCATGGCGATAGTAGCGCAGCTCCACCGGCGAATCGATGCGCGCCCGCACGCGGAAATTCACCAGGCCGCCATCGTTCCGCCGCGCACTCACCGCAAGGACCTTGTTCGGAGTCATATCCTCGGCAATCCCCCGGATATCGTATGTTTCGGTGCCGTCCAGCCCGAGCTCGGCGGCACTTTCACCGGGCAGAAACTGCAGCGGCAGCACACCCATGCAGACCAGATTGCTGCGGTGGATTCGCTCGTAGCTGCGTGTGATGACGGCTTTTACACCCAGCAGGGCGGTGCCCTTGGCCGCCCAGTCGCGGGAGCTGCCGGTGCCGTACTCTTGGCCCGCCATGACGATCAGCGGGATCCGCCGTTCAGCGTATTTTACGGCGGCGTCGTAAATGGACATTTTTTCACCCCCGGGCAAAAGCCTCGTCCAACCCCCATCCACCCCGGGAATCAGTTTATTTTGCAAACGGATGTTGGCAAAAGTGCCGCGAACCATCACTTCGTGATTGCCGCGTCGGGATCCGAAGGAGTTGAAATCCGCCGGGTTGACGCCCTGGGAGATCAGGTAAGCGCCGGCCGGACTGTCGGCGGCAATGGCCCCGGCCGGTGAAATATGATCGGTGGTGATACTGTCACCCAAAAGGGCCAGCACCCGCGCGCCGATGATATCTTCCAACACGGGAACCTGCGCGGTAACGGCCTCGAAAAAGGGCGGCTCCTTGATGTAGGTGGAGTCCGCTTGCCAGTCATACAGCGCCCCTTCAGGGACCGGCAGCGCCTGCCAGCGCGCAGCGCCCTGGAAAACGGTGGCATACTCCCGCTGAAACATCTCGGGCCGCACAAAGGAACGTACGACGTCAGCGACCTCCTCGTCCGCCGGCCATATGTCCCGCAAAAAGACGGGCTGGCCGTCCCGGTCGTTTCCCAGCGGCTCACGGTCGAAATCCATGCCCACGCGGCCGCAAAGGGCATGCGCCACCACCAGCGGCGGTGACGCCAGGTAGTTCAGACGCGTCAGCGGATTGATGCGGCCCTCGAAGTTGCGGTTGCCGGAAAGCACCGCCGCCACGTACAGGCCGTGATCCCGAACAGCTGCAGCGATGGGGTCGGGCAGCGGCCCGCTGTTGCCGATACAGGTCGTACAGCCGTAGGCCACATGAAAGAAATTGAGGCGTTCGAAATAGGGCATCAGCCCGGCGGCCTGAAGGTAGCGCATCACCACTTTGGAGCCGGGTGCCAGACTGGTCTTTACCCAGGGCTTGACGGTCAGACCCCGCGCACAGGCTTTCTTGGCCAGCAGGCCGGCGGCAATGAGCACCGCAGGATTGGACGTGTTGGTGCAGCTGGTAATGGCGGCAATCACCACCGCACCGTGGCGCAGCGTGAAACGCGCATCTCCCAGTTCCACCGGTGCGCCGGCCGTTTTTGCGGCCCCTGACACCGCTTCCCGGAAAGCCGGCTTCATGGCGGGCAACAAAATACGGTCCTGCGGCCGTTTGGGGCCGGCCATGCATGGATGCACGTCGCCCATATCCAGTTCGATGGTTTGGCTGAACATCGGATCCGGGGTGGTGTCGGTGCGGAACAATCCCTGGGCTTTACAGTAAATTTCGACCAGATCGACCAAGTGCTGCGGCCTGCCGGTCAGGCGCAGGTAGGCCAGCGTTTTCGCATCCACCGGGAAAAAGCCCATGGTGGCGCCGTACTCCGGTGACATGTTGGCAATGGTGGCCCGGTCTTCCACGCTCAGTACGTCCAGGCCGGGCCCGAAAAATTCGACAAATTTGCCCACCACCCCGCTTTCTCTCAACATCTGGGTGATGGTCAAAACCAGATCGGTGGCCGTCACCTACGGCGGCAGTTCACCGCTCAGCCGCACGCCCACCACCTGGGGCGTCAGCAGGTAATAGGGTCGGCCCAGCATGACCGCTTCGGCCTCGATGCCGCCGACCCCCCAGCCCATGACACCGATACCGTTGATCATGGTAGTGTGCGAATCGAGCCCCACCAGCGTATCCGGAAAGGCCAGTGTATCCCCGCCGCGATCGGCGGTATAAATCACGCGCGCCAGGTACTCCAGATTGACCTGATGGCAGATCCCCGTAGCTGGCGGTAGAACGCGGAAATTATCAAAGCTTTTCTGACCCCAGCGCAAGAACGCGTACCGTTCGGCATTGCGCCGGTAATCCCGTTCATCGTTGATGGCAAAGCTCTGCCGGGAGCCGAACGCATCCACCTGAATGGAATGATCGATCACCAGTTCAGCCGGAATGCGCGGGTTGATCCGCATGGGATCACCATAGAGCCGCGCCGCAGCCTTGCGCAGCGCCGCCATATCCACCACCGATGGCACCCCCGTAAAATCCTGCAGCAGAATCCTGGCCGGCATGAAAGGCACCTCCACAGCCTCTGGAACCGCTGGCTGCCAGGCGGCCAGCCGGGCGATGTTTTCCGCCTGTACCATATCGCCGTCTTCATTTCTGAGCAGATTTTCAATGAGAATTTTAATGCTGAACGGCAAACGGGAAAGATCGGCGATCCCGTGGGCATCCAGTTTCTGCAGGCTGTAAAAAGTGATATCGCCACGATCGGTCTGCAGTACGGATGCGGTGGCAAAGCTGTCTTTGTGCTGTGTCATGTTTTCATCCTCCCGCCGGAAAATTCCGCCCGGTTCTTGCGGCTGACCCGCGTTGGGTCGGCGAGACCACCCGGGCACCTGGGTATTCCTTACTAGTTTGGAAGAAACTTTACAACCGGTTTCAGACGCAGGCGGCGGCCTGAGTGCCCCGGCAGCGGTGAATTATCCTTGACAGGCACAGGCAATTTGGTTATAAGGCTTTTTTCCGATGTTGATCCATTGATCTTGCCTGTCGTACGTACGTCGGTTCGCCTGTATCGTGTCCTATCCTTAAGGTTTTAGGCAAGGAAGGGAACCGGTCAGCCGGAGTTTAAACGCTGCAGTCTATCCGGGAGTGATCCAGGGAATGCGTCTGGAAAAACTGTTATCAGATCGAAAAGGCGAAATTGTCGACAGATGGTTCAATGCGGTAATTGACACCTACGCACCCGAGACCGCCCGAATTTTCAAGTCCAGGGGCAACCGCTTCGCCAATCCGGTTGCGGCCAGCACCCTCGATAGTCTGCAGGGAGTTTTTTCCGGACTTCTGCAGGCGGCCGACGCCAGCCAGCTGGCAACAGCACTCGACCCGCTCGTCAGGATACGGGCCGTTCAGAATTTCACTCCTTCTCAAGCCACCGGCTTCATCTTTACGCTGAAGACCATCATCAGAAATATTCTGCGGCACGAATTGCGCACCCCGCGCCTCGCCGACCAGCTGCCGCCATTCGAGAAAAAAATTGACGACCTGGCACTAACGGCGTTTGATGTATACATGCAGTGCAGAGAAAAAATTTATGATCTCAAAGCCAGCCAAGAGCGCAACTCGGTCTACCGCGCCTTTGCAAGAGCTGGTTTAATCAGTGAAATCTCGGAAGATGGGCCGTATCCCGGGAGCAATTAACATCTAATCCATCGGACAGAGGCACCGGGCGGAATGCCGTTGCGCTGCATCGGTTGGACGGACTGCCGGAAGCCTCGGTGAACGGCCCCGGACTCTCCCGGGGCCGCCGAAGTGAGGAAATGGCATATGAATGTAAAGTACATGTATTCCCTGCTGGCCGTTATCGCACTTTTCCTGATTGCCTGGATTGGGTCCGCCATCGGTCTGAAACCCCTGTTCGGGATTGTTTTTCCCTACGTTGCCGTCATGGTTTTCATCGCCGGATTCGCCTATCGGGTGATGAGCTGGGCGCGCTCGTCCGTTCCCTTCGCCATTCCCACGACCTGCGGCCAACAGAAATCCCTGCCCTGGATCAAGCCCAACAGCGTGGACAACCCCACCAGCACCGGCGGTGTCGTTTTGCGCATGATTCTGGAAGTGGTCTTTCTGCGCTCGCTGTTCAGAAATACCCGCATGAAACTCAAAGAGAGCGGCAATAAGCTCGCCTACAATCTGGAAATTTTCCTTTGGGTGGGCGCCCTGGCGTTCCACTGGGCGTTTTTCACCGTTCTGTTCCGGCACCTGCGCCTGTTCACCAACCCCGTACCGGGCTGTGTCGAACTGGTGGAGAAAATCGATTCCTTCTTCCGCTTCGAGGTGCTCTACGACGCCGTTAAAGTCGCCCTGCCCGGTGTCTACCTGTCCGGCATCATTCTGCTTTTGGCTGTTACTTACCTGCTGTTGAGACGTCTGTTCATACCCACGGTGAAATACATCTCCCAGGCTGCGGATTATTTCCCGCTTTTCCTGATTTTCGGCATTGCCTTTACCGGTATCCTGATGCGTTATTTCCTAAAAGTCGACATGACTTCCACCAAAGAACTCACCATGGGATTGGTCACTTTTCATCCCACCATTCCCAAAGGTGTGGGCAGTTTGTTTTTCATCCACCTGTTTCTTGTCTGTGTCCTTTTGGCTTATTTTCCCTTCAGCAAGCTGATGCATCTAGGTGGTGTTTTTCTGAGCCCCACGCGCAACATGCGCACGGATACCCGTGCACGGCGGCATGTGAACCCCTGGAACTACCCTGTTCCCATCCATACCTACGAGGAGTATGAAGACGAATTCAGGGATAAAATGATCGAAGCCGGCCTGCCGGTGGAAAAAATGCCCGAACCGCAGCCCGCAGAAGAGACGGACAAAAAGGAGTCGCACGATGGCTGATGAAACACCGAAACCGGATGAACTGCTCTCCAAAATGAATCACCGCCCCGATACCGGGCAGGACTGGATGCAGGTCCCCGTCAATATCCGCAAGGGAATGTACTGCTACGCTTCGAATCCCAAAAGCGTAGCCTACCTCGGACTGCCCAACGCGCGGCCCTGGAATCCGCTGGAGGAAGACTGGAAGCTGCCGGAAAACTGGCAGGAGATTCTTTTTGAGGGCTTCCGCGACCGCCTGGAAAAATTCCGCTCTTTCAAGGTGTTCATGGACATCTGTGTGCGCTGCGGCGCCTGCGCCGACAAATGCCATTTCTTCATCGGCACCGGCGACCCGAAAAACATGCCGGTGCTGAGGGCCGAACTGCTGCGCTCCGTCTACCGGCATGATTTTACACGCGCCGGCAAAATCCTGGGAAAAATCGCCGGCGCGCGGCCGATGACCCTCGATGTGCTGAAGGAGTGGTGGTACTATTTTTTCCAGTGCACCGAGTGCCGCCGCTGTTCGGTCTTCTGCCCCTATGGCATCGACACCGCCGAGATCACCATCATGGGCCGGGAGCTGCTCAACCTGCTGGGCCTGAACATCGACTGGATCGCCACCCCGGTGGCCAACTGTTACCGCACCGGCAACCATCTGGGTATCCAGCCCCATGCCTTCAAGGACATGCTCGACTTTTTCTGTGAGGACATCGAGGAAATCACCGGCATCCTGCCCGAACCGCAGTTCAACAAAAAAGGCGCTGACATCCTGTTCGTCACGCCTTCCGGCGACGTTTTCGCGGACCCCGGCACGTACACCTGCATGGGTTACCTGATGCTGTTCCACTTCCTCAAGGAAAAGTACGGTTTCGACATCACCTGGAGCACCTATGCTTCCGAAGGCGGCAACTTCGGCTTTTTCACCTCCCACGAAACCATGAAACGGCTCAACGCCAAGATGTATGCCGAAGCCAAACGCCTGGGCGTAAAGTGGATCCTGGGCGGCGAGTGCGGCCACATGTGGCGGGTCATCAACCAGTACATGGACACCGTCAACGGTCCGGCCGATTTTCTGGAAGAACCCGTTTCCCCCATCACGGGAACCAAGTTTGAAAATGCCAAATCAACCAAAGTCGTCCACATCTGCGAGTTCACCGCCGACCTGATCAAACACGGCAAGCTGGATCTGGACGTCAGCCGCAACGACAACAAGGTGCTCACGCTGCATGACTCCTGCAACACCTCACGGGGCATGGGCATCCTGGAGGAACCGCGCTACATCATTCAAAACTGCTGCCGCCAGTTTTACGAGATGCCGGCCAACACCATCCGTGAGCAGACCTTCTGCTGCGGCAGCGGCGCTGGGTTAAACGCCGGCGAAGACATGGAGCTGCGCATGGCCGGCGGCTTCCCGCGGGCCAACGCCGTTAGACACGTGCATGCCAAACACGGTGTCAACATGATGGCCTGCATCTGCGCCATCGATCGGGCCGCACTACCGACACTCATGCAGTACTGGGTTCCCGAGGTGGATATCACCGGCGTACACGAACTGGTGGGCAACGCCCTGATTCTGCCCGGCGAGAACAAACGGACCACTGACCTGCGCAGTGAGCCGCTGCCAGGCATGGAGGATGCTGATGAAGGATAGGACACTGATCATCACCGGTTTAATCATCTTTATCGCCCTAGTTGCATTTCCCTTCTGGTACAATATGGGCAAGGCTTCACCTCAGCCGGATCTGGTCCTGACGGCCAAAGCCAAGGCCGCCGGGGCCTGCGTCATGCCCACCGCCTACATGCGTGCCAACCATATGCACCTGCTGGACGCCTGGCGCAACTCGGTGGTGCGTGATGCCAAACGCGTCTTCGTCAACCCGCAGGGAAAGACGTTCAACATCAGCCTGACCAAAACCTGCCTGGACTGCCATTCCAACAAGGCGGAGTTCTGTGACCGCTGTCACGATTACGCGTCGGCATCACCTTACTGCTGGGATTGCCATTTGGATCAATCGAAGGAGAATAAATAATGGAAGACAGCAGAAGACATTTCCTGAAACTGGCCGGTATATCGGCACTGGGACTCACGGCCAAGCCGGTGCTGGATGCCTTTGCCAAGGAGCATGGAAAAGCCCCCGCACCCGAGTTTGAGGAGGGACCCAAGGCCCTGAAGGCCATGCAGTGGGCCATGGTCATCGATACGCGCCGCTTTAAAAGCGATGCCGACCTGCAGCCGATTATCGATGCCTGTGACAAAATTCACAATATTCCGGTATTTGAAAACAAACGCCATGAAATCAAGTGGATCTGGGACGAGGAATACGAGCACGCCTTTCCCACCAACCCCAATAAATTTCTGACAGAGCGGCTGAAAGATACCCCTTTTCTGGTGCTTTGCAACCACTGCGAGAACCCGCCCTGTGTGCGTGCCTGTCCCACCCAGGCGACTTTCAAGCGCAAATCGGACGGCATCGTGCTGATGGACTACCACCGCTGCATCGGCTGCCGTTTCTGCATGGCGGCCTGCCCTTTCGGCTCCCGCAGTTTCAATTTCCGGGACCCGCGGCCCTTTATACCCAAAATCACCATGCAGTACCCGACGCGCATGAAGGGCGTGGTGGAAAAATGCAATTTCTGCGCCGAGCGCCTGGCCGTGGGCAAACTGCCTGCCTGTGTGGAGGCATCCAAGGGCGCCCTGGTCTTCGGCGATCTGTACGATCCAAAATCGGAGGTCCGGAAGCTGCTCAAAGCCAATTACACCATTCGGCGTAAACAGGAGCTGGGGACAGAACCGGCGGTTTACTATATCGTATGAGGTGACTATGCTTGAATTAGCGTTCAAAGGGAGCAAGAATTACTTCGGCTGGGTGCTGGGACTGCTGGCTCTGATTGGAATCGGCTTCGGGTTCTACCTCTACCAGCTCAAGTTCGGTCTGGGAATCACCGGCATGAGCCGGGATGTTTCCTGGGGGTTCTACATTGCCAATTTCACTTTTCTGGTGGGGGTCGCCGCCGGGGGGGTAATGGTCGTCATTCCCTACTATCTGCACGACTACAAGGCCTTCGGCAAAATCACCATCCTGGGGGAATTTCTGGCCATTGCCGCGCTGATCATGTGCCTGCTGTTCATTGTCGTCGATCTGGGGCAGCCCATGCGAATCTTCAATGTCTGGATCTATCCCACGCTGCATTCGGTGCTTTTCTGGGATACCCTGGTGCTCAACGGCTACCTGCTGCTGAACCTGATCGTCGGCTGGAACGTGCTGGAAGCCGAGCGCAACGACACGCACTACCCGGCCTGGGTCAAACCCCTGATCTACATTTCGATCCCCTTTGCCATCGGTATTCATACGGTTACAGCCTACCTGTACTGCGGCCTGCCGGGCAGGGAATTCTGGCTGACGGCCATCCTGGCCCCGCGCTTTCTGGCATCCGCCTTTGCCGCCGGCCCGGCCCTGCTGATCCTTTTGTGTCTGTTTATCCGCAAAACCACACGCTTCGATCCCGGCCGCGAGCAGATTCAGGCGCTGGCCAAAATCGTGGCCTATGCCGTGTGCGTCAACTTTTTCTTCTTCCTGTGTGAGGTTTTCGTCGCTTTCTACAGCAAAATCCCGGAGCACATGGAGCACCTGACTTACCTGTTTGCCGGCCTGCAGGGCAAGGGATCGCTGGTCCCCTGGATGTGGGGGTCCGTCGTACTGATGCTCATCAGCATCGTTCTGCTGGTCAACCCGTCGACGCGTCGCCGGGAGAACATCCTGATGGCGTCCTGTGCCTGCGCGTTTGTGGGCATCTGGATCGACAAGGGCCTGGGCATGATATCCGGCGGTTTCGTACCCTCGCCGTTGGACCATGTGACGGAATACGCCCCGACCTTCCCGGAATTCATGATCGCCGTGGGCGTATACGCCGCCGGCGTGCTGGTACTTACCATTTTGTACAAAATCGCCGTTTCGGTCAAAGAAGAAGTCGCCTGACAGAGGCATTGACGATGTACCAGGGGGCCGCGGTAACCGGGCCCCCTTTTTATTTGGCTGAACCAAGACGAATGATTCCTAAAAAGTCCGGACTCCCTGCGAGTTTGCCAAAAAACGAATATGCCGGATTTTACGCGCAATGCCATGGACCTGCCTCCCGGTCTTCCATCGCAGCTGGCAGCTGACTGCCGCGCCAGGCAGGTCGCTTTCGAGCAGGCGGCCAACGGTATCGATCTGCCTGTGGATGCGGCCTTTGCAGAGGCTCTGAAACGTGTCTTCGCCTGCAGCGACTTCGCCTGCAAGCTCTGTGTCCAGCATCCCGACTTGCTGGCCGAACTGGCCGCAAGCGGCGACTTGCGCAGGTCATACGGACGCGACTGCTACCGCAAGCGGCTGGCCCGACAGATTGCAATTATCCGCCGCCCGCTGGCACCCGAGCGTTTGGGCGAACTGCTGCGGTGCTTCCGCCAGCGGGAGATGCTGCGCATCGCCTGGCGCGATCTGGCCGGCTGGTGCAACCTCAACGCCGTCATGGCAGACCTGTCGGCGCTGGCCGAAGCCTGTCTGCAGACTGCGCTTGAGGTTCTATATGAGCGCTTATGTGCCCGATACGGCACGCCTGCCGCGCCGGACGCTGCCCCGCAAAACCTGGTGGTCATCGGCATGGGCAAGCTGGGCGCCGGCGAGCTCAACTTTTCATCGGACATCGATCTGGTCTTTACTTATCCCCAGGCCGGGGAGACCCGCGACGGGCCCCGCAGCATCGGCAACGAAAAGTTTTTTCTGCACCTGTGCCGCGACCTGGTGCAGGTCATCGGTGCGCGCACCGCGCACGGCCTAGTTTTTCGCGTGGATCTGAACCTGCGCCCCTACGGTGAAAACGGGCCGTTGTGCATGCATTTCGATGCCATGGAAGACTACTATCTGCGCCAGGGCCGCGAGTGGGAGCGTTACGCCTGGATCAAGGCCCGTGCCGTGGCCGGCGATATACCGGCCGGCAAACGCCTGCTCGGCATATTGCGACCTTTCATTTACCGGCGCTACCTGGATTTTGGCGCCTTCGACGCCCTGCGTGAGATGAAGTCACGCATCAGCCGGGAGGTCCGACGCAAACGCCTGCGCAACGACATCAAACTCGGCCCAGGCGGTATCCGTGAAATCGAGTTCTTCGCCCAGATGTTTCAGCTCATCCGGGGAGGCGTCACGCCCCGGTTGCAGGAACGCCGCCTTCTGAAAGTGCTCCAGATCCTGTCACAGGAGCGGCTCATCGAACAGCCGGTGGCCGCCGCCCTCAGCCGCGCCTATGTTTTTCTGCGCAACACCGAGCACCGGCTGCAGGAATTCGCCGATCAACAGACGCATCGTCTGCCCGACGCACCGCTCGCCAGGACACGGTTGGCCTATGCCATGGGTTTTTCCGGCTGGGCGGATTTTGCGCGCCGTTTACGGCAGCACATGCAGACCGTGCATCAGCATTTCAGCCAGCTGCTGGCGGACGCGGGAAGCACCCGCAAGGAGCAGGGTGCTCAGGAAACGACGCCGGGAAGGCTGTCGCACATCTGGCGCGCCGACATCCCTGCCACAGAAGCACGGGAACAGCTGCAGCAGCTGGGTTTTGAGCACGCAGCGGAAATCGCCCGCCTGCTGCACGACCTGCGCCATGACCGTGTCATGCGAAATCTGAGCTCAGCGGCCCGCCGGCGCCTGGACCGTCTCATGCCCCTGGTGCTCGAAACCATTCGCAACCGCCCCTTCAGCGACGCGACCCTCGGCCACATCATCGACCTCGTCAAAGCCGTGCTGCGCCGCAGCAGCTACCTGGCGCTGCTGGCGGAAAACCCTTCCACGCTGCAGCACCTGGTGAGGCTGACCGAGGCCAGTGGCTGGATCCTGGCGCTTTTGACCCGCCACCCCGTACTGCTGGACGAACTGCTGGATCCGCGCACCCTTTACAGGCCGGCTTCACGCCCGGCGCTGGAGCGCGAAATCCAAAACCGTCTGTCGGGTATCGACCCGCTGGACCTCGAACAACAGATCGAAACATTGGTCGTTTTTAAACAGGCCGGCATGCTGCGGGTTGCGGCGGCAGATATCAGCGGCCATCTGCCCCTGATGAAGACCAGTGATCATCTCACCGATATCGCCGAAGTCGTGGTCACCAGAGCCCTGGAACTGGCCTGGCGGCACCTGGTCCAGCGGCACGGGCATCCCGATGGCCGCCAAACCTCCGGCACGGCACAGAGCTGTTTCGCCGTCATCGCCTACGGCAAACTGGGCGGCATCGAGCTGGGATACGGATCCGACCTGGATCTCGTGTTCCTGCATGCCGGCAGCCACGGCCGAACCGACGGTCCGCAGGCCATCGACAACGCCCAGTTTTACATCCGCCTGGGCCAGCGCATGGTCCACATTTTAACCACCCGCAGCCGGGCGGGCAGGCTCTACGAAACCGACATGCGCCTGCGGCCCAGCGGAAGCTCCGGCCTGCTGGTCAGCCACGTCGGGAGCTTCGAAGACTACCAGTTGGAAAAAGCCTGGACATGGGAACACCAGGCCATCATCCGTGCCCGCGCCATCGCCGGAGACCTTCAGTTGGGCAGACGTTTTGCAGAAATCCGCGCCAAAGTGCTGTCCAGAAAGCGGGACCCCCGGAAGCTGCGCCGCGAAATCGTCGCTATGCGCGCGCGCATGCGCGCAGAGCACCTGAAACCGGCTACCGGTATGTTCGATCTGAAACAGGGCTATGGCGGCATCGTGGACATCGAATTCCTGGTCCAGTACCTGGTGCTGCGGCATGCCCACAGTCACATCGAACTGCAACGCTGGACCGACAATGTGCGCCTCTTGCAGGCACTGATGGAAACCCAGGTGCTTTCACCCCAAAACGCCCATTTTCTGCGCGAAACCTACCTGGCCTGCCGGCAGACCGTCCACCGCCTCAACCTGCAACAGAAACCCGCCCGGGTGACCAGTCGTGTGCTTACCGAGCATTGCCGCCGGGTGTGGGAAATCTGGCAGCGCCACATGGTCCGGTGACCCGGCGCCCTTGGGGTGCATTGGCTCTTGTCGTAAAAGGCATCCAGGAAACCGCTGCCGCAAAGGTTCTCGACGGTGCAGAAGGCAAGGCCGCCAATGTCACCGGCCAGAATCGTGAACCCTGCTTTTACGCCATGCCATACACCCGTCTACTTGCCCCCGCCCGTGCCCGGCGGGGGCTGCTGCCAGCTGCGATCGGTATAGGGTTTGCCGATTTTTCCGCTGCAGCCCGCAGCACCAATGACCAACCCGATAATCAGCATCACACTGATGACCATTTTCACAAGCTTCATTTTGATCTCCTCGAACCAGCTGCCAGTAACCAACAGCAGTAAAAATGCATTACGCCGCTTGTATCTTACAGGGATGTTATTTTCAGTCCTTAAAAATAACAATTATGTATCTTACCGATCAAATATGGAAATTCTCGGCAAAGTTCGTTTCTGTATTTTTAATGCGTTACACAGTCTAGCGGGCCTGGCATGCTACTTGCTGCTGCCCTTTGTTTTCATTGCGTTCAACGAACACGTTAACCATCGCCAGAGGAGCTTTTCGTGCCGCAACACAGGACTCGCCGCAACTTGCCGCGTGAAGCCGATCGGCTTCAGGACCGGCGCCGGCACCTGATTGAGAATTCTCTCGGAGATGGGACCGGTTCGTTCAACAGGGGCCACAGCCGGATCATCGACGAATACTTCCGCGAGGGATTCGAAAGCAGCTCCACCGGGCCCCGGCTGGACATTATCAGAAACCCGTATGCCATCATCGCGCTGGGTGGATACGGGCGGCAGGAGCAGAGCCTCCACTCCGACATCGACCTGCTCTTTCTGTTCGAAAAAAAAGTTCCGGACATTGCCGAAGATCTCATTCGGGAGATCGTCTATCCTCTCTGGGACCTCGGATTCGAGGTCGGGTATGCCACCCGTTCTCTGAAAGAGAGTATCGCCGCCGGACGTCAGGATTTTGAAGTGCTCACCTCTTATCTGGATGCCCGCTTCATCTGCGGTGTATCACTGCTGTATACCAGGCTGCTGGAACAACTGCGCAACCGCATCTTTAAGCCGCAGGCTGGAAAAATCGTCGACTGGTTGATTCAGCGCAACCTGATCCGCCATCAGCGCTTCGGCGACAGCGCCTACCTTTTGGAGCCCAACCTCAAGGAAGGCCAGGGCGGCCTGCGGGATTATCACACCATCTTCTGGGCGGCCAAAATCAAGTTCGGCTTCCAACAACTGCGTGATTTTGAGTATGAAGGCTATTTTTCGCATTCCGAATTCCAGGAATTTCACGATGCCCTGCACTTCATCTGGAACGTCCGCAACCAACTGCACCGGTTGACCGGACGTAAATGCGACCAACTCTACCTCAACCACCAGCTCAAGCTGGCGCAAGCACTGGGGTACGCGGCCGACGGTCGGCGCAAACCCGTGGAACGTTTCCTGGGCGAACTGCACCGCCACATGGAAACCGTCAAACAGCAGCACCTGCTGTTTCTGCACGACCTGAAAATCAACAAAGCGGGCAAACCCGGCCGCAAGCCGACAAAGAAAACAAGTCTTACCGGCCTGCTCATCGACGGCGGTACGATCGACTTCGCCTCGTCCGAACAGATTGTGCGCCGGCCGCTGCTGCTGCTGGAAATTTTCGCCGAAAGCGGTCGGCTCAAGGTACCGCTGAGTGCCGATGCGCGCAGACTCGTCCGGGAGTTTGCACATCTGGTCGACAGCGCGCTCTGGATGGTTCCAGACGCGCTCAAAACCTTCGAGCGCATCCTGAGCCGTCCGGACCCGGAATTCAACGGCCTGGACATCATGCTGCAGACCGGACTTTTGTCGCGTATTATTCCCGAGTTCGCCGGCATCGTCAACCGCATTCAATACAACGAATACCACATTTACCCCGTAGGGAGACACGCGTTAAAGACCCTGCAGGAAGTAAAAACTTTCGGGATCCACGACGCCCCCCAAAATGATCTCCTCTTCTTCGAGGTCTTCCATGAAATTGCCAGCCGCAGGCGCCTGTACTGGGCGGCGCTGCTGCACGATATCGGCAAGGGCGCCGGCAGCGGCAGGCACGCCGAAAAGGGTGCCGCCATGGTGCGCAACCTGCTTGGCCGCATGAACTTGCGCGGTAAAGATATCAAGCTGATCAGCTCGCTGGTCGAAAATCACCTCCTGCTGATTAAAACCGCCACCCGCCGCAATCTGAACGACGAGGAAACCGCCGTGGCGTGTGCCCATAGAGTCGGCAACGCGGATATGCTGAAAATGCTCTACCTGCTGACCGTGGCCGACTCCAGGGCCACCGGCCCCAAAGCCTGGAACAGCTGGACAGCGGTTCTGCTGCAGGATCTGTTTTTCAAGACCTTGCGGGTTCTGGAAAGCGGAGAGCTGGCTTCCCGCCGGGCCAGGCACGCCGTCAACCGCAAAAAAGAGCAGGTCCTGGCCGCCTGCACAAGCCCTGAAGCCCGGATACGTGCGCAACAAGAGCTGGCGATGATGTCGCCGCGCTACCTGCTGTATGCCCCGGCCGGCCGAATCCACGATCACCTGGAGCTTTACCATCGCCTGGGCCAGCGGGACTTCGTATGGGACATCCGGAAAGGTGACGACGCCAGCACCCGCCGGGTGACCATCTGCGCCCAGGACCGGCCCGGCCTGTTTTCCAAGATCGCCGGTGTACTGACCATCAGCGGCGTTGATATTTTAGACGCACAGATCTTCACCTGGCGCAACAATATCGCTTTAGATGTTTTTGAGGTCCGGCCGCCGCCGGATCGGATTTTTGAGCAGGAGCGCTGGGGGCGGGCCGAAAAGCACCTGGCCCGGGCACTGGCCGGAGAAGTGGACATTGCCGCACATATAGAAACCCGGGCGACGGCATCCCATCAGGGGCGCATCCACATAGATCCCGAACCACACCGCGTGGAGGTCGACAACACATCGTCGAGTTTTTTTACCATCGTCGAGGTCTTTACCTATGATTTTCCGGGACTTCTGTTTCGCGTGACCGACGCACTTTTCAGAAGCGGCCTGGACATCTGGGTGGCCAAAATCGCCACCAAGATCGACCAGGTGGTGGACGTATTTTACGTTCGTGATTTTGACGGCCAGAAAGTTGAAGATGCCCGGGAAGTCGCGGCGCTCAAGGCAGCTGTTCTGTCGGTTCTGCCGGGTTCGAACCCCGGGCGACGGCGCAAAAGGCAAAATCGTCCGGTATCTGATCCAACATCCACCATGCAGAAAGGAATTTATACACCATGCGATTGAAAGTTCCGCCTCTCATCGCCACCCTGCTGCTCTTCCCGTTCTCTTCGGCTATGGCGGCCGAGACGCTCAACGCCGGCGACACCGCCTGGGTCATCGTGGCTACCGCGCTGGTGATGATGATGACGCCGGCGGGCCTGGCCCTTTTTTACGGCGGTATGTCGCGCTATAAAAACATCCTGAACACCTTTGCCATGACGATTGTTTCCTACTGCATCGCCAGCATCATCTGGGTGGTCTGGGGCTATACGCTTTCCTTCGGACCCGACCGGGCCGGCATCATCGGCGGGCTGCAGCATCTGTTTTTGAACGGCATCGATGTGCACTCCCTGCACGGGTCGATTCCCACCTATGTTTTCGTGCTCTTCCAGATGACTTTTGCCGGCATCACCGTGGCCTTGATCCTGGGCGCCATCGTCGACCGCATGAAATTTTCAGCATGGGTCGTGTTTACGCTCCTCTGGGTGACTTTCGTTTACTGCCCTCTGGCGCACTGGGTCTGGGGCGGCGGCTGGATGGCCGCCATGGGGGCGCTTGATTTCGCCGGCGGCACGGTGGTGCACATCAACGCCGGTGTGGCCGGATTGATTCTGTGCTTGATTCTTGGCAAGCGGATCGGGTATGGGAAGGAGGCGATGTTTCCGGCCAGCGTCACCCTGACCGGACTGGGCGCCGCCCTGCTCTGGTTCGGCTGGTTCGGTTTCAACGCCGGCAGCCAGCTCGCCGCTGACGGTGTGGCGGCATCTGCATTCCTGGCCACCAACACTTCCGCCGCTGCCGGTGCACTGGCCTGGATGTTCGCCGAGTGGTTTACCACGCAAAAGCCCACGGTGCTCGGCATCGCATCCGGATCTGTCGCCGGCCTGGTGGCCATTACACCGGCGGCCGGGTTCGTCGGCATGCCCGCATCTTTAATTATCGGCCTGGGGGCAGGCCTGCTTGGATTTTACAGTGTGACCAAAATCAAACCGATCGCCGGATATGACGACTCGCTGGACGCCTTCGGCGTCCATGGCATGTGCGGCATATGGGGTGCACTGGCGACCGGCATTTTCGCGGACCCCAAAATCACCGCCGGTGCACGTGGCCTGCTGTATGGCAACCCCCGTCAGCTCTGGATACAGTTTTTGTCGATCCTGGGCACCGCCGCTTTCACGGCCGCAGGCACGCTGATCGTGATTGCCGCCACGCGTTTGCTCACCGGCAGCCTGCGGGTGGATCCGGAAAGCGAAGTCGAGGGCCTGGACGGCGCCCTGCATGGCGAAAGTGCATTTGAAATCGTATAAGGGAGGAGAAAAGCGCAATGAAAAAAATCGAGGCAATCATCAAGCCGTTCAAGCTGGATGATGTCAAAGAGGCACTCAATGAAATCGGCATCCAGGGCATGACCATCAGTGAGGTCAAGGGCTACGGACGGCAGAAAGGCCACAAGGAGATCTACCGTGGCGCAGAGTACATCGTCGATTTCATCCCCAAAGTCAAAATCGAAATCGTGGTCGACGCCGGCCAGGCAGCCGAAGTGATAGACAAAATCCGTACCGCCGCCAACACGGGTAAAATCGGTGACGGCAAGATATTCGTGATTCCCGTGGAACAGGCGCTGCGCGTACGTACCGGCGAGATAGGTACGGACGCCATCTGAACCCTGGCACCAGCCTGCTCGGCGGACCGTTTCTGCAGAAACTCATCGTCTTGTATTTTTCACCCTATTAACTGTCTGGAGGAGATTTATATGACACCCAAAGAAGTGCTCAACATGGCAAAGGAAGAAGGCGCTAAAGTGGTCGATGTGCGTTTCATGGACTTTCCCGGGCTCTGGCAGCATATGACCGTCCCCTTGAGAGAACTGACCGAGTCCACGTTTGAAGACGGCATCGGTTTCGACGGCTCCAGCATCCGCGGCTGGCAGCCCATTCACGCCAGCGACATGCTGCTGATCCCGGACGCGGATACGGCCAAGATGGATCCTTTTTATGCCGACCCCACCCTGGTACTGATCGGCAACATCGTCGACCCCCTGACCCGCGAATCCTACTCCCGTGACCCGCGCCATATCGCCCAGAAAGCGGAAGCCTACCTGAAGAGTACCGGTATCGGCGATACGGCTTACTTCGGGCCGGAAGCTGAATTTTTCATTTTTGACGACATCCGCTTCGAATCCGGCCGCCAGCGCTCCTTCTACGCCATCGATTCCGTTGAAGGCATCTGGAACTCCGGCCGCGATGAAGGCCCCAACCTGGGCTACAAGCCCCGCCACAAGGAAGGCTACTTCCCGGTGCCGCCCATGGATAAATTCCAGGACCTGAGAACCGAAATGCTGCTGGTGCTGGAAAAACTGGGCATCGATGTTGAATGCCAGCACCATGAAGTCGCCACGGCCGGCCAGGCCGAAATCGACATGCGCTTCAAGCCCCTGCTGGTGATGGCCGACCAGCTGATGTGGTTCAAGTATGTGCTGAAAAACGTGGCCCAGCGCCACGGCCACACGGTCACCTTCATGCCCAAACCGCTCTTCGACGACAACGGCACCGGCATGCATACGCACATCAGCATCTGGAAAGAGGGCCAGCCCATGTTCGCCGGTGAAAAATACGCTGGAGTTTCCCAGGAAGCACTTTACGGCATCGGCGGGATCCTGAAACACTGCAAGGCGCTGTGCGCGTTCACCAACCCGACCACCAACTCCTACAAACGTCTGGTACCCGGTTTTGAAGCGCCGGTCAATCTGGCTTACTCCAGCCGCAACCGCAGCGCCGCCGTGCGCATCCCCATGTACTCCCCGTCCCCCAAGGCCAAACGGCTGGAGTTCCGCACCCCGGATCCCTCCTGCAACGGCTATCTGGCCTTTTCCGCCATGCTGATGGCCATAATCGACGGCATCCGGAACAAGATCGACCCGGGTGATCCGCTGGACAAAAATATCTACGACCTGCCTCCGGAGGAACTGGCAGAGGTGGATTCGGCGCCCGGATCACTGGACGAAGCCCTGGCGGCCCTGGAGGCGGACCAGGAGTTTCTGCTGAAAGGGGATGTCTTTACCCGGGATGCCATCGACATGTGGCTGGAGTACAAGATCGAAAACGAGGTCAATCCTGTCAAGCTGCGGCCGCATCCCCACGAATTCTTCCTCTACTACGATATCTAGCAATACCTGACGGCACCCCGGTCATTTCGACCGGGATGCCGCCAGTCTCGGCAGGCGGCATTGCCGGTTCCACCGCAAAACCGGCGACGCCACAGGGCCAAAAATATCTTCAGACAGCCGCATAACGTCACCCCCCTTTACAAGCAACCGTGGATCCGCGCAATAAACGGGCGGCGTCTTCCATCGGTTTTTCACGAAAACCGCCTTCAGGACAGGGGAACCTCGGTGCCCAGGCCCTTTTTACGTGCCGCGGCCAGAATGGCGCCCGCAACGGCGGCATCCTGAATCGCCACGCCCACCGATTTGAAAAAAGTGATCTCCGTAGCTGATGTGCGGCCCTTCTGGCGGCCGTTGACAATCTCGCCGATTTCGACGTCGATGCCGGCACCGGCTTTGATAAGATCGCCGGCTTCCGCCAGGCAGGCCTCGCGCTGGTCGACCACCACCCGCGCGCGCTTGACGGTGGCCGCATCGATTTCCTGCATCTCGGGCGTAAAAGATCCGATGCCGGTGACATGCGTACCGGGCGCCAGCTCCCGGCCGTCGAAAAGGGGAATTTTGGAAGTGGTGGCGGCAATTACGATATCGGCACTGCGGATGGCTTCTTGGGGATCTGCAACGACCTGCACGGCAGGGGCATCCGGCCAAGTGGTCACCTCTTCCGCCAGCCGTCGCGCCACGGCCGGCGAACGATCGACAACCTTGACCTGCTTGACGGCGCGCACACAGCACACGGCCGCAAGCTGGGAACGACCCTGCACGCCGGCGCCGAAAAGCGTTACGCAAGCCGCATCCGGGCGGGCCAGCAGATCGGCTGCCAGGCCGCCGATGGCCCCGGTGCGCAGTGCAGTAAGACAGCCGCCCTCCAGGAGTGCGGCCGGCATGCCGGTTTCCGGGTCCACAACCAGCACCACAGCGCTGACCACCGGCAGACCACGCGCAGCATTGCCTTCGTTCACCGAAACGATCTTGATGCCCAAATCGCGGCTGCGGCGCAGATAGGCCGGCATCACCAAGGTGACCCCACCGGCGGTCGGCAGCTGACTTCGGAGCGGCATGCTGACCTCGCCAGCTGCCAGCTGCCCGAAGGCGCGACGTACAACCTCGATAGCCGTGCGCATGGGAAGCGCCGCCGCGGTATCGGCTGCCGTCAAAATCGTAATATTCATAAACACCTCCTTTGGGATAGATATGCCATCTTACCGGTCCTGCTGCGCGGCCGGCAGTCCTTCATCGGCCCGTGAGCTGTACAGGTTAGCCGCAGCCAGGGTCAAAGCGACGATCGAAGGGCCGGTGATCAGGCCCCAGAAACCGAAAGTGGCGATACCGGCCAGAATCGAAAGCAGGATCAGGATCTCGTTCATGGTGTATTCGAAACCAAAGGCTTTTTTCAGACGGCTGATGAAGATGAGGCGCAGGATATTGTCGATGAAAAAACCCATCACCACCCACGCGAATCCGACGATGACGGCGGCATTCAGAAAACGGCCGGCAAACAGTTCCAAGGCCACCACCGGTACGTAGACCAGGGCCGCACCGACGATGGGAATCACCGAACAGAAACCGGCCAGCACGCCGAGATACACGGCGTCGTAATCGCCGGTAAAAGCCATCAGCACGCCAAAGGCCAGGCCCTGGGCGATCATATTGAACAGCGCCCCGTAAAAAACCACCGCCACGGTGCCGGTGCATTCCCGGTAGAGATACTTCTCCTGATCCAGGCGCGTCGGCATGACCTTTGCCATAAAATTCAGAATCTGTTTGCCGTAAAGGTTGAAGAGAAAATAGAACAGCAGGATCCAGACCACCTGTATCAGCAGGCCGCCGGCGCCGGTAACCACGCGCTGGATGCCCTTAATGACGGCCTCGACGCTGGCGCCGCTTATCAGGGCGCTGCCCTTGGATTTCAGTTTTTCGAGCAGATCGTGCAGGAGGGGGATACGGTCCAGGAAAGCCTGCAGCTTTTGCGCCATTTCCAGAACGGTCTGTTTGAGCTGGCCGATATTCAGCGCGGTCACCTGGTCGTAGGTCTTGGAAACGAAGTACATTAAAGGAATAAAAATCAGCAGAATGAATAAGAGCGTGAAAACAGCGGCAGCCATGGCACGTTTGCGCGCTTTTAACCATGCCGGCAGCCCGGAATGGCCGATGGTATCGACCAAGGCGTTATAGCCGTGGCTGGTGGAAAGCGCCAATACAGCCGCCACCAGCAGGTAATGCAGATAGGGAGAAAAAATCCACAGCGAGGCGGCAATCAGGGCCAGCGTCAAGGCGGCTAGAAATCGGTCCCCTTCGTTGTGCGCAGAATCTCTGTCCATCGTTTCTCCGTTTGGTTTGGCAGCGCCCACATTGATGTCGAGCCGCACGGCGGATCTTCTGAAATGCCGCTCGGCCATGGGAAATCAACTACCGGAAAAGGCAAAACACCACTATTTTTTCATACCATTGGGTTTAGCGAAAAACAAATGCTCCCGTAACCGCCGCCATCTTCTGCATCCAGCGGATGTACTTCCGGGGACACGCGCCGCGGTCATGCGCGCATTTTTTCCACGAGGTAGCCGTCGATGAGCAGGTGCACAAAATGGTGCAGCACGCAAACCGCCAGGGCCTGGCCGTAGCGGGGAAACAGGGCGACCTGCAAAAGGATGGAAAGCGGCAGGGTTTTCTGGCAGCCCATGAAAATGACGCTTTCGCGGCGGCCGGGCCGGAGGTGGAAACCCCAGACCATCGCCCCGGCGGCCAGCAGCAACAGCAGGTGGAAGGCGGCCACCAGCAGCACAATCGTACCCAGGGTGCCCGAACTTTGCAAAAGCGTACGCCGGCTTTCGGAAATCGCCATCCAGACGATCATCAGCACCAGCACCTGGTTGAACTTCTGCAGTCCGTTTTCCAGCCGCTTGAGCGAATCTGCGGGCAGGCGCTGCACCACGCGGTTTCTGGCCGCCAGCCCCAGCATCAGCGGGATGAACACGAATGCGCCCAGCTGCAGCATGAGAGATGTTCGGTCGATGGCGATGTCCAGACTGCCCGTTAGGTTTGCCAGCAGCAGGGACAGCACCAGCGGTATGGAAAAAATCGCCAGGCCGTTCGAGACCAGGGAAATCAGCAGGGCGTGTGCCATGTTGCCGCCCGCCGCTCCGCTCATGACCACCCCGCTGCTCAGCGTGGAGGGCATCACCGCCACCAGAAAAAGGCCGATGGTGATGCCGGTGCCGACCGGTGCAAAACTGAGCAGGTAGGCCAGGCCGGGCGCTGCCGCAAAAATGAGCATCAGCGCAATCAGTGCGCCTTTAATGTCGGTTAGGCCGGATTTGATCTGGCGGGCATTCAACATGATCCCTGAAGTGAAAAAGATGATCAGAATGGTGGCCTCGGCGCCGTAGTGCGTCTTCAACCATGTACCGGCCTGCGGCAGGACGTCGGAGACGTCGGCGAGCGTCGCCGTGACCACCACCATCAGGCCCGTGGGAAACCAGTGCTTCCTGATCGCTGCCAATACTTCCGCCATTTTCGCTGCTTTGCTCTTTTGTCGTTATGTCATCCCGAAAGACGAAAGCGCGGTATGCAGGCTGCGCCACAGGCCCCATACCAGCACCGCCGCAAGCGCCGAAGAAAGAATACCCGGGAAACGAACACCGCCGGAGAAGTGGAATGGTAGAGCAGGTGCAGCGGATCGGGGAGACAGCCCGTATCCATGGACAGCTTGAGGCGGCGGTTGAAGTACATCGGCCTCCGCACGTCACCGATGCGAAACAGGCGTACGAAAAGGGGAAAAGCCCCCAAAAGCGTACACAGGAGCGGCCCCCACGGCTTGCGGAGTGCAGTGGCCAGGCATACTAGGAGCAGCAGCGTCCAGACTTCCGGCGACGGCGCCAGCAGACCCCACCAGGCACCAGCGGCGGAAAAGCCGCTGCCAGCAGCAAGCTTCCATCCGCCCCACGCAAACAGTCCGCCTGGCTTTGGAGTGGTACCGCCCGCCCCGTGCACCCGCTTTCACGGGTGCTAAAAGCGGAAGCGGCGCGGACCGGGGACACAACTCAAAGGACCTTTTTTCTTTAGCTGAAAACCTGCGCACACAGTTCACCCAGCGCACCCAGGTTCTCGCACACGTGAATACCGGCGGCGCGCATGGCCTCGATCTTGCCCTGTGCCGTGCCGCTTTTGCCGCTGATGATGGCCCCGGCATGGCCCATGCGGCGCCCGGGCGGCGCGGTCAGACCGGCGATAAAGCCCACCACCGGTATGCTGAGATGCCGGCGGATAAAGTCGGCCGCCTCTTCCTCGGCGTTGCCGCCGATTTCGCCCACCATCACGATTCCCTTGGTTTCAGGATCCTTCTCAAAGGCATCCAGGCAGTCGATAAAATTGGTGCCGTTGACCGGATCGCCGCCGATCCCGATGCAGGTGGTCTGGCCGAGCCCCTGGCGCGTCAACTGGTGGACCACTTCATAGGTCAGGGTCCCGGAACGTGAAATCACCCCCACGGGGCCGCCGGCCTGGTGGATGGGGCCGGGCATGATGCCCACCTTGCAGGCGCCGGGCGTGATGATCCCCGGACAGTTGGGGCCGATCAGGCGCGACGACTTGTCACGCATGTAGTTTTTCACCTTCATCATGTCCAGAATGGGGATGCCCTCGGTGATGGCCACGATCAGTTCGATGCCGGCATCCACGGCTTCCATGATGGCGTCGGCAGCAAAAGGCGGCGGCACGAAGATCATGCTGCAGTCGGCGCCGGTCTTCCGCCTGGCGGCTTCGACGGTGTTGAACACCGGCACATCGTCCATGGTCTGGCCGCCCTTGCCCGGGGTTACCCCGGCAACTACCCGGGTACCGTAGGCGATGCACTGGCGGGTGTGGAACTGGCCCTCCCGGCCGGTAATGCCCTGCACCAGGACCCGCGTATCTGCGTCAACGAATATGCTCATAGCTCGTCCCTTCCTTCCAGCGAATGCTGATCAGGCCACAATGGCGGCCACCTTTTCGGCCGCGTCCTTCAAATCCGCGGCCGAGATCAGGTCGAGGCCCGATTCAGCCAGAATGCGGCGCCCGGCTTCCACATTGGTACCTTCCATGCGCACCACCACCGGCACGTTGATGCCGGTTTTCCGGGCCGCCTGAACCACACCTTCGGCCAGTACGTCACAGCGCAGGATGCCACCGAAGATGTTGATCAGAATCCCTTTGACATTTTTGTCGTTGAGAATGATGCGAAAGCCGTTTTCCACCATTTCGGCGCTGGCGCCGCCCCCCACATCCAGGAAATTGGCGGGCTCGGCCCCGGCCAGCTTGATGATGTCCATGGTAGCCATGGCCAGGCCAGCGCCGTTGACCATGTTGCCGACGTCGCCGTCTAAGTTGATGTAGTTGAGGTTGTACTTGGAAGCTTCGACTTCCAGGGGGTCTTCCTCGTCCAGATCGCGGTAGGCCAGGATATCCTTGTGCCGGAAGAGAGCATTGTCGTCGAAGTTGATCTTGGCATCCAGGGCCACCACGGCATTCTCGGCGGTGACCACCAGCGGGTTGATCTCCACCAGCGAACAGTCGTATTCAACAAACAATTGGTAGAGGCCGGCGAGCAATTTGACAAAAGGCTTGATGACGGCCGGTGCCAGCTCCAGACCGAAAGCGGCCTTGCGGCCGTGGTAAGGTTGAATGCCCACCAGCGGATCCACATACACTTTGATGATCTTTTCCGGGGTACGATCGGCCACTTCCTCGATGTCCATGCCACCGGCCTGGCTGGCCATGATCACGATCTTGGCCGTGGCACGGTCCGGGACAAGGCTCAGGTAAAGCTCTCTGGCGATATTGAGCCCCTGCTCCACCAGCACCTTGCGCACCCGCTGTCCTTCGGGCCCTGTCTGATGGGTCACCAGTGTCATGCCCAATATCTCACCGGCCGCAGACGCCACTTCTTCGGAAGAACGGGCCAGCTTGACGCCGCCGCCCTTGCCGCGGCCGCCGGCGTGGATCTGCGCCTTGACCGCCACCGGGAAAGTCCCCAGGTCGGCGGCCACCTTTTTGGCATCCTCGGCGCTGAAAGCCACCGCCCCCACCGGAACAGGCACGCCGTATTTTTTAAACAGCTCCTTGGCCTGAAATTCGTGAATTTTCATGATGCCGGATCTCCTTTATCACCCGATAACGCAGAGAACATCATTTTTAGCAACCGAATCGCCGGTGGAAAAACCGATTTCCTTGATGGTGCCGCTGACCGGTGCCGGCAGCGCGTTTTCCATCTTCATGGCATCCAGCACCACGACGGTTTCACCCTCGCTGACCTCGTCGCCGACTTCTTTTTCGTAGCGCACGATCATGCCGGGCATGGGCGCCAGCATTTGTTTTCCCTCTGCCGCTGCTGTCGGTGCAGCTGCAGGAGCCTTCTCGGGGGCGGCGGCTGCAGGAGCCTTCTCGGGGGCGGCGGCCGCCGACGGTTCCGGGGCCGGTGCCGGCGCAGCAGCCGGTGCGACAGGCGCCGCCGGCATGGGGGCCGGCATCTGCAGCGGCGTCTGGGCCGGCATCTGCTGAATGTAGTTCAACACCGGCGAACCGCCGACTTCATCCACCTCGACTTCGAAATAGTCGCCGTCCACAAAGACGTTGAAGGTACGCAGGCCATCGCTTTTGGGCGGTGCTTCCTTTTTGGGTTTCTCGACCAGTTCGCCGGCCTTGGCCTTGCGGACCAGTTCCTCTTCGGCTTTGACGTCGGCCAGCGTGCGCGGCCGCACCTCGGCCGGCGGCTCTTCCTTGCCGTATTTCCACTTCAGGAAACGCTTTCCGGTGACCGGGTACAGCGCGTAGATCAGGACATCGTCCATGTCCACGGCCAGTCCCTTGACTTCTTCCTGGGCTTTGGGCAATTCGGGCTCCAGCACCTCGGCCGGACGGCAGGTGATGGGTTCCTCACCCCGTTCATAGCCCTTGAGGGCTTTTTTCTGAACTTCCGCGTCGATGGGAACGGCGGTTTTGCCGTAGAGCCCGTATACCAGATCCTTGACCTGGTCGGTGATCATCTTGTAGCGCTCATTTTCGTCGTCGAACAGCACATTGTTGACCGTCTGGATCCCCACGATCTGGCTGGTGGGTGTCACCAGCGGCACCTGCCCCAGTTCTTTGCGCACCCGCGGCAGTTCATGGTAGACCGCGTCGATCTTGTCTAAGGCATCCATTTCCCGCAGTTGGTTGACCAGGTTGGAGAGCATGCCCCCCGGGGTCTGGTGCAGCAACACGTTGATGTCGATGATCGACACCTTGGAGTCATCCAGCAGGTGCCTGTACTTGGGCATGATCTCCTTTTCCAGGATTTCATTGATATGCGCCAGGTGGCGGATGTCGAACCCGGTGTCCCGGTTGGTGCCCAGCAGCGTCATCACCAGCGGCTCGATGGCCGGATGCGACGTCCGGTACGCGTATGGCGACATACAGGTGTCGACGATGTCCACCCCGGCCTCGATGGCCTTGAGCTGGCTCATGGGCGCCATGCCCGAAGTAAAATGGCTGTGCAGGTGAATGGGCACTTTTACGGCGGCTTTCAGGGCCTTAACCACCTGGTAGGCGTCGTAGGGCGCGATCAGGCCGGCCATGTCCTTGATGCAGATGCTGTCAGCGCCCATGGCTTCCAGATCTTTGGCCTTGCTGACGTAATAGTCCAGGTTGTACACCTCGCCGCCCATGCGCGGTTCGGTCATGGAGTAGCAGATGCAGCCCTGGAAATGCTTGCCGTGCTCCTTGATGACCGGCACCACCGTTTCAAAATTACGAAAGTCGTTTAAAGCGTCAAAGGTGCGGAAAATGTCCATGCCGTTTTCGCAGGCCCGCTCTACGAAAGCCTTGGCCACATCATCGGCATAGTTGCGGTAGCCCACCAGGTTCTGGGCCCGCAACAGCATGGAGAAAGGCGTCTTCTTGATGTAGCGTTTCAGCGTGCGGATACGTTCCCAGGGGTCTTCGTTGAGAAAGCGGTGCATGGTGTCGAAGGTGGCGCCGCCCCAGGTTTCAAAGGCCCAGAACCCGACTTCATCCATCATTTCAGCGATGGGGATCATGTCTTCGGTCCGGCCCCGGGTGGCAAACAGGGATTGGTGACCGTCGCGGAAGGTCAAGTCCTCGATTTTCAGGGGGTTTTCCGCAACGGGCCGGTCCTTGTCGTAGTTCATGTCCGTCAATTTCAGCTGATCATGGTTGTTCATCGTAAAAGCTCCCTTTTGGATATCTTGCTTTAAAAAGGTACGCTGAAGCGGCCTTGGGTATGCATTTGGCTGGTTAGCTGAACCGTGTCAGCGATTTAAGCTGCATGAGACTGCGCAGCTGCATCATGCTCTGCCGTCCGCTGATGCCCCACCAGTTCTGGGGCCCGGGCAGGGCGGCCGGCGGCTGGGTTTCCGCCCTGGAAGCCAGCTGAACGCAGCAGGCATCCTCTTCGTTTCGGATATAGCCCATCACCGCGGCAATGGCGGCGGCTTTCTTGGTATCATCCATGGTTCTCCTCCGGGCACAGCAGTTGGGTTTACACCGGAATGTTGCCGTGTTTCTTAGGTGCGCGCATCTCACGTTTGGTGCACATGATTTCCAGGGCTTCGATGAGGCGCGGCTGGGTTTCGCTGGGGACGATTACGGCGTCGATGTAGCCCCGCTGCGCCGCCTGATAGGGATTCGAGAACAGTTCGTTGTACTCCGCGATCTTTTCCTGGCGCTTGGCCGCAGGGTCGGCGGCAGACTTGATCTCCCGGCGATGGATGATGTTAGCGGCGCCGGCGGCCCCCATCACGGCAATTTCAGCGGACGGCCAGGCAAGGGCCATATCAGCACCCAGGTCCTTCGAACACATGGCCAGGTAGGACCCGCCGTAGTCCTTGCGCGTGACAAGCAGCATCTTGGGCACCGTGGCTTCGGAGTAGCACCACAGCAGTTTGGCGCCGTGGCGGATGATGCCGCCCCATTCCTGCTGGCTGCCGGGCAGGTAGCCGGGAACATCGGCGATGGTCAAAAGCGGAATGTTGAAGGCATCGCAGAAACGGATGAAACGCGTGGCCTTGTCAGAGGCGTTGATGTCCAGACAGCCGGCCAGCACCTTGGGCTGGTTGGCAATGATGCCCACACTGCGTCCGTTGAGGCGCGCAAGGCAGACGATGATGTTCTGTGCAAAGTGAGCATGGGGTTCGAAGATCTCGCCGTTGTCGACGATGGAGTGGATGACGTCTTTTATGTCGTAGGACTGGGTGGGGGAATCCGGAATGATCTTGTCCAAAGCCGGGTCCGTGCGCCGCGGGTTGTCACCGGTCTGGACAATGGGCGGGTCCTCCATGTTGTTGGATGGCAGGTAGGATAAAAGGGTCCGGACCTGTTTCAGGGCGTCTGCATCGTTTTCGCAGGCAAAGTGAGCCACCCCGCTTTTTTCATTGTGCGCCATGGCGCCGCCGAGGTCTTCGAAAGTCACCTCTTCACCGGTGACCGACTTGATGACATCCGGTCCGGTGATAAACATGTAGCTGGTGTTTTTGACCATGAAGATCCAGTCCGTCATGGCCGGTGAATAGACCGCCCCGCCGGCAGTGGGGCCCATGATGGCTGAAATCTGCGGGATCACACCCGATGCCACCGAGTTGCGGTAAAAAATCTGGCCGTAGCCCGAAAGGGCGTCAACGCCCTCCTGGATGCGCGCCCCGCCCGAATCGTTCAGCCCCACGAACGGCACACCGGCCTTTATGGCCATGTCCATCACCTTGCAGATCTTCTTGGCATGCATCTCACCGAGGCTGCCGGCACGCGAGGTGAAATCCTGGGCAAAGGCGAATACCGGCCGGCCGTCGATGCGTCCGTGGCCGGTGACGACGCCGTCCGAGGCGATTTCAACTTCCGGCATGCCGAAGTTGACGCAGCGGTGTTTCACAAACATGTCGATTTCATGGAATGTCCCGGGGTCAAAGAGCAGGTCCAGGCGCTTGCGGGCGGTGAGCTTGCCTTTTTCGCAATGTTTGGCAACGGCCTTATCCCCGCCCATGGCGCGTATCCTGGCCTCCCGGTCCCGGAGATCCTTGATTTTGTCATCCACGATGCCCATGATTTTCCGTTCCTTTCACCCAGTGCTTTATTCGGAAATGTTCGTAAACAGAAACTCTCGCCAGCCGGTCGTTGCAAACTTGCAACTCAACTGCCTGAAAAATAAGCCTATAGGCTATCTTAAAACTTCGCCCTTTTGTCAAGCAAAAAAAGCAGTTCATCGGCCCCTGCCACGGGGGTCAGCCGGCCGCGGCGCACCTGGTCGGACACTTCGGCAAGCTTGCGGCGGATCCCCGGGTGCCGGCAGAAACGTTCCTGAAGCCCTTCTGCCACCAGCGATTCCATTCACTCCAGCGCCTGATACCGGCGCCGCTTTTCGAGTTCTCCGGATGCCTGCAGCCGGCGGTGGTGATCCAGCACGGTCTGCCAGATTTTTTCGATCCCGGCCCCGGTGGCGGCGCTGCAGGTTAATACCGGCGGTTTCCATCCGGCAGCCGGAGGGTTTAACAGGCGCAGTGCCCGCTCATAGGTTTCCCTGGCCCGGGTGGCCGGTCCGACGTTGCGGCCGTCGGCCTTGTTGACGGCCACGGCATCGGCAAGCTCCAGGATGCCCCTTTTGATACCCTGCAACGCATCGCCGGCGCCGGCGAGCATGAGCACCAGGAAAAAATCCACCATGCCGCAAACCGCGGTTTCCGACTGGCCGACGCCCACGGTTTCCACGATGACGACATCAAAGCCGGCAGCCTCGCACAGCAGCATGGTTTCGCGTGTCATACGCGCCACGCCGCCCAGCGTACCGCCGGACGGTGAGGGCCGGATAAAAACGTTTTCTGCGACTGAGAGCCGCTCCATGCGGGTCTTGTCCGCCATGACGCTGCCGCCGCTGCGTCCGCTGCTGGGATCGACGGCCAACACCGCAATCCGGCGGCCCTTTTTCACCAGCAGGCTGCCGAGGCTCTCGATAAACGTGCTCTTGCCGACACCGGGCACGCCGCTGATGCCCAGCCGGACAGCGCCTCCGGTTTCCGGCAGCAGGGCCTGCAAAATCCCGGCCGCAGCTTCCTGATGGTGCGGAAGGGAGCTCTCGATCAGTGTAATGGCCCTGGCCAGCACACGCCGGTCTGCGCGGCGAATACCATCAAGGAAATCCTGTACATTGCTGTCCACCATGGGAGTCTATCGGTTTTCCAGGATGTCCAGCACCTTGCCGGCCGATTCGGTGATGGGCGTACCGGGGCCGAAAACGCCCACTGCGCCGCAGCTTATTAAAAATTCATAATCAGACGGCGGAATGACACCGCCGACCACGACCAGGATATCCTCACCGCCGGCTTTTTTCAGGGCCGCGACAAGCTGGGGCACCAGCGTCCTGTGGCCGGCCGCCAGGCTGGAAACACCCACCAGGTGAACGTCGTTCTCAACGGCCATTTTGGCTGCCTCTTCCGGGGTCTGGAACATGGGGCTGATGTCCACGTCGAAGCCCAGATCCGCATAGGCCGTAGCAACCACCTTGATGCCGCGGTCATGGCCGTCCTGTCCCATTTTGGTCACCAGTATCCTCGGACGACGGCCCTGCCGGCGCTGGAAAGCGGCGGTACGCGCTCTGAAAGCCTCGATGATCGACTGGTCGACGAATTCCGAGGCATAGGCGCCGGAAATACAGCGGGTCGCGGCGGTAAACCGGCCGAATACCTTTTCCATGGCATCGGAAATCTCCCCCACCGTGGCCCGGGCACGCACCGCCGGAATGCAGGCTTCCAGCAGGTTACCCCCCGATTCGGCCGCGTGCGTAACAGCGGCCAGCGCCTGCTGCACGGCGGCGCTATCGCGGCGGGCCCGGATTTCCGTAAGCCGCTGGATCTGCTCGTCGCGCACGGCCTCGGAAACTTCCAGCACGTCCTTTAAGGGCTCCTCTTCGATCTGGTACTTGTTGACCCCCACGATAACGTCCAGCCCCTGGTCGATGCGCGCCTGCTTGCGGGCCGCGGACTCTTCGATCCTCAGTTTGGGCATGCCGGTTTCAATGGCCTTGGCCATGCCGCCCAGGGATTCGACCTCCTGGATGATCTTGCGCGACTCGCGAATGATGCCGTCGGTCAGGGCCTCGACATAGTAGGAGCCGCCCAAAGGATCGACCACGTGGCAAATCTGCGACTCCTCCTGGATGATGATCTGGGTGTTTCTGGCGATACGCGCCGAAAAATCGGTGGGCAGGCCCACAGCCTCGTCAAAGGAATTCGTGTGCAGCGACTGCGTGCCGCCCAGGGCCGCGGCCAGCGCTTCCAGCGTGGTGCGGATGATGTTGTTGTAGGGGTCCTGTTCGGTCAGGCTCCAGCCCGATGTCTGAACGTGGGTGCGCAGCATGCTGGAGCGCGGATTTTTGGGGTCGAACTGGCTGATCAGTTCGTGCCACAGGAAACGGGCGGCGCGCAGCATGGCGATTTCCATGAAGAAGTTCATCCCCACGCCGAAGAAAAACGACAGCCGCGGTGCAAAATCATCGATCTTCAAACCACTTTGCAACGCCGCACGCACGTACTCCAGCCCGTCAGCGAGGGTAAAAGCGGTCTGCAGGACGGAATTGGCCCCGGCTTCCATCATGTGGTAGCCGCTGATGCTGACGGTGTTGAACCTGGGCATGTGCTGAGAGCAATAGGCGATGATGTCCGAAACGATGCGCATGGAAGGTTCGGGCGGATAAATGTAGGTGTTGCGCGTCAGGTATTCCTTGATAATGTCGTTCTGGATGGTGCCGGTCAGCTGCTCCTGTTTGACGCCCTGTTCCTCGGCGGCCACGACGTATCCGGCCATGATCGGCAGGACGGCACCGTTCATGGTCATGGAAACGCTCATCTGGTCCAACGGGATCTGGTCGAAGAGGATCTTCATGTCTTCCACGGAATCGATGGCCACGCCGGCCTTGCCGATATCACCCACCACCCGTGGATGGTCCGAATCATAGCCCCGGTGGGTCGCAAGGTCAAAAGCCACCGACAGGCCTTTTTGCCCGGCGGCCAGGTTGCGGCGGTAAAATGCGTTGGACTCCCTGGCCGTCGAAAACCCGGCATACTGACGGATGGTCCAGGGCCGTCCGGCGTACATGGTCGCCATGGGACCGCGTACATAGGGTGCAAATCCCGGCAGCGTGTTGACGTGCTCCATGGCTTCCAAATCTTCGGCGGTGTACAACGGCTTGACCGCAATCCCCTCGGGGGTTTTCCAATCCAGGTCTTCCAGCGGCCGGCCCCTGAGTTGCTTGGTGGCCAGATCTTTCCATTTTTGGAGGTCGGGATGTTCGGACATGGTGCACTCCTTTTTGTTTTTGAAAGTCAGTTGCGGCGATGTCCCTGCGGCGACGGCCGGCCCGGCAGCCGCCGGCGGCCGCCCGTTTCGATCACGGGCGCTTGGGGGGAACCTGCAGTCGGTTTCAGGAACGCTGGCAGAGTTCCACCAGTACGCCGTGGGTCGACTTGGGGTGCAGAAAGGCGATCTTGGCGCCGCCGGCCCCGATGCGCGGCTTTTCATCGATCAGGCGCACACCCTTGGCTTTAAGTTCGCTCAAGGCCGCCTCAATGTCATCCACACGAAAGGCTATATGCTGGAGACCTTCGCCTTTTTTTTCGATGTACCTGGCCACCGGCCCGTCGGGTGCGGTGGATTCCAGCAGTTCCACCTCGCTTTCCCCCACCGGGAAAAAGCCGGTGGTCACCTTCTGCTCGGCAACGGTCTCTTCACCCTCGAAGGCCAGGCCCAGGATGTCGGACCAGAAGGCCTTGCCGGCCTGCATGTCCTTAACGGCAATGCCCAAGTGATCGATTTTCAAAATTTTCATTACTCCCTCCCTGTGGGCGTTATTGGGGTTTCAAACCGGTCGGCACTATCCTTTTGGTTTTTGCTTCGACAAGGCCCGCCGGAAACCCGGCATGGCGTTGACGATGGTGTCATCATCGACGCAGAAGGCGATCCGGAAATGACCGGGGCCTTCGAACCCGCTGCCGGGCACCACCAGGATCAGCTCCTCCTGCAGGGCGCGGACGAAAGCCACGTCGTCTTCGACGGGACTTTTGGGGAACAGGTAAAACGCACCGGCGGGCCGCGTGAATTCATATCCGCAATCCGACAGGCCATCACACAAAAGGTCCCGCTTGCGGGCATAGGCGGATATGTCCACGCTCATGCCCTGCAGGCAGGCCACTACGCGCTGCATCAGGGCCGGGGCATTGACATACCCCAGGATACGGTTGGCCAGCGTCATACCCGCCAGCAGATCATCCCGGTAGGTGGCGGCCGGGTTGACAGCGGCGAACCCGATGCGTTCACCGGGAATGGAGATGTCCTTGGAATAGGATGTGGCGATGATACTGTCCGGGTAGGCGTGGAAAACGCTGGGCACGGTCACATCGTCGAACACGATCTTGCGGTAAGGCTCGTCCGAAATCAGGTAGATGGTACGGCCCAGTTCGCGGCTCTTGGCAGCCAGAAGCTCCCCTATGGCGTGCAGGCTTTTTTCATCGTACACTTGGCCGGTGGGGTTGTTGGGGGAATTGATGAGCAGGGCCTTGGTTTTCTCGCCGATGGAATCGGCGATGGCCTCTATGTCCAGTGTAAAATCGGGCCGGGTGGGAACGGTCTTGAAAACCCCGCCATGGTTGTCCGTGTAGAAACGGTATTCCACGAAACAGGGCGCCGGCGACAGCACTTCGTCACCGGGATCCAGGATGGCCTTCAGGATCACGTTCAGGGCCCCGGCGGCACCACAGGTCATGATGATCTCGTGCGCCTCAATGGTGATGCCCTGCTCCTGTGCCAGATAATCTGCTATGGATGCGCAAACCTGCGGGTAACCGGCCTGGGGCATGTAGCAGTGCCCGTCGAGGCCGCAGGAATCCACCGCATCGCGCAGCACTTCGTCGAATTTGGCCGGCGGCGGCAGATTGGGGTTGCCCAGGCTGAAATCGAAAACACGTTCCGCTCCGTACTGCGCCTTGAGGCGCGCGCCCGCTTCGAACATCTGGCGGATCCAGGACGATTTCTTCATAAATCCGCTGATTTTTCTGGCAACGGTCATCCATCTGCCTCCTGTCCGTGAAGCTGTATCACCAGCGATATCTTTCCCGAAAATACCGGTCAGGGACATTGATAGGCAGATTGGCCATAAAATTCAAGAGTAATTATGGCGCCATTTTTTTGCACAACGAGCCGGCTCTCAGCTTGCAGGCTCAACCGATTTGACCTCGGGAATCTCCTGCTTCAACAGCCGCTCGATGCCGTTTCGCAGTGTCATTTGGGACATGGGACAGCCGGCACAGGCGCCCTGCAGCCGGACGGTTACCACGCCGTCCACAACGTCAATAAGCTCCACGTCTCCGCCGTCGGCCTGCAGCGAAGGCCTGATTTTGTCCAGCACCTGCATCACTTGCTCTTTCATGGCGTCTTCTCCTCAGTACAAAGATAAAAAACCGAGCTTCCAGCACCCGTTGTACGGCCGCTCATCCATCAATATAAGGACGAAAACGGATCGTGCACCTCTTTTTGTAGCATCCGTTCAAAATTCAGGCATCCGCAGCGGCCTGACGGGCCTGGAAAAACTCCCGGCGGAAATTCTCAAATCCGCCGTTTGATATGGCCTGGCGCATACGCTGCATCAGGGACGTAAAATAATGCACGTTGTGAATGCTGTGCAAACGATAGGCCAGCAGTTCGCGACTCTTGTACAGGTGCCGCAGATAGGCCCGCGAGTAATGCCTGCAGGTGTAGCAGTCGCAGCCCGCTTCGATGGGCCGGGTATCCGTTTTAAAACGCGCATTGCTGATGTTGAATGTTCCGCGGACGGTAAACAGCTGGCCGTTGCGGGCGTTGCGCGTGGGCAGAACGCAGTCGAACATGTCGGCGCCCAGGCCCACCAGCGTTACCAGGTCTTCGGGTTTTCCGACACCCATAATGTACCGGGGCTTTCCCGCCGGCAGCTGCCCGAGAGTAAAATCGGCCACCGCGTACATGGTTTCGGCCGGCTCGCCCACGCTGAGCCCGCCGACAGCATACCCGCTGAAGTCCAGCGCGGCCAGCGCCTGGGCGGCCTCTTTACGCAGGTCGTCGAACATGCCGCCCTGGACAATGCCGAACAGGGCGTTGCGGCCGCCGCCAGACGAGCGCCAGCTGCGCCGGCAGCGCCCGGCCCAGCGCAGTGTCAGCGCCATGGCCGCAGCCGCATCGTCATAATCGGCCGGATAGGCAATGCACTGGTCCAGGCACATGATGATGTCCGCATCGAGGCAACCCTGGATCTCAATGCACTTTTCAGGCGTCAGCAGGTGCGCCGAGCCATCGATGTGGGAACGGAAGGACACGCCCTCTTCGGTCAGGCTGGCAAGCGCCGCCAGCGAAAATACCTGAAACCCTCCGCTGTCGGTCAGAATCGGCCGGTCCCAGTGCATGAAGGCATGCAGACCGTCAAAGGCACCGATCACCTCGCACCCGGGTCTCAGGTAGAGATGGTAGGTGTTGCCCAGGATGATCTGCGCGCCGGCGGCCTTCAGTTCTTCAGGTGCAAGCGATTTGACACTGGCAAGGGTCCCGACCGGCATGAAGACCGGGGTTTCGATGCGGCCGTGCGCGGTTTCGATCACGCCGGCTCGCGCCCTAGACCGGGAGTCGCTCGCCGTCACACGAAAAGAGAACATGCCTGCCCCTTCTGTCGACACATTTGTGAATCATCCCTGTATCATCATTGATGATTTCGTAAAAGGTTCGCACTTGCCGCTTACGCAACCCCGCATAGCGCATTTCGAAGAAAAGTCTTGAAATCCGTTGGGAACCGACTTTTGGGGAGTTTATCGTTCTTGCCGCCGGCTGTTAATGCCCGGGAAGAGCTTCAGCAGATCAGCATGGCATCGCCGTAACTGTAAAAACGGTATCCCCTGTCAATGGCCTCCCGGTAGGCGGCCAGCACTTTCTGGCGGCCTGCAAAGGCAGCCACCAGCATCAGCAGGGTGGATCGTGGGAGGTGAAAATTGGTGATCATGGCATCGACCATGCGAAAGTCGTAGCCGGGATAGATGAACAGGTCACACTGCCCGCTGCCGGAAGCGATGCGACCATGGCTGTCGGCGGCATATTCCAGCACCCGCACGCAGGTGGTTCCCACGGCCACGATGCGTTTCTGTTGCGTCCTGGCTCTGTTGAGGCGGTCAGCCGCAGCATGCGAGATGTGGAACCGTTCGGCGTGCATCCTGTGCTGCCGGATATCGGAAACCCGTACCGGCGCAAAGGTGCCGTAACCCACATGCAGCGTAATGGCAACGATTTCGACGCCCCGGGCCCGCAGCCGGTCCAGCAGTTCAATGGAAAAATGCAATCCGGCCGTGGGAGCCGCAATCGCGCCCGGTGTGGCGGCATAAACCGTCTGGTAGGCGGCGCGGTCTGCCGGCAGTGATCGTTTGCCGCGGCGTTTGATGTACGGCGGCAGCGGCACACTACCGATGTGCTGCAGGTATGTTTCGAAAGCACCCACACAATCGAAAGCCAGCGTGTAGCGCCCCTCGCCACCGTCGATAACCGTGGCGCTAACGTCCTTTTCAAACAGCAGCTGCGCGCCTTTTTTCAGCGGCTTGGAAGCCTTGATCAGGCAGGGGCAGACGAAAGCGCTTCCCGGCCGACAGCTTTCACACGCACCGGCGAAATCCAGCAGCAGCACTTCCACCCGGCCGCCGCTGGCCTTGCGCCCGAAAAGCCGGCCGGGAATCACCGCCGTGTCATTGATCACCAGCAGGTCGCCGGTCCCCAGCAGTTGTACGATATCTGCGAAGGCGGCATGCCGCAGCACACCGCTACCGCGCTCGAAAACCATGAGCCGCGAGCGCTCCCGCTGCCGGACCGGCTTCTGGGCAATCCGGTCGGCAGGCAGGTCGTAGTGATAACTGGAAACGGCAAACAAACCTTAATTTCTCCCGATATAGATCAGCACCAGGCCCGCCGCCATCAGGATCAATCCGAAAGCCCGCAGTACCCGTGTGGGCATCTCCAGGACCTGCTGAATCCAGACTTTCATCTTTTCGGGCACGGCAAAATAGGGCAGGCCCTCTACGATCATGACCATCCCCAGCACGCACAGAAAAAAAGCCATTTCGTATCTCCGTCCCCATCCGGCGGGTGTCCGTGTGGACCCCGTTGAAAAACACATGGATGCTGCACAAAAAAACAGTATAGGGGGTAACGCCGGGATTTGTCAAAACGTAAAAAACGGACAGACAGGCGGGTACCGGGCAAAGGGGGCTGACCGCATCAGCCCCCGTAAAATTGCCGGCTAGAAGGCGTAGGTAAGATTCAGCATGAAGATGTGCGCGTAGACATCTTCAAATTGCCCGGTCATGTTGCCCAGTCCGGGCGCGATGGTCTGGTTGTAATTGCCCACGTCGTTTCTAAAGCTGCGGTCTTCGTCATCCAGGTAGGTATAGGCAAAATCAGCTTTGAAACTGCCGTGATGGTAGCCGGCCCCGAAGGAGTAAAGCCAGCGTTCTCCGGAAGGCACCAGCGGGTCCAGCGTTTCATCGGGAATCGGGTTGTCGTCATAAGTGATCCCGGCGCGCACTTCAAAAGCCGGACTCAGGGCGTAGTTGACACCAAAGTGATAGGCCCAGACGTCATCCCAGTTTTTGGGGCTGCTGAGCGTTGGCAATTTGTCGAATTTGGCCTCCAGCTTGTCATAGGAAGACCACTGGGTCCACTGGGCGTCGAATTCCAGGGTCAGCGGCCCGGGGTGCCAGGCCAGGCCCAGAATGGTGATGGCAGGCAGGTCGAGATCGGCACTGGCATTGTCGTGCAGATCGAAAAGGCCGAAAGGTGTGCCGGTCAGGTTGAGATCCCCACCGGTGATGCTGTGCTGCACCTCGCTGCGGTAGGAGGCGCCAAACTTGAGGTTGTCTTTGATCCAGAACATCAGCCCCACGTTATATCCCCAGGCCCAGTCGTCACCGGTCAGTTCGACATCGGCATCCGGCACGCCCGGCCCCAGAAATCTTTTGTTCTTGAGGGTGACGTCCAGATACTGCAGCACCGGTCCGGCGGACAGGCTCAGGCGTTTAATCGGCCGGAAGGCCACCACCGGATTGACCGAGATGGTATTGATTTCGGCATCGGTGCCGCCGGTGATGTAGCGGCCTTCCCAGTCGTCCGGCCACTCGGTTTTCAGCCCGTAATTGGTGAAAGATCCCAGGCCCATGCTCCACTTGTCGCTGAATTTGTGCGTGATAAAAAAATTGGGGACAAAAACACTCTGACTGTCCGCGTCAGAGGACCGGCCGTAGCGGCCGAAAGCCGAAGTCCCGCTGCTCTTAAAGGAGATGTCCGGAATGTAAATCAGAGCCACGCCGGCCGAAACCTGCGTACCGTCCAGCTGAACAATGCCGGCCGGATTGTAGTAAACCGCCGCCGGGTCGTCCGCCGTGGCCGCAAAGGCATAACCCATACTGACGGCCTTGGTATCCTGTTCGTTGATCTGAAACCCGGAAGCCTGCGCCAGCACCGGGAAAAGCAGGAGACAGGCGACTCCCATCCAGCAAGACATGCAGAACTTTTTCATCTTTCGCTCCTTTCGGCCGTAAGTTGATAAAATCCCCCCCCCTTGCACCGCATCCGGCAAATGACCGCCGGAACGATGCGGCCGACGGCCGCACCGCGGCAATAGTCATTATCAGGAAATACAAGCGCATGTCAAATCAATCCGTGAAGTTAACAAAGGCAATCCCCAAACCGGCGCGAGTGATGCGGCAAGGTCTTCCACCAACCGCTGCGGCTTTGCTTTGGCGGCCATGCCGCCAAGTGCGGGCGGCCGGCCGGCGCCCGGGCGTAAGGATTTGACTTTTACAGCGACCAATGATTAAGATGATACCCGGTCTTTGCGGTCGGGATTCATCCGTATCCCCAAAAAGCGAATGGCTTAACCCTTACCGGGCCGCGGGAACCCCGCATGCAGTGCAAAAACCGAAAAGAAGCAAAAACACCTACCCTTACAAGGAGGTTATTCATGCGAAAACCATTCACACTTGTCATGGCTCTGGCCGGTGCAATGCTCCTGATGCCGCTTCTGACGGGTGCCGCAGAGAAACTGCCACCCCCGGACGCGCACAGTCTGTGGTCCTATATGACGCAGACCCACCCTTACCAGAAATGGAGCTACTGGCCGGGCCACGAGGGCATCTATCCGGGAAAGAGCCCCCACGGCAAATATTTGAAACTGTACGTTAACGATATTGCCCTAAAGGCCGCCCGCAGTCACAAACCGATGCCCGACGGTGCCATCATCGTCAAGGAAAACTATGGCAAAGACAAGAAAACGCTCATGGCCATAACGCCCATGTATCGCGTCAAAGGGTACAACCCTTCGGCGGGAGACTGGTTTTGGGTAAAATATAAACCCAACGGCAAAGCCATGGCATCCGGCAAAGTCCAATCTTGCATTAAATGCCACTCTGTGAGAAAGAACCATGATTGGCTTTTCAGCGTGCCCAAATAAGACCTTTCTCAATGGCGGCCTAACCGACAGGGTTTAGCCCGTTGACGCCCGGACCGCTGAAACATCGTGGCAATAACTGGTAACTGCGGGGATCCGTTGCCCGGTATCCCGCCGTCAGCCTTCACGACTTCATCCACAGAGGCCTGCGTATGACAGAAAATATCACCCGTTTCCTGGCATCCATCGGTTACCGCCATCCCATTCACCCTGTCCTGGTACACCTCCCACTGGGCATGGTCATCGGCGCTTTCCTGTTGCGCTGCTGGCGGTCGTTTTTAAAAAAGGCACTTTCGCCAACTCCTCCCGGCATTGCCTGTTTTTGGCATTGGTGGCCCTGCCGCCCACCGCCCTGCTGGGCTATGTGGATTGGCAGCAGCGCCTGGGGGGCGCTTCGCTGTTGGCCATTAAAATGAAATTCATCCTGGCGGCCGTACTCTTCGTCCTGCTCCTGCTCTCGGCCTTTTCCGGGCGCGGCGAAAAGGGCACATCGGCAAAGAACCTGGCCGTTTTGGCGTTGAGTCTGGTCGTGGCCGCCGGCATCGGGTATTTTGGCGGCGAACTGGTTTACGGTGGAAAAGCCGCAGGCGCCGGCATTACCAAGGCACCGACCGCAGAGGGGCAGGGCCGTGCCGCCGCGGCGGCAAATGAAGCCAGGGACACGGTCAGCCAGGGAGCCGCCCTGTTTGAGGGAAAATGCGCCATGTGCCATGCCGCCCACGGCACCGAAACCAAAATCGGGCCGGGATTAAAGGGCCTCTACCGCCTGGGCAGGCTGCCGGTCAGCGGCAGGACTGTCAGCGATGAAAACATCCGCCGGCAACTGAAATCGCCCTACAAAGACATGCCGGCCTTTACCAACTTCGACGAACAGCAGGTGGCATCGCTGATCGCCTATCTCAAAACCCTTTAACCCTGCAGCGGTATTACTAGACGATGGCCAGCACCCGGCATTGCAGTACCGCTGCGATATCGGTCGGCGCCATTTTCAGCATGATGCCGCGCCGGCCGGCATTGATCAGCACCTCGCCGACAGACAGCAGCTGCGTTTCCATGACGGCATCCATTTTGTGCGCCGTGCCAAAGGGGCTGATACCGCCCACCACATAGCCGCTCAGCCGCTGCGCAGTGGGCACGTCGGCCAGAGCAGCACGCTTGACCGCCAGTGCCAGCGCCAGCCGTTTCAAGTCCAGCCGTCGGTTTCCGGGGATCAATGCCAGGGCATGGCGGCCCTGTCCGGCGTCAACCACCAGCGTCTTAATGATTTTTTCCAGTGCGAAACCGGTGGCCCGGGCGGCCAATGCGGCGCCCTTTTGCACGTGGCGGTAGCGGACGATCTCAAACGGTATTCCGCTGTGCCGCAGGAATCGAATTGCGCGCGTCGGCATGGGCATAAACCGTTCATGGAGTTGCAGCTTCTGTTTTACAGTAACCCACCGAACTGCAACCGCTTACAGGGTGATACAGATGTGAGGCGGAGGGCACCCAGGCGTACCTCCTGAACTTCAAGTGCCCGACGACAAAGCCGCTGCCGTGCCCTGTGAATGCTCACGCATGGGCTTACTTCAGGCTCAGCTGCACCCGGCTTTTGGCCACGCCGTCTGGCTGCTCGGCCGCGGAACCGGCAGCACCGGCCACAAAGATCCGGGCGGGGTCGATCCGGCCGCGTCCGAGCAGGTAGACTTTAACGGCCTGGGTGCGCTGATCGGCCAGTGTGCGCAGATCGTCCGGCGAGATATGGATGTTTTTGCGAATCAGCGCCTCCATCTGCGACACCGGCACGTCTTTTTCGATGCCCAGGAAATTCCTGGGTTTTTTGAATTTTGCCGCATGGTAGGCTTTTTTTAGATAACGTTCGTATTCCTTGGCGTCGATATGAACGGCAGCCAAGGAAAGCCGTCCGGTGCTTTTTTTCATCATCTGCTTGAGCTTCTGGACCTTTAAAAGGCGATCGAATTGCTGCGCAGCCAGGGCCTGTGCGTCTTTTTGTGCATCGGAAAATCCGCTGATGTCGAGTTTGAGGCCCGGACGTTCTTAAAGTGCCGTCTCCAGCTTGTCCAGTTTGCCTTGCGCAGCGGCGGAAAGTTCAGCGCTGCCCGGCGCAAATTCGACGAACCGCAGATCCTGGCCGCCGCCGAATACGGCACTTACCAGGGAAAAAGGCGATGTGGCGGCCTTGACAAAAAGGTTGACGATAATCTGAACGATGGTTCTGCCGAGGCTGAAATCGGGATCATCCAGACGCCCGCTCACCGGCACATGCAGACTGATTTTGCCTTGGCGGTCTTTCAACAGCGCCACGGCCAGTTTCAGCGGCACGTGCAGGGCATCCGGGCTGTTGACAGCCTGACCGAATTCCAACCGGTCGATGGCGACGTCGTTGCGGGCCGTTAACTTCTGGCGGTCGATCAGATAGTTGAGGTCCAGCGACAGCTTGCCGCTGCGAATCTTGTAACCCAGATAGCGGCCGCCATAGGGGGTCAAGGGGTTTACATCCACGTTATCCAGCCGAACCCGCATATCCATGAAGCGTGCCTTGGCAAAGGGGTAAATCCGGCCCTTGATTTCCAGGGGCGCATAGCTGTTTAAGCGGGCCTTCAGCATCACCTTGGCGCGTTTTCCCTTTTCAAAAGAAAGTCCGTCTATCTGCCCGTTGATCGCTTTCAGGTTGGCCCTGTAGCGCGGCGAAATGGAACGATCGGTGAAATCGATGCGGCTGCCGCTGAAAACGACCTTGTCGATCACAAACGACAGCGCCTGATCCGCTTGCTGTCGATCCTCAGCGGATGCAGCCAGGGAGGAAGGTTGGCTGTGTTTTTCCGCTGGTGCGCTTTGGCCGGAGGCGGGGGATTTCAGAACCTGCTTAAGGTTGAGCATACCCTGCGGACTGACAATGGCCCGACCGTGGAGTTTCTCAAAGCCCACCTGTGCAATGCGCACATGTGCCGGCGCGTTGCCGACATCGATTCCGTCGACAGTCAGTCGGTGCCATTTCACCAGGTCCTCGCCGTGGGCTTTGTCGATGGATGCAAAATCCGTGATACTGCTGCGGCCGCGAAAGGTAATCCCCTTAGAAGACAGCGCCAGCTTCCCGGTTGCCGAAAGTTCGCCGCCGGTCACCGCCAGGCCCACCTGTCCATCGATAAAAGGCTGGAACCACCACAGGTTGATTCCTGTCAGCGTTGTGTCCAGCGCCGCCGAAGCCGGGTTCAGCCCCGCCTGGCCCTGAAACTGAACGTGGCCGCTTTTGTTTAAGGCCGCCGTAAACATCATCTTGCTGCGGACATCGGGCCGCGTGGAAATCCTGCCGCTGGTCAGTACCACTCCATCCAGGGTAAAATTGCCACCGCCGGCAGATGCCAGCTGCTCGGCCCTGACACGGAAGTCATCCAGCCGCACCTGCCCGACTGTGACCTGCCAGGCCGGGGAAGTACCGGTCGGCCTATCCTCTGGCGCAGATGACTTCCCGGAAGCTCGTAACAGCGTGGTGCTGAGTTCCCCGTCCGGCAGACGTTCGACCTTGATAACGCCCTTTTCCCCCGCAACGGATTCCACTTCAATCTTTTTTCCGGCCGTGTCGAGGGCAATTCCGCTCAGCGTCAGACCCGATAGCTGTAGAAACTTGCTTTTTAACGGATCACCACCGCCGGGTGCCTGATAAAAATCGGTGAAATCAAGCCCTCCGTTTTCAATATGCAACGCATCGATACGCAGCACAAGCGGGTAGCCGGCTCCGGATTCAAGCGCCGGGGCTGCAGGCACCTCAACCGGTACGAGCGTCGCCATGTTCAGCGTTCCCGCCCGGTCCCGCGTCAAGTGGACTTCGGGTGCCTGCAGGCTGATCTGCGCCACATGCACATCGGCGCCCAGCAGGCGCGAAGGCGCTACCTGCACGGCGATCTGCGCTACATCCAGCAGGGGTCGCTCCCGGTGGTCAACGATTTTTAGATCCCGGCACACCAGGCGCCCCTGGACTGTTAGATGCGCCTTGCGGGCTGCGCTTTGCACAAAGGCCAACCCGGCATCGATATCCATCATCCCACGAACAACTTTGAAGTTGCGTTCGAGCGGCAGGTAGGCCATATAGCGGGTAAGATCGATGGCCTTCAGGCTAAGTTTGAAATCCGTTTCCAGGGAATCGGCAAAGGGTTTGCTTTTCCCGCTGAGCACGAACGGCGTGCCGTTGATCAGCGCCGACAGGCGCGGTTCGCTGAACTTATCAATATCCTCGCCGATGTCAGAGAGCAGCGGCAGGCTGAAATTCAGCGCCCGGATTTTGTGACGCTTGTTGCGCAGCCGGTCTACAACATCCCCCTTGCCATCCACGACTTCGATCTGGGCGAGGGAAAACCGGAAGAGGCGCGATTTGCCCCTTTCCCCCCCTTTGCCGGTCGGCGCCGGCGCCGAAGAGGAGATGAGGTCTGAAAAATTATACTGGCCAGGCCCCAGGCGCACGATTCTGAAAATCGGTTTCTCCAGCCGGAATGTACTGGCCATGGGTGCCATCTTGAAAATCGAAGTGCCGTCAAAATTGAGAAACAGCCGCTCGAAGGAAAAAAGGTCGTGAGCCCCACCGCGGTCTCTGACATGCAGGTCGTGGACCGTGATGGTCAGGGCATAGGGATTGATGTCGACAGCTGCGATATGGGTCTG